>UMJV01073457.1_pt1 | contig 12022 bp, 7 predicted proteins | sample 1966141 | NCBI WGS metagenome assembly UMJV01 (sample SAMEA4836158, study PRJEB28245) | human gut metagenome | biome: gut microbiome; material: fecal sample | place: Denmark | collected 2008
GATGTCCAGAAGCTGACCGACAAGTATATCAAGAACATCGATGCTGCGGTGGAAGAAAAGCAGAAGGAGATCATGTCTGTCTGATCTGCGCAGATGCAATAAACTGGAGGTGCCGTGCGCTGAAGAAGAGTGCGCGGCACTTTTGTTGAAGGCGGCGTTGCTGCCGGGAGGAAACAATGGCGCATCCTAAAGAATTTGCCGAGGGCCTTTCCATCGGCATCATCATGGACGGCAACGGCCGCTGGGCAAAGAACCGCGGCCTGCCCCGCACTGCCGGGCACAAAAGAGGCGCAGAGGTGTTCAGCGATATCGCAGATTACTGCGATGAGCTGGGCGTTTCGTCGGTGTACTTCTATGCGTTTTCCACCGAGAACTGGAAGCGTCCGCTGGAAGAGGTCAACGCCATCATGCGGCTGTTCGGCGAATATCTGCTGAAGGGCTTTGACTACAAGAACCGCAATATCCGCATCAAGTTCATGGGCGACCGCACGGTGCTGGATGAAAAGCTGCAGCAGCTGATGAACAAGCTGGAAGCAGATTCTTCGGTCAAGACCGGCATGACCCTGAACATTGCCATCAACTACGGCGGCCGCCCGGAGATCGTGCGGGCGGCGCAGCAACTGGCGACAAAGGCGGCGGCAGGGGAGATAAAGCCCGAAGAGATCACGGAACAGCTGATCAGCGATGCCATGTATACCGCTGGCCAGAAGGATCCGGATTTTATCCTGCGTCCCAGCGGAGAAAAGCGGCTGTCCAACTTCATGCTCTGGCAGGCAGCTTACTCGGAGCTGGTAGAAATGGACGTTCTGTGGCCGGATTTCACCCGCAGCGATCTGGACGCTGCCATTGAGGAGTTCAATCATCGTTCCCGCCGGTTTGGCGGACTGTAAAACCCAAGACCTCCTGCACACGGTGCAGGGACCGGACGGCCCGGCGGCTTTGCCGGAGCCAAACTTAATCCAGAGGGGCGCGGCACCCGACCGGTGAAAAGGAGATCCAATCTATGAAAACACGTGTTATTACTGCGATCGTGGGCATCATCGTACTGATCGGCGTGATGTTCACCTTCAACACTCTGATCTTTAATCTGGTCATCGCGGCCATTACGCTGATCGCCGTTCACGAGATCTACAGTGCCCTCGGCTTTGAAAAGAAGGACTGGCTGATGTATGCGGTTCTGGTGCCGTATACACTGCTGGTCATGACGAGCAACTATCAGGTCATGCGGCGGCTGGTGATGCCGATGTCCTTTCTGCTGGTCACCTTTTACGCCATCTATCTGGTGGTGCGCAATGGCACCATCAGCTATCAGAAGGCCAGCGGCCTGCTGATGTTCTCCGGTATCGTGATCTTCTGCTTCTATTCCTTTATCCGGCTCAAGGAGCTGCTGCCGGTGGAGCAGTACGGCTACGATGCGGTGTTCTTTATCTTGCTCATCCTCTGCTTTGCCTGGGGCGGCGATACCTGTGCCTACTTTGCAGGCCGTGCCTTTGGCAAGCACAAGCTCTGCCCGGTGGTCAGCCCCAAAAAGACCGTGGAAGGTGCCATTGGCGGTGTTCTGGGCACCATGGTGTTCGGTGTGATCATCACACTGGTGTACTCAGTGGCGGCAAACCGGATGGAAGCCTTCACCCGCTCCAACATTGGCGTTTCCATGTATGTGATCATTGCACTGCTGGGCTGCGTGGCTGCGGTGCTGGGCATTTATGGCGACCTGTTTGCCAGTGTGGTCAAGCGCCAGTGCGGCATCAAGGATTACGGCACCATCTTCCCGGGGCACGGCGGCATTCTGGACCGCTTTGACAGTGTGATGTTCATTGCGCCCTTTGTGACCATGGTCATTACGGCGGTGTTCTACTATTAAAAGGGGGAACGTGTGATGTCGAAAAAAATCACTCTGCTGGGTTCTACCGGTTCCATCGGCACCCAGAGTCTGGATGTGATCCGTGCACAGGGCTATGAGGTGTTCGGTCTTTCTGCCCACAGCCATGTAGATAAGATCCTGCAGCAGATCGAAGAGTTTCATCCGCGCTATGTCTGCATGACCGACCCGGATGCGGCCCGCAGGCTGGATGCGGAGCTTTCCGGTCGTGCAGATGCGCCCCGGCTGCTGGTAGGGCCAGAAGGGCTCAAGCAGCTGGCCGCACTGGACGGCACCGATGTGGTGCTGAACAGCGTGGTGGGCATTGCAGGTCTTGGCGCCAGCCTGTGCGCGATCGAAAGCGGGCATGATCTGGCCCTTGCCAACAAGGAGAGTCTTGTCACCGGCGGCCATCTGGTCACACAGGCCGTGGCAAAGCATGGTGTAAAGCTGCTGCCGGTGGACAGTGAACATTCGGCCATCTTCCAGTGCCTGCAGGATAAGGAGAGTGCCCCCAGCCTGACCAAGATCCTGCTCACGGCATCCGGCGGCCCCTTCTTCGGGATGAAGACCGAGGAGCTGCGCGGTAAGACCAAGGCGGATGCCCTCAAGCACCCCAACTGGAACATGGGCGCAAAGATCACCATTGACTCTGCCACCCTGATGAACAAGGGTCTGGAGCTGATCGAGGCGGTGTGGCTGTTCGGCCTGCCGCCGGAGAAGATCCAGATCGTGGTGCAGCGCCAGAGCATTGTGCATTCGGCGGTGCAGTTCAGCGATAATTCGGTCATTGCTCAGCTGGGTGTGCCGGATATGCGCATTCCCATCCAGTATGCGCTCACCTACCCAAAGCGCGTACCCGGCGTTGTGCCGGAGCTGGACTTTGCCGCACTCAAGGTGCTCACCTTCGATGTGGCAGACGACGAGACCTTCCGCTGCCTTGCCGCCTGCAAAAAGGCCATCAAAAAGGGCGGTCTCGGCCCCTGCGCCGCCAACGGTGCCAATGAGGAAGCTGTTAAGCTCTTCCTTGAGGACAAAATTGGCTTCCTCGATATTGGCCGTCTGGTGGAAGCAGTCGTGGACAGCGACAGCTTTGGCGGCGAGTATACCCTCAGCGATGTGTACGAGTGCGACCGCATGGCACGAGAGTTCGTGCGCGCACATCTTTGATCTTTAGGAGACGCAATGTCAATTTTTATCACCCTGATCGCCGCACTGATCGTGTTCAGCGCTGTGATCGCCATTCATGAATTCGGGCACTTTACCGTGGCAAAGCTCTGCGGCATTCAGGTCAACGAGTTTTCCATCGGCATGGGGCCGGCTTTGTGGAAGAAAATTTACAAGGGCACCCAGTACAGCCTGCGTGCATTGCCGGTAGGCGGCTATGTGGCGCTGGAGGGCGAGGAAAGCCCCGAGAGCCAGCAGGCCGAAGCGACCCGCGACGAACGGGAAGCAGAGGACGAAAACCCTGTCCCGCCGGAGCAGCGCACCGGCATCCCTTTGAACGAGGCACCGGTATGGCAGCGTGTGCTTGTGATGGTGGCAGGTGCCTTCATGAATTTCGTGCTGGGCTTTGTGGTGCTGGTCATTCTTGTGGCAGCACAGGAAGGAGCCATCACCAGCAAGACCATCTATTCCATTGAGAACGATGCCCTCTGCGGCCAGACCGGCCTGCAGGCGGGGGACGAGATCGTTGCCGTGAACGGCAGGCGCTGCTTTGTGGCCAACGACATCCTTTATGAGCTGGTGCGCACCGAAGCCTATCGCGCCCGGTTCACCGTGAAGCGGGACGGCCAAAAGGTGGAACTGCCGGACGTGCAGTTCGACACCTGGCAGGACGAGAGCGGCCAGACCCATATGACCCTTGGCTTTACGGTGTACGGCATCAAAAAAACACCGCTCAATGTGTTAAAAGAAGCATGGAACAGCACCCTGTACTACGGACGCATCGCGTTTATCTCGCTGGCAGACCTTGTGCGCGGACGTGAGAGCATCAACAATCTGTCCGGCCCGGTGGGTATCGTGACAGCGATCGGTCAGGCGGCAAGCTACGGCTGGCAGGATCTGCTGGAGCTGCTGGCCCTCATCACCATCAATCTGGGCGTGTTCAATCTGCTGCCCTTCCCGGCACTGGATGGCGGCAAGGTGGTATTTTTGATCATTGAGGGCGTTACCGGCCATGCAGTGCCGGAAAAGCTGCAGGGCACACTGACCATTGCGGCCTTTGCACTGCTGTTTGGCCTGATGCTCTTTGCAACCTATAATGATATCATCCGGCTTGTGACCGGTGCAATGTGAGCAAAAACAGAAAGGGGAACTTTATGCGGCAGTTAAAACGGGAAGTGAAAATCGGCAATGTGACCATCGGCGGCAAGAATCCTGTTGCGGTGCAGACGATGCTCAACGTGCCGGTGGAGGATATTGAGGGCAATGTGGCGCAGGCAAAGCGGTGCGAAGCTGCTGGCTGTCAGATCCTGCGCGTGACCTGCCCCAGCCCGGCGGATGCAAAGTGCATCGAAGCCGTCAAGAATGCGGTGAACATCCCCATTGTGGCAGACATCCATTTTGACTACAAGGCGGCTCTGGCCTGCGCAGATGTAGGCGTGGATAAGATCCGCATCAACCCCGGCAACATCGGCGACGATGACCGGGTGAAGGCTGTGGTGGATGCCTGTCAGCGCAAGAACATTCCCATCCGCATCGGCGTGAATGGCGGCAGTCTGGAAAAGCACATCCTTGCAAAATACGGCGCACCCACGCCGGAGGCCATGGTGGAGAGTGCACTGTACCATGTGCGCCTGCTGGAAAAATTCGATTTCAACAACATCGTCATTTCCATCAAGAACTCCAATGTGCCCCGCATGATGGAGGCCTACCGCCAGCTCAGCGCTGTCACGGACTACCCGCTCCATGTGGGTGTCACCGAGGCGGGTACCTACCAGATGGGTCTGCTGAAAAGCGGCATGGGCATCGGCGGAATGCTGCTGGAAGGCATTGGCGATACCATCCGCGTCTCGCTGGCCGCAGAGCCGGAAAAGGAAGTGGAAGCGGGCTACAACATCCTGCGCGCCGTGGGCTTCCCGGTAGCAGGCCCGGAGGTCATCACCTGCCCCACCTGCGGCCGCACCCAGTATCCCTGCACCGAGATCGCCAATGAGGTGGAAAAGCGGCTGCAGGGCTGCAAAAAATCTATTAAGGTGGCCGTGATGGGCTGCGTGGTCAACGGCCCCGGTGAAGCCCGCGAAGCAGACATCGGCATTGCCGGCGGCAAGGGCGAGGCGGTGCTGTTCATCCACGGCAAGCCCATCAAAAAGCTGACCGGAGACAACATCCTGGATCAGTTCATGGATGAGATCTATAAACTATAATTTGGCTTTTTTCACAGCTGCCACACCTGCAAAAAACGGGTGCGGCAGTTTGTGCTGTATAAAAAGGAGTACCATTTGTGACACCACTCGTATCCAACCTGTGGCCGCAGTTCATGGTGGACCCGGCATTTGCGGCCTGCTTCGGGCAGGTCATTGTGGAGCATGCGCAGATGCTGCGGCAGGAGCGGCAGGTCATCTTTACCCTGCGCAGCGGTGCGCCACTGGACAAAAATCTCTGTGCCCGGCTGCTGGCATCCCTGCAGCCGGATTATGAGGGCTTTGAGCTGCGCATCCAGAACCTGTTTGGCTATGCCATGCTGGACGAAACGGCCCTGCGCGATCTGATGGAAGAGATGAAGCGGGACGGCGTGCCCATCAACGGCTTTCTGGACCGGTGCAAGATCAACATCATCGGACAGAAGATCACCATCGGCGTATGCCATGGCACCAAGTTTTTGCAGGAGATGCACTTTGAAAAGCTGCTGGCAGAGCGCATTGCGGCCCACACCGGGGTAACGCCGCAGGTAACGCTGCAAAGCGCTGTAAGCGAAGCCGAGCAGCACCAGATGGAAGAAAAGCTGGAGCGCAAGATCGCGCCACCGGTGGTCAAGTTTGAGAAAAAGAACACAGCACCGTCCATCAAGGTGGATGGTCTGGACCTGACCGATAAGCCCGTCACCATTTTCCACGGCAAGATGTTCACCCCCAAGAACCTCACCCCGCTGAAAGACCTTGGCGGCGAGGGCGGCAAGTGCACGATCTGGGGCGATGTGTTCTTCTCGGAGGTCAAGGGCAACTTCCGCAAAATTTATACCGTATCCATCACCGATTATCAGGGCTCCATCAACCTGAAGATCCGCGCGCAGGAAGGTGAGGACTGCTCCAAGTGGGAGAGCCTTGGCAAAGGCACCACCCTCATCGTGCGCGGCGACTGCTCCTACGACAAGTACGAACACGATTATATCGTCTACCCCTACGATGTGCTCATCGTGGAGCGCAAAAAGCGGGAGGATACCGCACCGGTCAAGCGGGTGGAGCTGCATCTGCACACCAAGCTTTCCAGCATGGACGGCTTCTGTGACCCCGGCGGCATCGTCAAGCTGGCCCACCGCATGGGACATCCGGCCGTTGCCATCACTGACCACGGTGTGTGTCAGGGTTACCCGGAAGCCATGCTGGCAGCGGACGATATCCATAAATCAGACCCGGACTTCAAGCTGATCTACGGCTGTGAAGCCTACTTTGTGGACGACATGATCCCCTGTGTATACGGTGTGAAGGATCAGCCGCTGGATGGGGAGTTCTGCGTGTTTGATACCGAGACCACCGGCCTTGACCCCGGCGTGGAGTATATAACCGAGATCGGTGCCGTCATCGTGAAAAACGGCGAAGTGGTGGAGGAATTTGATACCTTTGTCAAGCCCGGCAAGCCCATCACCCCCAAGATCACCGAGCTGACCGGCATCACCAACGAAATGGTGGCGGATGCTCCCGGCGAAAAGGAAGCACTGGAAGCCTTCCTCAAATTTGCGGGTGACCGCATCCTTGTGGGCCACAACGTCCACGCCTTTGATATGCGTTTCCTGCGCGCCGCCGCCAAGCGCAGCGGCATCAAGCTGGAGCCGACCTATATCGACACCCTGACCATGGCGCAGGCCATGTACCCCGGCCTGCACAACTACAAGCAGGGCACCATCAACAAGCATCTGGAGCTGCCTGCCTACGAGGCCCACCGTGCCTGTGAGGATTCTGCCGCGCTGGGCCGCATCTTCGGGGTCATGCTGAACGACCTGAAAGAAAAGCAGGTAGCAAAGGTCAGTGAGATCAACACCGGCCTTGGCGGCAACCGCGAGGTGCTGAAAAAGAAGTATTACCACCTCATCATTCTGGTCAAGAACCAGATGGGCCTGAAAAATCTGTACAAGATCGTCAGCGAAGCCCATGTGAACTACTTTTTCAAAAAGCCCCGGGTGCCCCGGAGCCTTTTGAACAAATACCGGGACGGCCTGCTGCTCACTTCCGCCTGCGAAGCCGGCGAGCTGTACCGGGCCATCGTGGATGGCACCAGCTATGAAGAACTGAAAAAGATCGCGTCCTACTACGATATTCTTGAGATCCAGCCGCTGGGCAACAACGCCTACATGGTGCGGGACGGCAAGGTGGACAGCGAAGAGGACATCAAAAACTTCAACCGCACGGTCATCAAGCTGGGCGAAGATCTGCACAAGCCGGTCATTGCCACTGGCGACGTGCACTTTACCGAGCCGGAGGATGCGGCGTACCGCGCTGTGTTGCAGGCGGGCAACGGCTTTAAAGATGCCGACAACCAGCCGCCACTGTTCTTCCGCACCACGCAGGATATGCTGGCGCAGTTCTACTATCTGCCCAAGGAAAAAGCCTACGAGGTAGTGGTGAAGAACCCCCGCAAGATCGCGGCGATGATCGACAACAATGTTCGTGCCATCCCGCGCGGCACCTACCCGCCCAGCATCGAGGGTGCAGAGCAGCAATTGCGCGATGCTACGTGGGAACACGCCAAGCGTGATTACGGTGACCCGCTGCCCGAAATTGTGGAAAAGCGGCTGCAGAAGGAGCTGGACTCCATCTGCGGCCATGGCTACGCCGTGCTGTACGTCATTGCGGTCAAACTGGTGGCCTATTCCAACGCGGGCGGCTATCAGGTGGGCAGCCGTGGTTCGGTCGGCTCATCGGCCGTGGCCCACTTCTCCGGCATCTCGGAGGTGAACAGCCTGCCGCCCCACTATCGCTGCCCCAAGTGCAAGCACAGCGAGTTCATCACCGACGGCAGCGTGGACGACGGCTTTGACCTGCCGGATAAAAACTGCCCCAACTGCGGCACCCGGATGCTGGTGGACGGCCACGATATTCCCTTCGAGACTTTCCTCGGCTTCTACGGCGATAAAGAGCCGGATATCGACCTGAACTTTTCCGGCGAATATCAGTCCAATGTGCACCGCTATACCGAGGAGCTGTTCGGCAAAGCCAACGTGTTCAAGGCGGGCACCGTGTCCGGTATTCAGGACAAGACCGCCTACGGCTATGTCAAAAAATATCTGGATGAGCGCGGCCGCACGGTGAACCATGCGGAGGAGAACCGCCTGACTCTGGGCTGCACCGGCGTCAAGCGCACCACGGGTCAGCACCCCGGCGGCATGGTCGTTGTGCCGGACACCTACGAGATCTACGATTTCTGCCCCATCCAGCACCCGGCGGACGATGTGGCAGGCGGCCTGCTGACCACCCACTTCGAGTTCAAGTACCTGCACGATACCCTGCTCAAGCTGGACGAACTGGGCCACGATATGCCCACCTTCTACAAGTATTTTGAGGAGTACACCGGTATCCCCATCGACAGCATCCCCATGAACGACCCCAAGGTGTACAGCCTGCTGACCAGCCCCGAAGCGCTGGGCGTGACCCCGGAGCAGATCGACAGCCAGACCGGAACCTTCGGCATCCCGGAAATGGGCACCAACTTCGTGCGCGGTATGCTGGTGGAGGCACGGCCCAAGAACTTCTCCGAGCTGATCCAGATCTCGGGCCTGTCCCACGGAACGGATGTGTGGACCGGCAACGCGGACGAGCTGATCCGCAGCGGCACCTGCACCATTGCGGAGGTCATTGGCTGCCGTGACAGCATCATGCTGTACCTGCTGCGCAAGGGTCTGGAACCCAAGATGGCCTTTGATATCATGGAGGCTGTGCGTAAGGGCAAGGTGGCCAAGGGCGGCTTCAAGGATGGCTGGGAGGAAGCCATGCGGGAGCACGAGGTGCCGGACTGGTACATCGAAAGCTGCCGCAAGATCAAGTATATGTTCCCCAAGGCCCATGCCGTGGCCTACCTGATGTCGGCCATTCGTCTGATGTGGTTCAAGATCTACCGTCCACCGGAGTTCTATGCGGTATACTTTACCGTACGCGGCGACGACATCGACTATGAGGCCGCTGTGGGCGGTGCGGCAGTGGCCCGCGCCCACATGGAAGAAGTCAAGCGCCGCCTGAAGGAAGAGAAGAACGCCAAGGACGAGGATGTGCTGGTCAGCCTGCAGCTCGTCAACGAGATGCTGGTGCGCGGCTACGAGTTTTTACCCATTGAGCTGGGCAAGAGCCGCGGCTCCAAGTATGTGGTGGAGGACGGCAAGGTACGTCTGCCTTTCTCTTCGCTGAAGGGTCTTGGCGGTGCTGCCGCCGATGCACTGGAAAAGGTGACCATCCACGGCGAAGAATATATCTCGGTGGAAGAGTTGCAGCAGGCTTCCGGTGTCGGCAGCAGCATTCTGGACCGTCTGCGTCAGGTGGGCGCTCTGGGCGACCTGCCGGAGAGCAGTCAAGTAAGCTTCTTCTGAGGATTCTGAAAGCAAAAGTGCCTGCACGGCTTTAGCTGTGCAGGCACTTTTGCTTTAAAAAAGCACCCGCGGCAAAAATCGCAGGTGCTTAAAAATTCAGCAGAACGGGGGAGTGTTTACTCCACGCTGATCATATAATAGTAAACGGGCTGGCCGCCGCGGATGTGGCTGACCTCAACGTGGTTCGGGCACTTTGCCTTTACGATCTCGGTCACTTTCTCGGCATCCTCATCGCTCACGTCGCAGCCGGAGATGATGGTGACGAAGCTGGAATCCTTCTTGCACATGCCGCGTGCCAGACGGTAGGTAGCTTTGGTGATATCGTTGGAGGTGGAAACGATCTTGCCGTTCTCCAGAGCCATGATCTCACCCTTCTTGATGCGCTTGCCGTCGTACTCACTGTCGCGGGCAGCATAGGTGATCAGACCGGTGGACACCTTGTCGGCAGCAGCCATCATGTTGATGGTGTTGGTCTCGGCGTTCACAGAGGGATCAAAGTTCAGCATGGCGGTAATGCCCATGGGCACGGTGCGGGTGGGCAGAACGACCACCTGACGGTCGGCCAGCTTCTGGGCCTGCTCAGCAGCCATGATGATGTTCTTGTTGTTGGGCAGCACGAACACGGTCTTTGCGGGCACGCTCTGGATGGCGGCGAGGATATCCTCGGTGGCTGGGTTCATGGTCTGACCACCGGAGACCACTGCGTCTGCAGCCAGATCGGTGAACACGGCCTTCAGGCCTTCACCGGCGGCAACGGCAACAAAGCCATAGTCACGGCTGGGGTCCACAGCAGCGTAGACGAACTCGCTGGACTGAGAAGGAGCCTTCTCAGCAGAAGCCTGCTTTTCCAGGCTCTTGCCCTGCTTCTGGCGGGCTAGGAACTGCTCGTGCATGTTCTCGATCTTGAAGTTGGTCAGGTAGCCATACTTGATGGCTTCGCTCAGGATCTTGCCGGGATCAGCGGTGTGCACATGCAGGTTGATCACATCGTCATCCTCGATGCACACCACACTGTCGCCGTTGGATTCTGCAAAGGCACGCATCTTTGCGGCGCTTGCACCCTCATACTTGTTGATCAGGAACTGGGTGCAGTAGCCGTTCTTGATGTCCTCCACCTTCATCAGGTCGTCGGTGAACACGCCCTTGCCGGCGTTCTCGGTGGAGAGCTTTGCCTTGTTGGGAGCAGCCTCGCCGCCTGCCACGATGCCTTCGCCATGGAACACCTTGCCCATGCCCTCAAAGATAATCATGATGCCCTGACCGCCGGCATCCACAACGCCGGCCTTCTTCAGAACAGGCAGCAGGTTGGGGGTGTCCTCCAGAGCCTTCTGGCCGGCGGTCATCACCACATCCCACAGAGCGGGCACATCCTCGGCACCGCAGGCAGCAGCTTCCTCAGAGGCAATGCGTGCAACCGTGAGGATGGTGCCCTCGGTGGGCTTCATAACGGCCTTATAAGCGCCCTCGACACCCTTCTTCAGAGCCTCGACAATGTCGGCAGCGGTGGCTTCCTTCTTGCCTTCCAGCGCCTTGGAGAAGCCGCGGAACAGCAGGCTGGTGATAACACCGGAGTTGCCGCGTGCGCCGCGCAGCATGGCGGAAGCAGCGGTCTTGGAAGCCTCACCCACGGTGCAGCTGTCGTCCAATGCTTCCAGCTCGCGCACAGAAGCACCCACGGTCATGCCCATGTTGGTGCCAGTGTCGCCATCAGGAACAGGGAAAACGTTCAGCTCGTCCACGCGGGAGCGCTGATTGTTGATGTTGTTGGCGCCAGAGATAATGGCGTCACGCAAAATCTTACCAGAAATCATTCTTTTTTACTCCTTGTACTTGCCGGAAAAGCCCGGCGCATTCGGATGAACCAACAAAAATCAGGCGATCACATCGTCTACCGAAACCACAACGCGGGCAACCTTCAGGCCGGTAGCCTGCTCCACCTCGTCCTTGACGCGGTGAGAGATGCTGCGTGCGGCGGTAGAAATGTTCAGGCCATAGCTCACTGCAATGTGCAGTTCGATCACCAGACGACCATCCTCCTGCGTGACACGGACACCCTTTTCCGGGTAATCAGAACCGTGCACCATGCTTCTGACGGCATCGGTCATATCACGGGGTGCCATTGCGGCAACACCGTAACACTGTTTGGCTGCTTCACCTACCAGAGTAGCAAAATACCCGGACGTAAAGCTGACATCCCCCAGAGGGAAACGGGAAGTGATCATAGTCGCTCTGCTCCTTTATGTTATTTTCATAAAACACATTCAAGGTCTGGGGCGCAGCGGCGGACAGATACACATACTGCGCCGAGAAACACCCACATTATTATACAACTTTGGGGCGCGCTTGTACAGCGCAAAATGCTGGTATATCAACTTTTTGCGCAGGTTTCTGCATTGACAGCATGGTTCGGGCGACTTCGCACCGGG
>UMJV01064743.1_pt1 | contig 11719 bp, 3 predicted proteins | sample 1966141 | NCBI WGS metagenome assembly UMJV01 (sample SAMEA4836158, study PRJEB28245) | human gut metagenome | biome: gut microbiome; material: fecal sample | place: Denmark | collected 2008
TTTGAAAATAAAAATCAAAAAGCATAGTATTTTTAATATATTCGTGTTATACTATTATTAGATTTTTTAAGAAAGGATAGTGAAATTTATGATTAATGAAAAGCAAGAAATTCTTGCAACAGTCAATACTTTACCTGACAATACAACTTGGGACGATGCAGTTTATACTTTATATCTACATTCGAAATTACAAAAAAGTAAAGATGATATAAAAAATGGTAGAGTAATGTCTATTGAAGAATCTAAAGAAAGGATGAGGAAAAAATATGCAAATTTTCATGTCAAATGAGGCTCATGAAGATATAGATTCTATTTTTGAATATATATCACATGACTCTATTAAATATGCGAATGAAACCTCCGAAAGCATATATTCTCGCATATATGAGTTGGAAAAAGTTCCATATTTAGGTAGATATGTTTCCGAACTTCCAGATAAACATTTACGAGAACTCATTTATAAAAAGTATCGAATAGTTTATGATATTTCTGAAGATTCAAAAACAGTTTACATACATTTTGTTGTTCACGGTTCAAGAAGTTTTAAATCGTTTTATAATTCCTATATCAAAAATAATTTTTAAGTCAGACTAATTAATCGTATCAAATAAATTCCAAACAACTCTATATAGTAAAAAAATTAGAGACATGTTTTCACATATCTCTAATTTTTATTGTTTAGATTATTTTCTCTTTTTTAATACTACCAATGTTATTGTTATTCCTGCGATTAAGATTAGGGCTATTGCTCCGCCTAATACGTAGAATAGATGTGTGTTACCAAATGGAGGTAATATTACTACTTCTTGAGAATCGTCTGCATCTATTTCGCGTGGTTCCATTGTTGGGTCTTGGTTACCTACAACTGAGTATGACATTTTTCTACCAACTGTATTTTGTGTTGTTACAAGTTCTGTCATGTTGTTATATATTCTGTCATCACTACTACTGTCTTGAGTAATCATTTGTGTTAATATTAATTGTACTCCACTTACACTTTGTGTACTGTTTACAGTGTTTAATGCGTTCATTGGGTCATCTTTAAATGCTTTGGCAATTTTGTCTTTTACATTTCTTTGGTCTGCAATTACTGGTATTAAACCTTTCGAAGCAGCTGTTGTTGTTATAATGTGACCGTCTGTATACTTATTAACATTATCTTTTAATCCAGTATTTAACAATCCATTGTTTAACAAGTCTGCACTTGAAATTGTATTCCAATTTTGGTTTTGAGCCTTGTTAAATTGTAAGTTATTTCTTGTTGACGTGTTATCATCGTTTGAATTGTAATCATTTACTTGTGTTCCAACATAGTCAACTAAAATTTTTGGATCTGTTTTTACTATTGTGCTCGTGTCTGCAACTTTTCCCGTGTAGTAGAATTGCTCTTCATTATAGTCAACTTCACCAACGTTTGCTACTGTTATAGCATATGTTATTTGAAGTGTTGAACCATGCATCAATTCTTCATCCATTGTAAGTTGTACTTTACCTTTATTTGTAGAGATTTGTCTTACTACTGGGTTTAGCATTAAACTATTGCTATAGTTCTTGTCTGTGCTGTACACGTTATCTGTATCTTGTCCATGTGCTTTATGATCTATCCATAATACGTTTGTTGCTCTAGCCGATGCATCGAATAATGTGCTATTGTTTGCAAGTGTTAATTTAACATTTGTAATTTGTTTTGTAACTTTAAGCTGTGCCTTTGGTCTTTGTACTAAACCTAAATCTAAGTCTTTTAATACGTAGTAGCCAGCCATTTGATAATTTTCTTTACCTATATTGTCATGTCCTGTACCAGATGTATTTGTTACTCCAGGTTCTTCACCATTTCTGTTATATTCGAAGTTCACATCTATTTTTCCAGATTCTGCAATCATATATGTATTTTTCATAAATTCATTTAACAAGTTTTTCATTTCTTCAGCAGTATATTTTGTACCATTATATTCTGGTATGCTTTCATAAGAAGCTAATATTTCTGCTAAGTGGTTTGTCATATCTCCATTAGAGTAAGCCTCAACATTTTTTCTTGCATTGTTGCAGTTTACTAAGTAATCTGCATTTGGTGCAACATTTACAACATTATCATCCTTGTTCATTATATCTTTGGCATCTGAATATTGTCCTTTGTCTGCTTCTCTAAAGTTATATTCATATGAACCTGTTTTATTGTTTGTGTATGCTCCTGAGCCATTGTTTACACCAACTTGATATGAAGTTGATTTATAGTCTTGGCCATTATAAGAATTTTTGTTTAATCCAATATTTGCAGATGAAGCAGAATATCCACTTCCTTCTGTTTTCTTCTTATACCCTTCTTGTGAAGCATATAAGTTTGTTACAGGATTTTCTTCTTCGTTTCCATTGTTATAATTTGTATATGTTGTTCCGAGAACTGTGCTTTCACCAGAACCATATATAAATCTTACAATGTAGTTACCTGGTGCAAATGATGTAAATTTGTATTTTCCATCAGCATTTGCAGTGTCTATTGTATAATTTGGTACTAAACCACTGTTGTTTATAATTGGTGTTGTTGAATCAGTGTTTCCAGAAAGAACTTCTTTCCATATATACTCATATATTTTTCCGTCTTTTCCTTGTCTTAACTCAACTAATTGTACTCTTACACCGTTTATTCCGGTTTCATTGTCTTTTAGTCCATCTCCGACTCTTGCATTTTGTTCATCTACATTTCTAGTATCCTCAAATACCGTTCCTTCTACTGTTCTTAAGTTATCTCTGTTTAGAATAATTCTAATATTTGGAGCTTTATCTGTATCATTTTCGAAGTTTTCATACTTGATTACTCCGTCTTTTGGTACATCTGTTGGGTTTAGGTTACCTGGTGTAGAGTTGCAATCTGCTATACCTGCTATATCTCCAGTCTTATATTCTTGTTGTGTTTGTGAATTGCCTGTATTTGGAGCTTTTGCTTTTTGGCCATAATATGATTTGTAACCATTAATTTCCGCAATGTTTTCTTTACCAACACCCTTGGCTGTTCCACTTGCAACATCTTCATCTAGAAGTATGTTTCTTGCAGCATCTTTGTTTACCATAAATGTTACATAGAAGTATACATCTTTGTTGTCATCTGGGTCTGATAATGGGAACATGTTGCTTGTTACAGCATCATTTGTTGCATTACTGTAGCTTTGATCACCTGTAATATATAAGTTCTTATATCCGGCTATTGTAGTTTGAGTTTCTACCCCATATCTACTAGCATCTTTCAAATATACATTTCCGATCTTATTTCCGTTATTATCTCCTAAATATGAGCGGTCTTGTACATATGCGTAATCCGCATCATAGTAATCCACAACTTCTGTTACAGCTGCTGCGATATTTTCTGACCTATTACGTATTGTAAATTTATATGTTACATATACTTTCAATTCAGAATCCTCAGATAATCCTAAATTTTCTAATGTAGTAGCATTATCTACTATTGAATAATTATCTACTTTGTAATCATAATCTTCTCTGTATAGCTCTCTTGAGTAATCATTTCCATAGTAACTTGCATCTGAAAGTCTTGTCTTGACCTCCCAGTAAGAGTTTCCAGCTGCGTCTGTTTCTAATCCATCTCTCTTATTATATGTATACACTTGTGTTTTTCCATTAATCTCTAATGTTGCTTTGTATACATCTTTTCTTAAGGCTAAGTCTAATTGTTCTCTTAGAACTAATCCTAAGTTAATATGATGCATTACATCTGGATTCTTGTACAATGTTTCAATTTTTTGTGCTGCTACAAATTTCAATACTTGTGCAGTATTTGATTTTGCATTTAAGAAATCTTCTGTTACAAATACTTGGAATCCTGGATATAAATCTTTGGTTGATGTTCCATTACATGTATACGCATCCATCATAGATTGATTTACATATTCGTCTTTAGACTTTCTTTCTCCATTTGAACTTACTTCTCCCTTTATGTTTCCAAACTTATCAATTGTTCCAGCTTTTTCAAGTTCATCTCTTGTATGCATTTCACTTGGATTGTTTGTTGTAACTGTATTCTTTGGAGCTGAACCAATTTCTCTAAAGCTTGCATTGAAAGTATCTCTTTCTTTTAATATGTCTAAGCCTTTTGATGTATTATCCCAGTTTGAATCTTGTCTGTTTACATTATAAACTGTTGGTTGATAATATTGACCATTATATGTGAATTTTACATAGTATTGGTACATTGCATTTTGTTTTTGGAATAAGTATTCTCCATTATTATCTGTTGTTGTTGCCGCAATAAATTTTCCTGATTGATTTCCATCTAATCCAGATACTTGATATAGTGAAACTTTTACATTTGACATTGGTGTATCTGTTTGCTTATTAAATAATCCATCATAATCATTTTCTTTTCCTACTGTGCCATCTACCCAAACTCTTCCGCCTAATTCGAATGTTAAATTAATTGGAATGTCTATGTCTGGTGTATCTGGCTTATCTGGCTTTTTGCTGTCTGGTTTTGCACTTACTGTTGCAGTATATATGTTATATGTTCTGCTTCCTTCAAGAGCAACCCTTAACTGTTGAGCACGTAGGCTTCTAACTGGATATTCAGTCATCTGTACGAATGGTTGTACGACAATTACACCTTTTGAAGAAGAAAGGTAATTTACAGTCAACTTTTTATACGCTACATATGACCCAAATAAAGTCTTACGTTCATATGCATATCTAACTGTTCCCATTCCGTATCCTTCTCTTAAACGGTATTTGCTATAACTTGTTGTTGCAACATATCCAATATATTGGTATACATTTGCTTTTGTATCTAATATATTAAATTTAACAGTTGATTTTTCAAGATATTCAAGGTCCACATACATGTTTACTGTTTTTGGATAATTTGTTTTTTCAGCCGAGAATTTTACGTAGAATTTAGCATTTGATGCAGGATATTTCTTTTTCAATCCGTTTGAACCCGATACAGTTGCTCCAATAAATTCTATTTCAAAGTCATCTGTATTTTCATCATATACTAATGTTTTTTCGTTATCAGTTCCCTTATCTGTTACTAAATATATTGCCTTCATGTATGAAATATCTTCATAATATGGGTATGTAACGCTTAGAGGTCCTACAATATAGCTTTTAGTTGCTTGGTTTACAATTACCTGTGCTTCTGCTTGAGGGTCTTCTGTAACACTGTTAGTATTTTTTTCGTCTTGTTTTCCTGTTTTTGTTCCAGAAGAATATGAATCACTCTTAATACCATGAACCTGTGCTTTATATCCACTGCCATTAATATATGTATCCAAGAACTTTTGGTATGATAATGCTTTGTTGTAAAGTGTTAATCCATTGCTTGTTAAATGGTTTCCATTAGGTATAATTCCATCTAAGTCTGCAACCTTCCAATGTGCAGTCTGAATATCTGATAGAGAATATCTATTACGTATTGAACCAGTTGTTCCTGAATAAGCATTTTCCATTGTAGTTAATACAAAAGATAGTTGTGTATTTGTTGTGGCCTCTGTAGATCCAACCTGTTTATAATGATCTTCTGCTCTGTCTTGAGTTTCCATTATAACAACTTCCGGACCATATATTGCATCGCCATTCCAGTCTTTTTGTTTATTTGCTGGATTTGTTGTATCGTCGTCAGTATCTTTTGGAGTCTTCCAATCGCCTAATTTAGATAATAACTCTTTCATAAGTTCTTTAGACTTGCTTCTGGCTTTAGATTGTGCGCTCATAATTGCTAGGTTTTGGTTTCCTGCAACTATAGCCCCATACCTTACCGAAATCATAGGTTTGTCTTTTTCAATTGCCCATTTTTCAGAGCCTTGGGTTCCAGGTCCATATTTTTGTTCGTAATGTATATTGCTACATACTGCAAATAAAAATGTTCTTCCTGCACGGTCTGCATCTTCTTTTGCCACCTGCCATAAATACTGTTTTACCTTTCTCTCAAAAGCCGAATATCCATATCCATTACTTGTTGTATAACCAATTTCATCTATATAATGTTTCTCGGAATCGAATTCACCATATCTTACAGCTTTACCAGCATCATTACAATATACTGTACCAGTACTCATATCCGTTGTCCAAGCTTCATATGGAAATTGATTATCTGCATTTCCCGTAAAAGCTCTTTGTTTTAATATTTGAGGAAATAGACCAGAATCACTATAGCTTAATTGTGGCATACCACTAGTCGCATTTCCTTGCCAAGTTCCATATGCTAATGAGACATTGCTTGTAGTAAAAAATGCTGTTATTGAAATTGCTGCAGTTGCTATTGTTGTTATTAAACATTTTTTTAATGTTTTATTTTTCTTCATTACTCTATCTCCTTTCTATATTAATACTTTCTTTTTTATCATGTAAATTCCTACTCCAACTATTGTAATTATCGTGATTATTAATGTAGTATAAATTACTACGTCACCTGTTTTTACAGATGTTAGTACATTTGCTGTTGAGTAGTCATCTTCATTTGTAGCCTTATTACCAGGTGTTGAGTCAATATCTAATGCACCATAATCATTTGATGTTTCATATATTTCTGCTGAGTTATTTATTAATCCAAAATCATCGTCACCATTCATATTCTTTGTTAATATTAATGTTACTTCTTTGCTTTCTCCTGGATTAATTATTGTGTTTGCAAGTGAAGCATTGTATATTACTCCATCTTTACCTTCATACCAGTCTTTATTCAATTCAGAATTGAATTTTAATTCTTCTGGTAAATAATCTGCTAATTTCTTAACATATCCTGCAATTCCACCCTCATTTGTAATTGTGAATTTATATTCAACAACCATTGATGATGTATTTGCATATTTAGATTCAAAATCTAATTTTGCAAGTTTACTATTGTAAACATGTTCTTTTGTATTTTTTCCGTTGTTTACTGTTATTGCTTGTACAACTTTATCTAGTTTCAAATCAAATTTAGCATCTTCGACTATACCCAAATCAATATTGAATTGATTTGTATCTGCTAATACTATTTCCTCTGTAACAGCTGCTATTTGATCTTTTCCTTCATAGTTAACTGTTTTATCTATAGCGTCTGAATTTTGTTCATCACTTACTCCAGATTTTTTATATGTTGTAGGGCTATAATTTGCTGAATCATAGAAGAATATTACACTGTATTTGCCTTGTGGTACATTGTTAAACATGTATGAACCGTCTGTTCCAGTTGTTGTTATGCATTGTTCATTGTTTGAATTCATTGCAATATTGCTTGTATTATTATTTAATAATAATACTTTAACTCCTGAAACTCTTTGTTCATTTGCATCTTTTACACCATCTTTATTTGCATCAACCCATACAGTTCCTATTACTTTTCTTGTTTCCTTATTTGTATCATCTGGATCTACGTTTACATCTGTTTTTTCAAAATGTTTAACTATGTGTGATACTGAATTTGTTTCTACTTCTCCAATATCCTCATTTTTAAACTTCGCTTTATTTGATATTTCTGTATCATTGTCTATTGAGTTTGCTACTACATGTACATTTATTGTTACTTTTTGACCTGCAGATAAGTAGAATTTTGTATTTATACTTCCATCACTATTTATATCAAAACTACTATCAATTGTGCCATCTTCATATACAATCTCTAAATATTTAAATGTTACTTCTGTAGGTAATGCGTCTGTAAATTCTACATCATTTAAATATATGTCTGATAAATTTTGTATAGTAAATGTGTATGCAAAATCTTCTCCTGCTGATATTGTTGTTCCAGTAGGAATATTGGCTGTTTGTGCAACATTAATTCCTGGTTTATTTATTGTAACTGATATATCATCAATGTTCTCTGTTTCTGTATTGTCAGCTTTTATATTACTTGTAATAGTTACCTCTTTTTTGTAAACTTCATTTGCTAGTTTTCCAACTTTTGTGTTTATAATTAAGGTTTTGCCTCTCTCTCCATCTACATCTCCGACTTTTACAGCTACTTTTCTGCCGCTTACTTTGACATTTGCTGTTGAAGTAATATCGTCTTCTTCAAATGTATCTTCATTAAATCTTGTTAATTTTATAGAGTCATACTCTAGCTCATCTGGCAATGTGATTGTAACAACTGTATTTTTTCTGCTATTATCAATACTTTCATCTTCAAGCTCATAATTATATTGAGACGATCTTAGTGCGATTTGGAAAGAATATGTTTCTCCTTCTTTGAGACTCTTATATTTTGAACCGATTTGTGTGTCGAAATATACTTTTTCAATTATATTTGATACAGTATTTGTTTCTACTGATATCCTATCACTATATCCAACTGTTGCTTTTAATTCAATTTTCTTTGTTTCATCACTTTGAGCTCTAAATTTAAGAGTCTTTTTTAACGTTGAATTAGCCGTAATTTTTCCTAAATTAATTTTTAATACTTCAGAATCAACATCATTATCTTCATATTGTTGCAATTCACTAATCAAATTTTCATATTTTGTTAGATCAATTACTTCATTTTCTGGTAAATTCAATAATTCCTCATATCTAGACTCATCATATTCTTCATCTTCTGGAACTTTATATGTATAGTCATCTCCATCTTGTGGAATAAAGCTTAATTCAGGTGGCAATTTTATTTCTACTGTTGTGTTTTCTGCATCTACTACACCAGTATTATTTATTGTTAATTCATATTCAAGTATTTCTCCAGATTTTACACTTGCACCTTCGCCTATTGTTGATGTTAGTTTTGCATCTAATTTAGCAATACTTCCTGTTGTTAAACCTATTTTTGTTGCTATTGCTTTATCTGTAATTGTTCCAGATGTTTTATTATTGTTGAAGAATACTCCATAATTTTCATATACTTCTTGATCATAATCTAAGTTTGCAGGTAATGTTGCTTTATATGTAAATGTGAATGTGTCTCCACCGTTCATTGCATAATCTTCATTTAACACTATCATGTAAGATTTTATTTTTGTATAATCTGTTACACTTGTTGTCCATCCATTTTGTGAATTAGATAGGTCTGTTGTTGCCTCCCCATTTTCTGAATAATATATTGTAACTTTTGAAGCATCTACTCCTGTTACTGTTATTCCAGATGCAAGTGGCATTGTAATATTTGAGCCTAAACTTAATGATGTGGATACATCTTTGTTATCTTTAAATGGTGTTCTTCCTAATACAACAACATGGTCTAGTGTGTTTTCATAATTGTTTATTACATTCATTGTGTATGTAACTTCTTTTTGTTCTGCTTTTGTTGGTATTAAGGCTTTTTGAGATTCTCCATTAATAACTTCTATTTTTTCATCTCCATTGTATCCTGTCATTGAGTTTGTTGTTACAACTCCTGAAGGAGCAATGTATTTAACGTCTGTTGCTACATTTGTTACTGTTGAATCTCCATTTGTTATTTCCGCTGTTATTTGTGTATTTGTTGTTGGTGTTAATGTATTTAATGTAATGTCTGTTGTTAATACAACTGTTGCACCCTTGGCAGCAACATTATTATATTTTGTTTGTGTTCCTTTTAATTTTAATTCTAGTGTTTTTGTACCGTCACCATTTTCATAAAACATTATAGAATCTTCATCAATTTCAAGCTCATCATCGAAGTATACATTCCAATCTTTCACATCTAAAGTTTCTATATTTGCTGGAAATTTTATTTTTATTGTTGGGGTTGTATACATTGTGTCATCTGCGCTGTCATTTTCTAGTGTAACTTTAATTTCTACATTTTCATTTTTTACTATTGTAGATAATCTATTATTACTTGTTGTTATACTTGCTTTTTGTGTTGGTTCTGTTAAATCAACATTTTTTGTACTTTCTGTACTAACAATATCTATATCAGAATTTTTTGCTTTTCCTGTTACAGATGTTTTTATTTGTGTAAAACTTTTTAATTGGCTTGTACTGTATTCAATATTTTTAGCTAAAGCTTTTGTTATTTCGAATATAACATTTCCTTCTGCTTGTGGTTTTGATGTTTTTATTGTTATACTATTTGTTTTAAATGGTACTAAGTTTACTTCTATTCTATTGTTCTTTACTTCTGTATCTTTGTTTATTGTTGCAAGTGTTGTTCCTGCTTCATTTAAAATAGTAATTTCACCATTTTCCCCAAACACTTTATCAAATTCTTGTTTTGATATTGCTAGTGTTTTGTTGTAAGCATAATTTACTCCACCAACTGTTGTTGATTGTTCGCTTCCATTTGCAGTTACAAATTGGTCAACATCTTGTTTTAATACTATTGCATCTATTACATCTGCATATGAAACATGGGCTGTATACTGTGCCACATATTCTGTTTCCTTTTTATTTTCGTCTGCAGCATTTTTGTTATTATATATGTAACCTTTGCTTATGCTTTGTGTTGCATTAGATGTAAATTCTACTATATCTCCTATTTTTTTAGTTTGATCTTCGTATCCATCTACATGTGCACTTACTTTGTTTACTCCACTTTGTACATATAAGTTCATACTTGAGCTTGCATCATATGTAACTCTTGTAACTGAATCTTTTACAGCCTCATATACATCTGATGAATATATGTATGTTACTATAAATTCATCTGTTGTATTTTTAGCCCATTGGATTTTTCCATTTACAGCATTGTTATTTACTGTAATTGTTATTTTTCCAGTTGTGCTATCATATGACCAGTTATTCTTAGAGAAGTTATCTCCGTTTGCATCTCCATTTGTTGCATTTGTAGAGTTTGCAACTACTGTAACTGCTTCTGGGTATTTATTATTAATTTTTGGAGCATTGACTTCTATGTTTGTATTCTTTATTGGTAACACGCTGTTTTCAACATATGATGTAATTTTGCCTTGAGTGATTAGCTTGCTTACATTGTTTGCTGAATATGGAATGTATTTTGTAATTTCATAATCCAACTTAGCTTTTGCAGTTGATGCTGTCCAGCTTGTGTGAACTACTATATCTTTCTTAACTGCAACTTCTTCACCTTTAGCATTTACATATGTTCCAGTAAATTTTATTGTATTATCTCTGTCAAACATATCTTCACTTATTTCATCTTTTTTGTCTAATGCTATGTTTATTGTTTCTGTTACATTCTCGCCATTGTTTATTTGGTTAAAGCTTATTTTTTTGTTTTCTGCATCTACTGCTTGAATGTTATCAGATTCTTCTGTTTTTGCAATTTTAAAGTTTGTGTCTGAGAAGTCTACTACTGCATCTTTTAGATATCCAGCCTTTTTTACTTTTAATGCAATATTTAATTTCGTATCTTCTGCATTAACATCTGCTGAAACAGTATGTTTTCCTCCATCATAATAAACATCAAACTCTACATTCTCATTTGTAGTTGATGTTCCTTGATTTTCTAATGCTTTTGCACTTAAAAAATTGTCTGCCGCATAGCTTACTACTGTTGCTGAATTGGCATACAATATTGTTGTAGTTAATAGCATCGCAATTACTTTAATTAATTTTTGTTGCATCTTTGCTCCTCCTTAAAAATTTCACTATAACTAATTATACTCTATTTTTGCTTATTTTTCAATGTTTTTTTAACTTTTTTAAAAATTATGTAATCTTAATATTCATGTTATATTATTGCATTTTTTCCCATATTTTTCAATAGGTCTTTAAATTACGATAAAAAAGCAATTGAAACCCGCTTGCGGAAGGCATTACTAGTACATTTATTAAATTTTTATTACATTTTTAATCATTTATTTTTTTATAATTATTTTTACTTCTAAAAGTAATTAATTTTTCC
>UMJV01038643.1_pt1 | contig 11609 bp, 7 predicted proteins | sample 1966141 | NCBI WGS metagenome assembly UMJV01 (sample SAMEA4836158, study PRJEB28245) | human gut metagenome | biome: gut microbiome; material: fecal sample | place: Denmark | collected 2008
TCGGCGCGGCCCACGCGGTTCGCCTTGTCCTTGTAGGCGGCGGTGAGCTTCGCGACGTCGTCGGCGGTGAAGAGACGCGGCAGCGTCGGGCTCACCTCCAAGGCGGACGTCCCGCGAAGGGGAAGAAGCAGTCGGCGGGCGGTCAAGCGCGACACCACGCCCGAGACGTGCCGGCGGAAGGCCTGCTCGTCCTTGAAGGCGGTGCGGTCGTAGAGCTTGAGCGCCTCGGCGATTTCTTCGGGCGTCACGACGGTGCGCTCGTCGGCGGCGCCGGCGTTCCGCATCATCTTTTCGCGAAGTTCCAGAAGGGCGCAGCTGTCGAGGAAGTTGAGCCTCTGGGTGTGAAGGAGCGACGGGGCCTTCAAGTCCCCGGTCTCCGCGCGGCGGAGCATCGCGACGCCGGCCTCTTCGTCCAAGAGGAGGTCGAGGATGAGGTCGGAGACGCGGCTCCGGATCACGGCTTCGTTGGTCAAAAGCACGCGCCAGAGCTTCGGGTGGCGGTCGCGGCGGAGGCACGGCCCTCGGAGCAGCGCCACCAACACGCGGCGCACGTTGAAGGGGAGCTCGCCCGTGTCGCCGGGCCAGAGGCCGGAGGCGTCGTCATCGTCTTCGTCGGCGTCGTCGTCCGCTTCGTCGGCCGCGTCGTCCTGATCGCCGTCTTCCGCGTCGGCTTCTTCGGCTTCCGCTTCGCCGAAATCGAATTCGGCTTCCTGTTCCGCTTCTTCGACTTCAGCGGCCTCGATTTCCAACGCGTCCGCGTAGGCCAAAAGATCGTCCGGCAGCTGGTCGTCCTTCTCTTCCGTCATCCTGTCGTCCTTCTCAATCTTCAATGCAATTCGTTCGGTTCAGTTCGCTCACCACGACCATGGGGCCGCTCACCGCGCAAACGGGTCCGCGAGGCCGCGCGCCTGCGCGCTTTGGCGGGCGCTCCGCATCATGCGCGCGACCCCGGTGGTCGTGAAGACCAACTTCGGGATCTCGGCCGACACGTCGCCTCCGGCGCGGTCGGTCCAGCTGATCGTTTCGTGTTGGGGTGCGAGGAGACTCCCCGGCGCGGTCTCGCCGTGAAGGTCCGTGCCCGAGGGCCAGACGTCGGGCATGGGCAAGCCCCGGTAGTCGTTCGCGGCGGCGGAGGGGTCCGCGCGGAAGGCCTGAATGCCTTCGGCGGAGAGTTCCACGCCGCCCGAGAGGTGCCCTTCGTCCATCGCGGCCGCGAGCGCGGAGATGCGCTTCGAGCGGCGTTTGGGCGCTTTGGGCGTCTTGGGAGCCTTGACGTCCTGTCCCGTCAACTGCGCCTCCGTCACGGCTTCGAGCGCCTCGGCGGCGGCCGAGAGGACGGCGTCGGAGGCGGCGGATTCAGGCGCTTCAGCGGCATCCACCGATTCAGCGGCTTCCGCGGCCTCACCGTACCGGGCGGCGAGCGTCAGAAGCCCCACGATGCTCCCCAAGCCCTGATGGTTGGGGACGTGCGACCAGACTTCGGAAACCGACACCTTCCCGCGGCCCTCCATCTTGGCGAGCCCGAGCGCCTCGACCACGGCAAGGCGGAGCTCGCCGTAGTTGATTTCCGCAAAGCGGATGCGCTGGGCGAGCGCCTCGCGGTCGATTTCGGGCGGGGGCGCGACGGAGACGTCGTAGTTTTCGACGTCGACCGAGGGGTCGTCCAACTCATACTGCGTCGGCGAATGGATGTCGGCGTTGGGGAGGACGAGCTCGAGGAACGTTTTCCTTTGATGCGCGTCCTCGCGGGCCGCGGCCGCGGCCGCACGCGCTTCACGCAGAAGCTGCCCCATGCGGCGCTCCTCTACGTACTCGCGCGACTCGACGAATTGGCGCAGGCTCTGCGCGAGGCGCCGCATCACGTCGTGCGTGTCCATGGAGCGGGAGAGGAGTTCGCTTCGGAGCTGCGCGAGGGTGCGCCGTTCGCGGAGCGACAATTCCCCGTAGAAGGGCTGCTGCGTGATGCGCTCCAGCGCGGCTTCCATTTCCGCGGAGGCGCTCTCGTTCGTGAGCAACCGGTAGAACCCCGTGAAGGCGAGGCCCGCTTCGCTCTGCGCGATCTCGTCGTAGCCCGCGAAGAATCGCTCCAGCACGTCGCCACGCGACCCTTCGCTCGTCATGATGCGCTCGCGCAGGTCGAGGTTGAGCCGGTCGAACTCTTCGCGCACGCTGCGGAAGTCGTTCAACAACTCCGCGAAGAGCTCCAGAATGTCTCCCGTGCGGGCCTGCGCGGCGTCCTTCCCTAAGACCGTCCTTGCGCCGGCTTTGACGGCCGCGATCTCTTCGTCGATGCGGCGCTTTTCGGCTTCGAGCTGTTCGATCCGTCGGGCGGGGTCGGGGTCGGCGTCCTGCGCCAACTTCACGACCGCGTGCGCGAGCATTTCGAGGCGGCTTTCCGACGGCCCCGAGCGGCGCGTCAACGCGCGCGAAAGGATGCGGATCGCTTCCAATGCGCCGGCGGTCAATTCGTACTGCTCTTCCAGGGCCCCTGCGGGGAGCCTCGTCACCAGGTACCCCTCGCGCACGAAGCGGGCGGCAAGAGCGCGGGCGTCTTCGGGCGAGACGGCTTCGAGCGTCGCCTCGGCCCAAAGGGGCGCGAGGCGCTCCAGAAAGACGGAGCCCGGCAGCGTGCGCTCCTCTTCGTAGAGGAGCGCCTGCAGAATGCCGATCACGAGCGGGCCCTGCTGGCTCGCGAGAAGCCGCCACATCGGGGCGTCGCGGAGCGTGCGGTAGCGTGCGGTCAGTTCACGTGCGGAGGACAAGGGAAAACCTTTTGGAAACCTTTCGGGGTGAGCGGCGCGGAACCGCATGAAAATCCCAATATTGTCGCACGGATGCGCTTTCTTGAGGCGGCGCCGACTAAGGAAGGACGCGTAGTCCGGGGCGTCGGGCGGTGGTTTCGTCAAACGTGCCTGCCGGGTTGTCGGCGGGGCCCTCCGCGAGGCTCAGAATCGCCCGGCGGCGGGCCTATCATGGTGGGACCCGCATCATCCCCCGACAAAGAACCGAAAAACGAGGAGGAGACCCCCGACATGTCCCGCGAGAAGGCGAAGGCTTGGTTGGACGCGCACGGCTACGGCGAGCGCGTCATCGTGATGGAGGAATGCACGGCGACGGTGGCTTTGGCCGCCGCGGCGCTCGGGTGCGAACCCGCCCACATCGCGAAGACGATGGCCTTCGAGGGGCGTGAGGGCGAGGGGCCCATCCTCGTTCTCGCGGCGGGGGACGCGAAGATCTCGTCGTCCCTCTTCAAGAAAACGTTCGGACTCACCGCCCGGATGATCAAGGGCGACGTTTTGGAAGGGAAGGTCGGTCACACCCCGGGCGGCGTATGTCCCTTCGGGGTCAACCCCGGGATCTCGGTCTGGCTCGACCGGTCGCTTCTCGCTTTTGAGTACGTCTATCCCGCCTGCGGCGACGACCGCACGGCGGTGAAGTTCCGTCCCGAGGAGCTCTATGAGGCCGCGGAGGCGAAGGGGTGGGTGGAGGTGACGAAGCCGAGGGAGTGAACTTACGCCTTGGTTTCAGAAGGATCGAGCAGCCAATCCAAAACGTTGAGCTGCTTGATCCCGTTGATGTTCCGGCCGGCGCCCAACGTGTCCAGTGTCAGCAGGAAACGTTCGTGATTGTCCCGAATCCCGCTGAAGGCGCCGACTTCGCGCTTGTAGACCTCAGGATCCAAAACGCTTGTTGATACCTGATAGTAGTGAACGTCGTCGCCTCGCAGAGCCACGAAGTCGACTTCGTTTTGTCCCGCTTTCCCAATGAAGACGGATGTGTAGCGTCGCCGGAGCTCAAGGAAGACGATGTTTTCGAGCAGTCGTCCGTAGGCCGGATCGCTGGCGTGGACCAGTCGTCGATGTAGTCCGGGGTCGCACAGGTAGTACTTTTCCTGCGTCGTCAGAATTTTCCGTCCCACGACGTCGTATCGCGGCACCTTGAGGAAGATGTAGGACGCCTCAATCCCCGTAAGGTAGGCCGAAATAGTCTTGTTGGAGACGGTGTGGCCGGCGCTGACAAGCGTGTTGGTGATGTTGCGCGCGGAGACGGCGCTCCCGATGAGGGACGCCAACGTATTGACGAGTTTTCGAAGCAGATTCGCGTCCCGCAACTCAAGTCGGCTTTGGATGTCTCGGAATAGAACCCCCGTCACGAGCATCTCATAGTAGTCGTTGAGCAAGGCGTCGTTGTCGCGAAGGACCGCGGCCGCCGGAAAGGAACCGATATTCACGTACCGGTTGAAATCCTCTTCCTTGGTGTATTGGTCGGACTCGACCGCAAGTCGGAACTCGGCGAAAGAGTACGGCATGACTTCCAAAGGCATGTATCGGCCGGTCAGGTACGTGGCCAACTCCCCGGAGAGAAGGTATGCATTGGAGCCGGTGACGTACACGTCGAGGTTCGGTTTGAGCAGCAGACTGTTGAGAACGTGCTCGAAGCCGACGCACTCTTGAACTTCGTCGATGTAGACGTAATGGGTTTCGTCGTCAACGATGCGGCAGATGATGCTTTGGTAGAGCCCCTCAGCGCTCTTGGCCTGCTCGTCAGCGATGTCGTCCAAGTTGAAGCTGATGATGTGATTCTCAGGAACACCCTCTCGGCGCAACGCTTCCCTGTGCAGATGGAGAAGCGTCGACTTTCCCGAGCGCCGAGGTCCCATGATGACCTTGATGAAATGCGTTTGACGCAAACGTTGCAGGCGATCGAGGTAGCTCGTGCGTGGGATGAGATGCGGAGGAGTGTTCATGGTGAGATCCTGTTTTTGTTTTGAGCACGTACAGTACACAAAACTAATGAAACATCATTTTTGTGTAGTATAGGTCTCCAAAAGCGAAAAAACAAGAATTTTGTGTAGCGTGATACACGGAACCCATAAAAACACCGAAACCGTGTCGCATGCAACACGGTTTCGATCGTTTTCAGGGTTTTGTGTTCCGTACTACACGGTTTTGAAGCCTCACAGCTTCGAGAGATCCGGCATCGGAATCGCGTCGTCGGGGTGTTCGCCCGACCAGCCCGTCTTCTCAGGCAAGCCCATCAGCTCCGCACGGTCGTCTTCGTCGAGCGAGAACCCGAAGAGCTCACGGTTCTGGCGCATGCGGTCGGGGTTGGCGGACTTCGGGAGCGGCAGGAGGCCCAACTCCAGCGAGAAGCGCAGGCACACCTGCGCGGGCGAGACGTGGTGCTTATCCGCGATGGATTCGACGACGGGGTTCGTCATGAGGCGGTTCTGGCCCAAAGGCGCCCAGGCCTCCACCAAAATCCCGCGCTCTCGGCAGTAGCGCACGGCTTCTTCCTGGAGGTAGCCGGGGTGGACTTCAATCTGGTTCACGACGGGAACTTCGCCGTCCAGAGCTTCGAAGTGGTGCGGGAGGAAGTTCGCGACGCCGATCGACTTGACGAGCCCTTCGCGCTTGAACTGCTGGAAGGCGTTCCAGGTCTCGGTGAGGCGTTCGCGCCACTCGGGGTCTTCCGAGTCGCGGCGCGGCCAGTGGATGAGAAGGAGGTCGACGTAGTCCATGCCGAGACGCGAGAGCGAGGTTTCGAGCTCCAGACGCGCGCCTTCCGCGGAGAGGTCGTCCTTCCAGACTTTCGTCGTCACGAAGAATTCGGAGCGGTCGATGCCGCTCGCGCGGATCGCGTCGCCCACGCTTTCTTCCGAACCGTAGAGATACGCCGTGTCGAAGTGGCGGTAGCCCGCGCGGATCGCTTCCGCGCAGACGGCGGCGCCGTCCTCGCGGTCCTTCACGCGCCAGGTGCCGAAGCCGATCGCGGGGATGCGGTTGCCGTCGAGCAGTTCATAGCAACCGTCGGCGTCGGCGAAGGGGAGGTTCTGTTTGAATTCGAGCATGTTTCAAACTCCTTGAGGAGATGGTCGATCTTGGAAATCTACACCAGACACGGAAACCTGAGGCTTAAGAAAAACGGGGAAGGCGCCTTTCAGGCGGGATGCTCCGGGGGAGAAGGCGGGGCGGTCTCTTCAGGCGGGGACGGCGCGAACGCCGAAACTTTCCGGGTTTCCGCAGACTTCTGCGGGTTTTGTCGGTCTTGCGGCATAAATCGCTGCGCGTGAAGATGAAATGTGCGTCCGGGCGCGCTTCGTGCGCCGGACGCGCCAAGGACCAAGCGCGGCTCCTGCGACCAAGTACGGGAGCCGCTGAAAGAGCGGGCGCCGGAACCTCCGGACCCCGACCACATACCCAAAGAGGAGAAACCAACATGAAAATCCGCTTCACGCCGATCGCGCTCGCCCTGATGGGGGTTTCCGTCGCGACGGCCGGCAGCGCGGCCGAACTCACGATGAAGCCCGGCGTCTACACGGCGACCGTGAACGGCCACAACGCCCCGATGACGGTCGAAGTCACCGTGCCGGAGCACAAGATCGAGAAGATCGACGCCTCGAAGAACCTGGAGACGATCGGCGTCGGCCGTAAAGCCATTGAGAAGATGACTGCGAAGATCCTCGACATGCAGTCGATCGGGGTCGATGCGGTGACCGGCGCGACCGTGACGAGCTCCGCCATCTGGAGCGCCGTCAAGCAGTGTCTCGAACAGGCGGGGGCCGACATGAAGGCCGTCACCGCCAAGGTTGAAAAGCATCCTTCGGGTGAACGCACGATCGACGCCGACGTCGTGATCGTGGGCGGCGGCGGGGCCGGCCTCGCCGCGGCGGTGTCCGCGCACGAAGCGGGCGCGAAGAAGGTCGTCGTGCTCGAAAAGCTGGGGTACCTCGGCGGCTCGACCAACGTTTCGGAAGGCGCCTTGAACGCCGTCGACCCGGCGCGTCAGGGCAAGCAGGGCATCGAAGACTCCACGGCGAAGTTCTACGAGCAGACGCTGAAGGGCGGCCACGACAAGGGCGACCCCGAGCTCGTCAAGTACCTGACCGAAAACTCGCTCTCCAGCGTCGAATGGCTCGAAGCCCACGGCGTCAAGTTCAAGGACGAGATCGGCACCGCGACGGGCGCGCTCTGGCAGCGGAGCCACTACCCGGCGACGCCGTCGGGCAACACCTACATCCGCGCGTTGGAAGCCGTCATCGACAAGACGAACGGCGCGATCGAAGTGATCACCGACGCGGAAGTGAATGACCTGATCAAGGCTGAAGGCCGCATCGCGGGCGTCAAGGCCAAGCACTTCGGTGAGAAGCTCACGGTCTCGAGCGACGCCGTCGTGATCACGACGGGCGGCTTCGGCGCGAACGTGAAGCTCCGCCAGGAGGTGAACACCGGCGTCTGGAAGCACGTCGTCTTGGACAACAAGATCGGCACCACGAACATCAACAAGGCGGCCCAAGGCCAAGGGATGGACCTCGCGAAGAAGTACGGCGCGCAGCTCATCGGCTTGGACGACATCCAGCTCCATCCGTGCGGCACGCCCGGCACCGGCCTCATGGAAAACATCCGCACGTCGGGGCGCAACCGCATCTTCGTGAACGTCGACGGCGACCGCTTCGTGAACGAAGGCGCCGCGCGCGACGTCCTCGCGAACGCGATCATCAAGCAGCCGAAGGGCACGTATTGGATCGTCGTCAACAAGGTCCGCTATCCGGCCCGCGACTGGGTCGACGCCAACGGCGCGACGATCCGCGACATGGTGGCGCTGGGGAGCGTCGTTGAAGCCGACTCGCTTGACGACCTCGCCAAGAAGACCGGCATGGACGCCGGCAAGTTGAAGGCCAGCATCGACGGCTACAACAAGATCGTGAAGGACGGCGCGAAGGATCCGCTCGGGTTCGTCGCGAACAACAAGGCCGACACGACCCTGACCGAAGGCCCCTGGTACGCCTGCCAGAAGGTCGTGACCGTCCACCACACGATGGGCGGCATCAAGATCAACACCAAGGCTGAGGTGATCGGCACCGACGGCAAGGTGATCCCGGGTCTCTACGCCGCGGGCGAAGTCACGGGCGGGATTCACGGCTCGAACCGCTTGGGCGGGAATGCCATTGCCGACGTGATGCTCTTCGGTCGTACGGCGGGCGTGGAAGCCGCGGCCTTTGCGAAGAGTCACTGAAAAGAATAATCCCTGTCGGCTTGATCCTTTAAGGATCGGTCACAGGGATTCTACTGATGCTTCGGGCGCATCCGGTCAAGGCCGGGTGCGCCCGATTCTTCTGCGGGCGGCTCATCCCCCGGGAGCGGAGGACGAGCCGTTCACCGTCAATTTTGGCTGAACGCCTTCTCCAACGAGATCGGGAAGGCCTGGTAGCCGAACGCGTCCGTGAAGTTGATCTTCACCGACGGCTCCGTCTCGCCCCAGCGGTATTCGCAGATCCACGGGTCGGGGATGTTGCCGTTCGCGGCGCCGCCGCCCGCGTGGAGGTCGAAGGTGAGCCCGGCCGTGGAGTAGTAGACGACGACCGAATCCTTGTCTTCCTGGTACTGGGCGAGGCCCGTCACGGGCGAGAAGGCGTCATGGCCGTACTCCTTGCCCACTTCCCAGACCTGCTCGACCGTCATCTTCTTCTGGTCGATCTTGTAGATCACGCCGCGGGTGTACTTCTCTTCCGCGAGCGCGGGCTGCTCCATGCCGCGGGCGTCGCCGTTGTCGAAGACCGTGATGTAGATCACGTCCTTCGTCGACTTCTTGTCGATGCGCCAGGCGGTGTGCTGCGTCCAGGACCAGTCGAAGCCGCCTTCGCACTTCGAGCCCTCGCACTTGATCTTGTTGCCCTTCGCGTCGACCGGGGTCAGGACCTTGTCCTTGAACTTGTCGGACCAGCCTTCGGGCGAGCCCATGATCCACTTCACCTTCTTGTCGCGGCCGATCTTGATGGCGGCGGACTGGTGGCGGGACGAAATGATGATCGAGTCGTCGGTCGGGTCGTAGTCGACGGAGTTCACGTGCGCCCAGTTGCGGCCGGGACCCACGCCCGCGACGTCGCCGAACTGGCCTTCGGCTTCCTGCTTGGCGAGGTCTTCGGCGGAGAGCGTCTGACCGGCCTTCGAAGCGTCGATGTTCAAGCACACCGCACCCTGGTCGAGCACCTTGATGACGTCGGCGCGGTACGGATCGAGAATCTCCATCAGCTTCCATTCATCCACGACGCCGCCGTCCTTGTCGACTTCGATGATGACGTCGCGCACCGTGTGGACGCGCTTGCCGTCGGCGCGGCGGTAGTCGGCGGACGAGACGCGCAGGAGCGAATTCCCGTTCTGCATGTTGTCGAACGCGTGGCTGTAGTCGGCGTACGCGGACGGGAGTCGGCGGTCCCAAATCTTGCGGCCGATCAGGTCGTACTTGACGTAGCGCTGGCCGAAGCCCCAGGTGAGGGCGCCGTCCGGCGCCTGCTGGAAGCCCATCATGAAGCCGGAGCTCCAGGGGTCTTCCGTGTCGTTGATGAGGGAGGCCAAGAGGTACCAGCGGGTTTCGCCCTTCGTGTCGATGATGCCGACCTCGGAGTTGAACGCCCATTCGAGCGCGCCCCCCGTCGGGTTGTTCCAGACGAAGCGGCCGCCCTGCGGCGCGGCGCTGTAGAGCTGGTTGTCGATGAGGTAGAGACGGTCTTCGAACCCGGGCTTCACGATTTCGGGCTTCGCGTTGAACATCGTCGTCGACTGCATCGGCGTGCCGTTGCTCATCGTGTAGACCGGGGGCGCGTAGAACTGGTAGCGGTCCTGGAAGTGCTCGGTCTTCCCGTTGTAGACGCGGTCGTATTCGACCTCAACGGTGTTCAAGTAGTCCGGATAGAGGCCGAAGACGGGAATGCCGCCGTGCGTGAGGATCTGACGGCGCGAGACGTCGTACTTGATTTCCTGGCCGTTCGCCTTCGGAACGATGCGCACCTTCGCGTTTTTGATCTCGTAGCCGCCATTTCGGATCACGGCCGTGAGCGGGGCGATCTTGTGGGGATTCCAGACGACTTCGCCGATGTTGCCCTGAACGGCGTAGGTGACGTTGGCGCCGGAAGCGCCGCCCATCGCCATCGCGTGGGAGGCGGCAAGCGCCATGCCGGCCGCGGCGGTCGCGATCGCGGCGTGCTTGAGCGAGAACTGCATCTCGAAAACTCCTTTGGTCTGAAGGATACGGTTAAGGGGGCGGAAAGCCCGGATGCGCTAAAGTCTAGGAACGGCACAAGGAACTGACCATTCCCGATTTCCTGCCGTTCGTACCAAAATAAGAAAATGCAGATTTCCAAATCCCAAATGCGCACCGAGGACCTCGACGTGCGCACGCTTCGGCTGCTCGTCTCGGTGCTTGAAACCCGCTCGCTCTCCGCGGCCGCGGCGGCCTTGGGCGTGAGCGCCGGGACCGCCTCGAAGCTCCTCCAGAAGGCGCGCGACGCCTTCGGCGACGCGCTCTTCGTGCGTTCCGGAGGTCAGATGACCCCGACCGAGCGCATGGGGCGTTTGGCCGGCCGCTTGGAGAGCGCGTTGGCGTTGATCGAAGGCATCACCGCGCCGGACGAACCCTTCTCGCCCGCGACCGCGAAGGCGACCATCACCGTGGCGGGGGCGGACAACGCGGTGCTGACGCTCCTGCAGCCCACGATCGGCGCCTTCTTCCGCGAGGCGCCGAACCTGAAGTTCTCGGTCGAGCCGATGGGCAACGACATGTTGGAGCGCCTGCGCTCGGGACAGACCGACATGGGGCTCGTCATGGACGAGAGCCTGCACTTGGGGCCAACCTTCCGGCAGCGGGTGCTGGTGAACTCGCATCACGTGCTGCTCGTGAGGAAAGGACATCCGCTGCAGGCGCTCGCCCGCGACCGTGAGCTTGTCCCCGAAGACCTCGACCGATTCCCTCGGATCGGCATCATGATGGCGAAGCCCTCTGGGGGCTTCCGAGAGATTCTGGACACGTTCGACCACGCGGACAACCACCAGCTCAAGATGCCGCACTTTCTCGCGGCGGCCTTCTTTCTCAAAGACACCGACTACTGGATCACGCTCCCGAAGGAGTCGGCGGAGCGCTTGACGCATATGGACGACTTCGTGATCCTGCGGGATCCGGTGCACGGGACGCTGCCGTGGCGCCCGACCCTCATCTGGCACGAGCGCACGGACGGAAGTCCGCTCCACCAGTGGGTGCGCTCGAAGATCGTCGAGGCGGCGGGGAGACTCGCCGCGAAATGAGGCGGGGCGGCCGGAGGACGGGTGACGGCTGACGGCGTCCCGTCGCCATCCTCATTCACGCGCCCGCGGCGCCGAAACCGAAAACAAAACGAAAACAAAAAAAGAGCCCGGTCGACCAAAACCGGGCTCGAAACCTTCGGAGAGGTCCGGGGGCGGGCGCCGCCAAGAGGGCGCCCGGCACCGGAGGAGAACATTCTGAAGGAGAGAGGATTCCTCGATTTACTTCCGCATCCGGGCGAGGAGGCCCGAGCCGCAGAGGATGACGTAGAGAAGGAGCGCCACGCTGAAGGCGAGGAGGCAACACTGCGCCATCGACATGAACTTCATCGGGGGGATGAGGTACCAACCGCCCGCGTCGTTGTACATGTTGATGATGGACTCCTGCAAGGGCGACAGAACCACGTCCAACGGCACGTCCGAGTTGTCGTAGCCGCAGTCGCCGGTGGGCAGGAACCAGTCCGGCGCCCACTTCTCAAGGGGCAGCCCGAAGGGGTAGTGCGGTTCGGTGGAGCACCCCTGCATCCCGAAGAG
>UMJV01043542.1_pt1 | contig 11607 bp, 7 predicted proteins | sample 1966141 | NCBI WGS metagenome assembly UMJV01 (sample SAMEA4836158, study PRJEB28245) | human gut metagenome | biome: gut microbiome; material: fecal sample | place: Denmark | collected 2008
GTGGTCCAGGTGCAGGGCAACGGGAACGGTGATGCCCATGGTCTCCACCATGGAGCTGACCATGGCGGCAACGGTCTTGAAGCCGGTCATGTATTTGCCTGCGCCCTCAGAGACACCCAGGATAACGGGGCTCTTCATTTCCTCGCAGGCGGTCAGGACTGCCTTGGTCCACTCCAGATTGTTGATGTTGAACTGGGGCACACCGTAGTGGCCATCGCGTGCCTTGATCAGCATTTCGGTTGCATTTACCAACATTATTCATTACCTCCGCAAAATCATTTTGGGGTGAAAAAGCCGTTTTGGATACAAGATTGCGCATCCTTTAACGAACCTAAGGGTAGTATACCCCAATTACAGGATAAAATCAAGGCGGTTCCCGCGGCGTTTTCAACACAAATTCACATTGGGCATTTTGATGTTGGAGATTCTGGCAAAAACCACTGGATCTCCCTTCAAAAAATTGTCATAATTCCGACTTGAATTTTACAAAAAGTACGGCGGGAAGTTTGCGTGTCGAACCCGGGAGGTTGAAAACTCGGTGGAAACTGTGGAATTCCACCCGGAAAGTGGGCGTACAAACTTGATTTTTGAACATTTTCCACCGGGTTTTCAACATGTGGAAAAAATGAAGCCGAATTACCGATTGTATAGCCTGCTGAATGTGGAAAACTTTTGCCTTCGGCAAACATTGCGAAGAATGCCGGGGTATGCTATACTTTAGAATGTATCAGTGTCAAAATATAGTAAAACTGAAACAGAATGAAACCATGGCGCGGCTCAAACGGCCCGCCTTGCCATAGAATGGAAGGAGAACACATCAATGGACGAACAGAAAATGCCGCGCCGCCCCCGCCGCAGCAGCACGGAGGAGCAGCCCAAGAATGAGAGCCTGGTCTACGGCAAAAACCCCGTGACCGAGCTGCTCAAGAGCGGTTCCGGCGTGGATACCGTGCTGATCGCGGAGGGCATGGCCCCCGCTGTGGCAGCTTACTATACCGCCATGGCCAAGGAGGCCGGGGCCACGGTCAAGCGGGTGCATCCCAACAAGCTGCGCCTGATGACCGGCACCGAGAGCCATCAGGGCGTGGCTGCCTTTGCCAGCGAGATCGAATATGTGACCGTGGAGGACCTGCTGAACGTTGCCAGAGAGAAGGGGGAGCCTCCTTTCCTGGTGCTGAGTGACGGCATCGAGGACCCCCATAATCTGGGCGCGGTGATGCGCTCTGCTCTGCTGTGCGGAGCCCACGGCATCGTCATCCCCAAGCGGGGCGGCGCGTCCGTGACCCCCACCGTTATCAAGTCCAGCGCCGGTGCGGCCGAGCGCCTGCCTGTGGCCCGCGTGGCCAACATCGGCGAGACCATCCGCCGCCTGAAGGATCAGGGGGTGTTCGTCTACTGTGCCGATATGGACGGTGTTCCCCTGCGCAAGAACAACCTGACCGGCCCCATCGCACTGGTGCTGGGCAGCGAGGGCAGCGGTGTATCCCAGCTGGTGAAAAAGCTCTGCGATGGTGTGGTGCGGCTGGATATGGCCGCTCAGGGCACCGGTGTGGACAGCTTCAATGTCTCGGTGGCGGCTGGCATCATCCTGTACGAGATCCAGAGCCAGCGCGCCGCAGAGTAAGAAACAGCGGCCAGACCGCCGTGACCAGAACAGGGAGGGACTAGGATGCCAAAGGATGATAAGCGCAAAGAGCTGACACAGGAAGAGATCGATGCGCAGAACGAGAAGTTCCGCACGTTTTTCAGCACCAGCGTGGCACAGGTGCCCGAAGAGATGAAGCGCCGCGATGAGGAAAAGGAGAATACCGGCAGCCTGCTGGGCAAGTTCTTCCACCGCGAAAAGGACAAAGAGGAGCCAGCCGCCGCCCCGGCCGTGCAGAATGAGCTGCCGCCCACGGGTGAGATCGTGCTGGGCCATGAGGAAGAAGCCGAGGCCGGCCTGGAGCTGGCATTGGAGCCCGGAGAGCTGGAGGAAGCAGAGCCTGTGGCTCTGCCCACTGCGCCGGAAGCCCCCGCAGCGCCGAAGCCGGAGCCCCGGCCCGCACCCCAGCCCGAGAAAAAGCCGGAGCCGCCCCGCCGCCGGGAACCCCTGACCCCGCAGGAGCAGCAGGAGGATGCAGAGATGGCCGAACTCAAGGCCATGCTCTATGGCACCCCCAAGTCCGCCCCGGTGGAGGAAATGCAGGATGCCCCCGAAGAGGTGCTGGCCGTGGAGCCGGAAGCTCCCGCAGCGCCTGAGGGCCCGGCCATCCCCATGGTGTTTGCCGAGGATCAGTCGGTAAAGCAGGCGAAGTCTGCCCCGGAAGCCGCGCCAGAGGTTGAGCCGGAACCGGAAAAGGCTTTCCAGTTCTTTGGCAAGGGCGCGGACGAGAACGAGCCGCAGGCCCCTACCCGCACCGAGGCCCCCAGCAAGGACGACAGCATGAGCCTGCCGCTGATGGGGCTGGAAGAGGACGAAGCACCCGCCCGGCCTGCCGCCCCGGCAGAGGAGGCCCCGGCCCAGCCCGCTGGGGAAGCGGCCTCTGCCGCCCCGGAGGCTGCGGAGAAGCCTGAAGAAGAAGCCGAGCCGGAAACGCCCGAGCAGGTGGGGGAGAAGCTCCGCCGGATGGGCGCGGAGCTGACGCTGCGGTGTGTGCTGGAGGGCATCCTTGCGGTGGTGCTGCTCCACTTTGGCCTTGTTGCCGAGGGGCTGCTGGCCCCTGTGGCCTCCCTTGATCCCGTGATCGCCCCGGCGGCGTTCTATGCCGCCAACCTGCTCTTTCTGGCCGGTGCGCTGGCTGTGGGCTGGCCTGTCCTGCGGGATGGCCTGCAGGGCCTCAAGGGCCGCCCCAGTGCAGACACCATGCCGGCGCTGGCCGCCTGCGGTGCGCTGGTGCAGGCTGCGGTCGCCCTGCTCAACGCCCAGAGCTATCAGAACTCCAGCTGGACGCTGCTTTCCGGCGTGGCCGCGCTGGGCCTGTTCCTGGCCCTGCTGGGCAGCCGTGTCCTGCTGACTGCCGTCAGAAACGGCTATGACCTCGCCGCCCGATCCCCCGAGGGGCTGCAGGGCGCATTCCGTGTCCGGGATAAGGACCTGATCCGGGTGCTGGCCCGGAGCCTGGATCAGAAAGACCCCTGGGTGCTGCTCAGCCGCCCTGTCCAGTGGGACGAGGCGCTGGTGGAGCAGAGCTTCGGGGAGCGCGCCAGTGAGCGCCGCGCCCGCAAGACAGCCCTGATCCTGCTGGGTGCCGCCGTGCTCAGCGGGCTGGTGTTCCTGCTGTTTGGCGGCGGGCCCAACGGCATGGCCGCAGCCCTGACCTCCATGCTCTGCATGGGTGCACCGCTGTCCTCCACCCTGGTTGCGGGCATCGCTTCTCTGCGCCTGCAAAAGACCGCAGCCGCCGCCGGTGCCGTGGTGCCCGGCTGGGCTGCCATTGAGGAGCTGGGCGGTGTGGACACCGTGCAGGTGGATGCCGACGAGCTCTTTACCGCCGACAGCGTGAACCTGGAGGATATCCGCATCTTCAAGGGCGGCCGCATCGACCGTGCCATCCTCTATGCGGCCAGCATCCTCAACCACAGCTGCGAGACCCTGCGGGGCCTGTTCCGTCAGATCATCGAGGACCGCACCGAGATCCTGTACCCTGTGAAGGACTTGGAGGTCCACCACGGTCTTGGCTTTGCCGCCTGGTGTAATAACAACCGGGTGCTCATCGGCAACCGGCTGTACATGGAGCGGGAGGGCGTTCCCCTGCCCGAGCAGGAGTACGAGGATGAGCACTCCCAAAACGGTTCGCTGCAGATCCTGTATCTGGCTGTTTCTGGCAGCCTGCACGCCATGTTCGTGCTCCATTATGTGGGCGGCCGCAACGCCGCCCGCGGGCTGGAGGTGCTGCAGCGGGAGAACATCCGCCTGCTGGTTACCTGTGAGGACCCCAGCCTGACGGCCCGCCACATCACCGAGGCTTACCATCTGCCCGAGGGGATGATCACTCTGCTGGATCAGGAGCAGTGCAGTGCGCTGACCCCTGCCCAGCCGGACGAGACGGCCCGCTGCTGTATGCTGCATGATAAGGGCTTTGCCAGCCTGATCGGCGGCCTGCGCGCGGCGGAAAAGGCCCAGAACGCCGAGACGAGCGCTACCACGGTGCAGATGGTCTCGGTCTGGTTCTCGGTGGTCATCGGCGTTCTGCTGACCTACGCGGGCAGCATCGGCACCCTGTCGGTGGCCGCTGTCCTGATGTATCAGGCGGCATGGAGCGCTTTGAGCATTGCGGTCTGCGCCCTGAAACAGCACAACTGAATGTGAGCGCGGCGTTTGGCCCTGATGTTCTGCACAAAAAAATCGGAAAAAATTGGAATTCCCGACGAAATCGGGTGCGAAAGCACAGCACTTTGAGCGAAAAACTTGACCCACATTGGCCGGACGTGTAAAATAAATCAATAGTGAGAAAAATCATGGACGCGAAATTTTTCCATGTGTGCGGCATTCCTTTGATCCCATGGGATGAAACAAGGAGGGAAGTTCGACCCAATGAAATGGAAATTCCAAACCGCGGGGCGGCTTCTGGCCCTGCTGGCTCTGAGCGGGGCCCTGCTGGCTGCCCCTTTGCCCGCGCAGGCCGCGCCCGGTGTGCTGACAGGCCTGACCGGAACCGGCTCCAAGCTGGAACTGGAGCTGACCGAGATGGAGCTGGAGATCACAGATGATGACCCCCGCCCCAAGGGCTACCTGTACACCAGCGGACAGAGCGATTATTACTTCATCGTCTGGATGAGCAGCAACTCCAATGTTGCCACGGTGGATGGCGACGGCAAGGTGACGGGCCGCAATGCGGGCACTGCCATCATCACCGCCATCTCCGACCACGGCGAACGCGCCGCCTGCAAGGTGACCGTGACCCGCAAAAATGAAGAAGCAGCCAGAAAAAAGCCCACGCTGGATACCACCAGCCTGAGCCTTGTGCTGCAGTACAATGACCTGCACCCCGCCCACCAGCTCCAGCTGACCAACAGCGACCATTCCTTCCTCTATGTCTACCAGTGGATGAGCAGCAACCCCGAGGTTGCCACAGTCAGCGACAAGGGCCTTGTCACGGCTCAGGCAGCGGGCACCACCACCATCACGGCAATGGTCTCCAACGGCCAGGCTCTGCGGTGCAGCGTCACGGTGACTTCGGATATCGGCAAGGTGACCCTGAACAAGAGTGACCTGCTGCTCCGTACCGTGGGCACTCAGGAGCGCCTGACGGCCACCGTTGCGGTGGAAGGCGGCGGCAGTGTGCCCATTACATGGGTCAGCAGCAACCCCGGTGTCGTTACCGTGGATGCGGATGGCGTGGTGACCGCCGTTGCCGATGGAGAAGCCAAGGTCACGGCTCTTTCGCCCGCCGGACGCTTTGACGTTTGCAGCGTTGTGGTGGGCATGGCGGCGGAGAAGTACGAATCTGAAGCCGACCTTGCTGACGAGCTCAAGCTCCCGGATCCCTACGTTGCCGTAAGGCTGAACAAACTGGCATAAAGAAAAAGCACCCGCCCATGGCTGTTATTGACGGCTATGGGCGGTTTTTGCGTGTATGGAAACGGATGCGCTGGGAAAAACTTGCCGAAGAGGAATTTTTTGCAAAAAATATTTTGCGTTGCGTGTTGCGGTGCACCTGACACATCCGGCTGCCTCCGGCAGGTGAAAAAGGACAAAATGGCCCGAACGTTGTTTAAGACAGGGGGCGGATGCCCCACAGAGCGGCGAAATCTCTGCAAAAAAGGCGGCTGCCCGGCTTGGATGACACATTTAACAAAAATTTGACGTGAAGTGATTGAATTTGTAACTCTTGACAGAAGGCGGGACAAACCATTATCCTTTTATCAGAGGAAAGTATTTTATGTCGCCAGACGTTGGAATGCCTGGTGTACAAGTGTGTGTCAGGAGGGAAAGAATATGACCAACTACCGGAACCGAATCGGGGAAGCCATTGCCTTTGCCCGGAATGTGGCGGGCAGATCCCAGCAGGAGCTTGCGGATATGCTGGGGCGGGACAAGCGCACCATTCAGAAATGGGAGCGGGGCGAGATCCGCATTGCGCTGGAGGATTTTCTGGATGTATTCGATACTCTGCACCTGCCGGTGGGGCCCTATGAAATGTGGATCCTGCATCCGGAACTCTTTCCTCGCGGCATGGAGGATATCAAGGGCTTCAGCACCGAAAAGAAGCGGAGGACACTGGCGGATTATTATCTGCATCAGGCTGCACCGCTGGAGATCGAGCAGGAGTATTACATCCTGTTCGGCGACCACGGCAGCAACAGCTGCGGCATCCGGCAGGAGCTGCTGGCCAACCTGCAGACTCCGCTCCGTGACCGCAAACGGATCGTGAACCAGATCATCGACAACTACTATGAGGCCCGGGCCATCGGACATCTGACCGACCCGGAGGGCCAGCAGCCAGTGATGCCCATTCTGGAAGCCTGCTACGATGCCAGTGCACGGAGCGTGAAAGCCAACGAGAACCGGTACAGCATCGGCAGCATCGAGGACTATCTGGACGATGCGGAGAAACCGGCAGAGGAGTGAACCGAACAGCAGACGGCCATGTGCAGCCGCCTGCTGTTTTTGCGTTCGGCTGCCTGCGGGAAAATATTGTGAAATTTGCGGATTCCTGCTATACTTATCCTATTGATGAAAAAGAAGGGTGAGATAAATGGCATACAACATGGGCGGTCGGCGCTTCCGGCCGGTGGGCAGCGGAAAAAAGCGGACTGCGCCGCAGTACGGGCCGGTGGGCACAGGCTGCCCGTTTGTGGAGGAGGCCGTGGCGCGGCTGTACCGGGAGCAGAACGAGGAACATTTCTGGAGCCTGATGAACGCCCTGAACTATGCGCTGGAATTGCAGACCAAGGTGCTGGTTCCGCTGGATGCGGCGGTGGACCCCCAGAGCGGGGCCGCCCCCTGGGCACACCTGCCCATCCCGGAGGAGCGGGCCGAGGGCCTGCAGCCCTGGCTGCTCCACACCCGGAAGGAGCGGAACTATCTGCCGCTGTTTACCTCGGTAAAGAACGCCGAGGCGGAAAAGGCCAGCGCCACCCGCCCCATGGTGGAGCGCAGCCTGCGCAGCGCCATGGAGTATGCGCTGGAAACGGACGGCATCGATGGTGTAGTGCTGGACCCGTGGACAAGCTCTGCCACGCTGGATGTCTCCCTGCTCAGCGGGCTGCTGAGATCGGAGCGGGGGAGCGACAACCCCGGCGCTCAGGAGCTGGAAGCCGGGCACGCCGCCGCCCGGGCCGGGGATTGGCAGGAAGCGGCGGCCCGCTACACTGCCGCCGCCGAGGCGGGCAGCGCAGAGGCGCTTTCTGCCCTGGGGGACTGCCTGTATTATGGCCGGGGTACCCGGAAGAATAAGACCCAGGCCCGGCGGATGTGGAAAAAGGCCGCACAGGCCGGGGAGGTGCAGGCCATGATCGCCCTGGGGGATGACTGTGCTGCATCGGGCGGAGAGATGGCGGAGACCCTGCAATACTACCGCCGCGCCCAGAGCGCTGCCCGGGAGGTGCCGGACATCGCCTACACCCCGCAGGTCTGCCTGCGTCTTGCCCAGTACGAGACCCAGTACCTCTCCCGCAAAAAGGCGCTGCTGCAGGTGGCGGAGGCCGTGCAGGGCTTTCGGATCCTGCAGGCCGAGGGCGAAACGGATGCTGCCGACTGGCTGCGGGAGGCTGAACTGCTGACGGATCAGCTGCTGGCCGACGATAAAAACGCCTGAAACACAGTTTCTTTACATTTGTTCTAAGAAATCGTCATAGGAAACCGGTAAGATATTCAAGGAAATATTCTGCGCCGAAGAAAAGAGGACAAGCACTATGAGCAAAGTGATCGGAATCGACCTTGGTACCACCAACTCCTGTGTGGCGGTGGTGGAGGGCGGCAAGCCTGTGGTCATTACCAACGCCGAAGGCGAGCGCACCACCCCCAGCGTGGTGGCCTTTACCAAGGATGGCGAGCGTCTGGTGGGCGGTGCGGCAAAGCGCCAGATCGCCACAAACTCCGGCCGCACGGTGTCCAGCATCAAGCGGTACATGGGTTCTGATCACCGGGTGCATATCGATGGCAGAGACCTGACCCCGCAGGAGATCAGCGCCATGATCCTGACCAAGATCCGCCGCGATGCCGAGAGCTACCTGGGCGAGCCGGTGACCGAGGCCGTCATCACGGTGCCTGCCTATTTTGACGACAGCCAGCGCAAGGCCACTCAGGACGCGGGCCGCATTGCGGGCCTGAATGTTCTGCGCATCATCAACGAGCCCACCGCCGCCGCGGTGGCCTACGGCCTGGACAACGAAGCCCCCCAGAAGATCCTGGTCTACGATCTGGGCGGCGGCACCTTTGATGTTTCGATCATCGAGATCGAGGACGGCACCTTTACGGTGCTGGCCACCGGCGGCGATACCCATCTGGGCGGCGATGACTTTGACGAGCGCATCGTTGAGTGGGCTGTGGCGGAGTTCCGCAGATCTGACCGCATCGATCTGACCAAGGACCCCGCCGCCATGGGCCGCCTGAAGGAGGAAGCGGAAAAGGCCAAGAAGGAGCTTTCCAGTGCGCTTTCCGCCCAGCTGAACCTGCCGTTTATCGCGGTGGGCAAGGATGGCCCCCACCATCTGGATCTGAGCCTGGGCCGCCCCCAGTTTGAGATGATGACCGGTGACCTGCTGGCCCGCACCGTTCAGCCGGTGCAGAACGCCCTGCGGGATGCCGGGATTTCCGCCAGCCAGCTGGGCAAAGTCCTGCTGGTGGGCGGCAGCACCCGGATGCCTGCTGTGGAGCGGCAGGTCCGGGAGCTGCTGGGCTGTGAGCCCAGCCATACCCTGAACCCCGATGAATGCGTGGCCATGGGTGCCGCCGTGCAGGGCGGCCTGCTGCAGGGCGGCGGAAAGCTGGCCGGTGCCACCGGCGCGGCCGCGCAGGGCCTTGTGCTGATGGATGTCACCCCGCTGACGCTGTCCATTGAGACGCTGGGCGGCGTGGCCACCCCCCTCATCACCCGCAACAGTATGATCCCCACCCGCAAGAGCCAGATCTTTACCACGGCCCGCCCCATGCAGACCAGCGTGGAGATCAACGTGCTGCAGGGCGAGCGCCACTTTGCCCGCGACAACAAGAGCCTGGGCAAATTCAAGCTCACCGGCATCCGCTCCGGCTTCTCCTCCAAGCCCCAGATCGAGGTCACCTTTGACATTGATGTGAACGGCGTGGTCAAGGTGTCTGCAAAGGATCTGGGCACCGGCCGGGAGCAGAACATCACCATCACTGGCAGCACCAATCTTTCTGAGAACGAGATCCAGCGCGCCATGGCCGATGCCGCCGCCTACGAGGAGGAGGATACCCGCCGCAGGGAGCGGCTGGAACTCCACAATCAGGCCGAGATGCTGGCTTACAAGGTGGATGAGGCCCTCTCCAAGTGCAAAAAGGAGCTGGACAAGGACGAGAAGAACCGAGTCAAGAACGACCTTGCCAGCCTGCGCCGCTGCCTGCGCAAAGATAAGCCCGAAAAGATGAACGAGACCGAGGAAGCGAACCTCCGTCAGGCAAAATCCCAGCTGGAGGCCAGTGCCAACCACCTGATGGTGCTGTACAGCACGGAGCAGGATGCCGGCCGGCAGTAAACGGGCAATTCCCTACTGAAAAACTTCGTTGAAAGGGTTGACAAACCCGGAAGAGTGGGGTATTATGTATGCAATATCACAAAAATGGCTGTGAAGAGAAGAGTAGGTTTTCGCATTGATCCTTCCAGAGAGCCCGGGCGGTGGAAAAGGGCAGGAAACAGGGAACTGAAAATGGTCTCGGAGCCGCGGGGGCGAAGTGCAAGAGTGCTAAGCCTGCGACGGGAGCGCCCGTTACAGCGTCCGGTTGTCGCGTTGCAAAACGCCGCAGCAGTGAGGCTGTCTCTGTGAGGGGACAGTAAACCAAGGTGGTACCACGGAAGTTTTACGCTTTCGTCCTTGTGGGTGTATGCCCGCTGAGGACGGAAGCGTTTTTTATTTTGCTTCCGGTGCAAAGGGTGCGGATTGTGCCGCACCGCACAAAAACATTTTTGTAAAAGTAGAGAGGGAAAACAAAATGTCTAAGATCACTCGTCGTAATTTTCTGAAAGTTTCCGGCGTGGCCGCTGCTGCCGCTGCCCTGACCGCCTGCGGCGGCTCTTCCTCCACCGCAAGCTCCGCCGCTTCCGGCGCTGCATCCTCTGAGGCTGCCTCCACCGCTGCCAAGCTGGACAAGATCAAGGTCGCTGTTCCCAACGACACCACCAACGAGGCCCGCGCTCTGACCCTGCTGGAGAAGAACGGCTTCTTCAAGCTGAAGGCAGATGCAGGCCTGACCGCCACCAAGAACGATATCGAGGAGAACCCCCTGAACGTCAATGTGGACGAGGTCGAGGCTGCTCAGGTGCCCAACGTTCTGCAGGATGAGGACTACGCTGTCATCAACTCCAACTACGCCATCTCCGCCGGTCTGGACCCCATGACCGACGCTCTGGCCATGGAGGATGGCACCTCTGCCTACGTCAACGTTCTGGTCTGCAAGGAAGGCAATGAGGAGGAGCCCAAGATCAAGGCTCTGGTCGCTGCCCTGCAGAGCCAGCAGGTCAAGGACTTTATGACCGAGAGCTACGGCGGCGCTGTGGTCTCTGTTGTGGAGAATCCCACCGACGGCTATGATCCTTCCATCGATTATGACGCACTGAACGGCGAGACCGTCAGCTGCGCTGCCACCCCCGCTCCCCACTGCGAGATCCTGGAGGTCTGCAAGCAGATCCTGGCCGACAAGGGCATTACGCTGGACATCCAGGAGTACGATGACTATGTGATCCCCAACACCATCGTTGAGGATGGCCAGTGCGACACCAACTACTTCCAGCATCAGCCCTATCTGGACAACTTCAATGAGGAGAAGGGCACCCACCTGGTCTCCGTTGCCGGCATCCACGTTGAGCCCATGGGCATCTACGGCGGCAAGCAGAGCGACCTGAGCCCGATCGAGGGTTAAGCGAACTCCCCCAGTCACCTTGCGGTGACAGCCCCCTCGGGGAGGGGGCCTTTGCCTGACCGTTCTGTTTCAGGCTCCCTCTATGAGGGAGCTGGCAAATCCGTAAGGATTTGACTGAAGGAGCTTATTCAACAGCAAGGAGCAATTTCTGTGATCGAGATCAAACACCTTTCCAAGACCTTCCAGATGAAGGACGGCGCAGTGAATGCGCTGAAGGACATCAGCCTGACCATCCCGGATGGTTCGATTTACGGCATCATCGGCATGTCCGGCGCGGGCAAATCCACGCTGGTGCGCTGCATCAACCTGCTGGAGCGCCCCACCGAGGGCAGCGTGGTCATTGACGGCGTGGAGATGGAAAAGCTCACGCCTGCCCAGCTGCGTCAGCGCCGCCGGGAGATCACGATGATCTTCCAGCAGTTCAACCTGCTGATGCAGCGCAGCTGCCTGAAGAACATCTGCTTCCCCATGGAGCTGGCAGGTGTGAAGAAAGAGGAAGCCGAAAAGCGCGCCAAGGAGCTGCTGGAAATGGTGGGCCTGCCCGATAAGGCCAACGCCTACCCGGCCCAGCTCTCCGGCGGCCA
>UMJV01012303.1_pt1 | contig 11557 bp, 16 predicted proteins | sample 1966141 | NCBI WGS metagenome assembly UMJV01 (sample SAMEA4836158, study PRJEB28245) | human gut metagenome | biome: gut microbiome; material: fecal sample | place: Denmark | collected 2008
TGGCAAGGTGGCGCTCTACCAGATGAGCTACGGCCGCATGTTGGAGAGTTTTTGCTCAATCGCTCTCTCCGGGCGACGTTTGTTATTATAAACTATATGAGCGGAAAAGTCAAGCGTTTTTTACATTTTTTTGCATAAAAGTTCCGTTGTAGACTAACCTTATCAGCTAACCGAGCTGATTTAAACAAAAAGAGGGGAACAACGAAGCCCCTACAAGTTGAAAGGTAAGGTCTACAAAATGAAGTACACGGTTATCGGCATTCAGCATAAGTTCGGCACTTTCACTCCGACCACTGGCAAAGATGCGGGCACGGAAAAGGAGTACGATTTCTACCTCCTGCACTCCATCAAGAAGAACCGCGAGAACATCGGCGGCATGGAAGTTGTTCCCGTTCGTTGCACGCCCGACATGTACGGCCAGCTTGTCGCCGAGTGTGGCGGCCATCCCGAAGATGTTCTCAATCGCAAGATTGACTTCGAGACCAAGGAGCTGTACAAGGTTACTCACCTCAAAGATTTTGAGGTCGTGGAGTAACGAGGTACGGCCCAATGGAAACACACCCGCCACCACCACCACGGCCCCCACCATAACCGCCAAACTGTTAACCCCGGTTTGGCTCTCCACGGCGCTACGTCCGTGGAGAGCCAAAAGCCAAGCCAAAACGAAAACAGAGGTGGTTAAAGTGGCAGATTCCCCAAAAGCCTATCAATTCATTTTCACGCTATACCCAGAAAGCCAGCAAAATGCAATCGACTATGTAAAAGAACACTGGTCGTGCGCATGGGCTTTGCATGACAAAGATACATTCGATGCCGAGGACTTGAAAGAGTACGCAAAAGACCACGGCGGCGACTGCCCGCCGTGGAATGTGGGCGATTTAAAAAAGCCGCACGTTCATTTTGTGGTACGCTTCAAAAATCAACGCTATGCAAGCGGCGTTGCAAAGGAACTGCGGAACAAAGCCTTTTGCAGTGTAAGCAATGCCGCAATTCGCAGATGCTTCAACCTCTATAAATCGTATGTGTATCTCTGGCATGAGAATGAAGAAGATAAATATAAGTACGACCCCGACATAGTAGGCTTGCACGACTTCGACCCTCCCGCACAAAATGAGGGCGTGAGCGAAGAAGAACAAGTTGCAACTATGTTCGATATGCCGAAGTGCCACTCCGTCAAGGAGTTGGCACGCTGGGCATATGATAACGGCTGTTGGTCTACGTTCCGCAAAAACTACAACCTCTGGAAAGACATTTGGCAGGAAACTGTGAAAGGTCGTGCGGATTATGTCGATGTGGATTGACGCTTGCCATCAGCCTGTAGAGGTTATAGACGGCGTTACCCATGCCCGCCCTTGCCCCTGCTATTACTGCAACGATTGCCCGAACGCGACACTAGATTGCAAGATGGGCAAACAGTATTGTGTGTACGACAGCTACAAACGGAAAGACATTCCCACGCCGTTCCGCTTTGACCTGCTGGACACTGTACACTATCTACATATACCGCAGGTTTACACGCGCTGTGCAGGGTGCATCTACCGGCTAAAGCATGAGTATTTCAACATCTTGGAGTATCGCCCCTTTGATGAAGAAGTACCCGATTTACCCTTTTGAGGTGAAAACATGAGAGCTACGCAAAAGTCGCTTATCGATTACGACCAGATTGACAGCTTCGTACAAATTCAGAAGTTTGTCGGCGATAGGGTGTACGCAAACCAGCTTTTCAACGCAAAGCGGGACATGACCCGCTGTTATGGTCACCAAGCCCACAACTATTCCCTGTTGGCCACGGTCTACGAGGATAGAACGACCACGGTGCAGATTGTGCCGCATGATTACCAGTTGTAACGCAAGCCCCCAAAAGCAAGCGATTACATAAAAATTTTTGAAGAAAGGAGTAGCAACCATGAACCCTGTTTTCCTTGCTGGTGAAGGTGTCGAGGTTGCAAAGACTGCTGTGGACGCTGTTATCACTGCTATGAGTGATGTGTTTACCCTGTCTGGTAACATCATCACCCAGATTACTGGTCAGCCCATCCTGCTGTTCTGTCTGGCGGCAAGTCTGGTGCCTGTCGGCATCGGTATCTTCCGTTCTCTGATGAACGTTGCACGTGGCTGATCTAAAGCCCATCGGGGCAGGGCGTAAGCCCTGCCCCATCTTTTTGTTTATAACCGAATGAGGTTTTATATAGATGAACAATAACAACGAATGGGGATTCTACACTCTGCCAACCCAGGCAGACCCCGAACAGCGCGCAATAACCCGCTTGAAAATCGCCAGTGAAATGGCCTTGACAAACTACGGCACACCGCTTGTCATTACTTCCAGCGGCGGCAAAGATAGCAGTGCTATTGTAGAACTTGCAATCCGCGCAGGTATTCCGTTTGAGGTCATGCACTCCCATACTACCGCCGACGCTCCCGAAACTGTTCGTTTCGTCCGAGCAGAATTTAGGCGGCTGGAAGAACTCGGCATTAAGTGTACCATCATCTACCCCACCTACAAAGGTAAGCGTACAAGTATGTGGGATTTGATGCAACGAAAACTTAGGCCGCCGACACGAACAGTGCGCTATTGCTGTGATGTTCTTAAAGAACATGGCGCTGACGGACGCTTTGTTGCAACAGGTGTCCGCTGGTCGGAAAGCTTCAAACGTGCAAACTTCCGCGGAATCTTTGAAAAACAGGTATACGACAGCAATCGAGCCGTGAAGACCAAAAGCGACGCGGACAGTCTTGAAGCCCTGTTCGCCCCCTGTAAGCTGAAAGCGAAACACATTGTAAATCCGATTGTGGACTGGCGAGATAGTGACGTGTGGAATTTTCTCGACGATTCACAAGTACCTGTCAACCCGCTGTATTCCTGCGGTTTTAGCCGCGTAGGCTGTATCGGTTGCCCGCTGTCTGGCAAAAAACGTTATGCAGAGTTTCGCCGTTATCCCGCCTATAAGAAACTTTATTTACAAACATTTGCCGGGATTCTGCGAGCCCGCCGCGATATGGGACGATCTACAAGCTGGCAGACCGCGGAAGAAGTTTTCAGTTGGTGGATGGAAGAAAATGTGCTACCCGGTCAAATGACTTTGGAGGATTTCGCATGAAAAAGAATTACCGCCTTATTGCCATCCGTTGCTTCTGCTCCCGCATTGCTTGCGGTGAACTATCCTACCTCTACGCGCAAGCGTTCCACATCCCCAGAAAATAAAAAGCCGCCATCACTGGCGGCGGGTTTGGATATTTTGAAAGAAGTTTATGATTTTGGGAAAATTTGAGTCTACGGCTTTTACTGCTATACCTACAATTACAGCACCAATTATAAGTGCATATAAATTCAAGTGAAGTACAAAAGCCAAAATGATATACAATATCCAGATTATCGCTTTATCTTTATTATCCATGTCACACATCCTTTCTATCTGGTTCTATTTTATTCTTTTTAAAAGGAGTTGTCAATGAAAAAACGCTTTTTAGCGCTATTATTTGCGCTTTCTTTATCTGTCTGTATGTGTGTTTCTGCCTTTGCCGCTGATACTGGTATTGATATTATTGATGACCCTTTATCTTATTATTTTCAGAATCAGTTGTTAGGTGTGCAAAAAGGTACTGGTGTAACCCTCGTTTGTCCGAATGGTGATTACAAAACCCTTTACACTGGTGGTACATTGGTTACTTGCCCTTACGATGGTGAAGCCCTCGTTCTTGCCGATGCTGGCGGTGTTACAGCAAAGAAAGTCCCCTCTGGTATCGGCAGAAAAGACATTATAGGTTATCAAGATAATAAGGGCACTCCTTCTATTGGTTCTGATGGTCGTTTATGTTTAATTGCTGATTGCAATGGAATTTTTGGCGGCTTATATAATCAAATTTCTTATTATGGTGGTTCACAAACTGATTTTCATGCTTATCCTCCCTTTCGTGCCAAAAATGGTCTTTGGCATTCTGGTGTTACCGATTTAATTTTACAACCCTCCGATTTTTCTTCTTCTTCTAATAGTATTAAATATGCTTCGGAAGTGAATTTTTATTTTCAAGCTCCTGCAACTGGTGTTTATCGTGTTTATCGTAGTGATGTTTCTTCTTCTTGTTATTCTCGTTATTATACAGGCTCTAATTTTTCTACTATAAAAGAGGGTTTTCCTAGTTATTTAATTGTTGAAAATAGAACTTCTAATATTTCTGTTGGATTAAATCAAGATTATACGGAATTGTTTGCTACTAAAGGTGATGATGTTTGGCCTATTGTTCTTTTGTATGGTAGTGGCCCTTATTATAAGACTGTTGGTCAAACATTGCGCGTTTACTATTATCCTACTGATGTTCAATTTAATAATGTAAATAATATTACTATCAACAACAACACATGGAACGGCAATATTTATGTAGACAATTCAAATAACCTTACTTACATTTACCCCCAGTACACCACCATCAACGAAAAGAACGAAACTGTAACCAATATCAGCACCAATCCCATTATCTACAATAACGAGACCAAGCAATACTATACCTACGACCAGACCACGAAGAATTACTACTACATAACCTATAACGCACCGTCACCCTCTCCCACTCCTGCACCTACATGGACACCGGGCGGCGGTGCTACTCGTGGCGGTGGCGTTGGTCGTCATCCGTCCGACACTGACGCGGCAGACTGGACGCTTCATTACTACGTTCTGAATAACCGCCGCTATGATGCCTACTACGCTCTCAAAAAGACCGAGGTAGACACCGATACTAAATTGCCGTGGGTAGACAACAAAAAGTACATTTCCACTACACAGATACCCATAGCCAACGGACAGTATACCGTATCTGTGCCGGATGGTGTATACTGGCGCGTATGGTCGTGGGATGAAGCAAGCCAAACCCTAACAGGTGTGAATAGTTCCAACTGGCACAGCACTATAAACAACTTCCTGTTTAACGCAACAGGTGAGTACATTTTCGAGTTCTGCAAGGCAGATGGTAGCGACTTCGATACCGCCAAGGATGTAACCTTAAAACTGAAAAACGACAAAATTACCAAGTACGAGGACGGCGGTACAATCGTTGAAGAACCTACACCCTCGCCCAGTCCTGAACCTACGGAAACACCCTCGCCCACAGAACCGCCCACGCATACCGCAACACCTAACCCCGGTGGTGGTACAGTACCTACGCCGGGCGGTGATTCTGGCGGCGGTAACTCTGGTAGTAGTGATTCCGGCTGGAATCCTTTTAAGTGGCTAACCGACCTTTTAAAAGATATTGTCGAAACCATCCTTAAAGGTCTGTGGAAACTTCTAACCAGCATTTTCGGCTTTATCCTCTGGCTGTTGTCCCTGCTGTTCAAGCTGTTCCCGTGGATGCCTAATAGCGGTATTCTCGCGCTGTGTGCCGGTGTGGTTGTCGTTACCGTCATTCGTATTATCAAATTTATTACAGGTAGGTGATACCATGAAAAAAGTAATAGTCCTGCTGGCTCTGCTCTGCTGTATGGTATGCTCTGCCGTGCCTGTGTTCGCAGATGCTGCCCCCGGTGGCGTTGGTCGTGACGATGTACTAAACGGAGATTTCAGCACCGCCGAAACCGCACAATCTGGCGACGACATGAAAGACGCTTTCAACGAGTACGGCGGCAAACTGCCCAGCATTATAGACGAGGTAAAACAAGGATGGGAAGAAGTATTTTCTGGTTTGGCAGGCGTGTTAAAATTTCTCGCCGATACCATTGGCGGCATTTTCGCTATCTTGCCCGCAAGCTATACCGTGTATATCGTAATGCTGTGTTTGTGTATCGCTGTTTCGGCTATCATTAAAGTTCTTACGGAGTGACGCGCCTATGTTTATGGAATTTATGCAGAAAATTGGAGAATTGCTCTCCTTAAAAATCAATTTCTATGGTGCTTCGTTTAGCATCTTCGACTTTGCAATCTGGTATCTGTTCGCAACGCTGGTTATCTGGATTGTAAAACAACTGCTGTTTTGAGGTACGCTCATGTTAAAGGATAATTTCAACAAATTCTGCTTGGCCGTTATCGCGCTGCTCGTGCTGCTCTCGCTGCTCTTTACCATCCGGGCCAGTGCAGAAGAATACACTGCTCCCGAGGATGCAGCAGGATCATCGCAAGATGTTCCTGCTGCGGAAGAACACCCGGTAACACAGGTGCAAGGCGTTCAGACCTACGATCCTACTCTTTATGACAAGCTGGATAAGCTGCAAGAATCCGTGGACGCTCTGACGGCGGCTGTCGCGCCCTCTGACGGCTCCAATGGTGCAGACGATGAAGTACCTGCACAAGACCCTGCTCCCGACTACACTACCCAGATTTCGGGCATTTCCAATCAGCTTGAAATACTTACACAACAGGCTACCGCTGAAACTGCCGAGCCTAGCGCATTTGAAAAGCCGTTTGAGGATTATAGTACCACCGAGGTTCTCATTTTGTTGCTTGCTGCTTTCGTCCTGCTGTGCTGCTTCGAGTATGCCGTTTACAACTTTATTCTGTGAGGTAAATTATGTCTTCGATTTTCAATGACCTGCTGACCTTCTTCGGCATCAGCACCACCGCCCCGCAAAACCTCGGTGAACTGTTTCCGTGGTTGCTCTCTATCCTCGTCGCGCTGACCCTGTTCCTGTTCGTGTTTGGCATGATTAAGGATCTTGTACATACGTTTGGACGAGGTAAATTCTAATGGTGTACTTGCTCATTATCGCGTTCTGCTTCGCGCTGGCACTTTCCCGCATTGTGCGTTGCATCGTGTTCCACCCTGTTAAGAATATCTATTACTGCATTAAAGATTTGTACTGGTATATTCTGCATAAGGGCTGGAATAAGTGCCCTGTTGGTGCGCTCGATATTTACTGCGGTTACTTCGGCTCCGGTAAAACCTTGTCTCTCGTTCATAAGGTGATTGGCCTGTATAATCGGTATGATGATAAAATCGTATGGTGTGAACGCCGTAAAAAGTTTGTCACGCAGAAAATTAAGGTGCTGTCAAATGTAGACCTGTCGATTCCCTACGAACACCTAGACAGTCTCGCGCAAGTAGTCAATGCCGCCAAAATCAACCGCAGTATTGACGATGCAAACGACACCTTAACCGTTACAATCGTCGCAATGGATGAATTGTCGGTGCAGATGAATAGCCGCAGTTTCAAAGACAACTTTAACGCCTACTTCCTCAACACCCTGCTAACGTGCCGGCATAGCTATATTAGCATCTACGGTTCAGCCCAACGTTTCCAACACGTCGATAAACTCATGCGCGATGTTACGCACACTGTCATACAGTGTAAAAAAGTCTGGCGCTTCCAGCTTTGGAGTTCCTACGATGCTTGGGAAATGGAAAACGCAACCAATGCCGAAATGATTAAACCTCTGCGCCGTGGTCTGTGGTTCGTCCATGATGAAGATTACCATGCCTATGATACTCTAGCAATCGTGGACAACCTCAAGAAAAAATTTGAAGATGGCGACATTCTAACGGATGCCGAAATCATCAATAATCAAGCCCCTGCTGGTCCTCTCGGTCTGGAAGTAACTACAAATCCTACTGCAAAAGCCAAACGCCGTATGCAAACTACGGTGAAAAAGTAAAAAGCGGCAAGCGCAAAAGCGGGGCGCGGGGCTACTGCCCCCGCCCTGCTTGCGCTTGCCCGTTTGCTTTATCTTATAGATCTGTAAAAACTGTGCAGACCTTGTATCTTGTGAGAACGACGGCCCCGACCGAGTTAATTGCAGCGCCTGCGCGGGTACAACTTTTCCATAGCAGGAACTTCTATCGCGCAAAGGCAAGAGTAGGGCTTTACGGCAACTGCTATTTTTCTCTCTATTTGCCTTAGCGCCGTATGCACTAACTTTGGCTTGTTGCTCACATTGCATGGCAAGAGAGTGCGAGAAGTTCCCCTAGTTGCGGTTACCGCTATATCCTGTTTGCCCTTTAGTTGCATATCGTTCCTCTGCGCCGTGTTAGCACGGCGCTTTTTTGGTGTAAAAGTCAAGGGTAGGGGTGGAGATTTTTTCAGCACAGACGCAGCGGAGCAAGTCTGCGCTGAAAAAATACTACCCCGACCTTTACTTTTATACCAAAAAAAATAAAATTTTAGTAGAACTTATCGAGAGGAGCAACAAAAGGATGTTAGTAGAACCACGACCAAAAGGAAAACATTTCACAAAGGATGATAGAGTAAGAATAGAAGCACTCTATAAAGCCGGTCACACCCAACGGGAAATCGCACAGGAATTAGGATGTACACAGCCCGCAATCTGCTATGAATTGAAGAAAGGGCAGGTAGACCAACTGGACGGCGCAACATGGATAATGTATAAAACATACGATGCCTACGCCGCCCAACAGCATGCAGAATACCAGTACACTGCACACAGCAACGGCCTGAAAATCGGCAACAATCACAGCTATGTAAAAGCAATAGCTGAGTGTATATCAATGGGATATAGTCCTTATGCCGCGATCCAGAAAGTTGGCAACACCTATGGTGTAAAGGTGACAAAGCAAACCATGTACCGCTACATTGCCGAGGGCCTTATACCTAAAACCACTTATAAAAATCTTCCAGTAGGCCACCGCAAAAAACGTAAAAAGAAAGTAGAATCCACCATGCGTTCCAGAAGTTTAGACCACCGCAGTATTGAACGCCGAGCAAAAATCATAATGAAGCGTGACACTTTCGGACATTGGGAAATAGATAGTATAATCGGCACATCCGAGGGTAAAAACGAATCATGCCTCGTGTTGACTGAACGCTATACCCGCGAAGAAATAGTTATCAAGGTAGAGGACAAAACCGCAGACAGCACTACAAGAGCAATGCAAAAGCTGAAAGAACAACTCGGTGAGGATTTCAACAAAATCTTCTTCACTATCACGTTAGATAACGGTTCAGAATTTGCAGACCAAAATGCTTTTGATGCGCTGGGCGTTCCCGCGTTCTACTGCCATCCCGGCCACCCTTACGAACGTGGTAGTAATGAGAACAATAACAAACTACTGCGCCGCCACTTCCCCAAGGGACAGAGCATGAAGCACAAAACACAGTACGACGCTACACAAGCCCAGTACTTCATAAACGGTTACCCGCGCGAAATGTTCAACGGAAGATGTAGCAACGACCTCTTCAGAGAACAGCTAGAACAAATAAACTTAAGCGATAAACAAAGAATCTACAATTTCTTTAATATTTAAAAAAGACAGCGGCTTGCCGCTGTCCTCCTTAATCGTAAGTTCCGCGAACGCGGACGCATTGCGCATGGCATTAGGCGCGTTTAAATCCGTCGGAGACACCTTTTTAGTTTTTCTGATGGAGAGCGACAAAAAATAACAGAGTATCACCGCGCTGGCGCGGCGATACCCCAAAGACGCTCACCATCAGAAAAACAGACCTTGCCTAGCCGCAACGTAAGCGAAAGAGACTGATAGAACAGATGCCCAATTTTTAAAGCGTCTGTTTTATCGGTCTATTCGCGTTGTGCATGTTGCACAGTTAGCCAAGCGTTTAAGCTCTAAAATGGCTACCGCTTTTGTGCGTTCTGCCGATTATTCACCAAATATAAAATTTGCGCTTGACTTTAGGATTTTTTTGCATAAATTTTTATGCGTTTTCGCTCGGCACATTTTCGGCGGTGGAAGGCCAGTTTTTGAGCAGTTCATTCAGGTCCACCTTATAATTTTTGTTGCAGAACTGGCAGTTCACCTCGGCAACGGGGTCCTCGTCGCGCATGCGCTCGACCTCCTTTTTGCCAAGGGAGCGGATCATCTTTTCAACGCGCTCAAGGCCGCAGTCGCACTTGTAGGTCACATGGTAGCTGTCGAGAATATCGGGTGCAAAGCCGGCCAGAGCCAGTTCCAGCATATCGCGGACGCTCTTGCCCTCCTCGAGCATTGTCGTCACGCTGGGCATGGCCTTGATGTTCTTCTCGAGGTGCTCGATCTCCTCCTCGGTTGCGCCGGGCAGCAGCTGCACGACAAAGCCGCCCGCGCAGCGGACGCTCAGGTCCTTATCGACGAGCACGCCCAGCGCGCAGACAGTGGGCACCTGCTCACTGATAGCAAAATAGGTCGTGATGTCCTCGGCAATCTCACCGGAGGTCAGCGGCACCTGACCGATGTACGGCTCGCGCATACCCAAGTCACGGATGACGTCCAGCGTGCCGTCCTTGCCGACGGCTGCGCCGACGTTCAGATGGCCGTCAGCCCGCGGGGGAAGTTCCACAACGGGGTGCTCGACGTAGCCCTTGACGTTGCCGGTGCCGTCGGAAACGGCCAGCAGGCGACCTGCGGGGCCGCCGCCCTTGATCTGTAGCGTCACCGAGTCCTGGGTGCTTTTGAGCATAATGCCCATCATCGAGGCTGCCGTCAGCAGGCGGCCCAGGGCAGCGGTGGTGACGGCGCTGGTCTTGTGCAGGCGCTCCATCTCGCGGACGATTTCCGTAGAGTCAACACCGTAAAACACGATACCGCCGTTTTCGGAGATACCGCGCAGCATGTTATGATTCTGTTCCATTAGCTTTTTCCTCTTGTGTGTATTGCTTGACAGCCGTGATGATCCAGCGCGGGCTGTCGCCGCGCACCGGGCCAAAGCTCTCGCCGTCGGCGACTTTGGCCACAGCGAAGCCGTACTTTTCCAACAGGGCGCACACGGTGTCCAGCGCGTAGCTGTACTCGCTGAACGCCTCGTGGAAGTGCTCCCCCGTCTCGTGGTAGTCAATGTTGATGGTAATATCCACCCGCTGCGCCGTCTCGTCGTAGCGGTTCGACCAGTGGCAGTCGGCGTCCTCGGCCTCGATGTCAAAGGTCTGGCCTGCCAGAATGTGCCGGTGCTTATAGGGCGTGTTCAAGTCAAAAATGAACACGCCGCCCCGCTCCATAAAGTAGGCAGCCTTGCGGATGGCCTTCTCAAAATTTTCCTGCGGGCCAATGTGGCTGTAGGTGTCAAACGTAGACACCGCGGCGCGGATCGTGCCGTACAGGTCCAGGTCCAGCAGGTCCTGCTTCAGCAGCAGCAAGCGGCCTGTCAGGCCCAGCTCGTCGGCCTTTTCGCGCAGGACACTGAGCATCTCCTCGGAGCGGTCAATGCCGATGACATCATACCCTGCCCGGGTCAGCATCAGGGTCAGATCGCCGGTGCCGCAGCCCAGGTCGGCCAGGATGCCGTCTGTGATGCCGTGGGCCTTCAGCTCGTCGGTAATATAGCCGTAAAGCGCGTCATAGTCAGCCTCGCCGTTGAACTCGTCGTAGAAATAGGCAAACTCGTTGTAGGCCATCGGTCAGTCCTCTGTCTCGGGGGTCATGCTGCCCTCAAGCAGCGCGCGCAGCTCGTCCATGCCCAGCCCGTTCTCGGCGCTGGTCAGCACAACGCCCTGGCAGCCGTAGGGAGCGCAGATCTTTTCAAATTCTTCTTTGCGGGCGGCCATCTCGCTCTTTTTCAGCTTGTCGCCCTTGGTCAGTGCGGCCACAAACGGAATGCGGTGGTAGTGCAGGTACTCAAGCATCTGCACATCGTCAGCGCTGGGCGCGTGGCGGCTGTCCAGCAGCTGGACAAGCAGGCAGACGG
>UMJV01024343.1_pt1 | contig 11458 bp, 8 predicted proteins | sample 1966141 | NCBI WGS metagenome assembly UMJV01 (sample SAMEA4836158, study PRJEB28245) | human gut metagenome | biome: gut microbiome; material: fecal sample | place: Denmark | collected 2008
AGTTGCCGCCTGTTTTACAACAAAGCCGGACAGAGTGATGTAACCGATGCCCTCCTTCGACGGATAAAAGCAATTCTCACGTACATTGATTTCTACGGTTTCTTCGTTCGGATTTTTTCCCTGAAAATTCACATAGAAAACGGTTTCATTTTTTTCTTCGTCCTGCTCCACATACCAGGTGTAAACCGTGAATGCCTGATCCCAGGATTTTTTATAGATCTCCGGCTTTTTCACCTTGTCCAGGCTCGTCACCTCATACATGGATTTTCCATTCAGATACACTTCTCCGGTGTGTGCTGTGTAGGATGCGATAAACCAGTCACCGCTGACCAGTGTCGTATATGGATTGTAATCCCCAAACAATCCGTTCGAAACGCGCGCTGTCCACACATCACCTTCCAAATGCTCCCAGTTATCCACAATTTCCGCACCGGTAATCACAGCTTTTCCCGGTTCCACAGAACGGTACACAATTCTTGCATCCTCACATCCCGCATTCGCCGGATCTACATATTCCCGATATACGCCAGGCGCTACAAGCACCTCGTCGCCGGGCCTTGCAATTTTTGCCGCCTCGGAAATCGTCCGAAATGGATATTCCTTCTGCCCATTTCCGCTTCGCACAGCATTTCCATCTACATAAATCTGCATTTTTCGCTTACCTCTCACTTCTTCACTTTTCATAAACTTTTATTGTTTTTTGTGAATTTTCGCCAAAATCACATCACTCTTTTTCCGATTTCTGCCGTTCTTCACAATTTTCATATCTTAACCATAATACAGATCCTCGTAAAACACTACTTATATATTGCCGATCATTGCCCAGATGTTTCGATTTTTTCTATATTTTTTCTCTCTTCTGTTGTATAATACCGTTTATCAGATACGGAGGATTCTTTTGCCATGAAAAACGATTCGACTTCTTTTTTCGAAAACAATCATTTTGCTAACAGCTATGTTTACGATATCTCTATTTCGCATGTCCCCGCCTATTTCGGTCTACACTGGCATCACTATATTGAAATTGTGCTTGCACAGGATGACGGCATTATCTATGAAGTAAATGGAGAAACCTTTCCGCTAAATCCCGGTGATCTTCTTTTTATCTGGCCCGGCGAGCTGCACGCTGTTTCCACAATCAACAGAGAACATCGCCTGATCATGCTTCAGCTCGATGCAGATTTTCTGGAAAAACGCGTGGATTTCCAGTCCGTTGCTTATCTTTTTTATCAGATCCGTCTTCTGAATCAGAACAACTTCCCGGAAATCGAAAAACTCCGCGGATTTCTGACAGAGCTGCGCAGGCTCTCCCTCTCCGGTATCAGTTTTTCCGAGCTGCGCGGATGCGTTCTGCTGTATCAGTTTTTTATTCTGCTCGGCGAAAATCTCTCCGTGCCGACCGAAACTGCCGCACCGCAAAAAACAGGCCATTCCGCACAGGTACACCGCCAGATGATTGCTGCATGTACCTGGATCTCGAGTCACTGCACCGAACCGGTTTCTCTGGAAGAAGCATCAAAGGTCGCCGGATTCTCCCGCTGCCATTTTTCCAAGCTGTTCCGCGCATACACCGGCCTCTCCTTCACGGATTTCGTCACCAGGGAACGGCTCCATATCGCCGAAAACCTGTTAAAAAAACCGGATCTCACGATCACCGAAGTGTCGCTCGAATCCGGTTTTAACAGTATTTCTACGTTTAACAGAGTCTTTTTGAAATCAAAAAATGTAAGCCCTACCGACTTCCGTCAGATGTACCTGCAATCCTATCAGAAATAGGCTATGAATTCGGCATGGCCTCCGGTCTTTCGCAGGTGGATGGAACCTTCTCAAATGCACCCGTTTCCGCACTCTTCATAATCTGATCGATCGTATCGAGTACGTGGTATGCCATTTTGGCATTCGCACGGTTTGGTCTGCCCTCTGCAATTGCTTCTGCCATCTCGGACGGACCGAGGCCGCGGCTGTTTTCGCTGTAGGCAAAGCCATAATCCAGCACTTCCGGAACTGCCTGCTGTGTCCAGTCCTTCACGCCCGGAATGTAGACGATATCGCCGCCGAAATTGTTCGGGTCCACCAGCTTTAAAATACCTTTTTTGCCGTAAATTGTGAATACCGCCTGATCGTTGATGGTGCTGTCGCCATTGACACAGAATGTGCCGGTCACGCCGTTTTTCATTTCCAGAATCGTGAAAGCCTGGCTCTCATTGCTGTAGTCAAATTCCTGGCCGTATTCCGGGCTGTCCGGGACGACATTGACGCGCTTCGGCGCAAGGTTGCGCACGGAGGAAACGACACGGTCCACCGGGCCGAAAAGGCTGACGATGGCGGTCAGATAATAAACACCGAAATCGTAGCAGATACCGCCGCCCGGCATCCGCAGAAAACGGAAGATGCTCGCCAGCAAATCAAGATCGCGGTTTGCGCATGCTTCGAAAGATGTCACCTCGCCGATCAGCCCGTCGTCGATCGCTTTTCTTGCGGTCTGCAGTGCCGATCCAAGGAAGGTGTCCGGTGCGGAACCGAGATAGAGATGTTTCTCCTCTGCCAGCTCGATCAGTTTCGCTGCCGTTTCCGGTGCGAGGGTCATTGTTTTTTCAGTGTAAACGTGTTTTCCGGCTTCCAGTGCCTGACGGATCAGCCCCTCGTGGGTCGGTGCCGGTGTCAGAATGACTACCATTTCAATCGACGGGTCTGCCAGAATTTCCTCGTAGGTACAGCCCTTGATGCCATACTGCTCTGCTTTCTTTTTCGCATGTTCAAGATGGCCTGCGCAGCATGCTGCTACCTCAAGATTCTCAAAGTTATGAATCATGTTCGTCAGATAAATATCACTGATCGCTCCGCAGCCGACAACGCCGACTCTCATTTTTTTCGTTTCTGTTGTTCCCATTTGTAAAAATCCCCTTTACTCTTTGTTTTTTGATTCTGTTCTGATAAAAACCCTTATCTTTTTTATACAACGAAATGTCTGAAAAAACAAGCATTCCGGCTCATATTTCACTTTCAAAATGAAAAAACCGCCCACGGTTTCTGCAGATTCTCTGCATCACCGCGGACGGCCTTTTTCTGTTGTTTACTCCACGCTTTTCAGCGATTCAATCATATCAATTTTTCTTAACCGGTAGAACATCATAAAGTTGACGAACAGAGCAAACGCCAGGGTAATCAGGGCGCTCCAGCCGTAGCTCCGCGGGAACACGTTTCGTCCGAACATCATCAGATCGACCTCGACGGTCTGAATTACGCAATGATGTAAAAACGTTCCAATTCCCATGCCCGCGATAACGCCGAACAGTGTCAGCACCATGTTTTCCCGGTACACGTACGATGCCACCTCGCCGTCGAAGAAGCCGAGCACTTTCAGCGTTGCCAGCTCTCTCTGTCGTTCGGTGATGTTAATGTTGTTCAGGTTGTACAGCACCACAAACGCCAGCAGGCCCGCCGATACGATCAGCACCACGATGACGATGTCGAGGGAACGAAGCATGTTGTCAATCTGATCAATCAGGTCGGATGTGAACGAGATTGCCGCTACACCGTCGTACGTCATGATTTTTTCTCCGAGTGCTGTCTCATAATTGCCCGACATGTCCTGATATTTCATCAGAAGCTGGTTGTAGTCCGGCGCTCCGCCGAACAGCTCCTCGTAGAGATCCGGGGCCAGATACAGATAATGGCGCACGTAGTTTTCGACGATGATCGAAATCTTTACGTCCACAATATCGTCGCCTTTTTTCAGCTGAACCGTGTCGCCTGCTTTTACGCCGAGCATCGTTGCTGTCTTTTCGCTGATGGCTGCGCCGCCGTCGGTCGGGAATTCGTAAACTTCTCCGCTTTTCCGGTCTCGGAAGGCATAGAAGTCATTGAAATTCGTCAGTTCTTTCGGCACTTCAAGCACTGCATCCACGGTCTTTTTGTCGGTCTGCAGTTCGATGTTCTGGCAGTACATTTCCAGCAGCTCATCGATGCCGCTGTAGTTTTCCAGATCGGTCTGCAATGCTTCTTTTTCGGATTCATCCACATCTGAATTCAGCACAGCATTCGCCTGATAGGTGAAGAGGCTGACGAACTGGTTTTTCGCAATCGCGGTGATGGAATCCTGAAGGCCGAAACCGACGAGGATCAGACCCATGCATCCGCCGATTCCGATAACGGTCATGAAGAATCGTTTTTTATACCGTACCAGATTCCGCACGGTTGATTTCTGCGTAAAGTTCAGATGTTTCCAGAGTACGCCGATGCGTTCCAGGAAAATCCGTTTGCCGTTTTTCGGTGCTTCCGGCCGCATCAGCTCTGCCGGACCTGCGGCGAGTTCTTTGTAGCATGCCGCGATCGTCGCCACGCCGGTGCAGGCTGCACTCGCCAGAATCGCAAGGCCTCCCTGCTCCCAATTCAGCGGGGTCATGTAATACGGGAGTCCGGTATACAGCATGCCGTAGGCATTCATAATAACCCAGGGCAGGATTTTTTCTCCAACCACCACGCCCGCGAGAGCGCCGGATACGGTGGAGAGCATCGCGTATGCGAAATATTTAAAGGCGATCACGCCGTCGGAATAGCCGAGGGCTTTTAACGTTCCGATCTGCTGACGCTGTTCCTCGATCATTCGTGTCATCGTCGTCAGGCTGACGAGAGCAGCCACGAGGAAGAAGATAACCGGGAAGAATTTTCCGATATTCGAGATACGGCCGGCATCCTGACCGAAGCTCTCAGTTGACGTTACCTTATTCCGTCCCCAGACGTACCACGTTGGTTTTTTCAGGTCTGCGAGTGTTTTCTCACCGTCCGCAATTTCCTGCTTCGCATCCGCGATTTCTGGTTCGGCGTCGGCTTTTGCTTTTTCGTATTCGGCTTTGCCGTCCGCAAGTTCTTTTTCTTTATCGGCAATTTCCTGTTTCGCATCCGCAAGGGAGATTTTTCCGTCGGCGATTTCCTGTTTCGCGTCGGCAAGCTGGGTTTCACCGTCGGCAATCGTCTGCTTGGCTTCGGCGAGCTGACTTTCTCCATCGGCAATCGTCTGCTTGGCTTTGGCTAACTGGGTTTCGCCATCGGCGATCGTCTGTTTCGCGTCGGCGAGCTGACTTTCTCCACTGGAAATTGTCTGCTTTGCAGCAGCAAGCTGGGCCTCACCCGACTGAATCGTCTGTCGGTACGATGCAATCTGCTGTTCCCCATCAGCAAGCTGGGCTCTGGCAGCCGCAAGCTGAGTTTCTCCGTCTTTTAATTTACTGCGGTTCGTCTCAATCTGAGCTTCTCCGTCGGCAATCGCTGCTTTGGCGGATGCAAGCTGTGCTTCGCCATCCTCAATCTGTTTCTGATAAGCTTCTGCCTGTGCTTCTCCATCCTGAAGCTGGGCAAGAGCCTCTGTAATCTGAGCTTCGCCGCTTTCCAGTTCTTCTTTTGCAGAAGCAATCTGTGCCTCGCCTGCGGCGCATTCCTGCTCTTTTTCTGTTAATTGTGCATCTGCAGCGGCAAGCTGACTTTCTGCGTCGGTAATCTGAGCTTCTGCAGCCGCAAGCCGGGCTTCCGCATCAGCGCTTGCTGTTTCAAACGCTGCGATGTTTTGTTCCAGAAATGTTTTCTGCTCCTGCATCGTGAAAAGCTGCTGTGCTAACTCTGTCTGCTTTGCTTCCAGCGCAGTTTTCTGTTCCAACAGGGATACATATGCTTCATCTTCCTCCGTCATTCCGTCAAGCTGAGCCTCAATCACCTCGATCTGACCAGTCACTTCTGTCTGCGCAGCCTCCACCACCGGAAGCTGACTGGAAATCTGGGCTAACTGATCCTTGGCTGTCTCATACTGACTCTTCTGTTCTTCATACGCTGCCTTCTGCGCTTCATACTGTGTGCGTCCTGCAGCGGTTTCTGCTTTCTTGTTGTCCAGTTCCTCGCGTGCAGCGGAAAGCTGCTCCTTTGCAATATTCAATTCCGTTTCTTTTTCGGAAAGCTGCTCTTTTGCAGTATTCAGCTCCGTCTGCTTCCGAGTCAGTTCGGTTTTTGCCGCCGAAAGCTGCGTCATTTTTTCCTCTAACTCTTTTTTGCCGGATGCCAGTTCTGTTTCTTTCTCTGCAAGCTGTGCTTTTCCGTCGGAAAGTTCTTTCGCTTTTGCCTCAAGTGTGGTTTTTCCACTTGCAAGTTCATCGGCTTTCTGATTCAGCTCCGCTTTTCCGCTTTCCAGCTCTGCCGCCTTTGCTTCCAGCGTCGCTTTTCCGCTCGCAAGTTCCGCCTCTTTGTCTTTCAGCGTTGCCTTGCCGGATGCCAGTTCCTGCTCTTTATCGGCGATGGTTGCTTTCGCACTGAGAAGTTCCTGCTCTTTGTCTGCAATGATCTGTTTTCCGTCAAGGAGTTCCTGTTCTTTCTCAGCAATCGTCTGCTTTCCGTCAAGAAGCTCCTGTTCTTTGTCCTTTAACGTCTGTTCGCCGTCGAGAAGTTCCTGCTCTTTGTCCGCAATCGTCACTTTCGCGTCGGCAAGCTGCTGTGCACCGTCATCCAGCTCTGTTTTTGCGTCCGCTAATTTCTGCTCTGCATCAGCGACCTGCTGTTTTGCATCATCAATCTTTTCCTGTCCTTCGGTTTTGACTGCCGTATACCGCCGGTCGCACGCCGCATCCTCGAGCGCTTCAATCTTCGTCTGTACAGCCTTCACCGTCTCATCATACGCATCGCTGTAGCTCGCCTCTTTCTGTGCGCCGTCCGCCTGGACGTAAATCTCTGTATAGAGATCCGAGGTAAATGTCTCCGGAAGCAGCAGTGCAAAACTGTTGATGCTTCCATTTCCAATCGAGCCCGTTCCGCGGTTCAGATCCATATAATAAGGGAGCGTCGCCGAACCAACAATCGTAAACGTATCCCCGGTCAGCGAATCTGAGAGCGGATCCTCCGTTCCTGAAGTGAACGTTACCTGATCCCCGATCTCACAGCCGGAACTTTTCAGAAACTGCGTATCAACAAGAATTTCATCCTCTTTCTCCGGCATCCGTCCCTCAACCACGCGTGGCTCATTCACACCGTCCGTCAGCGCAATCAGTTTCACAACCTGCTCGCTCTCGCCGATGTCATGCAGCACTTCCACCGTCTTTCCGCCGTAAACCGCTTTCACGCCGTCCGTCTTCGCGATATCCGCCAGATCATCGTCCGTCAGCCCCAGCGTTCCAAGAACTCTCAAATTCATATAATTTACTTCATCATAATACCGGTCCGCCGAAACCTTCATATCTCCTTCCGCCGACCGAATGCCCGAGAAAAACGCCGCGCCAAGAAGCACGATGAAAAAGACTGACAGAAACCGCCCCTTGTTCTTTGTGATTTCCCGGATAAAGTCTTTTCGAAATGCTCTCATCGTCCACCTACCATTCTATCTCTTCCACCGGCGTCGGGTTCTCATTTGTTTTCATTCCCGCCACTTTTCCGTTTCGGATTTTAATCACGCGGTCCGCCATCGGTGTCAGCGCCGAGTTGTGAGTGATGACAATGACCGTCATCCCCTTCTCCCGGCAGGTATCCTGCAGCAGCTTTAAGATCGCTTTTCCCGTCACATAATCGAGCGCGCCGGTCGGCTCATCGCAGAGCAGCAGTTTCGGATTCTTCGCCAGCGCACGCGCAATCGCCACACGCTGCTGCTCTCCGCCCGAAAGCTGCGCCGGGAAGTTATTCATTCTCTCTTCCAGTCCAACCTCCGCAAGCACCTCCGACGCATCCAGCGGATGCTTACAAATCTGCATCGCCAGCTCCACATTCTCGAGCGCCGTCAGGTTCTGCATCAGATTATAAAACTGAAAAACAAATCCAATATCCTCCCGCCGGTACTGGATCAGCTTCTTGCCGCGGTACTTACTGATCTCCGCCCCGTCCACCAGCACCTTTCCTGAAGTCGCTGTGTCCATTCCGCCTAAAATATTCAGCACCGTCGTCTTACCCGCACCGCTCGGTCCAACAACAATCACAAACTCACCCTTTTCCACATCAAAGCTGATCCCATCCGCAGCCTTGATGGTAATCTCACCCATTTGATAGGTCTTGGTTACATCCTGAAGACTCACATATCCCGCCATGCCGCCGTGTTCCTCCTATGCAAAAAATCGATATTTCCTATTTCTTTTATTGTATCAATCTACAGCCGCGGCGGCTAGTCCTAAGTGGGCGAATTTACTGTTTTTTTATAAATGGCATCCCCCCTTTATTTCAATACTGCCCTGATCATACATCTTATCCCAACCAGAATAATCACCACCGGCATCAGTGCATTGATCCATGCCCAGGTATTATTTAAAAATGCCGTAATGATAAATTCTCTGTACTTCACACAACTGACAATTACCAGCAGACCTCCGGCCGCAATCCATCCGAGTAAAAATCTTTTAATCACTGTCCATACTGTCACTGTACCAAAATCCATGCAGATCACCACCTCCTGTAATCTCTGTTCCATCTCCACCGCAGCCGTGCCGCCAAATAAAGAATTGTTATAACAACTAACAAAACAGGAAACGCAGATGATAACAGCCTGACAACAAAAACGGCAATTCTGGCCGTTACCGCTTCAAAATTCAAAATAATTCCAATTGCTGCAATCCCTGACAGCAGAGAACAGATTATCACAGCAATCGTCACTCCCGATACGGTTCTCATGCCATGCCCTCTGCTGCCTTCCCGTTCAAAAATATTTCCAGAACGCATCATCCTTTGTCACTCTCCTCTCAGATCTTAACCACTCCTCCCAGGCCGCCTACCAGACGTGCGAACGCCTCTTCCAATTCCGCCTCATCCAGTTCATCATCTGAAAACTGCTCTTCCAGCGGCTTCTCACACATTGCAATTGCTTCCTGCGCCGAGTAATCGGCAAAAACAATGGACGTAATCCCATCTCCATATTGTTCAAACATGGCAGCCGTACAATAAATGCTGTTTTTCACATTCTCTGCAGACGGAAGTCTGCCGTCACAATCAATATAACTTCGGAAACCGATTTCTCCATCCTCGTAATCAAACTCAAAACAGCCATTTTTCAAACCATAATTCGCTCCATGAAGAAACTCGCTCATCTGAGCCATCATCTCCTCATCTTTCTCATCCGCATGAACAGGGCAGATTCCGTAAACAACCAGTTCATCGTTTTTAACATCTATTACATACTTGATTTTACGAATTTTACTGCTTATTTTTAAATCAAACTTGAACAATCCTGCTTTTTCAAGAAAATCAAAATGCCAGTTCTTTTCTTTCAGAAACTGTTCTACAACCTTTGCGATTTCATTGGAATATGTACTTTTTTTCATATGTTTACCCACCTTTTCTTTCTGTTGCTTTTTTCCTGTAAGAGACATCTCATCTTTATATAGAGAAATAAAAATCTAACCTTAACCGTTTTCAGCTTTTATTTTTGATATCAGACAACCGTCAGACCATATCCCGTATTCTTCAGGAAATCTGCTGTATGAATGAAATAAATATTGTTGTTCGCCGTTGTTTTTACAGCAAGATAATCTGACTGCCTTCCAAAAATCCCCGGACGTGCAGAAAGATCCTCGCTTCTCACTCTGAGCCTTTCCTCACTTTGAATCTGCCAGTTCACAGCCCTTTGAAAAGTAAAAAGCAATGCAGGCGGTTTTACCGCGTTCGGCATCGGTTTATGATATTGATATGTTCCAAACAGAGCTTTCGAAATCTCTTCCGTTGCAGCCGGTGTTCCATGCTGAAACAGAACAACATTGGCAAAATCCAGATCTGCATTTCCTTTCATGGATTCTTTTACATTCTGTGATATTACGATCAGTTCAATTCTGCCTTGTCTTTTTAACTGCATGATGTATCTCATCAGCTCATCATTTTCATCTGCAAACTCCATCTCATCGAGAAGAATCCTGATTTTCGGTACATCCTTCAATGTCTGAAAAATCTCCTCCTTCAGATAAGCGTTAAAAATCCGCTGACTGCCGGAGCTGGCATATATCACCATTCCATCAAGTTTCTCTTTACAGCCGCTTTGAAGATTATATTTTGTATCGCTTCCCGTCACATAAATATTTTCAAATATTTCTTCCAGCCGCTCCAATAACCGCCGAAACACAATGCCCGCTTCATGGTTTGCCCGAATATTATCTGCAATAACATTGGAAAGCCCCTGCTGTAAAGCCAGTTCTGATATAAAATCATCATCCTCCTCAAGAAGCTTTACGACTGCAGGCAGTGAGACTGGATATTCTGTCGAAACAATGTTAAGTACCGCTGCCGCATAAATCATTACCTGCCCGGCCATACTGCTGTATCCCATTTCTTCTGCTGTCATGCAGACAAACCGAAGCATCTGCTGGGCAGACATTCCGTAGAAAGGATGATAATTTTTTTCTGCAGGCCAGGACACCCTGACGGCACCGCTTTTCCGCCTATTTTGATCCTGCTGTATCAACGCTGCCAGTTCCTGATGACTCGTGAGGACAATGGTTGAAACATCCCTTTTTTCCATGCACGCCCTGACCAATGACAGCACCATTTCCTTATTTCCTGCTTCCATTCCTGTTATCAGAAGATCACCGCAGATGGAACGAAAAAACATGTCACAGTCAATGCGGCCCTCCAATACCCGTCTTGCAGAATTTAAATGTTCACACTCTCTGATGATCATTCCCTTATTACTCATCGTTTTCCCCCTTACGCACTCACTGTTTTATCTCTCTGTAAAGCGGCATTCGGAATATAAACGGTTTTTCACCTGCCAGCGCCACTACAGCATCACCATTCCTTAGTCTCAATAAATTCCAGTCCTCTACGGTATGCCCTGCTCTCTGAATATTCAGATTTTCCTGCTGTGCAGAAAAACTGAAATTCTGGTAATTTTCTCCTAATCGATGAATCACAAACTGCCTGGTATCAAAATCATTTGTTCGAAACGCTGCCATATTCTGAAAAGAAGAAAGAATATTTTTTGCTCCGGCCTCCCCATACCGCTCCTCAAGACCGGCTGTATTCTGCAGACCGCACAGCATTTTAACATTCTCTGAACGTCCGAAGTTCAAAGCATCCGAAAAATGCTGAAGCTTAGGAAGCAACAGTGCTTCGTCCAGCAGAAAATACGTATTCCCTTTTACCGCCTGTCTGCCTCCTAATGCATGGGCAAGCGCACGGTCAAGAAGAATCCCATAGATTGGCGCCAGAAGCTGACCTTTTCTCAAATCATATTCAATGAATACTACTTTCTTCTTTCCTCCTGTAATTATTTCCCGCATGGAAAATTCCTTCGATGGATCTGATTTTGCAAATGGACCTACAAACATTTTTCTCAGCAGCGCTCCAAAATAGGAGTTCACTCCCTGTGTCTGATTGCTCTTGCCTGAAATATAATCCTGACAGCTGCGCCAGTCTGACATATAATCTAATTCCAGAATTTTCTTCAGGTCTTCGTTCGTGCTGCCTGCCAGAAAACGGATAAATTCCTGGTTGTTCAGTTTTGACTGATCTGACC
>UMJV01007807.1_pt1 | contig 11422 bp, 9 predicted proteins | sample 1966141 | NCBI WGS metagenome assembly UMJV01 (sample SAMEA4836158, study PRJEB28245) | human gut metagenome | biome: gut microbiome; material: fecal sample | place: Denmark | collected 2008
ATCGAAGGAGGCCGCCCCACGGGGCGGCCTCCTTGCATTGTGGGGTGCACCTGTTAAATGCTTGTAGCGTTTAACACGGAATCTAACGCCCATCGCGGTTTGCGTGCCCGCGCCGGTTCGTCCCCCTCGACCTGTTAAATGCTCGTAGCATTTAACAGGTTTTGAGAAGGCGGCGTTTGCAAATGATGGCGGTTTTGACCACGATATGCGAAGAGGTGGTCAAGACCGCCGCCATTCGCAAATTTTCGCACGCTCCAATGTTAGGTCTATCTTCGCCAAGCTCGCCCGATTCGCAACTCTTGCTTTTGAAACCTTGCCCATCTGGAGTTTTGCGGAAGCGAGCCATCCTTCGAAGCGCCCAGGAGGGCTTCGAAGGGGTTTCGCTGGAATGGGATTTGCGAATGACGAGCGTTTTGACCACCTCGACGCTGATTGTGGTCAAAACCGCCGCCATTGGTAATCTAGGGCCTGGCGCCCATGCTCGAAGCAGCGCTCCGAGCCTTCGGGCCGGCGGATCTTGTGTTTGCGCCCCGCACCGGCAAAGCCGCGTTCCTTCGCGCCGGCCGGTGATGGGGATTCCGTTCTCGGCACCTGTTAAACGCTACGAGCATTAACAGGTGCGATGGTCAAACGCGGGCGCTTCGTTTCAAACTCGCTCATGAAAGTGCGAGAATCTCTGAAAAGTCGCTCGTGAAAGTGTTGCCTTGCGTCGAAAACTCGCTCATGAAAGTGTATAACGCCTGGTGAAGCAGCCGTTGTGTTTATTGAATACAACGAAGTCCGATCAGTGATGAAAACACTGATCGGACTTCTTGGTGCAATGCGTGTTTTGTTCAGGGGCGACCGGTTAAGTTTCGCCCAAGCGGTTGCCCCTTGTTTTGTTGGCCACGACGCGTTTCGCTGGTCGCGTCGCATTATGCCGGTTGCGAGACATCTTGTTGGCCGCGTCGCGTCATGCTTCGGCAACCGCTCCGTTTCGTTTGGTGCCTCTGGCGCCCTAACGGACGTCGCGTCCCTTGCGCATCTTCTTGGCCGCGATTGCGACGGTCAGAGCGCCTGCGGCCATCAGCAGCACGGCAAATTCAATGGCCAGAGCGCTGCTGTCGCCCGTCTGGGGAATGTTTCCTGCAGCGGGCTTGTTATTCGCTGCGGGCTTGGTGCTGGCGGCCGGTTTGTTGTCAGTCGCGGGCTTGTCGTTCGCCGCGGGAGCGGCCTTTTCCGTATAGACGTTTTCAAACGTCATGCTCGCTACGGGCGTATCTTGCGTTTTCTCGTAGAACGCGCCGTTGTCGGTTTCTACGAGCTTAACGGGGAAAATATCGTAGCTCGACTGGGTGGTGGACTGGCCGTCGGTCGCAATCTCGTATTCATAGCAGAAGATTTGGTAAACGGCGTCGGAATAAGTCCAGTTCGCCACGCCCGTGTTCTTCTCGCGCACGCAGAAACCCTCGCAGGTTATGTTGCGAATCTGGCTCTTCGGACCCTGAATGGTGAGAAGGCCCTCGTATTCACCCGCGCCATTCGTGGTAACGTTCGCCGTTGCGGTTACGTCGGCGTAATCCTCAATTTGGCCAACGCCGACGTTGAAGATTTCGAGCTCGAATTCCTGAGGCTTAGGTGCGATGTCGCCGCCCTTCTTAACGACCTTTGTGAAGGGAAAGGAATAGGTGGCGGATTTCTCGCCGGTAACGAAGTGGATGTTCTTGTAGAGATTCAGGAAGCCTTTGGCCTGCTCGGCGCCGTCGTGCTCGATGAGGTCGATGGTCGCACCCTCGCTATCGACGGCGACGGCGTACGTCAGGTCGAAATCGTTGCCGATGGTGGGGTTGTCGAAGATTGCCGGAATGTTTTCTACGTTAGTGTTCTTGGCGTCGATTTCGGCTGCGTAGACCGTGAAGTTGCCTTTGCAACCAGAGGGGTCTTTGCCGTCGAGCGTGACGTGCGCATTCCCGCTAATGGTCAAGTCGCCGCGCGCCCATAAGGCGGCAGCGGCGGTAGAGGTCGATTGGACGGAGGCGCCGCTAATCGTCAAATTGTCGCCGGCGAACAAGCCGGGGAAGACGCTCTTCGCCACAACGTTGGAGCTCGAAATGCGAATGTTGCCGCCCGTTGCGCCGCCGCGGGCACTGATGAACGCGGCGTTGCAGCGATCTTCCGTCGCAGAGATATCGACCACGCTGCCGTTTTCGATAATGAGGTTGATGGCGTCGATGCCCGCATACAACGCGGCAGATTTGACTTGCGCGTTGTCGAACGAAACCGTGCCGTCGCTAGCGATGCCAATGCCGCCAGGGGCGTTAACGCCGAGACTCGTTCCGCGCACTGAAACATCGCCGGCAACGCTCATGCCGTCCTTGGTTTCTCCGTCGACGTTAATTGCGAGGTTGCCTGGGCCTGTGATCTCGACATTTCCTGCGGCCATGATGCCCATGTTGTCGTCAAAGGTGATGGAATTGTTGCCTTGAAGCGTGATGGTCAAATCGCCCGTCAGCTTCGAATGGATGCCGCCATAATCGATTGCATTCGTGATGGATGCGTTATTCAGTGCAAGGGTTTGCGTGGCGGGGTCGTACGTCGCCGTGCCCTCGCCGCATTCGCTGGTGAACTGCTCGCCGTTGACGAATAGGTCGTACTGCGTCGTGTCGGCGAATGCCGATGCCGGCAGCATCACCATGGCGAAGGCGAGCGCTGCGGCAAGGCCCATTAGTTTCCGTGTCTTGCTCATGACGTTCCTCTCGTTTTGGCGGGTTCGCAAAGGGGCGTAAACGGCGGTTGGCGTGTTCTGGCGAAGTCTGAAATGCCAACGGGTGGTACGCAGCGAGTGCCGCGATGCGTCGATGTTACGGGCTTCGTTGCCTCCTCAAGGGCTCGGCGCAGAGGCTTGTCTGAGGTCGTTCGTGTCGCGGCTTTCGACGCGGTGCCATTTTTCGATAGCTTTGCGATCATATGCCATTGTACAAGATTGAATGTCCTGCTCATACCGCCCTAAGGCTTAATTTCCGATGAATCATGAGCCGCATGGCCCAGAAATGTGGCCGAGCGGGTGGCGTTTGCGGAAGGAGTGCGTGGGGCGGCTGTGGCGCGAGCGAAAGCCGAACTTGTCCGAACCTGCAAAATGCTCGCAGCATTTAACAGGTTTTCGATGGTGCAGCGTGCGTTCAGCGGTTTGGCAACCTGCTAAATGCTGCGAGCATTTTGCAGGTGCAGTCGTGCATCAAACGATACGGGTGCGCCATGCAATCCAATCCGTGGACGCGCGGCGGGGTGGTGCGCTCGAAGTGAAGAAGACACCTGCTCAATGCTGCGTGCGTTTAGCAGGCCACGAGGGCGCAATGTTCCAGCGAGTGCGTCTCGCTGTCCTATTCCTCGTCAATGCCCCCATTACGACTGCAACCGTCCCCCGTGGCGCATATGGTCCGACGAGGAAAAGCGGTGGCTTCGCGATTTGGCGGCCCGCCATGTTCCGCACGGGACTTGTCTAAAAGGTTCTGGTCCTATGCTGGCCCCTTCTTTTGATGCTGAACAGGAGTGTTGGTAGAGCGTCTGCATTCATGGCGTTCGCAATACTGCCGTTTGCTTAAAACTTTTGTCGTCGTTATCGGAAAATCCGAGCATGAAGCTGCTAGGCGTATCCTAATGTGAAAATCTGCTCTGTGGTAAGATATTAGGCTGCCAGATTCGGGTCCTGGTTTTCATTTCGGCTCCTCTTGCGGCAATCGAGATGTGCGAGATGAAGTACGTGGGCATGAACAATCATGTGAACAGAGGGGATTTCTACAAATGTCTAGCATGGGCTTGATGCAGCATAGTATTTTGCAAAGCGAAGGCTCTTGGAAGACTCCTCTGATGACCCTGTTTGCCCTTGCGCTCTATTGGCCGCTCTTTATGCTGCCTCTTTTCCCGGGAGAATTTTTTCCTCAGCTTCCATACGCCTCATCGAATTTTACGTACTCTCTTCTCTTGTTTCTTGTAATGCTCTCTGGATCGTTGGTGCTGGCTAGACGCCCCAATGGGCTCATATCTTTTTCTAGGAGTGCACAGGTGGCGTTGTGCATGCTCGCGCTTATTTTGCTCGCATTTGTGGTTTTGCTCCTGGTGTTTCAGAAGGTGGGTGCTAACCCTCCTTTGATTTTATTCTGGCTCTATCCTGTTGTCGTCGGGTTGTATGGTGTGTTTCTCGGCGTTCGCATGATGTTTGCACTTGCGTGCTGCGAAGAGCGGCTTCATGCGGCAATTGTGCTGGGATCGCTGCTCGTATCGTTCGTTGTTGGCGCGATAATTCCTTCTGTGCTTCAAGTGTGCGGGCTTCCTTATGCTGGTGCGAATTATCCGATGCTTCTTGCCGCGGGGGGCTTTGCTCAGATTTTGCCTAATAAACCAGATGCGAAGATGTTCAATGTGGGCTTGCAATCGTATACGAAGCGTGCTTTCGCTCGGAATATGCTGCTCGTACTCATGTTCGTGTGTTATCTGTTCGTGAGTGACATGTTTATGGGTTCGTATGTTTCTAGGTCCAGCGGGGTTTGGTTTACCGGTGACGCATTGCATCTGATCATAGGGTTTGCGCTCTATGCCGTTTGCTCTATTGGCATATTTGTTGAATACCGCAAGGAACGTTCCTCTTTATTACGCAGCGCAAGTGGAGCAAGTTCTTTCTTTTGGGGATCATTTATGCTGCTGCTTACTATATTCCTATATTGTATAGCGCTGCTTAATCCTGTCCATGTTGGGTTGTGCGCTGAAATAGTGTTGCCAAGTCTGCCGCTTGCCATGGTGCTTCTTTGGCTTTTGGGCTTCGAATGGGCAAGACGGTCTGATCGAAAGATAGCGCAATATATTGCGGTCGCGATCCCATTATGCATTGTTGGTACGAACGTAGTGGCAGACGCATTTGGGACGATGCCTTTTGGCAACAGCGGTTTTATGGCAAATACCGTGAACGCCGTCGCGTTAGCCATGGCGTTTCTTATGGCGTTTTTCTTCTTCTTGTGGATGATCCTGGGCATTGACGGAATTTATCCGCAACGTGGCATTGAAGGGGCAAGCGACGGGCAAGAGGAAGCTGTCCGTCGGCTTTCCTCGCAATATGACTTAACGCAGCGCGAATGCGATGTAATGCGTTTGCTTTCAAAAGGTTATACGCAAAAACGCATTGCTCAGGATTTGGGCCTGTCGATTAACAGCGTCCAGACGTATGCGAAAAGCCTCTATCGAAAAATGGACGTACATTCGCGACAAGATCTGATTGACCTTGTATGCGATGCGAAAGAAAACGAATAAACAAGTGCAAAAGTGTTCTGTTTGGTATGAGCCAGGGGGCCAAGAGTAGCTCTTGGCCCCCTGCAGGAACGTAAGAGTAGAGGCGTCTACCAAACGCTGATGGCCGTGGCGCAATCAGGGCTTTCCCACATATATGACCCGTCTTCGCCTGCGAAATATTCTTTCAAGTCATCAAATCCACTGGGATTTTTAGGTTTCATGTCGCCGGTTAGCGCGTGAATCACCGTATAACGCCCTGCGGTGAAGATATGGGAATTCGAAAAGCCTCCGGGCATGCTCCAGTTGATGCCGCCGCATGGGTTGCCCGCATCAACGCCGGCAGCGTATAGTCCCGGAATGGGATTGCTGTCTTCATCGATAACGCGATAGCGATCGTCCACCATGACGCCAGCGTTAATTGCCGACATGCCCACATCGCCCTTGATGCAGTAATACGGCGGAGTGTCCATTGCCACCAGATGACTGCCGGGCACACCGAAGTCGTCATCTCGCCCTTGTGCGCACATTTCGTTATAGCGCTTGATGCTTGCAACGCCTTCATCAACGGGAATGCCTGCATTTTCGCATAGCTCCTCGAGGGTGTTTCCCGATACCACAATTTCGGGATCCATCCAAGCGGACCCTTCGCCAACTAGGGCCACGGGAGGAATGCCCAGGCTGCTCGGATAAAATCCTTCGGTTTTGGAATCAAACAGCCTGAAATGCCTTCCTGCGTCTTCTGGCTTGGTGGTGTAAGACATGGGGATGTTGAGGCTACTCATACCAACTGTCTCATTGCAGAAGCGTTTGCCTTCGAGGCTCAGTGCGAGGAAGGGGAAGAACATGAAGGGGCCGATGTAGTTGGAATGGATTTGACGCGCATGTCCAAGCGGGGCAATGCGTCCACCGGCAAGAATGCCAAGGATGTGGCCGTCGCCAGTGTGGTTTTCCAGTACCCTTGGATACATAAACGAATCATGCAGATTGCGGTCGACCATTGAGTCGTTGTTCATGTAGTCGCCCGCCGCCAAGATGACCGCTTTTGAGGCGTTGAGTTTGATGTACTTTCCGTCTTTGGTTTTGCCAATTGCTCCGGTTACGGTACCGTCTTCAGACTGCACAAGCTGAACGCAGGGCGTTTCGTAGTAAAATTTGGCACCGTTTTGTTCAGCGCGATTTGCGAGGGCAACCATGAGACTCTGATTGGATTCTTGGGTTGCGTCGCATACGGCGACAAGGCTTCCGTCGTCATAGTGGATTGAGCTGTCGGTTAAGAACTCGATAGGGGTAATGCCCTCTTCGATACCGCGAGATATAACCCACGGTACCGCTTCTTCGGCATAGTCCACGTAATACTGGAACAGGGCAGGATTGATTCGCCAATCACTGAGTTTTGCCCAGTCGCTGCGCCAGCGTGCAATGCCCGACAAGTTGGAAGCTTCTTTAACTACGAAAGAGCAGCCGTTTCCGTTGGCGGCAACAGTGGCCTCTTTCTGGAGGCACGCGACGGTCGCGCCCTCTTCAACGGCGGTAAGCACTGCGGGAACGCCGGCGCATCCGGCTCCGACCACCACAATGTCGTAGGTTTCTTCGGAGGCGAAGCTGGTTATAGGGTCGGTTTCCACCACGCTGTATTTAAAATCTGACGCGCGAAGGTCAGCGGGGAGATCAGATTTTGCCGCTGGGGCGTTTTCCGCTTCTTTTCGCGGTGAACAAGCCGAAGCGCCGAGCAGAGTTGCGGCCGCGGCAAATGCCGCACCGCCTTTAATGAGATTTCTGCGGGAGATATTCGTTTCCATGCCACCCATTCCTTGTTTTTGTGTTTATGAGTTACCCGGGTTGTTTGAGAATTGTGCTGCAGGGTTGAGCATTTGTCTTCACAGGAAACAGGGACTTTTCGTTTTTTTCTTCATAGGAAACAGGGGGCTTTTCGTTTTTTCTTCCCACATGAAATATGGATATGAGGTTCATTGTTGAAGTTTCGGTGCTTGAAACGGGTGGGGCTCAATTTGAAAGGAATCGAAGAGGCCAATTGGCCCGCAGACGAAGACCGCCCGAACGCGGCGTAAAAGGCGTCAATGGAATAGGGACGGATTCAGATTAAGGCCGATACGATTGCCGAGCTCGCTGAGAAGCTGGGCGTTCCCGCCGACAAGCTCCAGGAATCTGTCGATGGCTACAACGCGGCATACGAAGCGGGCAAAGATGTTAAGTTCGACGTGCCGGCGCAGTTCCTCTCGGAAATCAAGACGGCCCCGTTCTACGCGACGCCCGTTGTGTGCTCCGTTCTGACCATTCCGTTCGGCCTGCATGTGAACGACGATTCCCAGGTGTGCACGGAAGAAGACGAGCCCATCGATGGCCTATTCGCCGTCGGCAATGTTCAGGGCGACTTCTTCGGCCTGAATTACCCCGTGCATTGTCCCGGCGTGAGCCATGGCCGCTGCCTGACACGTATCGAAGCCTTTCATCGCGACTGTTTGGTGCTTGCCGATTCGGGCCTTCTTGCGTCGCATGGAGCTACTAGCTCCTAATGGTCGATTATTAATTCAGAAAGATTTGATTAAGAAACAGTGCAGGCGATAGGGATTGCCATTAACAAATGGTCTCCATATTATCTTCAATATCGATATGGGGTTATCGATGTGAGAAAAACAATTTCAAAGGGGGAAAGGGGAGACGATGAGCTACCTCGAACGTGTGCAACAGTCGTCAGGCATAAGCCGAAGGGATTTCGTCGCTGCTTCGGCCGCAGCGTTGGCCGCCATGGGTCTCGCTGGCTGTGCGCAAAATGACGTCAAGCCAAAAAAGGATGAAAATGTTGCCGGTGATGGTAGGGATATTGTCACGGGCGAATGGAAGACCGCAGCTTGCTGGCATAATTGTGGAGGTCGTTGCCTTAACAAGGTTTTGGTCAAAGATGGCGTGGTGGTTCGCCAGAAAACCGATGATACGCATGAGGATAGCCCGGATTATCCTCAGCAGCGTGCATGCGTCCGCGGTCGTTCTCAACGCAATCAGGTGTTTTCTGCAGACCGTCTGAAGTATCCTATGAAGCGTAAGAACTGGCAGCCCGGTGGTGGCGAGAATGCCCATGGAGATTTGCGTGGCGTTGATGAATGGGAACGCATCAGTTGGGACGAAGCGTTTGATTACATTGCAGACGAAATTAAGCGAATCGTCGATGAGCACGGCAATCGTGCATTGTTCGCGGATGGCGGTGCTGTTTCTAAATTCCTGAGTTTGTACGGTGGCTACATTAGCCATTGGGGAACCACCTCTCGCGGTGCCTGGACCTATACTCCCGATGTGGTCGGTATTGCGCCGCAATCTCAAGAGGGAATTAACGACCGTCTGGATATGCAGAATAGTGACGTTGTTATAATGCTTGGCGTCAATCCTGCGTGGTCCTCTGCTGGAAATCCATCCTATTTCATGGAACAGGTCAAGCAGGCTGGCGCGAAGTTTGTGGCGGTTGATCCGTTCTACAATGACTCCTACGCTCTTGCGGATGCTGAATGGATTCCGTGTCGTCCCTCTACCGATATGGCTCTGTTCCTTGGTATTGCAAATGCAATGCTTGAAATGGATGGTGAAAAAGGTCTGATCGATTGGGACTACCTGAATACCCACACTATTGGTTTTGACGCCGATCATATGCCAGAAGGCGAGGATCCGGCGGGCAACTTCAAGGATTATTTGCTTGGTACCTATGATGGAACTCCGAAGACGCCCGAATGGGCTTCGAAGCGCTGTGGCGTAAGCGCGGATAAGATTCGCTACCTTGCTGAGCTTATGGGCAAGGAAAATAAGGCGGCCATTTTGATGTCTTGGGCCCCCGCGCGTACTCACAATGCTGACTGCCTGCCTCAGTTGGCTATGATGCTTGGTGCCATGGGCGGTCATTTTGGCAAGCCTGGCCACATGTGCGGTATTTCCTGCCACTCTCGCTCGTTTGGCGGTGGTACATATCTGATTGGTGCTGGCAGCAACGGTCTCCCTAAGGTCGCCAATCCGCTTGCAGGTTCCGAGAACATTAACGATACCGAGTTGTGGAATGCCATCTCTGATGGCAAGTACACCTATGCAGGCAACGGCACGAAAAAGGTTCCCGGCGAAGCGCGTGATATCGATGTCAAGCTGATTTATCACGACAGCATGAATGCTAAGCTGCAGACCATCGAAGGCCAGAATAAGGGTATCGAGGCCCATCGTAAAGTCGATTTGGTCGTAACCCATTCCCTGTTCATGACCACGAACGCCATGTATTCCGACATCGTTCTGCCTATTGAGTCGTATTGGGAGAAGGAAGGCGGCTTCCTGCAGGGCAATCGTGAGGCGTTGATATATCACAGCAAAATTATCGAGCCGATGTATGAGTGCAAATCCGATGAGGCAATCGCCTCCGAGATCGGTACGCGTCTCGGTCTCGATCCTGCAGAGGTTTATCCCTTCGATACTAAGCAGCAGCTTTTTAATCAGTTCGTCGGGGCATACGTTATTGACGAGACGGGTGAAAAGAAACCGCTGATTACGATTACTGACGAAAATATTCAGGCATGGGGCTGCGAGGGTGAGCCGCAGGAAGGCGCTGTGGCCATGGATGACTTCATTGCGACCGGTTGCTATCAGATTCCTCGCGCCAAAGGCGATTCTTACGGCTATATCGCATATAAGGATTTTGTTGCTGATCCAGAGGCCAATCCCATGAAAACGGAGTCTGGCAAGCAGGAAATTTATTCTCGTGTTATGCGTGATGAGATTAACGCTATCGGCTACAGCGCTATCGAAGCGATTCCTACTTATATTCCTCCGAAAGAAGGCTACGAAGCAACGTTCAGCGATTTCGAGAATGGCGTTAAGGGCGAGTATCCGTATCAGGTTTACAATCCGCATTATTTGCGCCGCTCTCACACGGTATTCGATAATGTGCAGTGACTTCGTGAGACCTGGCCCAATCCGGTGTTCATCAACGCTTCCGATGCGGCGGAGAAGGGCATTGTGACGGGCGATACCGTTCTTTTGACTAGCCCCCATGGCCAGTGTTTGCGTAAGGCCAGCGTGACAAATCGTTTCATGCCCGGTGTCGTCGGCGTCCCCCATGGCGCATGGGTTGATATCGACGAGGCGACCGGTATCGATCATGCGGGCTCCGACAATATCCTGACGGGTCAGATTCAGTCTGGCCAGGGTGTGTCCGGCTGGAATACATGCATCTGCAATATCGAGAAGTATTCCGAGGAGATTCCTAGGGACATCGATGTTGAAATGCGTATTCCTTCGGCTCAGGAATAGAGGGGTGAATCGAAATGACGAAACAGGGTTTCTATTTCAATATGGACGCCTGCATTGGTTGCAGGACGTGCCAGATTGCGTGTAAAGATAAGAACGATCTTGAGATTGGCATCAAATTTCGCCATTTGCGTGATTTCGAGGTAGGGGAGTATCCTTCTGTTGGAGCCTATCACTTTTCCGCCACGTGCAATCATTGCATGGATCCGGCTTGCGTGAAAGCGTGTCCAAATGGAGCCATGTTCATCGATGAAGAAGATGGAACGGTTCAGCACGATGACACGAAATGCCTCGGTTGTCGGTATTGCGTTGAAGCGTGCCCCTATGCCGTTCCGCAGTATATTGAGTCAATTAACCTGACTCGCAAATGTGACGCTTGCAAACAATTGCGAGAGGCAGGCGAGCAGCCAGCATGTGTCGCGGCTTGTCCCATGCGGGCACTCGAATTTGGTTCATATGATGAGCTTATGGCTGCGCACCCGGATGCGGTTAGCGAAATTGCTGCGTTACCCGACTCGTCGCAGACCAGCCCATGCACGTTGATTAAGCCTAAGGCTGCTGCGCTGGAAGCGGATTTCGTCGAAGCGTGGATGTAGTTCTTGGCGCGGGTTGGCATACGACGACAGGTCGCCAATCATAGTTGTTGTCGACGGACCACGGCGCTCCCTCCCTCTGCCGTGGTCTGCTGATGAGGGATTTGAGGTTTGCCTTATGGATATGGTGTTGGCGGCGTTAACGAATCGTGCATTTCTCTATCGCTATCTTTGGCGTTGGTTCGCGGGTGCGCCTGATGATGCTTTGGTGGCAATTGCGATTGACGGGAAAACCGTCGATGAATGCAAATTGCTGGCGGGCGAAAACTCGGTTGCTG
>UMJV01052425.1_pt1 | contig 11322 bp, 6 predicted proteins | sample 1966141 | NCBI WGS metagenome assembly UMJV01 (sample SAMEA4836158, study PRJEB28245) | human gut metagenome | biome: gut microbiome; material: fecal sample | place: Denmark | collected 2008
GAAATCTCTTGGGATCAGGTAAAAACTATTGCAGAGGACAAGTTGGTCGATCTAAACTGCTTTACTGTCGAGTCAGCTATGAGAATGGTTGCCGGAACAGCAAGAAGTATGGGTATCACTGTTAAAGGGACATTCCCGGGTAATAATTAATAAACTTCAATTGAGATGAGTAAACTTACAAAGAATCAAAAGTTGGCTTTGGGCAAGATTGAAGCTGGGAAAGCATATACATTGAAAGAAGCTTCAGCTTTAGTGAAGGAAATTACTACAACTAAGTTTGACGCATCCGTAGATGTTGATGTCCGTTTAGGTGTTGACCCCCGTAAGGCCAATCAAATGGTGAGAGGCGTGGTTTCATTGCCTCACGGAACTGGTAAGCAGGTTAGGGTTCTCGCATTATGTACTCCGGACAAGGAAGCTGAAGCTACTGCCGCTGGAGCTGACTATGTTGGATTGGATGAGTATATTAATAAGATTAAAGGCGGTTGGACTGACATTGATGTTATCATCACTATGCCTTCTATCATGGGTAAGATCGGTGCTCTTGGTCGCGTATTAGGCCCTCGTGGTTTGATGCCTAACCCAAAGAGTGGTACGGTTACCAATGAGATCGGAAATGCGGTGAAGGAGGTTAAGCAAGGTAAGATCGACTTTAAGGTAGATAAGAGCGGTATCGTTCACACATCTGTTGGTAAGGTGTCTTTCACTCCGGAACAGATTCGTGACAATGCTAAGGAGTTTATTTCAACTTTGATCAAGTTGAAACCTACTGCGGCTAAAGGTGCGTATATAAAGAGTATTTATCTTTCTAGTACTATGAGTGCGGGTATTAAAATTGACCCCAAATCAGTTGAAGAAAACTAAAAAACAATTGAACAATGAGAAAGGAAGATAAAGGAACTGTTATAGGTCAATTAACTGAAACATTAAAGGAATATCCTAATTTCTATTTGACGGATATCGAGGCGTTGGACGCTGAGAAAACCAGCAAATTGAGAAGAGAGTGTTTCAAGCGTGAGGTTAAGTTAGTCGTTGTAAAGAATAACTTGCTTAAGAAAGCGTTGGAGAACATTGAGGGTGACTTCTCTGATCTTAACGTAGCTTTGAAAGGCAATACGGCTGTGATGTTCTCACAAGTCGCTAATGCTCCCGCTCGCCTGATTAAGGATTTTACTAAGGACGCTAAAAAAGGTGTAGTCGTTAAACCGGCTTTGAAGGCTGCTTACGTACAAGAAAGCTTCTACGTAGGTGCTGAGAATCTTGAGGCATTAGTAAATATCAAGAGCAAAAACGAACTTATTGCCGATGTTATCGCATTGTTGGAATCTCCGGCGAAGAACGTTATCTCTGCTCTTCAGTCATCAGGACAAACTATCCATGGTCTGTTGAAGACTTTGGAAGAAAGATAATTTTTCATTAAAACATTACACAGATAAATAATCATTTAAATCATACAAAAATGGCAGATTTGAAAGCTTTTGCAGAACAATTAGTAAACTTGACCGTTAAAGAAGTTAGCGAATTAGCTACTATCCTTAAAGAAGAGTACGGTATCGAACCTGCTGCTGCAGCTGTTGCTGTTGCTGGTCCTGCTGCTGGTGGTGCTGCTGCCGCTGCAGAAGAGAAGACTTCTTTCGATGTTGTATTGAAAGCAGCTGGTGCTAATAAATTAGCTATCGTTAAGTTAGTTAAAGAATTAACAGGTCTTGGCTTGAAAGAGGCTAAGGATATGGTAGATAGCGCTCCTAGTGCAATCAAGGAAGGTATCGCTAAAGCTGATGCTGAGGCATTGAAGAAACAGTTGGAAGAGGCTGGAGCTGAAGTTGAGCTTAAATAGTATTTATAACCTGGTTTCCAGGTGATTTGGTTAAGAGTCTCCGACTACGAAGACTCTTAACCTTTTTGTGTCTATAATTTCAATAAGTTCAATAAATTCCTTACTAGATGTCTTCAACAGCTGAAAACCAAAGAGTTAATTTTGCTTCGATAAAGAATCAGTTCCCGTATCCGGACTTTCTCGAAGTTCAATTGAAGTCGTTCCAAGACTTTCTTCAACTTGACACTCCTCCTGAAAAGAGAAAGAAGGAGGGATTGTATAAGGTATTTGCCGAGAATTTCCCGATTGCGGATACCCGTAACAATTTTGTGTTGGAGTTCTTAGATTACTATATAGATCCGCCTCGTTACTGTATCGATGAGTGTATCGCTCGCGGGTTAACCTATAGCGTGCCTTTAAAAGCGAAGTTAAAACTGTACTGTACGGACCCGGATCATGAGGACTTCGATACGGTGATCCAAGATGTATACTTAGGTCCGATCCCGTATATGACGGACAGAGGTACTTTCGTGATCAACGGCGCCGAGCGTGTTGTCGTGTCTCAGCTGCACCGTTCTCCGGGCGTATTCTTCGGACAAAGCACGCACGCAAACGGAACGAAGTTGTACTCCGCACGTATTATCCCGTTCAAGGGGTCATGGATCGAGTTCGCTACGGACATCAACAATGTGATGTACGCTTACATCGACCGTAAAAAGAAATTGCCTGTAACTACTCTTTTGAGAGCTATTGGTTTTGAAAGCGATAGAGATATTCTTGAAATCTTCAACCTTGCGGAAGAGGTGAAGGTAACGAAAGCAAACCTGAAGAAGTTTATCGGACGTAAGCTGGCCGCTCGTGTTTTGAAGACTTGGGTGGAGGATTTCGTAGATGAGGATACTGGTGAGGTGGTTTCTATTGAACGTAACGATGTAATCATCGACCGTGAGTCTGTATTGGATAGTGACAATATCGAGGCTATCTTGGATTCAGGCACGCAAAATATCTTGTTGCATCGTGAGGACCAGAATCTGTCCGACTATGCTATCATATATAATACGCTCCAGAAAGACCCGAGTAACTCCGAGAAGGAAGCTGTGTTGTATATCTACAGACAGTTGAGAAATGCGGAACCGGCTGATGAGGCTAGCGCACGCGCGGTTATCACGAACCTGTTCTTCTCAGAGAAACGTTATGATCTGGGTGAGGTGGGACGTTACAGAATCAACAAGAAGTTAGGCCTTACTACAAGCGCTGATGTTAAGGTCTTGACTAAAGAAGATATTATCGAGATCATCAAGTACCTGATCGAGTTGATCAACTCGAAGGCTATCGTGGATGATATCGACCACTTAAGCAACCGTCGTGTACGTACGGTTGGCGAGCAATTGTATAACCAGTTCGGTATTGGTTTGGCTCGTATGTCACGTACAGTTCGTGAACGTATGAACGTTCGCGATAATGAGGTGTTTACTCCGATTGATTTGATCAATGCGAAGACGATTTCTTCCGTGGTTAACTCTTTCTTCGGAACGAATGCCTTGTCTCAGTTCATGGACCAGACGAACCCGTTGGCGGAGATCACGCACAAGCGTCGTTTATCAGCCCTAGGTCCGGGAGGTTTGTCTAGAGAGCGTGCCGGATTCGAGGTTCGTGACGTTCACTATACGCACTATGGTCGTCTTTGTCCGATTGAGACCCCGGAAGGTCCGAACATTGGTTTGATCTCTTCTTTATGTGTATACGCTAAGATCAACGATCTTGGTTTCATCTCGACTCCGTACCGTAAGGTGGCAGATGGAAAGGTCGACTTCTCTGAGGAAGGCTTGCAATACTACACGGCGGAGGAAGAGGAAGAGTTGACAATCGCTCAAGGTAATGCTCCATTGGATGATAACGGTAAGTTTATCCGCGATAAGGTGAAGGCTCGTTTCGAGGCTGACTTCCCTGTTGTCCCTCCTTCTGAGATTGACTTGATGGACGTGGCTCCGCAGCAGATCGCTTCTATCGCGGCTTCACTGATCCCGTTCTTGGAACATGATGACGCTAACCGTGCGTTGATGGGATCTAACATGATGCGTCAGGCGGTTCCTTTGTTGCGTACGGACGCTCCGATCGTTGGTACCGGTATCGAGGCGCAGGTTGCTCGTGACTCTCGTACTCAGATTATGGCTGAGCGTGAGGGCGAGGTTGTGTTCGTTGATGCTACTTGTATCAAGATTAAATATGACCGCACGGAGGACGAGGAATTCGTTAGCTTCGAGGATGCGGTTAAGACATATAATATCCCGAAATGGCGTAAGACCAACCAAAGTACGACAGTCGATTTGAAACCGACCTGTCATCGCGGACAACGTGTGAAAGCCGGCGATATCCTTACCGAGGGTTACTCAACCCAGAAAGGCGAGCTTGCTTTGGGACGTAACGTGAAGGTGGCTTACATGCCTTGGAAGGGTTATAACTATGAGGATGCTATCGTGTTGAACGAGCGTATGGTTCGCGAGGACTTCTTTACGTCTGTTCACGTTGACGAGTATATCCTTGAGGTACGTGAGACAAAGCGTGGTATGGAGGAATTGACTTCCGATATCCCTAACGTCAGCGAAGAGGCTACCAAGGATTTGGATGAGAGAGGTATCGTTCGTGTAGGTGCTCGCATCGAGCCGGGTGATATCTTGATTGGTAAGATCACTCCGAAAGGTGAGTCTGATCCATCTCCGGAGGAAAAGTTGTTGCGTGCTATCTTCGGTGATAAGGCGGGTGATGTGAAGGATGCTTCCTTGAAGGCTACTCCGTCTTTGCGCGGTGTGGTTATCGAGACCGCTTTGTTCTCGAAGGCTGTCAAGAAACGTAAATCCAGATTGACTGATAAGGCGATCTTGCCGAAGTTGGACGAGGAATACGAAGAAAAGATGGCTAGCTTGAAGACTTTGTTAGTTGATAAGTTGTTAGTGCTTACAAACGGCAAGGTTTCTCAAGGTGTTAAAGACTATATGAATACGGAGATTATCGCTAAGGGTGCTAAGTTTACCCGCAAATCTCTGGAAGAATTGGATTATAACTCCATCCAAGTAAGCAAGTGGACGGCAGACGCTCAGAAAAATGAGTTGATCAAGCAGGTTATCTTGAATTATTTGAAGAAGTACAAGGAGCTTGACGCTGAGTTGAGACGTAAGAAGTTCGACTTGACGATCGGTGATGAGCTGCCGACAGGTATCGTACAGATGGCTAAGGTTTATATCGCCAAGAAACGTAAGATTCAGGTAGGTGATAAGATGGCCGGTCGCCACGGTAACAAGGGTATCGTATCAAAGATCGTTCGTCAGGAGGATATGCCGTTCTTGGAAGACGGTACTCCGGTGGATATCTGCTTGAACCCGCTGGGTGTGCCTTCTCGTATGAACTTGGGACAGATTTTTGAGGCCGTGTTGGGTTGGGCCGGACGTGAGCTGGACGTTAAGTTCGCTACTCCGATCTTCGATGGCGCGACTTTGGATGATTTGAACGAATGGACAGACAAAGCTGGTATTCCTCGCTACGGTAAGTCTTACTTGTATGATGGTGGTACTGGTGAGCGTTTCGACCAACCTGCTACGGTGGGTGTGACTTACTTCTTGAAGTTGGGCCACATGGTTGACGATAAGATGCATGCCCGTTCAATCGGTCCGTACTCTTTGATTACGCAACAGCCGTTAGGTGGTAAGGCACAGTTCGGTGGTCAGCGTTTCGGAGAGATGGAGGTTTGGGCACTGGAAGCCTTCGGTGCCGCTCATGTTCTTCAGGAAATTCTTACGATTAAGTCTGATGACGTTGTAGGACGTTCGAAGGCTTATGAGGCGATCGTGAAGGGTGATCCGATGCCACAGCCGGGTATTCCTGAATCTCTGAATGTATTATTGCACGAGTTGAGAGGACTTGGTTTGAGTTTCACTCTGGATTAATTCAATAACAATAAAGAAGTAGGTGGGCTACGGCCCGTCTACTTTATCTATTGATAACTCTTTATAAATAAATAATATGGCCTTTAGAAAAGAAAACAAGATAAAGAGTAACTTTTCAAAAATAACCATCGGTCTGGCATCCCCTGAGGAGATCCTAGAGAACTCCAGCGGTGAGGTTTTGAAACCGGAAACAATTAACTATCGTACGTATAAGCCTGAGCGTGACGGTTTGTTCTGTGAGCGTATCTTTGGTCCGATCAAGGACTATGAGTGCCATTGCGGTAAGTACAAGCGTATCCGTTACAAAGGTATTGTCTGCGATCGTTGTGGAGTGGAAGTTACGGAAAAGAAAGTTCGTCGTGAACGTATGGGACACATCCATTTGGTGGTTCCTGTTGCCCATATTTGGTATTTCCGTTCTTTGCCTAATAAAATCGGTTACTTGCTAGGTCTTCCTACCAAGAAACTGGATTCCATCATCTATTACGAACGCTACGTCGTGATCCAGCCGGGTTGCGTAGACACGGTCGGTGAGTTAGACCTATTATCTGAGGAGGAATATCTGGATATTTTGGATAGCCTTCCAAGAGAAAATCAATTGCTAGAGGATACGGATCCGAATAAGTTCATCGCTAAGATCGGCGCTGAGGCTGTTTATGATCTGTTGGCTCGCTTGGACTTGGATTCTCTTTCTTATGAGTTGCGTCACCGTGCGAACACGGACACATCTCAACAGAGAAAGAACGAGGCCTTGAAACGCCTTCAGGTGGTTGAGTCTTTTCGTGCGTCCAGAGGTCGTAACAAACCGGAATGGATGATCATGAAGGTGATCCCGGTGATCCCTCCCGAACTGCGTCCGTTGGTTCCGTTGGACGGTGGCCGTTTCGCTACTTCTGACTTGAATGATTTATATCGTCGTGTTATTATCCGTAATAACCGTTTGAAACGATTGATCGATATTAAGGCTCCGGAAGTGATCTTACGTAATGAGAAACGTATGCTTCAGGAGGCCGTGGACTCTTTGTTTGACAACTCTCGTAAATCGAGCGCTGTTAAGACAGACGCCAATCGTCCGTTGAAGTCCTTGTCCGACAGTTTGAAAGGTAAACAAGGTCGTTTCCGTCAGAACTTGTTGGGTAAGCGTGTTGACTACTCCGCTCGTTCGGTTATTGTCGTAGGTCCGGAATTAAAGATGCACGAGTGCGGTTTGCCGAAGAATATGGCTGCCGAGCTTTATAAGCCTTTCGTTATCCGTAAATTGATCGAACGCGGTATCGTGAAGACGGTGAAATCTGCCAAGAAGATCGTTGACCGTAAGGAACCGGTTGTTTGGGATATTTTGGAGTACGTAATGAAAGGTCACCCGGTATTATTGAACCGTGCCCCGACATTGCACCGTTTGGGTATCCAAGCGTTCCAGCCGAAATTGATCGAGGGTAAGGCTATCCAGTTGCACCCGTTGGCATGTACGGCATTCAACGCCGACTTCGACGGTGACCAGATGGCTGTTCACTTGCCGTTAGGTAATGAGGCTGTTTTGGAAGCTCAAATGTTGATGTTGGCTTCACACAATATCTTGAACCCCGCGAATGGTGCTCCTATTACCGTACCTTCTCAGGATATGGTGCTTGGTTTGTATTATATTACCAAGTTGCGCAAGGGTACACAAGGCGAAGGTTTGACTTTCTATGGTCCGGAAGAGGCTACGATCGCTTACAATGAGAAGAAGTTGGATATCCATGCTCCGATCCATGTTTACGTGGAGGATTTGGATGCGAACGGTAACTTGGTGAAGACGATGGTAGAGACTTCTGTAGGTCGTTTGATGGTAAATGAGTTTGTTCCGAAAGAGATTGGTTATGTAAACGAGGTGTTGGGTAAGAAGTCTCTTCGCGACATCATCGGTCGGGTAATCAAGGCTTGTGGCGTAGCTCGTACCGCTCAGTTCTTGGATGATATCAAGAACTTGGGTTACTATATGGCATTTAAGGGTGGTCTGTCTTTCAACTTGGCCGATGTGCTTATTCCTGCTGAAAAAGATGCGTTGGTTCAGAAGGGATATGAGGAGGTTGAGCAGATCATGGCTAACTATAATATGGGTTTCATTACCAACAACGAGCGTTATAACCAGATCATTGATACTTGGACACACGTTAATAGTAACTTGTCTAATATCTTGATTAAGCAATTAACGGCGGATAACGATGGATTCAACTCAATCTACATGATGATGGATTCCGGTGCCCGTGGTTCTAAGGAGCAGATTCGTCAGTTGTCCGGTATGCGTGGTTTGATGGCGAAACCGCAGAAGAGTGGTGCAGAAGGTGGTCAGATTATCGAGAACCCGATCCTTTCTAACTTTAAGGAAGGTTTGTCCGTGTTGGAGTACTTTATCTCTACTCACGGTGCTCGTAAAGGTTTGGCTGATACCGCTTTGAAGACTGCCGACGCCGGTTACTTGACTCGTCGTTTGGTTGACGTCTCTCACGACGTGATCGTAAACGAGGAAGACTGTGGTACATTGCGTGGCTTGGTTTGTACGGAATTGAAGAATAACGAGGAGGTGATCGCTTCCTTGTATGAGAGAATCTTAGGTCGTGTATCTGTTCACGATGTGATCCATCCGATTACGGGCGAGGTTATCGTTCGTTCCGGTGAGGAAATCCGTGAGGATGCCGCTAAGGCAATCCAAGACTCTCCGATCGAGAGCGTCGAGATTCGTTCCGTATTGACTTGTGAGTCTAAGAAGGGTGTCTGCGCTAAGTGCTATGGACGTAACTTGGCTACGAACCGCATGGTTCAGAAGGGTGAGGTTGTCGGTGTAATTGCCGCGCAGTCTATCGGTGAGCCGGGTACACAGTTGACGTTGCGTACATTCCACGTCGGTGGTATCGCATCCAACATCGCAACAGAGAATAGTATTACATCTAAATATGATGGTATTTTAGAGATCGACGAGCTTCGTGCTGTTGAGGCGGTAGACGAGGTGAGCGGAAAGAAACATTTGGTAGTAGTAAGCCGTTTGGCTGAAATGCGCATTGTTGATCCGAACACGAAGATCGTGTTGTTGACTCATAATATACCTTATGGTTCTAAGTTGTTCTTCAACAACGGTGACTCAATTAAGAAGGGTGACGTGATCATCGAGTGGGACCCGTTCAATGCCGTAATCGTATCAGAGGTTTCCGGTAAGATCGAGTTCGAGAGTTTGGTAGAGAACGTAACTTACAAGGTTGAGAGTGATGAGACTACCGGTTTGAAGGAGAAGATCATCATCGAGTCTAAGGATAAGACGAAGGCTCCGGCCGCTCATATCGTGGATGAGAATGGTAATTACTTGAAGAACTACTCTTTGCCGTTGGGTGCTCACGTCGTGAAAGACAATGGTGATGTAGTGAAAGCTGGTGAGGTTTTGGTTAAGATCCCTCGTGCCGTAGGTAAGGCCGGTGATATCACCGGTGGTCTTCCTCGTGTAACCGAGTTGTTCGAGGCTCGTAACCCGTCTAACCCTGCTGTCGTATCTGAGATCGACGGAGAGGTAGGATTCGGTAAGATCAAACGTGGTAACCGTGAGATCACCGTAACGTCTAAGTTGGGTGAGGTTAAGAAATATATGGTTCCTCTGTCTAAACAATTATTGGTTCAGGAGAACGACTATATCCGTGCGGGTATGCCGCTATCAGACGGTGCTACCACTCCTTCGGATATCTTGGCGATCAAAGGTCCGACGGCTGTACAGGAATATATCGTGAATGAGGTTCAGGATGTATACCGTCTACAGGGTGTGAAGATCAACGATAAGCACTTCGAGGTTATCGTTCGTCAGATGATGCGTAAGGTAGAGGTGGTTGATCCGGGAGATACTCGCTTCTTGGAGCAGCAGATTGTTGATAAGTTGGAGGTAATGGACGAGAACGATCGTATCTGGGGCAAGAAAGTTGTTACCGATCCGGGAGATTCTCAGACATTGCAGGCTGGACAGATCGTGACTGCACGTAAGTTGAGAGATGAGAATAGTATGTTGAAACGCCGTGACCTTAAGCTGGTCGAGGTACGTGACGCTATTCCGGCTACAGCCAACCAGATCCTTCAAGGTATCACACGTGCCGCTTTGCAGACGAACAGCTTTATGTCCGCCGCATCTTTCCAAGAGACGACGAAAGTATTGAACGAGGCTGCTATCAACGGAAAGGTAGACCGTTTGGAAGGTTTGAAAGAGAACGTTATCTGTGGTCACTTGATTCCTGCTGGTACCGGTCAGCGTGAGTTTGATAAGCTGATCGTAGGCGCAAAGGATGAGTTCGATCGTATCTTCGCTAATCGCAAGAACGTGGTTGATTTCAATGCCATGGACAAAGATGATGAAGAATAGGAACGTTTAATAAACTATAAAGAAAGGCCGGCAGAGCAATCTGTCGGCCTTTTTTGTTCTTCCTTATTTGCTTAATAAATGGATAAACTTTATTTTTGCGAGGTAACAAAGACCATAGATAAATACTGAGACATATAAGAAACATATAATAATCAATATCATGAAGAGAATTTTACTTTGTTTAATGGTGGCTTTATTTGCCACTGGCTGCTTATTCGCTAAAAACAACGATGAGAAAATGAATGTAATGTCTTATAACATCCGTTACGATAATTCGGGTGATAAGGATAATCAATGGAAATTCAGAAGAGATTTCGCTGCTGATTTAGTGAAATTCCATGAGGCGGATGTGTTCGGTGCGCAAGAGGTCTTGAATAATCAGCTGAATGATTTGCTTGATCGTTTACCGGAATACGCTTATGTGGGTGTTGGTCGTGAGGATGGCAAGACGAAAGGGGAGTACGCTCCGATTTTCTATCGTAAGGATCGTTTCTCCGTTGAGAAAAGCGGTAATTTCTGGTTAGCCGAAGATATAAATGCCGTTGGTAAGAAAGGTTGGGACGCCGCATGCGAGCGTGTTGCTACTTGGGCGATCTTGAAAGATAAGAATACGGGAAAGAAATTCTTTTTCTTGAATACGCACTTGGATCATATGGGGAAAGTGGCTCGTCATGAAGGAGCTTCTTTGGTGCTGGAGCAAGCGAAGAAATTATCCGAGAATTTGCCTATAATCGTGACTGGCGATTTCAATGCCGTGCCTTCTGATGAGCCGATACAAGTATTGACTAATCCGAGTGATCCTCGTCATTTGACTCATTCCCGCACGATCGCAGGGTTTACTTACGGCCCGGAATGGACATTCCATGATTTTGGAAAGATCCCTTACGACAAGCGTGAATGGATTGATTATATCTTCGTGAAAGGGAATATCAAGGTATTGCGTCATGGTGTATTGACTGAAACGTTGAATAACCTGTTCCCATCCGACCATTGCCCGGTAATCAGTACGTTGATACTCGAATAAAAAAGCTTTGTGTGTATGGGGAAAGTAGACGTATTGAAGGAAACTACCCCGCTTTCATCAGAAGATTGCTTCTTGGTCATGCAACGCCCGAAATCGGGGTTTAATTTTCCGTTACATGTACACATGGAGTTTGAGTTGAACTATCTGGAGAATGCCGCTGGTGCTATCC
>UMJV01015169.1_pt1 | contig 11265 bp, 11 predicted proteins | sample 1966141 | NCBI WGS metagenome assembly UMJV01 (sample SAMEA4836158, study PRJEB28245) | human gut metagenome | biome: gut microbiome; material: fecal sample | place: Denmark | collected 2008
GTAACTAGCACTGTTATGTTGATTAGAAATGATATTTTTGACCAAAGCAATATGGGAGATGAACTAATTTGCGTAAACGGGTTTATGTACAGACGTTACGACGATGTTAGCGACTGTATCAACTGTGAATACCCATATCTGGGCGCTGCAAATATATCAATGTCAATGCTACGCAGTGTTTTATCACAATACCTAGTTTAAACGTGAAATAGAATAAAAACAATATTAATTTCAGTAATCCTAAGGAGTTGATTAAAATGTACAAGTACATACTACTATTTAACGGGCGTTCAGCAGAGTTTACCGATTTACAAATCGCACTACACGTTGCGTATTTGTTGGCCGAAGTATTTGACGTGGATATAGTTGAATACACTAACGACGGTACAAACGAGTACGACGAGATAAGCGGCATAACAAGTATGAAATCGAGGAGTTGAGTTCGGGAATGCCTAAACCAATAATACCTGAGAAATTTGTGCAAGGTCTATCAGACAAGGCACTAAACGCGCAAATTAAACGTTATTCAAAACGTGCTAATAGCCGCATAGAGCGACTAAAACGTGAGGGACTGTGGAATAATTCCGCAAGCATTCAACGCAACTGGGAGGCAGTAACACACACTGCACCCATCGGCACCAATTCAGGACGTTTCAGTCGTTCAGTATCAGGGACCAGAGAAACCCGAGAGGTGCAGTTAAAGCAGTTAATTCGTTTCCTGAACGCAAAAACCACTGTCAAGGACGTTAAAAACGAGATTACAACATTCAAAACAAAGATAACCGCCTATACTGGTAACACCCCCAGTGTCGACATCGTCGGCGCAATTAATCGACTAATAGGTCGGTATATGGGCGAATTTAAACGGTTCGGAATGTCATCAGAACAAGCATACCATATCATCACAGAACTGGGATACGGCAAAGGCGAACAGGATGCCGAAGATAGCATACTGCACGCTATACAAACTGCCCAATCGAATGATGATTTTTTCCAAAAGGTTACCGAGAACTATACATATTACTAGCAGGCAACGAGGAGAGTTATGGAGTACGTTACAACGTTTGATATAAATACATTACCTAACATTGAAACAGTGCGCAAACACAATACCAGCAAATGTGCATATATCAATGCACCATTTGCGTTTGATATTGAAACAACGTCATACATAGATAATGACGGCAATAAACGTGCGTTTATGTATGAATTTTCAATGTCGCTGAATGGGGTTCCCGTGTATGGTCGTTACTGGTATGAATTCATGGGGGTTCTGCGAAAACTGAAACAACGCTATAAATTATCGCGTAAAAAACGCCTAGTAATATATGTTCATAACCTAGCATACGAATTTCAGTTTTTGCAGGGTCGTTTTCCAGTGTCGGACGTGTTCGCCCGGGTAAATCGTCACCCTATGAAATGTGTGATTGATGACTGTTTTGAATTTAGATGTTCGTATGTTTTGTCAGGGTTATCCCTAGCAAAAACAGCAGACCAAATAACAATCCACGATATAACAAAATTGACTGGTGACCTAGACTATAAAATAATCAGAACACGCAAAACCCCCCTAACCGAACAAGAACTAGCATATTGTGAAAATGACGTACAGATTATATACTGGTTCATAAAACAGGAAATGTTACAAAATGGTAACAGTATAGCTAATATCCCGTTGACAAAAACGGGGTATGTGCGTAGATACTGTTATGAATACATTTCAACACATACCAATTTTGAACAATACCGAACATTTATCAAACACTGCGCCCCTACAGAACCAGAATTGTTCATATTAATGCACAAATGTTTTGCAGGTGGATTTACACATGCTAACGTCCTGCACGTTGGCGAAACGTGTGAAAACGTGGGTGCTATAGATTTTACTAGCAGTTACCCTGCGCAAATGGTTCGTCACAAATATCCTATGACAAAATTTTACAAAGTGCCCGTAAATAACCGGAAACAGTTTGAAACACTGGTGAACGCGAAGGCGTGTTTGATTGAAATCTGTTTAAAAGGGGTTAATGCTAAAACCCCTAACCATATAATTAGTAGTTCAAAATGCCAGTACGTTGAAAACGGAATATATGACAACGGGCGTATAGTATCAGCAGATAAGGTGTACACCTATATCACAGATGTTGACTATAACGATATTTGTGAATTTTATGAAATTGACAAAATTCACGTTGTTCAAATGTGGGTTGCTAATTATGGATATCTGCCTGATGAATTTCTGCAATGCGTTTTGACATTGTTTTCAGATAAAACAACATTAAAAGGTGTAAAATGTAAAGAACAGGAATATTTGCTAAAAAAAGGAATGTTAAACAGTGCATACGGAATGAGCGTTACAAACCCCGTAAACAATGAATGCGAATTTGTGGAAAACGATGATGATATAGGCGGATTTTGGCAAGATGTTGAACAGGATATAAACGGCGCGTTGTTGGATAGCTACATAGGGAACAATAAACAATTTCTATTATATCAGTGGGGTGTATGGGTGACTGCGTGGGCTAGGCATGAACTGTTCAGGGGTGTTTTGAAAATGGGGATTGACGTTGTATACTGCGATACTGATAGCATAAAATACCTACACCCCGAAAAATACAAAACGTGGATTGACGATTATAACGAACGTGTATTCAATGATATGTTGAAACGCTGTGACGAAATAGGTGTTAGCCGTGATATGGTAAACCCCGTTACAATCAGGGGTGAACATACCCCCCTAGGGGTATTTGACTATGAGAAGACCTACAAATATTTCAAAACACTAGGCGCGAAACGTTACGCATTTTCATACAATGGTGATGATTTTAGTATAACTGTTTCAGGATTGAACAAAAAAACGGCAGTGCCGTATATAATGGAATACTGTGAAAATCATAAAATCAGCCCGTTTGATTTTTTTGATGATAATATGTATATCCCTGCAGTCTATACAGATAGTAACGGCAATGTTAAATATCCCACGGGCAAATCAACACTGTCATATAGTAACATAGGTGATGATTTTTCTGACAAAATCACCGACTACCTAGGCGAAACTGATGTTGTTGACGAAAACAGTTATATTCACATGACAGAACAGGACTATAGTCTCAGCCTAACGGTCGCGTTTTTGGAATATATTTCTAATTCACAATACGTTGACGGGGCTATGGAATGCCCTAAACCTGATTATCTGAAAATTTTAAAAATATGAAAGGAGTGGTAAACATGGGTTGTACTGGCAATTACCTAAACGCTAGTGAAATATGTGATTACAACACGGCTATGAAACAGTTAGCCGGGGCTGTCATTATACGATTAATCAATGATATGCAACAGAAAAACTATTGCATAAATTATTCCACGGATGTAAACTATCGTAAACGTAAATTGTTCTATAGTGCCGTGGAATATCCCCTGCGTTATCCTGAATGGCTGAATTTTTGGCTAGCTACTGCAGATATGGATACATATGCAGATGATATAATTGCAATGGCACGTGACAAATTTAAACAGGGGTATATTGAACCCCTGCGGAAAAAAGGAGTAAAGAATGAATAAAATAATTAACAAAATAATGGGAGCCCCAGTTGATGAGTATTACAGTTTAAAACGAATACTGAAAACTAATGCTACCTATAACATTATTTTCGGTAAACGTTCAAACGGCAAAACATTCAGCGTTGTAGAACGGGCGTTAGAACACGGGTGGAAACTAGCATACATCAGGCGGTTCGACGAGGAAATAACTAGAAAAAATCTAAATAATTTAGTATGTGCTGACCATGATATTGCGAAACATACCCACGGCCAATGGAATAGCTATTGTTTTCAGTCCAACTGTTTCTATTTTACACTGGTTGAAAACGGCAAAGTTATAAAAAAATCGACTGAACCATTTATACATTGTTTCGCGTTGAACACTATGGAAACCACAAAGGGTGCAGATAATGGATATTTTCCTATTATTTTGTTTGACGAATTCATAACTAGACGTTTTTATCTGCCTAACGAATTTGTATTATTCCAAAATATCCTATCATCTATCATACGTGACAGGGACGGTAGTGAAATATATATGTTAGCAAATACAGTCAATCAGTCATGCCCGTATTTTGCTGAAATGGGATTGACAAGAATTGACAAAATGAAACAGGGTGAAATACAAATAGTTGATTATGGCGACAGCGGTTTGCGCGTTGCCGTTGAATACTGCAACGACACCACAAACACGATGAAAACTGCTAAATATTTTGCGTTCGATAACCCACAATTAAAAATGATAACTAACGGAAAATGGGAAATTAAGGGTTACCCACATTGTCCCATTTCTGTTAACCGTGACAACATAGCGTTTGTATTTTTTGTAATTTTCGAAGAACACATAATCAGGGGAAATATAGTCAATGACAACGGACACGTTTTTGTTATGTTTAATCCACACACCAACACCAACAGAACACCAGCAGAAAACGATGTAACATATAGTTTGGACGTTTCCCCGTATCCTATGTGGTGTCAATCTATCAACGAAACACCCACGGACGCACATAAAATCATCAGGGACCTAATAAACCGCAATAAAATGTATTTTTCTGACAATACCACGGGCGAAATAATACGAAACTGGATAAAACAACAGGCACAAATAAAACAAACGTTTCTATCATAATAGTAAACCCCTATACCAATACAGTATAGGAGTTTATAATATTCCCGTCACTGGTACACGAATTAATCAGTGCGTGACGTTGATTCCCATTATACAAATACACCGCTAGTCAATAACTGTGACAGCATGGTTTTTTCTGTGTCAGTGCATTTAAACGATATTTCAGGGTTGCTAACTACAGTGAACCCCGTAAAATCGGACAGTTTTCCAGTTTGTTCGCACGCATAACCTACCGTTCGCCCATAATTGCTAGGTACGTTTAAAACAGGTCTGTCAATAATGAAATAACAGTGTTGCGGTTGCCACGTTGCAACAGACGGGGAACTTGAACCTGATTCTTGGTAATTAGTACCAGTTGCAAAACCACTATACAATTTTTCAGCACTGCTAACCATACCGCCAATATTTCCACTAGCAATTGACGTTACACCACCAACAGCACCGCTAACTACATTGCCGATAATTGTACTAGCGTAATTTGCACTGTCTGTTCCCGTCATTGGAATTGATACACCTACTACACCATTTCTGTAAATAAATGGTATATCGTCTTTAAACACGATTGCCGTTCCTGCACCCGTGGTATAGTCGACTATCATTTTTACTGAAATTCTATGCCCCATAAATTCGGCTGTGGAAACAGGCACAACGCCTATATATGGGATATATAACTGTGCTGTTGTGTATGGTTCATAATCCAGGAAATTTTTGAATTTAGTAAAAAATGTACATTCACCCAGGTCAATTAAACTGTTTACATTTTCCGTTAATTTAATACCGTTTACCCCCGTGTTTGTTCTGCCGATTACAATTGATTCAGCATTCGTTGCAGAATTTTTTAACGCTACATTAAACGGAAATAAACGCAAATCAATAATACCGTTCATAGGATTTTCACCCATTAACGCTAACCCTTTTACAATTTCTTGAAATTTTGTTTCGTCAGCGTTCCATAAGAAATCGGCTAATTGACGAACACTGTTTGATGTTACTGCGAAACTGCGGTTAAACACGTTAACGTTTGACAGTGTGGGTTTGTTTAGGTCTATTCTATCGGTGTAGTTGTTAGGGTCTGTATTACCTATTCCATTAAATGGGTTATTCTGCCAATCGGTGGGGTTATCCCATGTTGTTTGAATTTGTTTTGCATTTTCTGCACCCTCTGAATATTTTCCAGTGATTTTTCCATCATCTGAAATAATACCACAATATATACCATTTTGGTTTAGATTTTCCTGCTTTGCTAAATTTGTCGAAAATGTGTAATAAGTTCCCATTCTGCTATATAGTTTATGAATGTTTTCGATACTATAATCAAAAACTGGTAAATATCCCGTATACTCTTTGCTACCAATAGCAAAATATGTTTTATCCCACAAATCTGCATAGCCTAAATTTGCATAATAATATGTTTCGGTATTAAAATAACTAGCGTATAGTTCATCACATCCATAAATAAACGTATTTAAAACAGCGTGTGACTGGTCATAATCGCCAAAATATAACGCACCATAAATATCATAATTATCCACCATAGAATTTTTTGAATATGTGCAAAACGGTATTATATTAAAACCCTGACAGCGTTGTCTGTCACCAATCGCCGTTCTAGAATAATATGGTACCGCATATATACCTACAACATTGTATGTATCTTTGTACTGTTTTTCAAACGTATCTACGTCAACATCTAATTTATCACCAAATGACGATACGTCGCCCATACCAGAATATTCAAATCTATACGCTACCACTCGAATCAAAAAAAGAAAATCTTTTAACTTATACTCGGTGCCGAAATAATAGCCTAACCCATCATTCGTATCACTATCATATGCCAGTCTATGAAATGTAGTCTTAGCTGGGGTAGCATATACGGGGCGATTTTGTAATGTATCATTAGTTTTTAATCTGCCAAACATAGCACATACACCACTAGGTGTGTTAGTACCGTTTACGAATTCAGATTGATGCGGTTTCCTATACCCACTGCGGACAAAATAATCATCAGGGGGATTAAAATCGACGGCATAAAAAATTGATTCGTCAATAGGATTATTTAACTGTAATTTACCATTATCAATTAATTCCTGCATCGACTGCGTGGTTTTTATTCCTTTTAGATAGTCTAATGATATAGTTCTATCACTGGAATAAATTTCCTTATTTAATTTCATGTGTTAGCCCTCCGTTCTCTGCTGTTCCTTGATTACTTCCACCTCCTGCCACATTTAGCACAAAGTTGTAACTATTTGCTGTGGCGGTATCTAAATTAAAATCACCTCCGGTAAACTCAATTACTTTAATTTCCTTATTACCTTTTAATGGTAACATTGTATCGGGAATGTATGTACTGCCTATGTTTTCGTTTCTAGTCACTAGAAACGTGCTGGATAGTAGCACGTTTCGGTATGTGTGCAGAACGTCCAGTCTGCAGTGTATCAATATCGTGTTTGCGGTTTCGACTGTTTGACCCGTTACAAAATAGTACCTATCAAAAAATGATATGTAGCAGTAGTTAGCGTTGAATGTTTCAGATGTACACCTAACACGTAACGTAGGTGTTACCATTTCAGCACTATCTAACAACTGGCACGTGTAATCTATCTGATTAGTCAATGTTTTTGTAATCGTTCGTGGGTCATCTGCCGTGTGATATGTGTTTAGTATAAATGCCATATTTTCACCCCTATTCAAATATTAGCAGGGATATTATTATACCCCTGCTATATTATAGATTTTATGCCGCGTCATCGATAACAAACACAATGCAGTTTTCTGCCGTATCGTTCATGTACATAGCATCCCATTTATAATAGAATTTGGTTGTTTCATTGCTAGGGTTATAGAATGATGTTACCCTATAGTTTTCGCAACAAACCATTGCCGCGTCCCTATCAAACAGAACACCTACAACACCATTCTGGGTTACTGCCGTTTCAGAACCCTCGATAGTGACGTCAATTTTACTAGCCTCAGCAAACGCAACGTTTTCATCTGTGCCGGAACCCTGCCACCATGGAACCGTGTCATATGTGCCAACTTTTACCAAATCATCATGAAAAGTGTCCGCCTGCATATTGGTTATCATTGCCTTGTCAAATTGTGACAACAGTGTTAGGTGCTGATATTCGTACGGGGTAAATGTTACATATGATGTATCATTATACAACATTGACATTTCTGTGATATAATCACGATATAGCTGTATCTGTGTAGCCGCATATCTTAGGAAATTTTTATCAGTCAGTGCCTTTTCAGCCGTCAGCGTTGCTTTATATGCTGTGTTGTATTCTGTCAGCAGATTTACAACGTTATTTTTGCTGTGAATTTTCTGCGCAATCAGGTTATTTACTGTACGTTTTGCCAGTGACGTATTATAGAACGCCATTGCAGAACGTATACGATTTTCAATGTTTGCAAAAAATGCGTTCATAGTGGCAGGACCTGCAAAACTTGATTTGACCTGCTCATAACCATATGATACCTTGGTTTCATATGTTATCCTCTTATTCCAGTATTTGGTTGAAACATTTGGCGGTGTAAAAACTGCGAAATCGTCATATTTGGTGCCTGCCACCAGTTTCCATGTATCGTTCTCTGTAGCCTTTGGCAAATCAACCCTGATTTTTTCCAAAACTGAACCATATTCCCAGTTATCACGGATAATGTCAGGTGCACCGCCCGTGTATTTGCGGTCAACGTTAATCACCCTGCCGACCTTATCCATAATTTTTTTGACGTAGTTGTCAACGCCCCCGTCAGTGGTCAGAACATTAGTGAACGATCTGCCGATATCGACTATGTTTGACAGGTCTTCGTTGACCACAGCACCCTCGCCTATCATTTCCTTGGAAATTTCATTCAGAATGGTTGCTATCTGTGTTACTTTCATACTACATTACTCCTTTTTTTGTTTAATATATTGACAAACAAATTAGATTTGCTATATCATTTACAAATTGTGATAGGGCTGAAAAATCAGCTATTTCACGTTCAGATTGTATCATCTGCTGTGACGTGGTTACACCGATGTTGCCACTGCGTTTAAATTCATGTGTGGTTTTTTCAGTTCCCGTTGTGGTTGTTTTACCCGTTGACGAATTTTCTGTGCTGGTTGTGGTAGTGGTATCTGCAGTACCCTTATTTTGGTTGATAAAATCTGCGGTGTTATCATAGGTTGTTACTGCAGATGTATTTGTGCTACTGTCTGTGGCGTTTCCGCTAGATGTTCCACTAGCAGTTGTATTTGAAACTAAATCAGGGGTTCGCACGTCCGTTCCGTTTTCGGTCATGGAATAGTTTTCTATGGGGTTATATTCCAGTTTTTCCGTAGCTAACAGTTTATTGTATTTGGTCTGATAGGTACGGGCGAATATAATGCAATAGTTAGTCAGCTGTGCTATTGCGTTAGTAGTTTCCTGCATGGTTGTGGGGTATTTTTTAAACACCAATCGTTCAGCATTATACAGTTGAAATAAATCAAATATTTCTGCAGGGGTTTCGCTGAAATTAATGAACGTTTTTACACCGCTGAAAATATTTTTGAATGTTGATATATTTTCATTCCAGTAATCAACAGTCGCAAACCCGTAGTTATCTATTTCACACATTGCGGTCACCCCTTGCGGACTGTGTTCCAAAATAGAACGCAATGACTGTGGTATAGATGTTCAGCAGTTCATTCCCCGTTATTCTGCCGTTCATTGTTATCACCATTACTGTTATCGTCAGCAGTAGCGTTACTATCGATTTCACTGTTATCAGTTTCACCAATTTGTCTTTGGTTGTCATTATTTAGCCCCCCTTTCCATTCTTTTGAAAAATCAACCGATATATTTGTGTTGAACATTGTGTTGATTTTTTTAACTGATTCGCGCAGGTTGTTCAGCATATCAATAACGTTGATTATCAAACATTCATCATTAACGGCTATTTCTTCGCCGCTGACGCGTTCGCGTTTCATGTTATAGTTTGCATTTACACCAATTGAATGATAGAATTGTGCCAAAATATACTGGTTCAGTTCGACCAGTTCTTTAATGTACTGGGAACCGCCTGCAGTGCTTTCAATCATGGGGTTGATTTTTAACGCATTGATTAAATCATTTAAAACAACCTCATAGGGGTCCCCATCATACATTCGTTGTATTGCGTTTTCGGCAGATATCTTCTGCGCCTGATTACCTGCAGTTACTAGGGCGGTTATACGTGTATTGCGTTGCGCTATGTTTATTGATGAAATGTTATCAGCTAACAGTTGCGCAGTTGTGGATATTAACCCGAACAAACCGCCCGTTTCACCATTACTACATATTTTGTCAGTATCGGTTAGATACATTAAAACACCCGTTTTGTCTATATCTACTATTTTACTGCCTAGAATTGGATTTGCTATAATGAATTGTGACGGGTAGTAATAAACGTTAGGTTCGCCACCATAATTGCCGTTTAGTGCATACAGTTTCGAATTAAAATCAGTCCATATAACACGACCCTGCGTAATTAGTGTTATTGCTAAAAAATTTTCGTCAACTGTTTCAGGTAGGTTCTCCCACGTGAACATATTTGTTACACGATTTAACAATGTTTTCACATAGTAGTTATACATTGATTTTACCTTGTTGACCTTAACGCATTCAGGTAACCATTCCCGTGACTTGTCTTTGCTCATTTTCTCACCCCTTTGTCTATCGACAGAACGTGGTAACTTTGTGTTACCACGTTACAGCCGATTGAATTTACTGTATCTGTAGTGAATAGAATTCGCCGTTTTTAGATTTTCCTTTTACAAATCTTACCTTTACTTCTTCGCCTGCGTTCAGACACTCGCTGAGAATATCTGCCAATTCGTCCATGTGGTCAATGCAAACCTTTGACGCGAACCCAAAAACGCCGACATCTGTTGCAATATATCCTATATCACATGGGGTCTGATTCCTATCCAAACCGCCATTTTCTACTACTGCGCATCCTGAAACAGTGTGCCACTCTGCCGCCTCTGCTGTTTTGATTGAAATACTACCGCTCTTTGCATTAAAAATATCCTTCTTGTTCATGTTGACATTAAAACCGTTCATTTTAATTTACCTCTTTCTGTTAAAATTTTGTAAATATTTGTCATACATTACAGGGTCAGTGCCAGCTCTTAATTTACTATAATAGGGGTCTGTCTATGCCTGCCTTGTATACACTCACTTAACCGCCATGTGTGTAAATTATCGTGCGTATGTAAAATCATACCTACAATTTTTCAATATTATATTATAATATTGGCGGTTTGGAATAGGGCTGATTATTTATTCACGTCAACCCTGCGGACCGTGTGAAATCTATTAAATGTGGTTACACATTTAGTATAACACATAAATAGTGAATTGTCAATGTTAAACTATGTATTGTGATAAAACACTGCGTAGCATTGACATTGATATATTTGCATTGCCTAGATATGGGTATTCACAGTTGATACAGTCGCTAACATCATCGTAACGTCTGAACGTTATCCCGATATCGCAAAATATTTCATCTCCCATATTGCTTTGGGCAAACATATCATTTCTAATCAACATAACAGTGCTAGTTACGCAGTC
>UMJV01020518.1_pt1 | contig 11126 bp, 9 predicted proteins | sample 1966141 | NCBI WGS metagenome assembly UMJV01 (sample SAMEA4836158, study PRJEB28245) | human gut metagenome | biome: gut microbiome; material: fecal sample | place: Denmark | collected 2008
ACATGACTAAACACGAAACACCGACTTGACGAAATACAGGCCTCACGCGGCAGCGTCTGAAGACCGCCCGCGCGTGCCGGATGCGCGAGGTCCTGCAGGACATCCACATGGACGGCCGCACGCCCGCCGGGGCATGGGGCGGGCTATGCCGCTTGCGCTCGTGGATGATGCGTTCGAGGCCCGAACCCATGAAGGAGCCCGCCCGTCTGATCCGCCGCCGCTTCGCCGAGATCGTCGCATGCTCCGGGCACCCGTACGCCAACGCCGTCCTCGAGGGTGCCGACAGCGTCATCCGGAACGTGAAGAGACGGGCCCGCGGCTTCCGCAACACGGACCACTTCGCCACCATGATCCACCCGACCTGCGGCAAACTCGACCTCAAAGCCGTCACCGCCGCCTAACCACCACCCGCCGCAAACAGCGAAAGGCCTGTATTTTCTATACGTGCCTGCCAACATCGGTGCAGGCCTGAAGCGTGAATATCGCCTTGGATTCTTATGGACTTAGGCCGGTGAAGCATAAGGAAACCCGGAGGTGAAAAAGGGGAAGCCTCCGGGTTCGTTCGCCGTATGCAACACGCAATGTGTTAACCGGTTGACATATAAGATACCATGGTGTTATGGTGAATTCAACGCAGCGGTGTGAAAACAAATAAAGACTGAAATGAAGCCATTTCTGGATTTATTGAAAACAATCGACAACGTAGTGAAAGTGTTGGAATGCATATACTATGTTACTCGGTTAACAGGTTTTCGGAACGATGTGTGCGGCTGCGGTCGCAAAGAAAAACTGGAAATTGGAGCAAAGGAGCACCATGACTCAGCATATTATGAAGAGTCGGGCGATGTCCGTCATCGGTGCAGGCGTCGCGGCGTTGACCATTATCGGCACGCTTGCCGGTTGCGGTGGGTCCGACACGGAGGTCACTAAGGACGATAGTGGCGCCACCGTCATCAAATTCGGCATCAATGTGGCCAACCCCGCCAAGCAGGAGCCGGCGACCAATGACATCGTTGAAGCATTCAACAAAGCCAACAAGGGCAAGTATAAGGTTGAGTTCGTTGCCGCCGACACCGAATCGCATGCCAAGAACATGAAGCTCGCCGCCTCTGACGGCACCTTGCCGCAGGTCTTCTGGGTCGAGGGGTCACAGGTCACCGAATTCAATGAAGCCGGTGTGCTCATGGATCTTACGGATTTTCTTGATCAGAACAGCGATGTCAAAGATGCGCTGAATGGTTCCGAGGCCGCGTTCCGGGACGGCAACGGGGTCCAGTATGGATTGCCGTACCAGAGCAATGTGCAGGGCATCTTCTACAACAAGGATGTTTTCGATAAGGCCGGCGTCGATTATCCGACCGACGACACCACATACGACGAGTTCCTTGACATGGTTGCCAAGCTCAAAGACAGCGGGGTCACGCCGCTGTCGATTGGTTCCAAGAACAGCTCGTATGCCATGTGGGAATTCAACATTTGGCTATCTCGTTATGGCTGGGGAGATGACATCGCGTCCATCCTCGACGGTAAGGGGACATTCTCCGATGCGGAGCTGGCCAAGGCCTTCGACAAGATCAAGGGGTTGGCCGATGCCGGTGCGTTCCCGGAGAATATGTCCACCATCGAGTACTTCGATGCTAAGCAGCAGTTCGATGAGGGCAAAGCCGCGATGTTCGGTACCGGCCAATGGGATTGCGCTGAATTCGATAAGAACATCGGCGATCGTATCGGATTCTGGTGGGGGCCGAAGTTCACGGATTCCTCGGCCGATCAGGAAATCGATATGAAGGTGCCTTCCGCGCCTATCGCAGTTCCGGCCACCGTTGCCGACAACGATGCCGTCAAGGAGGCAACCTATGCCTTCCTCAAGTTCTACTACAGCAAGGATGCCGCTGAACTGTCTTATAAGAGCTCCATGTTCCCGGCCACCAGTTATGACGGTCTTGCTCCGTCTTCGGACAAGTACGCGATGAATGCCATGGTCGAGGCCCTGGGCAATGGGTGGAAGTCGCCTACCGCCGCTCCTGATCTGACGGTGCCCTCCGCGGTGCAGGCATCGTTGTATGACGGGCTCTTCGGCGTTATGCAGGGAACCCATACTCCGGCCGATGCCGTCGCCAAGATGGATGGGGCGCTGGCCAACTCGAAGTAACGCATATCTCCCTCCTCGATGGGTGTGGCCGGTCTCGCAACCGGCCGGCCATGCCGTTGTCTTAATCAACACATTGTTTTCTTCGCAGAAAGTGTGCCGTAATGCATTGGCTTAGCAAAACGCGCTATAAGGTAGGGTTTCTGATTCCCACGCTTGCGGTGTATGTAGTGTTCATCATTTTGCCTATCGGCATTGCAGTGGCCTACAGTTTCACCAAATACTCAGGTATCGGCAAAGCTCGTTTCAATGGAATCGACAACTACGTGCGGCTGGTCAAAGATGATATCTTCTGGAAATCTTTGGCCAATACTGCCATCATTTTCGTGGTGGCGTCGGTGCTGCTCCTGGTGCTTTCGTTTCTGTTGGCGCTGCTGCTCAACAGCAAACTGGCATTCGCCGATACGTCCAAGGCGCTGGTGTTCTCGCCGGCCATTATCGCTCCGATTATCGTGGGCATCATCTGGGTGTACATTCTCGACCCGAAGATTGGCGTGATCAATGGCGTCCTGCGGGCCGTTGGTGCGGGAGACCTAGCCCAGCAGTGGATTGGCGGAACGACGCTGTCTCCGTATTCGATCGCGTTCATCTATTTCTGGCAGCAGCTTGGTTACCTGACCACCATCTTCATAGCGGGACTCAAAATGATTCCGGAAGAAGTGATGGAAGCCGTGCGCGTGGATGGCGCCAATGCCTGGCAGCGCACGATTCATGTGACCATACCGATGATGCGCTCGACCATTTCCACCGTGGTTGTGCTGATTATCACCGGAATCTTCAAGATCTTCGAGATCGTGCAGCAAACTACCGGCGGTGGACCCAACCATATGTCAGAGACGTTGGTCACCTACAGCTACTCGATGGCCTTCCAGTCCGGCGAGTACGGCTATGGCATGTCCATCGCCACCGTGACCTTCCTCGTGTCGCTGGCAATCACCGGAATCTACTTCCTGTGCTCCAAGGAAAGGGGCTGATCGGCCATGATGTCGAAACGTGCAAAAACATGGTTCACCATTCTTATGGTGGTGATCACCGTCCTGATGGTGTTCCCGCTCCTGTGGATGCTCATGATGTCGTTCAAGTCGAACGCCGAAATCATGTCCGACCCGTTGAGCTGGCCCAAGGCGTTGAATTGGGACAATTACCGCAATGCCTTGAAAACGCTGAACTATCCGAGGCTGTATCTCAATACGTTCGTGGTGTGCGTGGTCTCCCTGATCATCGAGCTGACCATCACTTTCTTCAGCTCCTTCGCTCTGGCCCGCATGACGTACAAGCGCCCCGGCCTGACTAAGGCGGTGTACGCCTTCCTCATTGCCGGCCTGAGCGTGACTCCGTTCATCCTCCTGTTCCCGGTCTACAAGATCAACATGTTCTTCGGGCTCAAGGAGCAATGGGCGTTGATCATGCCGTATGTCGCCTCATCGATTTCCTTCAACACGCTGCTGTTCGTCGGTTATCTCAAAGCGCTTCCCGCGGAGATCGACGAGGCCGCCGTCATCGACGGCTGTTCGATATGGGATCTGATGTTCCGGGTGATCCTGCCCATGACCAAGCCGGTGATCGCTACCGTGGTGATTTTCAACGTGCTCTACATCTGGAACGAATACCCGTACGCTTCCGTGATGCTGCGCAATCAGGCCGACTATACGCTGTCCATGGGAGCCAGCTTCTTCAAGGGCACTTACACCGTGGATTACGGCGGCATAGTCGCTTCATCGGTGATGATCATCATCCCTGAACTCATCTTCTACGGATTGTTCCAGAAGAAGATCGTCGGCGGCATGGTCGCCGGCGCGGTCAAGGGCTGACATTCGTCGCTGTCGATACCCCCCCAAAAAAACAACAAAATCAATGACAAAGGAGAACGCCATGAGTGCAATCTCGGGAATGTTCAAAGACCTGACGAGCGTCCACCATGCTCGCAATGGTCGACTTGCCAGCTGGGATCAGCGGGGCAAGAACCAAGACTACTGGGAAGTGCCCGCCGGTGAAACCATCACGCTTGGAGAAATCGAAGGTCCAGGCTGTATCACGCATATGTGGATGACTTCCAGCTGCCGCAGGGTTGCTGCACCCTCCATTCTCGATCCGGTCGCGCAGGCCTCTGCCGCTCCCGTAATGGAGATCCATCCCGCACTTGGCGTGATCTGGGATGACTATGATCCGTTCTATTACCGCAAGGCACTCATTCGAATCACCTGGGATGACGAGGATACGCCAAGCGTGCTATGCCCGTTCGGTGATTTCTTCTGCATCGGCAACAGCTATCCGGGTAACTTCTCATCGTTGCCGTTCAACGTATCGCTGAAGCCGGAAGAGGCAGGCCGTTACGGGGCTCCCTGCTCGGTCTCGTGCTACTTCCCGATGCCCTTCAACAAGAAGGCGAAGATCGAGATCATCAACGAGAACGAGCTGCCGTTCATTCTCTACTTCAACATTGATTATGAAATGTATGCCGAGCCGCTGCCCGAGGACACCGCTTACTTCCATGCGGCATGGCATCGTGAGAACCCGTGCGACGGCTGGGGTCCCGACCTGCAGGTCAATAGCCCGGAGGTCAACAACGTCACCAACTTCAAGGGTGAGCACAACTACACCGTGCTGGACGTTGAAGGCACCGGTCATTACGTGGGCTGCAATCTCACCGTTAAGCATTTCCAGGGCAGCTGGTGGGGTGAGGGCAACGACATGTTCTTCATCGACGGGGAGGAGTATCCCTCGCTCAATGGCACCGGCACCGAGGATTACTTCAACCATGCATGGGGCATGCAGCGTAATGCCTATCCGTTCTTCGGCACCATCGTCCATGAGGGAGATACGGATGGCTTCCAGGTTTCGTATCGATTCCACATCACGGACCCGGTGCGTTTCGAGAAGCATCTCAAAGTCACGATCGAGCATGGGCACGCCAATCACCTGTCCGATGATTGGAGTTCCACGGCTTACTGGTATCAGACATTGCCCACGGCGACTCCGCTGACCATTGCCCCGGTCGAGGACCGGTTGCCGGTAGTGCCGCAGCTTCCGGAACGTGTGCTGCCTCAGCCTGAGCTGACCGATGAGCAGCGTTCCGCCCGCGAGGCATATGCGGCACGGTGGAAGGAATACAAGCCCGCGCGCGATGAACAGTTCCGCATCAAGGAAGACAAAGCCCGTCGCGAGTCCGCGCTGAACACGCAATTCGCCAAGAAGCTTCGCGAAGAATTCGACGCGAAGCAGTAAGGCGACATAACCCCAACCATTAAGGGACCAAGGAGAGTTCCCATGACAACAAAGTCCATGCAGCAGGCCATCGATACGGCCTCGACCTATATCGCCGAACACGCCCCCGAGGTAGCACAGGCCAGTATGCGCCAAACCTATCATCTTATGGGGCCGTGCGGCTGGATCAACGACCCCAATGGTCTGATCTATTACCGGGGCCAGTACCATTTCTTCTACCAGTTCAACCCGTATAGCGGGTTCTGGGGAAAGATGCATTGGGGCCATGCGGTCAGCGACGACCTGCTGCACTGGACCCAGTTGCCGATGGCGTTGGCGCCCAGCGAGCCATACGACGACCACCCCCAGGGCGGATGCTTCTCGGGCAGCGCCATCGAGAAGGACGGCAAGCTGTACGTGGCGTACACCGGCACCGCCAACCATGGCAATGGCTTTGTGCAGACACAGAACATAGCCATCAGCGAAGACGGTGTGCACTTTACCAAGTACGAGGGCAATCCCGTGATCGAGGCCCCCAGCGGTGTTCCCACGGATTACTTCCGCGACCCCAAGATGTGGGAGCATGAAGGGCTGTACTACATGGTGGTCGGCGCGCAGCGCGACGGCAAGGCGCAAGCTCTCTTGTACCGATCCGAGAATCTTCTTGATTGGGAGTTCCTTAACGTCATGCACGAGTCCCGTGGCGAGTGGGGATACATGTGGGAGTGCCCGGACTTCTTCCCGCTGAAAGACAAATGGGTGTTCCTATGCTCGCCCATGGGTGCCGGCGAGCGTACCACGGTGTATTTCGTTGGCGATATCGACTATGCCACGGGCCGCTTTGTCTACACGGTGACCGGTGAATCCGACTGGGGCTTCGATTTCTATGCGCCGCAGACGTTCGTGGATGCCCAAGGGCGTCGGATCGCCGTTGGCTGGGCCAACGGCTGGGATTGGATGCCATTCTGGAAAGACTGGGGCCCGACATACCAGCAGGGATGGTGCGGATCGCTTTCGGTGCCGCGCGAGGTTGTATTGAACGATGACCTGACGCTGTCGTTCCGTCCTGTGGCGGAGCTTGATCGGCTGCGTGCGGACATGAGTGCCGAGGAAAACGTGACCGTGCGCGACGGGCAGAGGCATGTCGTCCAGGCCGGAGACGGCGTGCATTTCGATCTTTCCTTTGCGCTTGACCTTGAGGCCACGCGAGCGAAGCAGGTGGACCTGCTGCTTCGATGCGGTGAAGGCAAACGCACGGTATGCACATTTGACTTGGAGCATGCCGAGATGAGCGTCGACCGCAACGATTCCGATGGGTGGAGCAAGGGGAAGACCCATAGCCCGCTGATGGTCGCCGGAAGCCCCCGAATGGAAGTGGAAGTGATCGGCGACACCAGTTCGCTGGAAATCTTCATCAACGGAGGCCGTGTGGTGCATTCCCTGAACGTGTTCGCTCCTGCGACCTGCAATGAGATTGCAGTCGAGCCGCATGGCGGCGATGCCGCGCTTGCCGATATCCGGGGGTACGCGCTCAGAGCCTAGGGGCTTGTCCATAGGCGGCGGGCGTTTCCCATTTAGACTTGTAGGGAATCGTTCGCCGCCAATTGCTATAACGGGGGGAAAAAACTCATGGCCACGATAACGGACGTTGCGCGGGTAGCGGGAGTATCCAAGAACACGGTGTCGCGATATCTCAACGAACGTGGCTATATGTCGGAAAAAACCAAGAGCGCCATTCAGGATGCCATAGACCTGCTGCACTACCAACCCAATCAGATTGCGCGAAGCCTGACCACCAAGCGCACTAATTTTGTCGGATTGGTCATCCCCGATGTGGTGCAGCCATTCTTTGCCACCATGGCTTCTCGCATTGAGGACGAACTGGATCGTCGCGGATACAAGATGATTCTGTGCAACACCATGCATTCCTCGGCAAAAGAGCGTAAATATTTGGATATGCTTACCGCCAATAAGGTTGATGGCATTATTGTGGGCAGCCATTCCGTGGACATCGATTACTCCGGCATTGGTTTGCCGATCATATCCTTGGATCGTTCCTTGGCCGATGATATTCCGGTGGTGCATGCAGATCATGTGCAGGGCGGACATATTGCGGCTGAGGCGTTTTTGAAGCATGGCTGTAAGAAAGTTGTGCAGTTTGTAGGTTATTCGAAGGTGTTGTCTCCTTCCGCGCAACGGCATAAGGTATTTGCCGAACAGATGCGTGACCACGGTGTCGAATGCTTTACCTATGAGTTGCGACTCAACCAGTTTGAATTCTCGTCCTACCTGCAAACTGCCAAAATGTTCCTCGATCAGTACCCAGACGTGGATGGTATTTTTGCAGCCGATCTGATTGCACTCGCAGTCCAGCGTGAGGCGCTTTCGCGAGGGCGTCGCATTCCGGATGACCTATTTATATTCGGCTATGATGGCTCGTTCGTCTATAAGATTGCATATCCGCCGCTGCCTACGGTGATACAGCCGTATGAGAAGATAGCTGCCACTATTGTGGATTTGCTTGAGCAGAGGATCGCCGGACAAACACCAGAATTCCATTCGTATGTAATTCCGGTTGTTTCTTCCGAAAGTGTGCCAGATGAAGCGGATGGTGATTCCGTTGGTAACTATGATCTGATGGTTGCGCCTCGTTAGTGAGCGTATAGTGCGCTGACTGTGAGAGATGACGATTTGTGCGGCTCTTCGGATAAGAGCCGCAAATCATCAATCCAGCGGCAGCGTCGATTCGCGCTGGATCAGGCGGCAGGGTACGTAATCAACGCCGTGATGGGGGTGTCCGTCGATGGCATCCATCAGATATCGGGCGGCGCAGCGGCCGATGGTTTCGGTCTCGTCGTCGATTGACGTCAGTGCCGGTCGTGAACTGGAAGTCAGCACGGACCAGTTGTCGTGGCCGATTACGGCGACATCATCCGGAATACGCAGACCTTGCTGCTTCAGCACATCAATGCAGCCTCGGGTAAGCTGATCGTTCTGGCATACCACTGCATCGAACTTGACGCCTTGGTCGAGCAGCAGGCAGGTGGCGGCGCGTCCCCAGCCCTCGTCCCATTTGCCGTAACGAATCGGGCCCGCTGGCTCGATGCCCAGTTCGGCCAGCGCTTCGAGCGCGCCTTTGGTACGGTCAGTGGCTGCGGTGTAGGTTTCGTCGCCGCCGATGATGACGATATGCCGACGGCCGCAGGAGATGAGATGGTTGACTGCTATTCGTCCGGCGTCAACGTTGTCACAGGTCACCGAACAGTCTCCGGTGTCAGTGGAGGGGCCGTAGACGTAGATCAGCGGCACTCCCCAGTCATGGCCAAGCGTGGGGCGTGGGTTGGTTTCGCACTGCACAATAAGCAGACCGTCAACCTTCAGCGACAGTAGTTTTTCCACGTGCTGGCGTTCAAGAGCGGCATCGCCACGGGCGTTGGCCAGTAAGACTGAAGTCGATTGAGCGCGCAGTTCGTTCTCCGCGCCAATCAGAATCGGTGCGGAAAAACGGCCTTGCAAATCGGAAGTGACGAGGCCGATAGTGCCGGTGGTGCCGCGGGCCAGGAATTGGGCGAGTTTGTTGGGGGAGTAGTTGAGCCTCTTGGCGGCATCCAGTACGCGCTGCTTGGTTTCTTCGCTAATGCGGGGCTTGTTGTGCAGTGCCTTGGACGCAGTGGCCAAAGAGACTCCCGCCAAGGCGGCAACGTCTTCGAGCCGTGCCGCGCGTCCGGTCAATGTCTGGGGCCATCATGCCTCGATTCCTCGTGTGGTCAACGGTGCCACCGAGGCTGGCGTCGTGGTTCTCCTGATCCCCTGCGCCATCCTGTTTCTCGCCTTGCAGAAGTACTACGTCAAGGGCTTTATGGCTGGAGCTGTCAAGGACTGACGGATAGTGCCGACAGCCCTTGGCTGGGAGCCCGGTGGGCTCCCAACAAGCTCCAGGCTGAGACGCGACAGCGTCGAAGTCAATATTGAGCCCGGCTGAAAGCCGGTCCTTAATTGCAGGGCCAGAGGCGGTGCAGTGAAGGGCCTTAAGAAAAGGACAATCATGAACGTTACAATCACTTCCCCGTTCTGGAAGCGGCGTCGCGACCAGATCGTCGAATCCGTCATCCCCTACCAGTGGTAAGTGATGAACGACGAAATCGACACCACAGTGCCCGACGACCCGGCCGGCAACCAGCTGGCTGACAACAAAAGCCACGCGGTCGCCAATCTGAAGGTTGCCGCCGGCGAATTGGACGACGAATCCCACGGCATGGTGTTCCAAGATTCCGACGTCTACAAGTGGCTTGAGGAAGCCGCTTATGCGCTGGCCTACCATCCGGATCCCGAACTCAAGGCGCTGTGCGATCGCACGGTCAATCTCATCGCCCGCGCCCAGCAGCCGGACGGTTACCTGGACACCCCGTACCAAATCAAGTTCGGCGTATGGGCCGACCGCCCGCGCTTCAGCCTGATTCAGCAGAGCCACGAGATGTATGTGATGGGTCACTACATCGAGGCCGCTGTCGCCTACCATCAGGTGGTCGGCAATGAGCAGGCTCTTGAGGTCGCCAATAAGGCCGAGTTCGCTTCCGGACTCACGGTTGAACAGTGTTCGGACTTCCCGTGGAACGGTCATGTGGAATACACGGTGAACCTGCCCGCCAGCGCTGCGGATAGCTCGGTCCGGTTCGGACTGCGCATCCCCGGTTGGTCCTTGGGCTCTTATGCACTGACCGTCAATGGCAAGCTTGCCGTGGCTCTGCCTGAAGATGGCTTTGTGTATCTGATGGTCAACGCGGGCGATACGTTGGAGCTTGATATGTCCGTCAAGTTCGTGCATGCCAACTCCCGCGTACGTTCCGACGCCGGACAGGTGGCCGTCATGCGTGGCCCGCTGGTCTACTGCGCCGAGCAGGCCGATAACCCCGGTGATCTGTGGAACTATCGTTTGGCCGATGGCGTTGATGCCGCTGCCGCTAAGACCGAGTTCCAGTCTGATTTGCTGGGCGGTGAGGATACCGTCTCGTTGCCGGCTGTGCGTGAGCAGGCTGATAGCGATGACGCCGCGCTATATGTGTCCGCCGACGTTGCGCCAGCCACTGAAGCAGCCCATACTGACACTGGTGCCGTACTACTCATGGGCCAACCGCGAGGTCGGCCAGATGAGGGTCTGGCTCAGACGATAATTCTTACCCCTCTATTCTCCTTCCATTGGGTGAGCCTCCCACTGCTGAACAGCGGCGGGAGACTTTCTCATATGCGGGGTATGATGGGATGTCGATTCACTGGGGAGAGCAATAATGACGGCATATATGGATCACAAGGACCTCGCCAACGAGGTCATCGATCAATCGCGTGCACAGGAGATCACGGACGGCGTGCATCGGGTGCTTGATCGTATCGCTGCGGCCGAATCCACGGCCGGGCGAGAAGCTGGTTCGGTGCAGCTCTTGGCCGCCACCAAAACGCGTGACGTTGGCGAGATTATGGCCGCGATTGGTGCCGGTATCCATCTCATCGGCGAGAATCGGCCGCAGGAGGTTACGGTCAAGGCTCCGGGATTGGCGCGCTTGCTTTCGGAGCGTGGAATGTCGTTGGGCGTGATTGGCGCGGCTGGGGCTTCCAACGGCGCAGCGGCGTCTGGCGCTGCGAACGGCGTCGGTGATTCCGATTCGACTGGTGCATCGGCCAATGCCGCGAATCATATTCCCTTCCATCTCATCGGCCAATTGCAAGCCAATAAAATTGGCAAGGTGCTGCCGGTAGTGGACACCATCGAATCCGTGGA
>UMJV01009731.1_pt1 | contig 11003 bp, 20 predicted proteins | sample 1966141 | NCBI WGS metagenome assembly UMJV01 (sample SAMEA4836158, study PRJEB28245) | human gut metagenome | biome: gut microbiome; material: fecal sample | place: Denmark | collected 2008
GACGATCAGTACTATATGGTACAACAAGGACTACAAGAATATGAAGGGCATGTATATATGTGCCAAGTAAAAATAACAGCTATAGAAATTTTAAACTAATATGAAATTAATAGAATCCAGTGTACAGATTATTGAGGAGAAAGATCCTTATAAGATGATAGAACTAGCAGGTAGAACTTGTTATAAGTCTGAAGATAAGATAACAGAGAATAGTGCCAAAGAGTTTGTAGATCGTATGATTAAGCTTGGTCATGGGGCTATGTTGGAGCATGGTACTATTTATCTTACTATAGATGGAGAAGATCCGAATCTCAGTAAGATACAAAGTAACCCACATACTAAGGTAAATTTAGTACCTTACGAAGTACTCACAGAAGATAATTACACGATCAGTTACAAAGCGTATATTACTACCAATCTTAGAGTATTAATAGAAAATAACTTAAAAGAACTATTATGCTATCAAGTAGATCCTACAGAGCATCATGAGAAGCGTATTACAGCTAAATTCATATGTGATAGAGGAGTAAGCCATGAATTTGTTAGACATAGAGTATTTAGCTTTGCACAGGAGTCTCAAAGATACTGTAACTATAGTAAGGATAAATTTAATAATGAACTTACTTTTATTAAACCTACTTGGTTAGATATACCTACAGGTGATTATACTTACTGGGATGGAGATTGGTGTGATATTGATAATATGAAGATCCAGTTACCTTCAGATAATGGTGTAGCAGATAACTTTTTATGGTGTTTGAACAATGCAGGGATGCAATATAGATTGCTAATAAATAAGGGTTTAAAGCCTCAAGAAGCTCGTGGAGTACTACCTAATGCAACTAAGACAGAATTAGTAATGACAGGCTTTGAGAGCGATTGGGAAGGTTTCTTTAAGTTACGTTGTAGTGGTGCAGCTCATCCAGATGCTAAGAAGTTAGCTGATGAATTATATAAATTAATTCATAAATAATGTTAAAAATTAGCTATTAAATAGCTATAATTGTTCTTAACAAATGTTAAAAAGCTTATCATAAAAGAAACTTTTATAAGAGTTTATACGTTACTGTCTATAACAGTTAAAGACAGTCTAAGACAGTATAGACTGATTATAGTCTCCTACTTTAGATATTTATATTATGAATAAACAACAACAAGTTAAGGAAGTCGCTTACTTAGGTAAGAAAGTATATTTTGGTAATAAGCCTTATACTTTAGTAGAGAATGAAATAAAAGGTATGTGTCAAGGTTGTGATTTATACAATTGCTATTGTCCTTCTAGGATTACTTCATTATGTACTCAAGGATTTATACTTAAAAAAGATAAAAAAGAATAAAGAATAATGTAATGACTTTGAACGACTAGGAATTAGCAAAGATAGTAAAGAATAGAATACCAGTAACAATAGATAACAAATAGTTTATAGTAGAGTCTAATCCTATAGGTAGTTGTGATGGATGCTATTACTTAGATAAAAATTGTCCTACTTTAGCTAGGAGATACTGCTGTTCTAATGGCGGAAATATATTGAGATTAAAGAAACAAAACAACAAATAATACGTTATAGAATATAAATAAGAATATTATGGAAGATAAAGTACTAGAAACAGTAATTAATGGAATTGGTTATACTCCTCTGAAAGATGTGTTAGTTAAACCTCTTGAACCTATTAAGTTAAAGAAAGAAATAACCGAAGCAGTTGGTACAGGTGAAAAAGATGTTGATGGTTATGAGAAGTTTGAGACTAAGACTGAAATAAAGGAAGTAGAGTCAGAGTGGAGATTAGGAATTGTACTTGCTATTCCAGAAAGTCTAAATATAACAGACTTTAAAGTAGGAGATACAATAGTATTTAATAAGAAATTTGCTAAAGACTTTGACTTATTTAAGGATAGTCAGTTAGTTAAACCTTACGATATTATAGCAAGAAAAGACTAAATATTAATGCGTATTAATAGTTGTTGTGGGGCTAGGTCTGCGGATCTAGCCTTTTTTCATGTCATTACTTAAATATAAGTTAACAAATGTTAAAGAATAGATACTATTTTAACATTTACCGTTTAGGTATATGTAACAACTATTAAACAACTAAATAATAATTATTATGAAGAACTATAAAGTAATTAAAGAATTTGCATCTGCACAAAAAGGTGATATGCTTACTTATAATGAGGATACTAATTTGTATGAATTCAGTATGACAACTGAAAATGATAATGAGAAGTGTTCACGTTATATGTGTATGGATGAGGAAACAGCAGAAGAGTTTGTAGAATCAGGTAATCTGTTAGTCATTGAAGATGAAGATAAGGAAATCTCTGCAATTGATAAATTGTGTGCATTATCTGATTTAGTAGATACACTAGAAGCTCAATATAAGAAAGACCATGATGCTTTAGTAGAAGCCTATAATAATCAAGAGATTCCTACTTGCGTTAAGGTTGAAGCAGATACAGTATATTTCAATATGAATCAAATTCTTAAAAAGGTAAAGGAAATTATCAATGAATAAATTAGTAAAGACTGTTAAGAAAACAGATCTTTACAGAGAATTCCTCAAATCACTTGATGGTGTGCTTTAGCTGACCACTAGGGAGCAAGACTTGATGGTTTTATTAATTGATATAGATATTAATACTCCTAAGCTCCCTGGGTACAGCAAGAATGTAATAAGTACCGAAAACAGACGTTATCTAAAAGCTGCAACAGGCATTACTAGTGATAACTTAAGTAGATACATAGGGAAATTAAGAGATAAAGGTCTGATAATAAAAGGTAAAGCTGATGATGAATGGATGGTTAATCCTGCATTAATACCTGAAATAATAGGAGATAGAGTTCAGCTAACTATCGTACTTAGATTGGAGAAAGAATAATATGAATATACAATATGTAACACTTAAACCAGGTTGTGTCTTATTATGTAAAAAGTATAATTGGTTTAAGAGATTTTGGGCTAAGCTAAGCAAGAAAGTATTACCTTATAATCATTTTGTTATCTTTAAAGATTCGTGTGATTTAGTAAATGTGTTTAGTAAAAATACAGACGTTATTATTGCTGAACCTAAAAAGAACTATAGTAAGAAAGAGATTAGTACATTAGAAAAGATTCTAGAATTTAATGGTGATATTGCTACAAGTTCAGAAGAAGGTATAAAAATTGAAGATCTATTTGCAGCAATTAATGTTATTAGAACTAATACATTTTCAGATAATACTAATGATTTACAAGCTTTCTTGAATAGCAAATATTATAATATTAGAGAGTTATCAAATGAAAAAAACTGGAATGAGTATATATTCTGAACTAAGTAATAAATATCAACTTCCTAGTTAGGTAATAAAGGTTATATGTAATCATCCTTTTATGTTCGCTAATAGAAGAATAACAGAAGGTGATGAAAGACCTATGCTATTTACTTACTTAGGTAAAATCAAGATTAAGAAGGTATATGAGCGAAAGAAAGAAGATACGGATAACAAAGATACCACAAAATGACATTCTAACAGAATTAGTAGAGCTCATGATATATTACAAAATGTCTTATCCAATAGGTCAGAAAGATGAATGTACAATACAAATTAAAGAAGGTAGCAATGAAATCATTACCCCTGATTCAACTTATAGATTGTCAGATGAAGTATTTTTGTATGTGTACTTACTTAGTAATAGAGCGATTGCTAATATATATAAAATAATAAAAGATGATTAGGAAATACTGTCTTGATATATATCCTGTAGATCTATATATTTCTACTATAGATTGTTTTGAAGAGATGAAGAGAAAGTTCTTGTTCTATCCTACTATTAAAGATTTACTAAATAAAGAGAATAATGGTTCCCCTATTAGTCCGGTCAGTGCAGATGGAGTTACATTTGGAGTACTTATACTTATAGAAGCTCCAGATAAATTAGATGGTACAGCTATAGAAGTAGCTGCTCATGAATCTACACACGCCACCGATGTAATATGGGATATAATAGGAGGAATAGGACAAGGATATGATCAAGGTAATGAACCTTATGCTTATTTGCTAGGTTGGATAGCAGGTAAAGTAGGTCAATTTATGATAGATTATTTAAGAAACAAAGAGGATGGAAGGAAAGAAGAATGATTTCTTAGACAAGAAATTAAGATGGGATCTGTTGCCCCTAGAAGAAATTGAAGACATTGTAAAAGTATACACAGCCGGTTCTATCAAGTATGGTGATAATAATTGGCAGAACTTAGATAATGGTTACCAACGCTATAAAGCTGCTATGCTAAGACACTTACTTGAGTATGAAAAAGGTAATACTATTGACAAAGATACTGGTTGCCATCACTTAGCTCAAGTAGCTTGGAATGCAATAGCAATGCTGTGGATAAGTAAACACACTATTAGAAAAGCAACTATTGAAGATTTATCTAAAGCTCTAGATGAACGTATTGAAGAAAAAATAAATAGTTGTAATGACATACTCGATAAGATACAACTTTCTTCCAAAGAAGAGTTAGATAGAAGAGCTGAATTTGACACTATCAGTGATTTAAAGAAAGAAATACAACGTTCGATTATAGAACTATCTAAAGAGCTGGCTAAAAGAACAAACTTTAATTATTGGTTAAGCGAAGATGAAACTGGAGCCATTATAGAAGATAATAACAAAAATGTAGTTAAAGGAATATTTACAGATCGTAATTTATATGGTTCTAATGAAGAGGTTATAGCAAAACTGTGTTCCTATAAAGATAGATTAAAAGACTTAGTAGAAGAAACTATTTATGAATATAACAAAGGAAAGTCTAGAACAGGAGATAGCGTATTATCAGACAGTGATAAACAAGTATCAGAATAATCCTGAATACACAAATCCTAATTGTTCAGAGAAACAAGCTAGAGTAATATTAGCAAGATTGCAAAAAGAATATTATACTGATTATAGAATAGATTAATTATGAAACTATTTGATATAATAGGAGGAAAAGTAGTAATACATGAAAATGCTTTAGCTATACCTGCCTTTAAGAAAATATGGGAATCAGATAAAGCTGATAAACAGCATGCTACGGCAATACTTAGTTATATAGTATTTAAGAATAAATGGGATAGTCCTTATGTACTGAGTATTCCATACGATCAAATAGAAAGTAAGCTAAAAGAAGAATTCTTAGGAAATACAGATTATGAGCTTACTGAAGATGAACAAAAAGCAGAAGATAGCTTTATTAGATTACAACATACTCGTACTTTAGATATGCTAGATAGTATCAGATTAAAGCTAGATACTTTCAATAAATACTATAAAGATTCTTTATTAGAAGAACTTGATGAAAAGAAAATAGAAAAGTATTATGCAGGATTTGCCAAAGTAAAAGATACATTTGTTACTCTAGATTACTTAGAGAAAGCTGTTAAGTCTGGTGAGCTTGAAACTAGTAAAGTAAAAGGTGATGCTAAGATTAATCTATTTGAACTTCCTAATCAAAATGTTAGAGTATAACATTTGATAAACACTAAAAAATAACAACAACGTTTAATAATACAAAATTGAGATTATGGATAAAAATACAAAAATGCCTACAATTATAGTAGATTTGACTGATGATACCAAGACTGTTGAGGAAGCAATTGCTGAATGTGAAGCAGCTAGATTGCAAGTAAAACCTTGGTATAAAAGAATAGCTAAGCGTATCAAGAGCTGGTTTTAATTTTAAGATATCATTAATTTAACCCTGAAGGGGCCCTTACGTGGAGGGTAAGAATATCCACGTGTATGGGAGAGTGGCGGAATAGGTATACGGCAGTAGATTGACGGAAGCGCTCTGAAGTCGTCGTTAATAAAGCTCTTGAGTTTGAAGGTTCGAGTCCTTCCTCTCCCTCTTAATATTGCCCTATGGTGTAATGGTTAGCACAGGAGGCTCTAACCCTCTTAGTCTGCGTTCGAGTCGTAGTGGGGCTACCAATAACGGTAAGTTTGCAGTAGCTGTGGGTAGTATCCGAACTTCTGAAATATGATAAGAATGACCCTCTACTTACCGTTAAAAAATACTAGTCCTTTGAAACTATAATAGCAGAAGGAAACTTGTTGGATAGGTAGTTATCGTGAACAGGTAGTCTGGGATAATGTTAGCCCAGGTGGGGAGTACTAAATATAAGGCGTATAAAACCATAGCTCAAGAAACTAGGTTACAGCTACAGAAATTTCCCCAGTAAATTTTTCGTAATTAAAAGAATTTAAGTTATAAATTATTATCTGAATAGAAGGGGTTCGTTGTGAAACGCGCCCCTTTTAAATATATAATATGGTAGACTTTAATAAGAAGATAGTAAATAGTAATAAGTTCAGATAGCCTGCTCTTGCATATATTAGAACAGGTCAATACTGTCCACACCCTAAAGGTACGGCAGAATATATGCGTTTCTGGACAGAGGAGAAGGAACGTTGTATTAATGGTTATACAGCTGATGATGGTGATTTCATTAGTGGGTATAACTATTTTTATTTAAATTATTGCCCTATTAATCGTACTGTAAATAGCATAGTAAATGGAGAAGTAGTATCGGAATAGTTGGTTACATTTCCTGATTTCTGGGACTATGATTATTACTATTTTAATGCCGTAAATGAAGCCCATAAACAAGGCAAACATTTATGTGTACTTAAGTCTAGACGTAAAGGTTACTCCTATAAAGGAGCAGCTATGTTATGTCGTAATTACTATCTTATACCTAACTCTAAATCATATGTATATGCTTCAAATAAGCAATATTTAACAGATGATGGTATCCTTACTAAAGCTTGGGACTACTTAGACTTTATAGATGAACATACTGCATGGGGTAAGAAAAGAGCTGTAAATACTTAGTTACGTAAACGTGCTGCAGTAAGTATGAAGGATGAATACGGTAATCAAATAGAAGTAGGTTATAAATCTGAAATTATTGGGGTTACTTTGAAAGACAATCCTGATGTAGTACGTGGTAAAAAAGCTAACCTTATTCTATTTGAAGAAGCTGGTTCATTTAAAGAATTAGGTGCAGCATGGCAAATTGCTAGACCCTCTGTAGAGAATGACGGTAGAGCATTTGCTACTATGATAGCATTTGGTACTGGTGGGGATGAAGATTCTAACTTCTTTACTCTTAAAGACATGTTTTATAAGCCTAAAGGTTATAACTGTTTAGAGCTTGATAACATATGGGATGAGAATGTAGGAGATACTAAATGTGGTTTCTTCATACCTCAGTATACAAACATGGACATACGAGATGAATAGGGGAATCGTATGTATATGGATAATGATGGTAATACTATAAGACATAAAGCTTTAGAATATGTATTACAACAGCGTAAAGACGTAATAGAGAATGCTACTAGTTCTGTAGCAGTAGACCGTTATGTGGCAGAACGTTGTATTACTCCAGCTGAAGCATGCCTAGAATTTAATGGTAATATATTCCCTAAGAAAGAGCTACAAGAACAACTAGCTAAAATACGTACAAATAAGAAATTATCAAATCACAAATAGATAGGTGATTTAGTATGGGAATCAGATGGTAGTCTTAAATGGGTAATAAAAAAACAAGGTGATATTACTCATTATCCTCTATCCAAAGAGGATGATCCTACTGGTTCTATAGTTATATGGGAACATCCTGTAAAGGATGCTCCTATTGGTTTATATATACTTGGGGTAGACCCTTATGATCATGATCAATCTGGTACTAATTCATTAGGTTCTACTTTTGTATATAAGAGATTTTAGAATTTTGAAAACTACTATGATATAATAGTAGCTGAGTATACAGGAAGGCCTGCTACAGCAGAGGACTATTATGAAAATTTACGTAAACTCGCAGTTTATTACAATGGCAGAATCATGTATGAAAATGAGCGTAAAGGTTTGTTTCCATACTTTACTGCTAAGCATTGTGACTATCTTTTGGCTGATTAGCCAGACATTATATCTGATATCATCAGCAATTCTAAAGTGCAACGAAAGAAAGGTTGCCACATGAATAAACAAATTAAACAATGGGGTGAAGGACTCATCAAAGATTGGTTAAATGATGAGAAATCTCCAGGGCATAAAAACCTACATGATATATTATCAGAACCGCTATTAGAAGAGCTTATAGGTTATAATGATATAGGTAACTTTGACCGTGTGATGGCGTTGATGCAGGTAATGATTTATCGTGAACAACTATATAATGTAGTTGTAAAAGAGAAGAAGAAAACTAATAGAGAGAGATTATTATTCGACGGCCCTCTCTTTACTTATAGTAGCTGGAGTTATGACGATAACTTCAGTCAAGTCGATGACGATGTATATACATTTAATTAACAGAATATGATAAGTAGAAATATTGGTTCATTTCCTGTGCAAAAACTTCCTATGTCCAAAAAGACTAAAGATTGGAAAGAAGCCTGTGTTGACTATATAATAGGTAAGTCAGGCTTTAATAGTGGAGGTGGTAGAAATGGGCGTACTAGATATGAGGAGATGTAGACTTACTATGATTTATATAATAGTATCTACAATGAGAAAGATCTTTTGTACGTTACAAATCCTTTTAAATAGAAGGATGGGTTTCCTGCTACAGCATAGGATTATAATATAATTAAGCCTAAAATAGACTTATTATTAGGTGAAGAAACAAAAAGACCATTTAATTTTAGAGTAGTACGTACTAGCGATATAGCTACTAGTGAAGTACAAGATACTGCTAAACAAATGCTGGAAGATTATGTAATGGCTACTATTATGAGTCAATTAGGTCCTGAAGAGGCTTAGAGATATCAACAAGCATTATAGAATGGTGAAATATTACCTCCAGAAAAGATATAGAAATATCTAAGTAAGGATTATAAAGATATAGCAGAAGTAACAGCATACCATAGTCTCAACTATCTTAAGAATAAACTTAATGTAGTTCATGAGTTTTATAAAGGTTGGAAGGACGCGTTGATAGCTGGAGAAGAAATATACTATATTGGTATTATAAATGGTAATCCTTATTTAGAACGAGTTAATCCTCTTTACTTTAGTTATGACTAGAGCGCAGACTTAGAATTCATTCATGACTCTGATTGGTGTTGCCGTAAGATGATTATGTCAGCTACAGAAATTTATGATAGATTCTATGATAAGATGACAGAAAAGCAATTAAATGAATTGCTTGAAATGATAGATGATGTAAGCATGGGAGGTATTAATCCTGAAGTACGTAAGACCTCTATGGATTACCCTCACTTAAAGACAAAAACCATTAATGGGTTAACTTCAAATCCGTTTGAAGGGTCTGATAACATTAATGTTTGGCATTGCTGTTGGAAGTCATTTAAGAAAATAGGTTTCGTTACTTATCAAGATCCTAATACTGGAGAAATTGATGAGTTACAAGTAGACGAGTCCTACAAGGTTACTGGTATGGAGTTGAACGTTGAATGGACTTGGATTATAGAGGTATGGGAAGGTTATAGAGTTGGAGAAGACTTATATATAGGTATATAGCCACTAGAATACCAACACATATCTGCTGATAATCTTAATTCTCAAAAATTACCTTATACAGGAGTTGTATACAATAATACTAATAGTGCTCCTAGATCTTTGGTAAGTATGATGAAGCCATTACAATATATGTATATCGTACTATGGTATAGACTAGAACTTGCTATGGCTAGAGATAAAGGTAAAGTGCCTGTTATTGATGTTACTCAGATACCTAAATCTATGGGTATAGATGTGAATAAGTGGATGCATTACTTAGGTGCTCTTGGCGTAGCATTTATTAACCCATACGAAGAAGGATGGGATATACCTGGTAGAGAAGGCGGTAAGCCATCTCAGTTTAATCAATTCACTTCGTTAGATCTTACTATGGCTAATACTATTGATTAGTATATTAATCTTATGGATAAGATTGAAGCTATGGTATCAGAAATATCAGGAGTAAGTAAATAGCGTGAAGGTTCTGTTGCATCTAATGAATTAGTAGGTAATGTAGAGAGATCTATAGTATAGTCAGCTCATATTACTGAACCTTGGTTCTGGGTTCATAATCAAGTAAAGAAAGAAGCTCTTACTATGTTATTAGATACTTCCAAAGTAGCGTGGAAAGATAATAAAAGATGCTTACATTATATCCTTGATGATGCTACTAGAGCATTTATAACTCTTTCTGATGAGTTCTTCTATGAAGACATGGATATATTCATTGATGATACTACTAAGAATCAACAACAAGTAGAAGCTCTTAAACAACTTATGCAACCTGCTATGCAGAACGGTGCTAGTTTACTTGATATAGCTGAAATCATTACTATGGATAATATTAGTATGATTAAGTCTAGATTAGAAGAGATTGAGCAGAAACGTATAGAACAGCAACAAGCTATGGAACAAGCTCAAGCAGAACGCGAACAGCAAGCTATTCAAATGCAAAATGAGGTCAAGGAAGAAGAGCTTATGATTAAAGAGGCAGAGATGGATCTTGAGAAGTATAAGATAGATCAAGATAATGCTACTAAGATTACTGTAGCTCAACTTAATGCTTATAGAGGTGCTGAGAATATGGATCAAGATGGTAATGGAATTCCAGATCCAGTAGAGATAGCTCAACAAGCTTTAGCTGAACGTAAGCAAGCGTCTGATGAAGCTTCTAAACAATTTGAATTTAATGCTAAGATTAGAGAGCAGAAAATGAAAAAAGAGATAGAAGATAAGAAGAATCAGCTTGAAAGAGAAAGAATGGATCATGAAATGAAGTTGCAGGCAGCTAAAGATAAAGCTGCAATGGAAAGAGAGAAACTTAAAGCTAAAACTGCAATCCGCAATAAAACAACAGGAGAGAAATAATTATGAATTGGTTTAAAGAAACATGGTGGATAATTAAATAGTTATTCACTAAAGTAAAAGCAGACAAAGTAGAGTATAAACATATGGATCACTATCCATTTAGTGGTTACTCTGCAATGAGCTGGTGTGGTTACTTGTTAAGTAGAAAACC
>UMJV01032678.1_pt1 | contig 10864 bp, 10 predicted proteins | sample 1966141 | NCBI WGS metagenome assembly UMJV01 (sample SAMEA4836158, study PRJEB28245) | human gut metagenome | biome: gut microbiome; material: fecal sample | place: Denmark | collected 2008
TGAAAGAGATCCTGTAAAAAAAATCCATCGGCGATTGCCGGTGGATTTTTTTCATTCTGTTTCTCATGAAAAAACAGCCGGTGGAAAGCTTTACGCTTCCCCGGCTGTTCTTATGCTAAAATTTTAATAAGTTTATCTTACTACTGTGCAACAGTTCCGTCTGCTGCCTGGGCATCTGCTGTGCCATCCTGTGTGGCATCTGCAGTCTCACCCTGCGCTTCTGCTGTACTTCCCTCTGCAGCTGCCTGTGCATCATTATCCGTAGCTGCTGCCACTGATGTTGCACTGTCTGCCTCCTCCTGGGAAACAGTCTCTCCGTCACGAACCTTCTTCATCATGGCCTCCGCCTTCTGAACGGTAGACTCATCCGGGATCATAACGTAAGCCTTCTGGCTCATGGAGTACGGCTTCTGTGTGTCACCGGTACCATTTACACTGTAGCTTACGATGTTCCAGTCACCGCCGTTGTTCAGCTGCTGCTGGAGCAGTCTGGCGATCTCCTCATAGGAGATATTGGTCTCAAAGCATCCCTGGATGCTGGAAAGAACAGAAGAATAATTCTTCAGAAGCTCCGGTGAAAGAGCCTTGTTGATCACACCCTTGATCACTGCCATCTGGTTCTTGCCACGCTGACGGTCGCCCTCTTTAAAGGCATAACGCTCACGGCTGAATACCAGAGCCTGCTCACCGTTCAGGTAGTTTTCTCCCTGATTGAAGTGATATCCTGTCTCATTCTTGGAATCAAAGTCATAGTCAGAATAAACAGTAACTCCGCCAAGCGCATTGATCAGCTGCTCAAATCCCGCAAAGTTGATACGGAAATAATAGTTGATATCCTCATTATAAAGCATACCCAGAGTATCCATACATACATTGATACCATAGATACCTGCATGTGTCAGCTTATCTCTCTGTCCGCCTGAAATAGAAAGCGGTACAAAATAATCACGAGGTGTGGAAACCAGAAGCACCTGTCTGGTAGCTGTATTTACCGTAGCAATGATATTGGAATCGCTTCGGCTCTTTGCAACAAGGCCGCTGCGGCTGTCGATACCACTGATAAAGATGGTATATATAGAACCGTCATTGGTATTCTCTTCAGCCTTCGCCTCTGTCTCCTGGGGCTCAATGGTCGTCTCCACCTTCTTCACGGTCAGCTCTTTGATCCTGGAAGAAATATCGGAATATCCATCCATCTCTTCAATAACGCTTAAATATGCGCTGTTCAGCACGATCGCACCTGTCTGTCCGTTCAGAAGACCGTCAACCAGCTCTGTAAGTCCTGCATACTCCTGGACCTGCACAGTCTTGCCTGTCTCGGAATCCACCTCCTGGATAGCCTTGTCCGAATTGGCTCTGTCAAGATCTGTCAGCACACCATACACATAATCTGCTGTAGCCTCTATGGAATCTGCAGAATCATCTGCACGGACATAAATGCCGACCTCCGTAACCTCTGTGTTCACACCGGAAATCCCTGCCAGTGTGGAATGTGTCTTATAAACATACATACTTCCGAGAATAAATACTGCTGCAAAAACTGCTGCCAGGATCACTCCCACTACAAATCTTATCTTACCATCCGTACTCCATACAAGCGCTCCGACGATCACGATCAGGACCAGCATTACCAGTCCGATCACTGCAATGAACTTCGTCGGGATCACCTTCATATTCAGAAGCATGACCGCAAATACGATTGCTGTGATCAAAACCACAAGCGTCACGATCAGCCCTGGGATATGTTTTCCCATTTTTCTCATATGCAATCCTCCATTTTTGATGGTACAGAGAATATTTCATATGGACACTCTCTGTACAGATTCAAATATCCTAATCATTTTACGCTTTTTTACTGATAAAAGCAAGAAATATCGTAAATCGCCAAATGCAAAAACAGTTCCGTGATATCATGATCCTTTTATGCTCTCACGATGTCACGGAACTGCCTCTAAAATGTTCCTTCCATGAAACAGATATCCTTATTCCACGGTAACACTCTTGGCAAGATTTCTCGGCTTATCCACATCCAGACCTTTATTTACACTGACATAGTAGCCCAGAAGCTGCAGCGGGATCACTGCCAGCGAAGTTGCAAAATGCGGATCTGTTTTCGGGATATAAACCGTAAAATCTGCAGTATCCTCGATATTATAGTTTCCAAACGTAGTAAGCCCCATCAGATACGCCCCACGGCTTCTGCACTCCACCATGTTGCTGACTGTTTTCTCATAAAGCTCCGGCTGTGTCAGGACACCGATCACAAGGGTGCCGTCCTCGATCAGGGAAATGGTGCCATGCTTCAGCTCGCCAGCCGCATACGCCTCAGAATGAATGTAGCTGATCTCCTTCATCTTAAGGCTGCCCTCAAGGCTGATGGCATAATCGATCCCTCTTCCGATAAAAAAGATATCCTTTGCATTGGCCTGCTTGGAGGCAAACCACTGAAGCCTTTCCTTATCCTCGATGATCCTGCCGATCTTGTCCGGAAGTGTCTTCAGTTCCTTAATGTAGGACTCACACTGCTCCTCTGAGATCTTTCCGCGGACCAGTGCCATCTGCAATGCCAGCACATAGGAAGCGATCAGCTGTGTACTGTACGCCTTGGTGGTAGCAACCGAGATCTCCGGTCCTGCAAGTGTGTAGAATACATGATCCGCCTCTCTTGCAATGGAAGAGCCGACCACATTGACAATAGCCAGCGTGCGGATCCCCTTCTCCTTACATTCCCGAAGCGCAGCCAGACTGTCCGCAGTCTCACCGGACTGACTGATGATCACTGCCAGGCCGTCAGGATCCAGAAGCGGCTTCCGGTAACGGAACTCCGAAGCAAGCTCCACACGCACCGGAATACCTGCAAGATCCTCAATCACATACTGTGCAGCCATTCCCACATGGTAAGCAGAGCCGCAGGCCACGATATAAACCTGGCTGATGCTGCGGATTCTCTCATCATCCAGACCGATCTCCGTCAGATCCAGCTTGTCCTCCCGGATAACGGAATTCAGTGTATCTGCGACTGCCTTCGGCTGCTCATGGATCTCCTTCATCATGAAATGCTCAAAACCGGCTTTCTCCGCTGCCTCTGCATCCCACTCAATGATCTTAGGCTCCTTCTCGATCTCCTCACCATCCAGATTGTAAAAAGTGATCTCACCCGGTTTTACACATGCCAGCTCCAGATTTCCGATATAATAAACATTTCTTGTATACTTCAGGATCGCAGGAACATCCGATGCGATATAGGATTCTCCATTCTCCACACCCAGGATCATAGGGCTGTCTTTTCTCGCTACAAAGATCTCTTCCGGATAATCCCGGAACATCATTGCCAGCGCATAGGAACCACGGATACGCACCATTGCATGACGCACTGCCTCAACCGGAGATCCGCCGTATTTCTGGTAGTAATAATCCACCAGCTTCACAGCAACCTCCGTATCTGTGGAAGAATAAAAAGAATATCCCCTGCGGAGAAGCTTCTCCTTCAGCTCCTGGTAATTCTCGATAATGCCGTTATGCACAGCTGCCACATTTCCGTTATCACTGACATGAGGATGGGCATTGACCTCTGATGGTTCTCCGTGAGTTGCCCAGCGGGTATGACCGATTCCGCACATACCCGGAACAGATTCACCTGCGTTTGTTTTCTCCAGAAGGACCTTCAGACGGCCCTTCGCCTTAATGATCTCGATATCCTTTTCCCCGTCACGCACTGCGATGCCGGCGGAATCATATCCTCTGTATTCCAGTTTGGAAAGCCCGTCCAGAAGGATGGGTGCTGCCTGATGCCTGCCTGTAAAACCTACAATTCCACACATGATTTTTTTCTCCTCTTATTGCATTTTTATATTCTTCTGACTGCTCCGTTCTTCAGACACCTGCGGTCTGCATCCAGGACATCACTCTGCCACATGCCCCTTCTTACGGACGATCTCAACCACCTGGTCCACATATTTTCTGCAAAGTTCCTCACTCTCTGCCTCAACCATAACACGGAGCAGAGGTTCTGTGCCGGATTCTCTCACCAGGATCCTTCCGGTGTCTCCAAGCGCCTCAGCCACACGCTCTACTGCTGCCTGCACATCCACATCTGCCTGCGCTGCTGCCTTGTCATGGACACGCACGTTCTCAAGAACCTGGGGATAGATCGCCAGATCAGCGGTAAGCTCACTGAGCTTTTTCTTCCTTGCCATTATAACTTCCATCATCTTCAGACTTGTAAGGATGCCATCCCCGGTAGATGCATACTTGGAAAAAATAATATGCCCGGACTGCTCACCACCAATACGGCAGCCATTCTGCATCATATATTCATAAACATATTTATCCCCTACTGCTGTCTTCGCATACTCGATATCAAGAGCATCAAAAGCCTTGTAAAGGCCAAAATTGGACATTACCGTAGTTACAACCGTATTGGTGAGAAGCTTTCCGCGCTCCTTCATGTAACGACCGTACACATAGAGGATCGCATCTCCGCTGACCACATTTCCCTTCTCATCCACACAGAGACAGCGGTCCGCATCTCCGTCGTAGGCAAAACCAACATCCAGCCCCTTCTCCACTACAAGCTTCTGAAGACCCTCGATATGGGTGGAACCGGCATTGTTATTGATATTGGTACCATCCGGCTCAGCATTGATCACATAAGTCTTCGCTCCCAGCGCATCAAAAACCGCCTTTGCGATATTCCATGCACTTCCGTTGGCACAGTCCAGACCAATCCTCATTCCCTTAAAGGAATATACTCCCAGGGAGATCAGATATCCTATGTAACGGTTCCGGCCTGCAGAATAATCCACCGTCCTGCCGATTTCACCGCCCTTTGTAAAAGGAATCTCACGCCATTTCTGTCCGAACAGCTGAAGACGGTCATCCAGATAATCCTCCACCAGCGCGATGATCTCCTCTTCCATCTTCTCACCCTGGCCATTAATCAGCTTGATCCCGTTATCATAATAGGGATTATGGCTGGCAGAGATCATAATACCACAGTCAAAGCCATCGGTACGGGCAACATAAGCCACAGACGGTGTTGTTGTCACGTGGAGAAGATAAGCATCCGCTCCGGACGCCACCAGTCCTCCAACCAGTGAATACTCAAACATATAGCTGGAACGTCGGGTATCCTTGCCGATCACGATCCTGGCCGCAGCCGTCTCCCCCGCTCTTCTGCGCAGCTCATTATAATACCATCCCAGAAAACGCCCGATCTTAAATGCATGATCCGCTGTCAACGAAACACCCGCCTCCCCACGGAATCCATCTGTACCAAAATATTTTCCCATTTCTTGCTCTCCTTTGTGTGCTGATATTTATAACTTATCTTATATATTAATGTATAAGGACAATGTTATTTCCGCATTATCCTTATGCATCAATATATCTTGTTTTTATTACTATAATATATTTTATTCCGTTAACTTCTATGTACTTTATGTCTTGGGTCCAATCGTATGATCTTATAATATCCTGCTTCTATAACAACATGTATACGAAATACCTCAGTTACTGCATAATGATATACCTGCATTCCATTATACACATCATCCGTATCTGGTTTATGCGAATACGCTTTATCTACCTGTGTGACTGTCATTTGAGAAACCTTGTTCAAAAATATTTGAAACTGTTTCACATTTTCCGGTGTAAGTTCCTTAAATGTATACCCATTCTCCAAATGATATTTAAAACACAATTCAAAAGGTACTTCCCGATTTTGTTTTTCCGTTAATTTTGCCATTATTAATCACCACAATAAATAGCCTTATAGTAAGATGCCATCGTTTCAGGAGAAATGATAACTGTACATCTCTCCTCTGGTTCATATCCTCTCCGAGCTTCTATCCAGGGTAATTCTCTATGTGTAAGTGTCTCAAGCGCATTGCCAGTGCTCTCTCCATACGTATCCCACACATCTTCCAACAATCGAATATCATCATCTGATATCTTCAGAGCAACCTTCTCTTTTATACAAATCGTATCATATCCAAATGCCTTAAAACGCTCCCATAATGCAGGAGAAACCGGTCCATGTACCCAAGCCTGAAAATCTGTATTCATAAGTCGAAAACCTTTCAAAGCATAACACCAGGCCTGTGCATAATAACATAATTTCTGCAATTTTTTATGAGTCATCTGTCCTTTAGTCAAAAACCAGTTTGCAATATCAAATACAGAATACTTTCCCTCTTCATTAACATCAATATTAATCGATTCTTCTGGATTTACAATAACATATTTTTCTGTATCGGTAGGTATTGCAGACGTAGTAATTGCATGATATGCAGTATATGATGTTGTAACTGCAGTATTATGTTTGGAATTCACTACCTCTTTCATAAACAATATCCTCCATTCTATTGCTTGACTGTACCTGCATTTTTTCTATTAAACAGTCATGCCTCCAGCCTTCAAAATTCACTCTGTTTTAAACAGCAATCTATCCATCTGGCAAAGTTCCCCGGATAACAGTCCCTTCTGTTGAAAAATAATCCGCTCCTCCAACTATACTTTCCAACAGGCCTCTACGCACCACATATGCACCATTCACTTCCGTTAGTAAAAATGGTTTGCTAAACATCAATTCTTCGTTTATATCATCATAAATCTTTTTGATGATTTTATATTGTGTCTCGGATGGTTTTATAATATTTAATCCCAGTTCATCCTTAGCTTCCCGTCTGTTAATAGTATAATCATGACTTCCAGATTCGCTGCACAGAAATGCTATGATCTTCTTAATCTTTTCCGGATCTCTAACCTGATTTTGAAGTAATTTCTCTGCCATCATTTGAAACTGAGCCTTGGAACGGTAAACTTCCCCCAAAACCAAAGGATGTACAAAATCTGTCAACTTTTCAAAAATACTTGCAAGGGACGCTGTATCATCAATCTGCATTTCATTTTTTGCAAATTCAAGATATCCTTTAACAGCCTCTACACTTACCGGATATATGCCTCCATCCTGCAACCTGGGATTCAATGGGGTATGTAAACTCGGATCTATTGGTCCTAATGTATGATCTAGTAAGACTGCGGCTCCGCATCCGGATTCCCACACAAACAATCTACATGATTGATCACATCCCATGGGCAGTACACATCCGTATTTCCAAAATGATATCCATCATACCATCCCTTTGTTTCGGAAAGATGATCCTCCCTGCCATATGCTGTAAGCAATCTGCAGACCTTATCATCTGTAAAACCAAAATGCTCATCAAATCGATGATCCGTGATCGAAAGCACTTTGAAGTTATTAAGTCCTGTAAAAATACTCTCTTTAGACACGCGAAGACACCCTGTTAATACTGCAAAATACAGAGAATCGTTAGTCTTAAGTCCCTGTCCGAACACACCGCGTATCATGAACACCATTTCTTTATAATAGCCATGCTGAAAAGCCTTATCCAGAGGAACATCATATTCATCTATAAAAATGATCGTCTTCTGCCCATAATGCTTATGCAGCAGCTGAGACAATATCTGCAGCGCAGAAGAAAGGATATTTTCATCCATAGAATATCTGCCATTCTCTACAGAGATCAATGTACGATATATATCTTTATCCGTTTCTGTCAGTCTGTCACTCTCCAATAAAAACAGAAAACGACTGGCCTCTCTGCCTACCAGTTCTGTCAGCTGATAGCGCGCATTCTCAAAGGTAAGTCCATCAACATTCTTCAGCGATAAAAACACTACCGGAAATTTCCCCATATACTGTTCACACAGTTCTTGTTTCCGGGAAATATAAAGACCTTCAAACAGAGCTTCATCTGCCCCGATCTCGAAGAAACAACGAAGCATACTCATATTCAATGTTTTCCCAAAACGCCGAGGTCTTGTAAACAGATTTACTTTCCCCCACTGATCGATCAGTTGTTCGATAAGCCTGGTCTTATCTACATAATAAAAACCCGCCTGACGAATTTTCTGAAAATTCTCGATTCCCACCGGTAGCTTCGGTCTCTTTATATTCCGCGTTCCACTCCCTTTCAATGCGAAAAATCACATATAAATATGCCAATTGCCACGTGATTCGTGCTTTCAGAGTAGCACAATACGCTCTTTTTGTCTATTGATTTATTTCGATTCCGTTCGACAAACATATCCGCTTTACCTGTGCAGCTCTGAAGCTTTTTCACAAAATCCTCTTTCCAAAAGCAATAAACTATGTTACCCTTAAAATGGATCAGATGATAAAATAACTCTGATCACATAACAAGATCGAAGGTGGTGAAACCTATGGGTACAAAGGATACCATCACCAAAGATTACATGGCTGACAACCGCGTTTTTGCGGATGTGTTCAACCATATGCTGTACAAAGGAAAAAACGTCATAGACCCTGACACGCTTCATCCACTGGATACCACAGCTCTCGCTGTCCCCTACGGATCCGGCACTTCAGAAGTTCCCGTCCAGAAATTCCGGGACGAATTCAAATCTCTTAATGTTATGCGTGATGATTCAAGAATTTATCTTCTCCTTGGGATTGAGAACCAGTCGGAACCCCACTTCGCAATGCCGGTCAAAAACATGGTCTATGATGCATTAGAATACGCAGGGCAGGTAGAAAATTCCGCCAGATCCCACAGAGAAGCAAAGCAATGGCCTTCTACATCCGGAGAATATCTCACCGGCTTCTACAAGGATGACCGGCTCATCCCGGTCATAACCACAGTCGTGTACTTCGGTCCCGACACCTGGAAAGCTCCCAGAAGCCTCCACGAAATGCTCTCTATCCAGGACCCCGAGATCCTGTCTATGGTACCGGATTATCGGATCAATCTTTTCTCACCTGCCGAGATAAAGGATGAAGAACTTGACAAACTCCAGAGCAATCTCAAAGAAGTCATGCTCTTCATCAAATATTCCAAAGATAAACGGAAGCTTCAGGAGCTTACATCACATAACCCCGGCTTCCGGTCACTCGAGCTCAAAGCAGCCCGGGTCATTGACTCCATAACCGGTATCCATTTACGTTTCACAGAAACAGAAGGGAGTGTTAATATGTGTCAGGCTGTTCAGGAAATGTGCAATGATGCACGCGCCGAAGGTCTATCTCAAGGCCTATCCCAAGGTCGCGCCCAGGGTCTATCCCAAGGTCTTCAGGAACATGCTTTACTTACTGCACAGCGCATGCTGCAGGATTCCAGGTTCTCTCCTGAGGATATCTCCAAATATTCAGGACTTCCCCTTACGGAAGTACTCAAATTACAGAAGAAATAGTAAGGTATCAATTTATGTTTCACAGAAACATAAAGGAGCATTAATATGTGCCAGGCTGTTCAGGAAATGTGTGATGATGCACGCGCCGAAGGTCTATCTCAAGGCCTATCCCAAGGTCGCATCCAGGGTCTTCAGGAACATGCTTTACTTACTGCACAGCGCATGCTAGAGGATTTCAGATTCTCACCTGAGGATATCAGCAGGTTTTCAGGGCTGCCACTTGAGGATGTTCTGAAATTGCGGGAGAAATGATAATTTGAGAAAATGCTCAGGAAGCGTGAGGCTTCCTGAGCATTTTAAATTTCTTTAGCATTCTCAGCCAACACCAGGAACCCAAAACAGCTCCCATCATACATCCAACCCCATTGTGGATAATATCATCAAACTCAAACAATCCTCGGCAGGTGATCAACTGCAATAGTTCTATCACAAACGATGTTCCCATTCCAATCACCAAACCTCTTTTCCAGCTGATTCTCTTATCTAAAGCACCTGGCAATAAACAGCCATACGGCATCAATAATATGCAATTTAGAATATTTTCCTTCAGCATCTCATTGTCATGATATACAAAAAATGCTTTCCAGGACCAGAATATATGAAGTTCATATTGAGGATATGCCTGTGGAATGCGAGTAAAAACTGTAGACTCCAATACCGTCCAAAGAAATATATAAATTGCGATATACGCCAGACTTTGTGAAAAGTTAATTCTGTTACTTTTGTATGACTGTTTTATGATCCGGCTAAAACACAATAAAAATACGAAAAACCAACAACCCCCTGTTATTCCCCAACTAGGATTGTGCTTAGTAATTGTTTTATAAATATCCATTTAAATTTATAACTTATCTTTTAATCTCTGTAAAAGATATCTCTTGTGTATACTCGTTCTTTTACATCATCCAGACATTTATCATATCTATTTGCAATAATCGCCTGACTCTGCTCTTTAAATGCCTCAAGATCATTTACAATTTTACTTCCAAAAAATGTTGTCCCGTCCTCTAATGTCGGTTCATAAACAATAATGGTGGCACCTTTGGCTTTAATGCGCTTCATCACACCTTGTATAGAAGACTGACGGAAATTATCTGAATTTGATTTCATGGTAAGACGATATACACCAATTACAACCTCTTTTTCCATTGAAACATCATAAGTATTTTCATCACCATAAGCATAGTATTCTGCCTTCTGTAAAACTCTGTCGGCAATAAAGTCTTTCCTCGTTCTGTTAGATTCTACAATGGCAGACATCATATTCTGTGGAACATCTTCATAGTTTGCCAAAAGCTGCTTCGTGTCTTTCGGCAAACAATATCCACCATATCCAAAGGATGGATTATTATAATGAGAACCAATACGCGGATCCAGACATACTCCGTTAATAATCTGCTGTGTATTCAGTCCTTTCATCTCAGCATAAGTGTCAAGTTCATTAAAATAAGATACCCTCAGTGCCAGATATGTATTTGCAAAAAGTTTAACCGCCTCTGCTTCAGTGAATCCCATAATCAAAGTATCAATGTTTTCTTTAATTGCACCTTCCTGCAACATTCCTGCAAAAGTATTGGCTGCCTTTACAAGCCTTGCGTTCTGTACATCAGTTCCCACGATAATTCTG
>UMJV01030642.1_pt1 | contig 10719 bp, 10 predicted proteins | sample 1966141 | NCBI WGS metagenome assembly UMJV01 (sample SAMEA4836158, study PRJEB28245) | human gut metagenome | biome: gut microbiome; material: fecal sample | place: Denmark | collected 2008
GGGCAACTGCCAGCAACAGCTCCTGCATGAGTCAGCCCTCCTACTTACAGAATGTTGGACTTCTTCAGCAGAACGCGGACGGTATCGGTGGGCTGTGCGCCGTTGGCGATCCAAGCCTTGGCCTTCTCAGCGTCGATCTTCACCTCAGAGGGCTCCTGGTTGGGATCGTAGGTGCCGATCTCCTCGATGAAACGGCCGTCGCGGGGGAAGCGGCTGTCAGCAACAACAACACGATAGAAGGGAGCCTTCTTAGCGCCAACGCGGCGCAGACGAATCTTAACTGCCATGGTAAATATCCTCCAAAAATGTTTGTGCCCCGTTCGGGGTTTGATTAAATCTATCTGTACAACCCCTGCGGGGTGTATACCTGTGTTTGAAAGAAAACCTCTCCGTCACCTTCGGTGACACCTCCCCTGGCAGGGGAGGCAGGCTTCAAGGTTTATTTGAGGCCCCGGAATGCATTGGGGTTGCCCATCATGCCGCCCAGGCGGCGGGCAAATCCCTTGGGGCTCTTCTTGAACTGCTTCATCATCTTCTGCATCATCTCAAACTGCTTGAGCAGCTTGTTGACATCCTCCACCCGGGTGCCGCTGCCCGCTGCAATGCGGCGCTTGCGCTTGGGGTTGATGATGGAGGGCTTTTCACGCTCTTCCTTGGTCATGGAATAGATCATGGCCTCGATGCGGTCAAAGGCTTTCTCGTCGATCTGGCTGGCATCAATGCCGGACATACCGGGCATCATGCTCAGCATGGCACCTGCACCGCCCATCTTGCGGATCTGCGCAAACTGGGCCAGCATGTCGTTCATATCGAACTTGTTTTCCATCATCCGCCGGGCGGTCTCTTCTGCGGCCTTTTCATCGGCGGCATCCTGCGCCTTCTCAATGAGGCTCAGCACATCGCCCATGCCCAGGATGCGGCTGGCCATGCGGGAGGGATGGAACACTTCCAGATCGTCCAGCTTTTCGCCAGTGCCCTGGAACTTGATGGGCTTGCCGGTAACGCTCAGCACCGAAAGTGCCGCGCCGCCGCGGGTATCGCCATCGGTCTTGGTCAGGATGATGCCGTCGATGCCCACCGTCTCGTTGAAGGTCTTGGCAACATTCACAGCGTCCTGGCCTGCCATGGCATCCACCACCAGCAGCGTCTCGTCCACGGGGACAGCTTCCTTGATCTGCACGAGCTCCTGCATCAGGACCTCGTCGATCTGCAGACGGCCGGCGGTATCCAGGATCACGATGTCGTTGCCGTAATCCCTGGCGTGGGCCAATGCCTTGCGGGCGATCTCCGGGGGCTTGGCACCCGGCAACGTGAACACCGGCGCACCTGCCTGCTTGCCCACCACCTGCAGCTGGTCAATGGCGGCGGGGCGGTAGATATCGCAGGCCACCAGCATGGGGCGGCGGCCCTGCTTGATGAAGTATTTGGCAAGCTTGGCTGCGTGGGTCGTTTTACCGTTGCCCTGCAGGCCGCAGAGCATGATGATGGTCTGACCCTTGTTCTTGACGATCAGGCGGGGGGCTTCCTCGCCGCCCATCAGGGCAACGAGCTCCTCGTTGACGATCTTGACCACCTGCTGGGCGGGGGTCAGGCTCTCCATGACCTCCTGACCCATGGCACGCTCGGAGACCTTGGCACAGAAATCCTTGGCAACCTTGTAGTTGACATCGGCTTCCAGCAGGGCCATCCGCACCTCGCGCATGGCGGCTTTGATGTCGGCCTCGGTCAGCTTGCCGTGGCCGCGCAGCTTTTTGAACACACCGGCAAGGCGGTCGGTCAAAGATTCAAATGCCATGTTCGGTGCTCCTCTCAAAATAGTAATGGTGTCAGCCCTCGTTGACTTCGTCGATGGAGCGGATCAGCCCCAGCATCTTGTTCAGCGTTGCTGCATACTCAGTGGTGGTGAGCCTGGCATAAGGGCCGGTGCACTCGAACCGCGCGTCAATGACCAGCTGTTCCAGCTCCTCCAGCTTTTCCTGCACCCGGCGGTAGCGGCCTGCAAAGCCAACCTTGGCTTCCAGCTCTTTCAGGGTGGTCTCGCCATGCTTGATGGCATCCCGTGCGCCCTGACGGGTGATCCCGAAGTTTTCCCCGATCTCACTGAGGGAGAGGTCGTCGTTGTAATACTGGTTCAGCATCTCGCGCTGCTTGGGCGTGAGTACCTCGCCATAAAAATCGAGCAGATAGCCCATTTCAAAGTCTTTTGCCATGATGCGTTCTGCCCTGACCTCCGTTTGTTGTAAAGTTCATTTGCTTTACATACGGAGTATAGCAGACATTCTTTTCCTTGTCAAGGCTTTTTTCCATCACTCTGCTGATTTTTCGGCAGTTTTTTCTCCATTTTGTCCAATTGCGGCTTGACGCTGGGCACAGGATGCGCTACCTTATAGGTATTAAACCTCTCAGTCTAGGCCTGATGGCTTTGCCAGCTCCCCTAACAGGGGAGCCCTTGGCATGGCAGACAGTTCTGTGCTGACTGCTCAGGTTTGCGTAAGGGAGGAATTTCGTGGCAATCTATCCAAACATCTACCAGACCCTGGTCCCCTGTCCGATCGTGGAGCTGCGGGGCTATCTTGCCGCCTGCGGGCTCAAAGGGCGGCTGTATGCTTACCTTGATTATAATGGGCCCACCGGCACGTCCCGCGATTCGGTGGCCGAGGGGATGCTGGCCCTTGCGGCGGAAAAGCACAGGCTGCTCCCGGGCCAGCCCATCATTGAAGCGGCCTCCGGCTCCTTTGCCATGGCGCTGGCCCTTGCCGGGCGGACGGCGGGCCACCCTGTGGTGCTGACCATGCCGGAGGATGCCCCGGCCCTGCGGCAGGAATACCTGCTCCGGCTGGGGGCACAGATCCTGCATTCCCCCGCCCAGCGGGGCCTTGCGGGGGCCCGGGCGCTGGCAGAGACCACCGCCGCCGAAAAGGGCTGGTACTATATGAACTGGCTTGCCAACGACGATAACCCCGAATACCATCGCCGGGTGACCGGCCCCGCCATCGTGCAGGCCATCTCCCGGGAGGGCCGCAGTCTCGTGGACACCATCACCGTCGGCGTGGGCAGCGCGGGCACCATCACCGGCGTAGGCGAGACCATCAAGGCCTGGACCAACGATGTCCGCATCGTGGCCGTGGAGCCCTTTGAGAATCAAGCTCTGGGCGGCGGTTTCACCGGCGGGCACGGCATCCCGGATATCGGCTACGGCATCGTGCCGGGCAATTACAACGCCTATGTTGTGGATAATGTAGCCGCCGTTACCAGCACCGATGCCAACCGCGCTGCACAGCGGGTCCTTGCCACCGATGCCATTCCCGCCTCCCCTGCCGCCGGTGCAGCCCTCCACGCCGCTGCACAGCTGATCGCCACCGGCACCAGCCGCTCGGCGCTGGCCATCTTCAGCGGACGGCAGGTATTTAATCTATAAAGAAAAGAGAGTTCCAAATGACCAAGGATATGACGACCGGCCCGATCACACCGCTGCTGGTCAATTTCACCATTCCCCTTGTGCTGGGCAACCTGTTCCAGCTGACCTATAACGCCGTGGACAGCATCATTGTCGGCAAATTCGTGGGCGAGGATGCCCTTGCCGCCGTGGGCACCTCCAACCCGCTGATGACGCTGGCGATTTTGTTCATCAACGGTGTCTGCCTGGGTGCAGGCATCCTTGTCAGCCTGGCGTTCGGGGCAGGCAACACCGAGCTGGTGGAGCGTCAGGTCTCCACCACCGCCATTGCAGGCTCCGTCTTTTCCCTGGTGTTCTCGCTGACCTGTGTGATCCTGGCAAATCCGCTGCTCCGTCTGCTGCAGGTGCCGGAAGAGATCCTTCCCATCGCTGTGAACTACCTGCGCATCGTGTTCGGCGGGCTGCTGTTCACCTTCTTTTATAATTTCCTCGCCGCCACCATGCGCGCGCTGGGCGACAGCAAAAGCGCGCTGTACTTCCTGATGATCAGTTCGGTGCTGAACATCGGCGGCGACCTGTTCTTTGTTGAGGTGCTGGATTGGGGCTCCGAGGGCTGTGCCCTTTCCACCGTGCTGAGCGAAGCGCTCTGCTGCGTGTTCTGCCTGATCTATATCCGCTGGAAGGTCCCTGTGTTGCAGCTGGGCAGGCGCTGGTTCATTTTTGACTCCTCGCTGCTGAAAAAGACCATCAGCTACGGCTGGACCAGCGCCATGCAGCAGGCCACCGTTCAGCTGGGCAAGATCGCCATTCAGGCCATCGTGAACACCATGGGTGTCAGCGCCATGGCAGCCTTTGCCGCCGCAGGCCGCATCGATGACTTTGCCTATGTGCCCCAGCAGAACATCGGCCACGCCACCACCACCCTGATGGCCCAGAACCGCGGTGCAAGCAAAAAAGAGCGTGTCCGCGCCAGCTTCTTCTGCGGCCTGAAGCTGGAGTTCCTCTACGCCATTTTTATCACCGCTGTCTGCTTCTTCTTTGCCGAGCCCATCATCCGGCTCTTCGTCACCGATGCCGCCGTGGTGCATCTGGGGGTGCGCTTTTTGAAGCTGGTCTCCCTGTTCTATCTGATGCCCTCGCTGACCAACGGCATCCAGGGCGGCTTCCGCGGCCTGGGCGACCTTAAGATCACCCTGAACAGCAGCACGCTCAACATGGCAGGCCGTGTGGCGGCCGCTGCCGTCTTTGTGCTGCTGATGAAGATGGATATTGAGGCCCTGCCGTACAGCTATGTTGTGGGCTGGATCCTCATGCTGGTCTATGAAGCCCCCATGATGGTGAAATATCTGCGGAAGGGTGAGCTGTAAGCCTGACACTGCCCCGGGCAAACCCGTGCTCTCACTCTGCCTGCTCGATCTCCCGGTACAGCCAGTCCAGTGCATCAGAGATGCCGCCCAGCTGATCGATGAGCTTCTCCTTTACGGCCTTTTTGCCGTCCAGCATGGTGCCCACGTCCATCACCAGCTCACCGGTGCGGAGCATCAGCTCCGAGTAGCGCGCTGCCGTAATGCCGCTGTGGCCCGCCACAAAGCCGGTGATGCGCTCCTGCATCTGCTCGAACCACCGCATGGTCTGGGGCACGCCCAAAATCATGCCGGAGTGGCGGACCGGGTGCACCGTCATGGTCGCCGTAGGCACGATAAAGCTGCGCCGGGCGCTGACTGCCAGCGGGATGCCGATGGAGTGGCCCCCGCCCAGCACGACCGTGGCACTGGGCTTTGAGATGCTGGCAATGAGTTCTGCCAGCGCCAGCCCGGCCTCCACGTCCCCGCCCACGGTATTGATGAGCACCAGCAGGCCCTCCACAGCGGGGTCCTCCTGCACTGCCACCAGCTGCGGGATCACATGCTCATACTTGGTGGTCTTCTGGCCCTGCGGGGCCTCCACATGGCCCTCGATCTGACCGATCACGGTCAGGCAGTGGATGGCATGGGGGCCGCGGGTGCGCCACACCGTGCCCAGATCTTCCAGCTGCTCTTTCTCCAGCCGCTGCTGTTCGGTGGTTTCCTTTTCATATTCCGGCATGTTGGCTCCTCCTCAGGGTGTTTTTTTCAGTGTTCCCGGGGATCGAAGCAATATGCGGCGGCTAAGATTTCTTTACTTTGAAAAAAATTGGCCCAGAGGATTTGACATTCTGTCTCATTGCAGTATACTTTATGTAAGAATAAGATTGACAAGTATATATCATTATTGTTCAGAAACTGTCTTAATCGCCGGTGCACCTTGCAGGGCGCAAAGAGACCGGCATTCCCTTTGGATGAAAGGAGAACCATTTCCATGAACAATCCCGGCAAAGCTTCCCTTCCGGTGATCAAGCGCCTGCCCAAGTACTACCGCTACCTGCGGACGCTGAAGAACGACGGCATCACCAGCATCTCCTCCCGCGAGCTGGCCGCCCAGATGGGCACCACGGCCTCTCAGGTGCGGCAGGATTTCAACTGCATCGGCGACGTGAACGGCCGCCAGGGCATCGGCTACTCGGTGGAGAACCTGCTTTCCATCCTGGAGCATCTGCTGTTCGGCAACGGTGACCTGCTGCCCACCATCCTCATCGGCTGCGGCCGGTTGGGCAAGGCAGTCAGCCGCTTCATCACCACCGACACCAACGGCTACAAGCTGATCGCCGCCTTTGACAATTCCCCCAGCGAGGTGGGCAAAGAGATCAACGGCATCCAGATCTTACACGTTGACGAGCTGGAGGCCTTCTGCGCAGAGCATAAGCCTGAGGTGGCTGTGTTCTGTGTGCCCCGCAGCGGTGCGGAGGAGCTCAGCGGCCGGCTGGTCGAACTGGGCATCAAAGGCTTCTGGAACTTCTCCCACTATGACCTGTCGGTGCCCTACCCCGAAGTGGTGGTGGAGAATGTCCACCTGGGCGACAGCCTGATGAGCTTGGGTTACCGCCTGCGCAATCAGGACTGATCTATTCTTATAGCATATCACAGAAAACAGGCAGCCCTCTCCCCCCGAATGAGCAGAGAGGGTTGCCTTTTTATGAGGAGAGCAACTATGGCGAAGCTATACTTCCGATACGGTGCCATGAACAGCGGCAAAAGCACCGCGCTGATGCAGGTGGCCCACAACTACGAAGAGCAGGGGATGCGGGTGCTGATCCTGAAGCCCCAGGTGGATACCAAGGGCGGCGGCGAGCTGGTCAGCCGCCTGGGCGTGCGCCGCAGGGCCGACCTGCTCATCCCGCCCGAGGTGGATGTGTTCGAGGCCGTGCGCGCCGCTTCTGCCGGGGAGCAGCCGCTGGCCTGTGTTCTCTGCGACGAGAGCCAGTTCTTTACCCCGGCACAGGCCGAGCAGCTGTTCATGGTCACGGTAGACCTGAACATCCCGGTCATCTGCTACGGCCTGCGGTCAGACTTCTCCCTCAAGGGCTTCCCCGGCTCCACCCGTCTGCTGGAGCTGGCCCACACCATTGAGGAGATGAAGACCATCTGCACCTGCGGGCGCAAGGCCACCTGCAACTGCCGCAGGGTCAATGGGGAGTTCGTCTTTGAGGGCGAGCAGGTCGCCATCGATCTGGAAAACGATGTGCAGTACGTCAGTATGTGCCCCCAGTGCTATTTCAAGGCACGGCGGGCGTTTTACGCCAAACGGAACGCACAGTAAGTGTCGATCTCCGGCAGGCACAGGAGCCCCCCTCCTGCATGAGAGCCCAGATTTCCCAAACGTTTTTTACAGTTTTCAGAGCGCTGCCCAGCCGGGCGGCGCTCTTTTTTCCCTGCCGCCTTCCAAAGTGATATATCAGTTGTATCCCACGGCGAACGTTTTTTGCACAATTGATATATCAGTTTATAAAACAGCGATATCGTCACTTTTTTCACATGTTGTATACAACATTATACCGTCAATTTCGCAAAAAGTTACAAAACCATTGCAATTTTAGAGGTTCTGCCACACTCTCTCGGCCCGTTTCTATGCAATCTATCCAATTATGCAGATTGTATATTTTTTCGCTCCAAGTTTATTCATTTCGGCAATGCCGTCAAATCGCCGCAAATCACGAGAGCAATATTTGTTCGTTTTTTGTCCGTATCACTTCAATTTACATCTTTCTTTTTCCCATCCCTTTTGTTATCATATTTGTATACAACGAGCCTTGTGCAGAAAGGCCCGCTCGATGTTTTTGATTTATTAGGAGGAGAACAACAATGAGCAAGGCAATTTCCCGTCGTGATTTCCTGAAGGTCACCGGTGCTGTTGGTGCAGCTGGTCTGCTGGCTGCCTGCGGCGGCAATGGCGGCGCTGCTTCCAGCACCGCTTCTTCCGCAGCCGAGGCTGCTTCCGTAGCTGGCCTGAGCAGCGATCCCGTTACCCTGACCATGAGCTGGTGGGGCGGCGAGTCCCGCCACAACGCTTACCAGGAGGCCCTGAAGGCTTTCTCTGCTGAGCACACCACCATCACCGTCAACCCCACCTTCGCTGCATGGTCCGGCTGGGAAGACACCATGTCCACCAAGTTTGCAGGCGGCGTGGCTGAGGATGTCTGCCAGATCAACTGGAACTGGCTGTACAACTACTCCGGCAACGGCCAGACCTTCCTGGATCTGAACAGCGTCACCGATTACCTGGATATGTCCCAGTGGGACGACGCAAAGCTGGGTGCCTGCAACGTTGCAAATGCACAGCAGTGCGTGCCCATCTCCATGACCGGCCGTATCTTCTACTGGAACATGACCACCTTTAACAAGGCTGGCATCACCGAAGTTCCCGCCACCGAGGATGACCTGTTTGCAGCAGGCAAGGCTTTCCAGGAGAAGCTGGGCGATGATTACTATCCCCTGCACCTGGGCGCATACGACCGTATGATCCTGATGGTGTTCTACCTCGAGTCCAAGTACGGCAAGGACTGGGCAGATCCCACCACCTCTACCCTGAACTACACCGCTGACGAGATCGCCGAGGGCATCGACTTCATCAAGAGCCTGGTTGACGGCCACGTCATCATGCCGCTGCCCACCTACTACGGTGCAAACGGCGACGGTGCTACCCACCAGTCCAACGAGTGGATCACCGGCAAGATCGCTGGCATCTTCGAGTGGGATTCCGCTGCTTCCAAGTATCAGGACGCTCTGGACGAGGAGAACAAGCCCGGCTTCACCGTTGGTGAGGAGATCAAGTTCGGCGATTACAACGGCGGCTTCTCCAAGGTCTCCATGGGCATGGCCATCACCAAGACCTGCAAGAACCCCGCTGAGGCTGCTACCCTGATCGAGTACCTGTGGAACGGCGACGGCGCTGCCATCATGGGCTCCGAGTGCGGCATCCCCGCTTCCAAGGCTGGTCTGGCTACCGCTCAGGCTGCCGGTAAGATCAACGAACTGGTCGCTGAGGCAAACAACAAGGTCATGAGCTTCGTTTCCTGCCAGCTGGATCCCCTGTTCGAGTCTTCCGATCTGAAGGCTACCGGCACCGGCACCTATCAGGAAGTGTTCGATACCGTTGACTACGACAACAAGAGCGGCGCAGATGTCGTTGACGTTCTGCTGGACGGCATGTCTGCTGTTGGCTACACTGTCTGATCTTCTTTGCTGACCTGAGTCAAATTACATATCAGGGGCATCGTCCACCCGTAGGCCCGATGCCCCTTTTTTCTCAGGCATAGGTTACAATTTTCTGACAAATCTGTTGCCAAAGTGTGACATAAGGTTTGTTGCACTGATTTTCACCAAAGGAGGATCCCCGGATGAAAGAAAGCAAAGCGCCCTCTCTCGGGCGTACCCCCGCACAGAAGTTCCTGGATAAGTGGCAGGGTCTGATCTACCTGATCCCCTGGATCATCGGCTTTGTCGTGTTCAAGGCCATCCCCTTCGGTCAGTCGCTGTATTACAGTTTCACCGACATGAACTTCTTCAACGGCATCCACCAGTACGGCGTGATGAACTACGTCACCGCCTTCTCTGATGCCAAGGTCACCAAGGCTCTGGTCACCACCTTCAAGTACGCGTTCATCACCGTGCCCCTGAAGCTGATCTTTGCTCTGTTCATTGCATACATCCTGAACTTCAAGATCGCCTGCGTGAATCTGTTCCGTACCGTTTACTACATCCCGTCCATTCTGGGCGGCTCCGTTGCCATCGCCGTGCTGTGGAAGGCCGTTTTCCGTGATGATGGTCTGGTCAACACCATCATCCGCGCCATCACCTTCGGCCACGCACAGGGCCCCTCCTGGCTGAGCGACCCCAACTATGCGCTGTGGATCATCTGCTTCCTGCGCATCTGGCAGTTCGGCTCCGCCATGGTGCTGTTCCTGGCCGCCCTGAAGGGCGTGCCTGCAGACCTGTACGAGGCTGCCACCATCGATGGTGCCGGTAAGTGGAAGCAGTTCTTCTCCATCACTGTTCCCATGATCACCCCCATCATCTTCTACAACCTGGTCACTCAGATCTGCCAGGCTTTCCAGGAGTTCAACGGCCCCTTCATCATCACCAACGGCGGCCCGCGCAACTCCACCACCCTGATCTCCATTCTGGTTTACAACTACGCCTTCAAGTCCAACCAGATGGGCATGGCTTCCGCTCTGGCCTGGATCATGTTCGTGATCGTCTGCATCCTCACGATCATCGCCTTCACCAGCCAGAAGAAGTGGGTCTACTACTCGGATGAAAGGTAAGGTGTGACAGTATGGGAATGAAAGCATCCAACGCCATTGCGACGTTTTTTAAGTACTTTGTCCTGATCCTGGTTGGCCTGATCATGATCTATCCCCTGCTGTGGATGGTCAGCGCTACCTTTAAGGACAACAGCGAGATCTTTGCAGGCATCGGCCTGTGGATCAAGAACCCCACCCTGGAGGGCTACAGGAACGCGCTGAACAACTTCGGCGGTTCCATCAACATCCTGCAGGCCATGCTGAACACTTATTCTTATGTTCTGCCCAAGGTCATCTGCACGGTGGTCTCCTCCTGCATTGCAGCCTACGGCTTTGGCCGTTTCGACTTCCCGGGCCGGAAGATCCTGTTCAGCATCATGCTGGCCACCCTGTTCCTGCCCCAGGTCGTTCTGAACGTTCCTCAGTTCCTGCTGTACACCAAGTTCGGCTGGGTCAACAGCCCGTTCTATCTGGCCATCTGGGTCCACACTGCATTTGCAACTGAGACCTACTTTGTTTACCAGCTGGTGCAGTTCATGCGCAATGTCCCGCGCGATCTGGACGAGGCTGCCGCCATTGATGGCTGCAACTCCTTCCAGACCCTGTACAAGGTCATTGTCCCCATGCTGATGCCCGCTCTGGTGTCCTGCGCACTGTTCCAGTT
>UMJV01053383.1_pt1 | contig 10577 bp, 5 predicted proteins | sample 1966141 | NCBI WGS metagenome assembly UMJV01 (sample SAMEA4836158, study PRJEB28245) | human gut metagenome | biome: gut microbiome; material: fecal sample | place: Denmark | collected 2008
ACTTGACGGTCACAGCCTCAAAGCCCGCCTTGCTCAGAACATCAGCGTAGACGCGCGCCTGCAGGGCGTGCTTCTCCTGCAGCTGGTCCGACGTCTCGTCCGGCGTGCCGCCCGTCTTATAGTCGATGACCAGCGCGCGTGACGAATCCGCCGGGTTCGTCGCCAGTGCATCGATGGCGCCTTCGGCATATGCGCCGTAGCGAGCGATGTCCTCGTCCTCGCAGCCCAGCGAAAAGAACGGCACCTCGGCGCGAACGCACGGCCACGCGAGCAGGTCGGCACGAACCGACGACTTGAGCCAGCGCTCCAGAGCGACATCGAAGCGCTCGCGCTGTTCTGGCGTCAGGTGCCACAGGCGAGCCAGGGCGTCGGCACGCTCAGCGGGCAGCGCATCGGCACCCATCTCGATGAGCCACTGGCAGGCGGCGTGGAAGGCCGAGCCCAGCGCCATGGGATTGCCGGCGGGCTCGACAGCAGCCACGTCTGCATCCGTCATCTCCGAGCCATCCGACTCTGCATCATCGCCGGACTCGTCCATGGGCACACGCGCCTCGGCGGCACGGTCTTCTGTCTCGGCATGGAGCGCCGCAGCGATTGACGAGTAGCTATACGAGTCACGCACCGGAAACGGACAGATGCCCATGCGCACGCCCACCGCCTGGGGATACACGAGCTCAAACGCATCGGGCTCGGGGTCGGCAGGACCGGGGACGATTGTACTGGCCGAATCGTCGGCAGCATCTGCATCGGCATCGCCACGAACAAGCCTGCCCTCGGCATCCAGCGAAGCGTTGGCCTCAAACGCCTGCTCGCCAAACGTAAAGTCTGCTAGCGATATGAGCTCGTAGTCGCCCGGCTGGGAGTTGTCGAACACCAGGCGGTCGGCATCGAGCTGCGGCATGTCCAGAGCGTCCGTCGGCAAAATACGGCGCAGCACGTCGTAGGTCAGATCGGTCTCGACATCGAAGGTCGGCGCCGTCACCTTGCCACGGCTCACGCCGGCATCCATCGCCAAGATCACCAGCTCGCACGCACGCGTCATGGCAACATAGAGCAAGCGGGCCCGTTCCTCGAGCGAAAGCTGCAGGTCGGCGTTGCGCAGGCGAGCAAATGCCTCGGCGGGAGAACCCGTCGCACAGACGTCCTCCATGAGCTCCGGCGGCAGCCACAGCGACGTGCCCTTGCCCTTAAACGCGTGCTCAAACTGCTTTTTGACGTCGTCGCCCTTCACAAAGGTACCGTCGGCAAGCTTAACGCCGTCGAAGCGTGCCGGCAGTGCCACGACCTGCGCTCCGCCCTCGACGCGACCCATCTGTGCCGCACCCGAGGACTTACGCACGCCAAAGCACTCGGCGACCGCCACGACCGGATATTCCAGACCCTTGGAGGCATGCACCGTCATGATGCGCACCGCGCCGTCGCCTTCCTCGTTGAGGGCACCCGGGGCTTCCTTGCCCGCCAAGAAGCGGTCGAAGGCAAGCGCGATGGAACGCGGCGAGTTGCCGAACTCGGCCTCAGCCTCAGCCACGGCGTCGAGCGCCTTGAGCACGTTGGCGGCAATGGCCTTGCCCTCGGGACCACGCTGTCCCAGACGCACAAACCAGCCGGAGGCGTTGACCACGTCGCGCGCGATGGCGGCGAACGAATCGCGGCCCACGCGACGAAGCGCATACCGCAGCACCTCGCGGGCGCGCGTCACAAGCGGCAAGTCTTGCAAACCCGGCACGTCGAAATCGCTCATGATGCCCATGTCGATATTCCGGCGCGAGGTCTCCCCTGTCTCGCTATCGAGCTTGGTCGCCAGCGCCAGGAACTCCTGGGCACCGAGCGCAAACATCGGCGAGGCGAGCAGTGGCATAAGGCCCTGCGCCGTATCGGCCGGATTGGCGAGCGCGCAGACCAGGGCACGCACCGTCTGCACCTCGGCTGCCTGGGCAAAGACCGAGCCGCCTGCGATCACGCAGTCGAGCCCCTGATCGCGGAAGGCCTGGGCGTAGACGTCGGCGTTGGTCATGCGGCCCAGTAGCAGTACCATGCCGCCCTGGGGCTGGCCGGCATCGGCAAGCGCGCGGAATCGCTCGGCGATCGCGCGGGCCTTGGCCTGCGTGCGCTCCTGCGTGCTGCCGCCGGCAACAAAGAGGGCCTGGCGACGCGAAGCGTCTGCCACCAGCGTGTCCTTGCGGCCGTCGCTCGCCTCAAGATCCAAAAAGCCCTGCATCAGGCCGCCGTCATCGCCGTCGAAGACGCGTGCCACGTAACGCAGCACCTCGTCATGGCTGCGGAAGTTGCGCACGAGTTTGACGAGCTCGCCGGCAGGGGCATCGGCCACGGCAGTCGCCTCGGGCGCGGCAGACGAGCCCACCTTGCGCTCCTGACGACGGAACACCTCGACCTCGGCGCCACGGAAGCGGTAGATCGACTGCTGCGCATCGCCCACGGTGCACAACGCGCGCTCCCCCGCGCCCGTCAGATAGCGAATCAAATCGACCTGCATCTGGTCGGTGTCCTGGAACTCGTCGATCATGACCATCTTAAAGCGGCCCTCGTACGCAGCACGGATGGCAGGGTAATCGCGCAGGGCCTCGTAGGCCATACGCAGCAGGTCGTTATTATCGAGGGCGGACTGGGCAGCCTTCAATGCGCGATACTCGGCCTCGACGGAACGGGCCAGACCCACCAGCGCATCGAGCGCCGGGCCACCGCAGGCAAGCACGATATTGATAAACGCATCGGCGGCCTCGGCCTTGAGCAGCTCGACCTGCTCCTTGGGGAATGCCTTGCTCGCGCGCGGCATGGTGCACGACATCATGAGTCGCGCCGCATCGACCATGGTCTTGCCGCTCGCCTCGAACGCGTCGATGGCATCGAGCGCCACCTGCGCCTTCTCGGTCGCGGCCTTGCTTGCGCCCAGCGCCGCGCGATAGGCATCGGCGAGTGCAGAGGTATCGGCCTGGCCGCGCGCCACGCGCACGTCGTCCATACCGCCCGGCAACTGACTCGACAGCTCCAGCAGGTCGCGCACCAGACCCTTGATGGTCGTACCGGCGCCAAAGGAACCGCCCTCGCCCGCCATGGGATACCAGGCGTAGAGGGCCTTGAGCGATGCCGCGAGCTCGGGGGCGGCATCGGGCGCCGTTGCGCGACCCAGCACATGCTCGACAGCCTGATCCATGAGCTCGTCGGTATCGGTGAGCACTGTGAACTCGGGATCGATGCCCAGCTCCAGCGCGTGCGCGCGCAGGATACGCGAGCACATGCCGTGAATGGTCGAGATCCACGCGTCGTCGACGGTCAGTGCTTCCTCGTCCATGCCCTCGTCGATGAGCGCGCGGCGCACGCGGTCACGAATCTCGGCCGCGGCATCTTTGGTAAAGGTAATAGCGAGCACCTGGTCCAGATGCTCAACGAACGGACCGGATTCGGGAGAGAGTGCGTAGACGATGCGGCGCGTGAGGGTAAAGGTCTTGCCCGAACCGGCGCCCGCCGAGACAAACAGCGGACGGTCGAGCGTTTTGACGATCTGCAGCTGTTGCGGCATCAAAGTCGAAAGATCCATGGTCTACACATCCCTCCTTACAAACGTTCCTTCGTGGTTATACGAGCAGCGCGCATGCGCGGCCTGAGCCGACGTCGGGTCGACGGCGGCAACGTTGCCCGCCTCGAGCTCGCGCAGACGCTCGGCGATGCCGGTCTCCACGCGATCGAGCAGGGCGTCGAAGTCCATGCTGCCACCCTCGCCGGGGAAACCTTTCTTAAGGCCCGGGATGCGACCGTCACCACGCTCCTCCTCGAGCAGCTCGGCACTCGCTGCGCCTCGCAACGCCGGTTTGCCGCCCTTGGTCGAAAAGTAGAGCGCCGCGCGGGTGTCCAAATCCAGCGCTCGGCGCATGGCCTGGGCGTAGATGAGCGTCTGGGTATGTGGTGGCAACCAGCGCGGATCGTCGATGGGCGCCGTGCCCGATTCCTCGTCACGCACCGTGGGGTCGGCGAGCTTAAACTCCTCAACGCCCGTGCGATGCTTGTAGTCGATCACCACGGCACGATTCTCGGCGTCCACGTCCACGCGGTCGATGCGCCCGCCAAGCGGCCAACCGGCATACTCGACCTTGAGCTCGTTGAAGGCGAACTCCAGGTAGCGCGGGCCAAAGGGGGCAAGTGCCTCGGACTCGTAGGCAAGCACACCCTCCAGCTGCGGCAAGATCTCGGCCACCTGGCGTTCCTCCACCGCAGAGAGCGGCACCAGCGGGCCCTCCGTGCCGCGCTTGCCGGCGTGCTCGGCCAACGTCTCGTCAAAGACCTCGTGCAGCAGCTCCTGTGCACGCGGCAGATTCTCGGGCGTCACGCGCTCCATGCCCTCTTGGGGCAGACGGGCATGCAGATGCTCCAGCACGTCGTGGACAAAGTTGCCCTTCTCCATGTTGCCAAAGCCCGCGTCGATCGACTGGGGCTTGACGCGGTACGAGACGAACCAGCATAGCGGGCAGGTAGAATAGGCCTCGATCTGCGAGGCGGACGTCAGACGCGGCACGAGCGGCGCGTCCTCACCCTCGCCATCGCGACGGCGCAGGACCAAATACGGCACGGCCTCGGCACTCAGATGCTGAGGGGCTTCACAGGTCACGCGCTCGCGCTTGAGGCCTTCACCTGCCGCGGGATCAAAGTCGGCGATGATATCGCCCTCGCCCACGCACGTGGGCTTGGCAGCGCCAGCGGCCTCGGCATGTGCCCGCAGCTCGGTCCATACGGCTGCCGGGTAGCACTCGCGCGCCTGGCGATCGTGTGTCACGCGGGCAAGCGCGACCGGACCGCTCGCCGCCTGCATCGCACGGCCAAAGCGCACGCGCAACAGGGCGGCGGGCTCCAAAGACACGCCGTCGCGGCGCAGCTCGGCCGTCAATGTGGCAAGCGGGCCCTCTTCGTGCGAAAGCGGATAGCTGTCCAGGTCGACATCGGCAAACAGCACGGCATCGTAGCCGCCAGGACGAAGAACCGACGCATCGGCAAGCGACGCGAAGCGCACTTGTGCTCGTGGTGTGCGATCGACCTCATAGGTCTCGTAATCGTAGGCGGTACTGCGCTTGTCCACCTTGGTTCGAACGCCGTCGAGAACCGGCACGGTCGCGGCCTGCGACACGTCGAGCGCGCGAGCATCGCTCATAAGGATGTCGATGGCATGGCGCAGCAAAGCCGTCTCTGCCTGACGACGGGCCTGGCCGTCAAGACCGCCTAGAGCGCGATCGGGCAGCGCCTCTGCAACGGCGAGCATGGCCTTGAGCGCCGTCACGGGTTTGTCGCGCCACAGCGCCTGAAACACGTCCGAGACCACGCACGGCACATTCTTAAACCAGTTATCGTCGCTGGCGGCCTTGCGGGCGCCCCTCACCTGGCCCTGCACGCTCTGCAGCAGGCTCTTGACGCCCGCAGCGGTCTTGCTGCGCGACAGGCGCATGTTCTTGTCGAAGCCGCGGGCGCTCGCGGCGTCGGCACCCGAAAGCGGACTGTAGATCCAGTCGGTAAGCTCCGGCGCGGGCCACCACTCGGTCTTTGACGCCATGCCCTCATCGGCGGCCTTCATGCGCTCGATCAGGCCGGCAAGCGCCGCAAACTGCCTGCCCGCGATGGACTGGGAAAACGCCGTGAACTCAGTTGTCTCGGCAGCGATATGACGAGCCGCCAGACGAGAGGCGATCCCACCGAACAGCTGGGGTGCCCGGGCAGAAACGGCAAGCACGCGCACGGGGTCGGCAGAGGCGCCGTCGACCTCGGAACCCCGGCACGTTTTTACCAGATCATCAATTGCGTCCGCATAAGCATGAGCACGGGCATGGGGGCCAGCGACCTCAATAAAGGCAGGCTGAGCGGCGGTCCCGCAAGCGGCATCAGACGCGCCGACATCCTCCCCTAGCGGCGCGATCTCAAACAACACATCGCGGGCATCAAATGCCGCGGCAAGCTCCTCGCGCATCGCCGCCTGTTCGCGGGCAAGCAGCACGACGACCTCTCCCCCATTGTTCGCCACGGCAGACAGCAGCTCGAGCAGACCGTGCGTAAACGACGTGATACCGCGCACGCATACGGCGCGAGTGCACGCCGGCAGGCTATCGGCCAGGACACTGGTCATAATGTCAGCTGCCTCGCAGGGCTCAACCATATCTCGACGGTCCAAACCGCCCGCGTAGGCGCGCAAAAGCTCGAACACACGAGCCTCGGCATCGCTTTTTGGCTCAGGCTGGCAGTTGTCGCCACGGCATCGTTCGGCACCCGTCCCCGCAACGCCCGGCAACACGTCGCGGGCCATGCGCGCGAGCATGCGCACTGTGCCCTGACTGTGCGAAAGCGGCTGCAGGTCGGCATCGTCGAGACGCGTGACCATGTCCGAGAACAGCATCTGGCGCTGCAGGTTATCCACAAAGCTGCGGCCATCGCCCATAAGCTCCCACAGCGAGCGGAGCCACGATGTGGGCGTCTTGTAATCGATACCCAGTGAAACCCCGGCTTCTGCCGCATCATGACGGCACAAGTCGAGCTCGGCAAACGAGGGCGCCAACAGAACAGCGCGCCCGTGGCGGGCAACCAGGTCGGCCAGCAGCGCCGCCTCGGCATCGCTCAAATCCGTGCCGGCATTGGTGGTATAGATTCGAACAGGCATGGTCCTCCACTCAAACCGTTCGCAATAATCAATGCATCCATCCTACCCGCCCAAGCGGACACATTGCCACCGCAGTTCCATCTTTTGGTACAAAGCAACCTGAACCCAACGCACCAGCCGATTGCAGGCATATAAAAACCGCCCCCGGAGGGACGGTTCTTCGTAATTCAATGTTGTCGCTGGCCTACTCGCCATCCTCCAACTTAATGAGGATCTTGCGATAGCCACCGTACTCGCCGTTGAGCGCCTTGGAAACACGGCTCACCGTGGTGGACGAAGCGCCCGTGCGGGCCTGAACCTCAACATAGGGCTCGCCCTCATCCAGATAACGCGCGACCTGCAGGCGTTGCGAAAGATCGCAAATCTCGCGCGGCGTGCAGATATCGGTCAAAAACGCCTGGATATCCTTCTCGTCGTCCAAAAGGCTAAATGCGTGGACCAGCTGCTTGACATCAGGCTTGTCAAACATGTTCTCGATATTCATCGATCACCGCCAAACCCGCCAAAAGGCATCGAAGTTGATACTGACATCGGGCATCGTTCGCCCGTTCTATGCAATAGGGCAACGCCTGTGGCTTTTGCCCGTAGCAGTGTAGCACACCACCAAACTAAAGCGACAAGACTCTCTGCCAGCGGCGCGTTTTTCAGGACGAACGCCGTTTAGAAACCGTATGCGCACGTAAGCTCCACGAATATTTGAGACAATGGGCGCCCAAACACCGCGGCGCGCCCGCGCAACCATCCAGGTCGCCGCCGCAAGCCGCTTCACGCGACGCCAGCAACCCCGGCGCAAGAAAGGATTCACGCCATGCGCTTTATGCTTAACTGGCTCTTCACCTCGATCGCCATCGCGATCGCCACGTTCCTCGTCCCCGGTATCCAACCCTTCGGCTTTGCCGAGGCCTGGGTCTGCTTTGCCTTTGTGGGACTGTTCCTCAACATCGTCGACTCGCTCGTCAAGCCGTTCCTGACGGTCATCTCGCTGCCGCTCACTATTATCACGCTTGGTATTTTTCAGCTCGTAGTCAACAGCTTTATGCTCGAGCTGGCCAGCTACCTGTCGGTCAATCTGCTGGGCGCGGGTATCTCCATTGCCGGCTTTGGATCGGCCTTTATGGGCAGCATCCTGGTATCCATCATGCGCAGCATTCTCGACAGCATCGCCGAGGGCTAGAACTGTTCAATACGAACCGTCATATCGACCCAAAACGAAGGCCGCCCATCACAAAAAATGGGCGGCCTTCTTATTTGTCAAGTCTCAAAGGACGAGAGAATCTACCATTTCTACCCCGTCCCCAAATGCAGGTGTGGGTTAGATGACATAGTCGTAGCCATGGTTGGGAGCGACAAGTTGATCGAGCGTCACACCGTCGAGGTAGTCGTTGATGAGCTTGTCCAGGTTCTTCCACACGTCGAGCGTGGGGCACTCGTCCGAACGCGAACAGCCCTTGCAGTCGCCGTCCAGGCATGCGACCGGTGCTAGGCTGCCCTCGGTCAGACGCAAGATCTCGCCCACCGTGTACTGCTCGGGCGGGCGCGTGAGCACGTAGCCGCCGCCCTTGCCACGCATACCCGAGAGCATGTTGGCACGTACGAGCGTAGCCAAGATGTTCTCGAGATATTTCTCGGAAATCCCCTGTCGCGCCGCGATCTCTTTGAGCGGGATGCGACCGGCCGCCTGGTGCTCGGCCAGATCGACCATAACGCGCAGGGCATATCTGCCCTTAGTAGAAACCAACATATATAGTGCTGCCTTTCGGTCATTTAGTCCGTAGAAATTCTAGCCGAAAAATTGGTTTTGAAAATACCCGTTCCGGTCAAGATGGTTAATCGACTCGTAATAATCTTCTATTTCCTATTGCGTTACTAGGCTTTACTGTCTACTATGCTTGCCAACAGCAAAACGAACAACCCATAAGGTTTGTGGGTTTCGCTGCTATACACACCGTAAAACCACACGGTATCCAGTCATTTGAACACTTTGGAGGTTCACCATGAGCAATGTTTACACGTCCATCGATCAGCTTATCGGCCACACTCCGCTTCTGGAGCTCACTCACTTTGAGGCCGATGAGGACCTCAAGGCCCGCGTGCTCGTCAAGCTGGAATACTTCAACCCCGCCGGATCCGTCAAAGACCGCGTCGCCAAGAACATGATCGACGAGGCCGAGAAGGCCGGCAAGCTCGTGCGCGGCGGCGACTATACCATCATCGAGCCCACGAGTGGCAACACCGGCGTCGGCATCGCCTCGGTGGCGGCGGCTCGCGGCTACAAGGTGATCATCACCATGCCCGAGACTATGTCCGTCGAACGCCGCAAGCTTATGCAGGCATATGGCGCACAGCTCGTGCTCACCGACGGTTCCAAGGGCATGAAGGGCGCCATCGCCAAGGCCGAGGAACTGCAGAAGGAGACGCCAAACAGCATCATCGCCGGCCAGTTTGTGAACCCCGCCAACCCCGCCATCCACAAGGCCACGACCGGCCCCGAGATCTGGGATGACACCGACGGCGAGGTCGACATCTTCGTCGCCGGCGTTGGAACCGGCGGCACCGTGACCGGCGTGGGTGAGTTCCTTAAGGAGCAGAACCCCGAAATCAAGGTCGTCGCCGTCGAGCCCGCCACTTCCCCGGTGCTCTCCAAGGGCCAAGCCGGCCCGCACAAGATCCAGGGTATCGGCGCCGGTTTTGTGCCCGACGTCCTCGACACCCAGGTCTATGACGAGATCATCCCCGTCGAGAACGACGACGCCTTTGCGACCGGCCGCGCCGTGGGCCACAAGGAGGGCGTGCTCGTGGGCATTTCGTCCGGCGCCGCCGTGTGGGCCGCGCTGCAGCTGGCCAAGCGCCCCGAGAACGAGGGCAAGACCATCGTGGCCCTGCTTGCCGACACCGGCGAGCGCTACCTGTCCACGGCGCTCTTCCAGGACTAGGGCCTGTCGCCCATAGGTTGAGCCCACGGACGAGCCGGTCTCCTCTCTCCCGGCAGTCTGAGCCCATCCAATCAGGGTGTCCCACGAGACGCCCGAACTTGCTACAATGTCTGCGGCGCGGAACCAGCCTCCCGCGCCGCTTTTCTTTTTTGGCCACATGCCACCAAGGAGAACCTCCCCATGCACAACAAGCGCGTGCTCGTCGCCATGAGCGGCGGCGTCGATTCTAGCGTGACCGCGTACCTGCTCAAAAGCCAGGGCTACGAATGCGTCGGCACCACCATGCGCCTCACCTGCCCCGCGCCCGATCCCGCCACGGGCATGAGTAAGGTCGACCGCGACATCGCCGATGCGAAGGCCGTCGCCGAGCGTCTGGGGATACCCCACCATGTGCTCGACTTGCAGCAGACCTTCGACCACAGCGTTATCGAGCGCTTTGTGAACGCCTACCAGGAGGGGCTGACGCCCAACCCGTGCATCATCTGCAACCGCCACATAAAGTTTGGCGCGTTGCTCGGTGCGGCGCTGGACATGGGCTGCGACTACATCGCAACGGGTCATTACGCCAAAACAAGCCAGACAGTAGACGGCACCTGGCAGCTGCATCGCGGCGAAGATCCCAAAAAGGACCAGAGCTACTTTTTATATTCGCTTACGCAGGAGCGCCTGGCGCACACGATCTTTCCGCTGGCAGGCCTAGACAAAGAGCGCGACGTGCGCCGCATAGCCGCCGAGCAAGGCTTTACCAACGCCCAGAAGGCCGAAAGCGAGGACATCTGCTTTATTCCAGACGGTGACTACGCGGGCTATATCGAGCGCCGCTGCGGACATCCCGCTGCACCGGGCGACATTGTGTGGCGCGACGGCAGCGTGGTCGGACGCCATAACGGCACGTTGCGCTATACCATCGGCCAGCGCAAGGGCTTGGGCGTCGCGATGGCGCATCCCGTGTATGTGACGGGCGTCGATGCCGCCAACAACACCGTGCATCTGGG
>UMJV01050952.1_pt1 | contig 10546 bp, 9 predicted proteins | sample 1966141 | NCBI WGS metagenome assembly UMJV01 (sample SAMEA4836158, study PRJEB28245) | human gut metagenome | biome: gut microbiome; material: fecal sample | place: Denmark | collected 2008
GAGCCTACCGGAAATCTGGATACGCGGACGGGCGAGGATACAATGCGGCTGCTGATGGAATGCGCTGCGGAGTTCGGGCAAACGCTTATCGTTGTTACGCATAACCCGGAAATTGCGCAGAAGGCGCAGCAGGTCATTCGGATCGAGGATGGGCAGATCCTGAGCAGCATCTGATCGATTTGATTGTAGGGTCTCTCCTTTGCATAATGATTTTCTGACAACTATCATTTTACAGGAGCCCTAGTGGCTTGTCTATTACTGATTCAATTTTGCGAACTCAATTATACGCTATCATGGGTAAAGTCTAACCACCGTTTTATTGAGCACTTACGATAAAACAGATTTGAATGTACATGCCCATTCAAAAAAGAATGCGCTCCCCAAAAGTGTACAGCATGCAAACAACAGATTTGCTGAACAATCAAAATGACGCATTCACTTCGATATTTGGTGAGCGGCTTCACCTCCGTCCAACTTCATAGCGAAAAGTATCAACCATGTAAAAAAGATTTTTGAATAACGCCGATGGATTATGAGTGCCCCTCAAAATCCATCGGCTTCTTTTTCATTACAATAAAACCCTTGATTATAACAAAAATGTTGATTTATTGAAAAAGTATTATATCATATGAACAAATCAAAATGTTCAGCTCCGCTATAATTTTGATTTTGAACGGTCAGACATGATGCTTAAAGCATTTTGAACCCATTAGGAAAGGACGCTCGACGGTATGAAAAAAGTTGTTGTTGTTCAAAGCGCTATTATTGCGGTGCTATTATTGCTTTCTGGAGTTTTGGTGATTGCACAGGCAAATGGAATAAGCTTGTCATCCATATTAAATGATTCGAACGTATCATATATTGAATTCGGAGATGAGTTCTCCGGATTTGATTTATGGGATCATGAAGGTAAAGCTGTGACTAAGATTTCCAAAGGCAAGAAGTACACAGTTACCTTTTATCTCTCCAGTTCCTGTTCAAGCTGTCTTGACAGTATTTCTGATTTTGAGAGGTTTGCAGCTACCTTTGGTGACCAGATTGATTATGCGATTATTTGGCAGGATAAAATCCCTGATCATTATATAAATAAATATTCGCTTGACCCAAGCATCAACTATTCGTTAAATGGGGAAGCTAAATTGTCCACCGCTACTCCGACATTCTTTATACTTGATGATTCTGGATTTGTAATATTTAAGGATGTTTCCCGAGAAAATTTGATTGAGAAGCTTATTCTACTTGACGTAACAGATAGCGACGAATTAAAAAGCAACGCCAATAAATATATTGTTGATAATTATTCAAATAGCTCATCAAATAAACCCGTGCTTATCTATTTTTACATGCCCGGCTGTTCTGATTGCGATGCCGCAAGCAAATTGTTTGAAAGCAACAACGTTTCAGACGATTATGAAATTATCTATATTTATAAATATGATTCGGAGAATGGGGACTACAATATAGACAAAGACAAACTGTTTGGACTGGTGTACGATATTAACTGGTATCCTTCATTTATAATGATAGATAAGGGTTCGTACCGAGAAATCGGGGAAACCCCAGTTGAAAACCTTTTATCTGTCATATATCAGCGGTAATCTTCATGCCCCAACATTTGTGTGCTTTCTCGGCTAGTCACACAGAAAGGAGTTCAATAATGACAAATATCTCAAAGGCTGTGAATCGTCTTGTGGTTGTATGTATGCTATCTGTAATGATTTTCCTTGGGATAATCTGTAACGGTGCAATGCAAGCTAATGCTGCTTGTGGAAATTGGACCACATATAAAACTGGAAGTCCATACTGCGTGGATAAGGGATGCGGTTTATTCTGGTTAAGTGATACAGAATATCAAAAAGCATATCGTAAGCAAGTATGCACGACATCCAGTGGAACCACTAATACTAATTATGATGTACAAGAGAATAGGTTGGGATGCTGTTAATAGGGCTGCAATTATGCACATCTAACGGTGGAAGTCTATGTTGGCTTTAAGCTTTTGCTACAATTTCAAATAAGGAATCGCGATAGTGAATGTTGAGCCCAAACATTTTTCCCGTTCCAATAAAAACTCAATTCTTTATTGCTTGATTGTGTGACTGGCCGAGAAAACATATAAAAAGTATGAGGATTCAATTTATGAGTATGGATTGTAGTGACAATTGAATTCAATTTGTAGAGTAGTGAGGATACAAAACAGATGAAAAAAATAATACTTGCTATCGTAACTGTTTTGGCCGTGTGCATCATAGGACACACGATGAGCTATCCCGATAAGCAAAACATGGCTGCGGAAGAAATAAGCACAATTGTAAATTCCGACTATTTTTTTGAAAGGAAAATCAAATACTCGCAGCTCGCAGGGATAGCGAACTTTGGATCAAATATAGTTGTAGCGAGGCCAGATCAAAACTGCCTGGAAATATTGGATAGTTTTGGCGAAATCAAAGGACAGGTTGGAAATTTGGGAAATGCTTCAGGAGAATTTGTTCGCCCTACAGGTCTGGCCGCCTGCAATAACAGGCTTTATGTTATTGATTCCGGAAATTCTCGTGTTCAAATTCTTGATGAGAATTTTCATACAATTCGGTCAATAGAGCTCGACCAATTGTCTGATTCCCAAAACAATTACTATATGGATATCTCAATTTCCGATGATGAGACACTTTTTCTTACTAATAATTGTGCAAATGAGGAGGAATCTTACGTTTCTCTAATTGGTTCAAACGAAAAAAAACAAAGGTCTTCAGAATCCCTTTATGGCTTTATAACATGTACGGATAAAACAGTCTACGGTGTTAATACTTTTGTACATTGGAAAGATTCTCACTCATTTCATGCCAGTGGTGGAGAAAGTTATCTCTATGAAATAACGGCACATGGAAAATTGAAGAAAGTGTTTGCTTTTCCTTATAAATATTGTCCAACAGATTTTTGCATTGACGGTGAGGATATTTATGTGCTCACATGCGCTTGGGCGCGGTTAGATCATTATAAGTTGGACGGCACATATGTTGAAACCTTGATAGAATTTGAAGAATTATCTCCGGAATCTTATCTTGTACGTACTGAAGATGGATTTTGGGTATCTGATGCTACACAAGGCACTCTCTATCATATAAAACGCTCAAATTCTCCCTCTGAGGTATCTTGATGAAAACGAATAGTTTTTCTTATTACATTTGGCTTTCAACCGTACAATTTTGTCATGAATTTAAAATCAATGTGATTTTGATTGTTTCTATGGCATTAGGGCTACTGTTCCCTATTTTTTGTCTTGGCAACATTAATGTATTCGTACAGAACATCGAGACTATGCGTATTCAGGGGGGAGCAGATACAACCGTGCTTACTTTATATGGCGAAGATGTCGCATTTCAGGATGTTCAAAGAGCTATACAAAACGTAGGAATAAAGTCGGCGGATTTTGCCCTCATTGCGTATTGCAATAGTACTATAGACTGGAACGATGAGCGTCACAGTGAGGTGGTCTATTATACAACTGAAAACATCACAGACTTTGAAATGTTTGTACCTGTAGCAGGAGAATCCGTATTTTCTAAAAATCAAAATACATGCATTATAGAAAAAACGGATTTGGAGCAATATGGTGAGTTGTCTATAGGCGATACTGTCACGGTTGACGGTCAAGCATACAAGCTGGCGGGTGTTTGTTCTTCTGTGCGCAACAACGGCAAAATTTTCCTTCCGCTTGCGCCGCAGACCAGTAAAGGCGCTTTACAGTACAGTCGAATCTATTTTCGCAATACGCAACAAAGTGATTTAGAGCGTTTGTGCACTGCGCTCGAAACCATTGGACTGAAAGTTCGTAGCGTTCGCAATGGTGAGCAGGACTTTCAAAAGCTTCTCAGTCAGTGCATCCAACAGTCAGTTCTCATATTCAGTGCGGGGGCTGTCAGCCTGCTGTTTGCAGGTCTTAACATTGGGCTCGTGCTTACCGGAAAAATCCTACACAATAAGCGGCTCATTGGCATACATATGGCGCTGGGCTCTTCCTACAGCACGGAACTTTTCTCCGCATTGGTAGAAAACCTGTTGTGTTTCGCTGCTGCGTTTATCCTTGATTTGGCGCTTGTGCAACTTTTGCGGCCAACGGCTCCCCAAACCTTTGCTCTTGCCCTTACTGCTGGCGTATACATCGGAGCGTTTGTCTTCGGAGCAGGAATGGTATTGCTTGTCACGTGGGCCACCATGCGAAAATTGAAAAGAAGAAAGCTTGTAGAATTGATGGAGAGGGTGTCATGATGTTATATCCGCTCTACCGTGCGGTGCAAAAGCTGTGGCTGAACCGTAAAACCTATCTTTTTCTGCTTATAGAGTTTGTGCTTGGCACGACAGTTGTACTTTGTGGATATTTGTCCGGCAGAGCCGCCACATACCGTTTGGAAGCCTACGAAATGCAGAGCAGAAAAAGCAGTATATCCATTCAGTATTATGGCGGCGATGGTCTCAATGCTGCCGTAACACCTGAAGATTATACTCAGTTATGCGAAATATATGGATCGGAGTATAGCTTTTCATATCTGTTGCTTGAACGAACAATCTATACATTTGAGCTACAAGAGGATAAGGTACAAGATGTCATATTTTCTTCTATGGATGAGAACACTTTTGAATTCTTCTTCGGCGTACAGCCAGAACCGGATACGGTTTATTTCGGTTCGCAAATAGAAAAGGACTTGCCCAACAGATTGTTCTTTTGTCGTGATTGGTTTTTGCTTGATGAACAAGGCGCAACGATAAACGGACAGCTACTGCACACAGCAACCTTACCTGACAATTCTGATCTTTTGCTATTGAGCGCTATGGAAAGTGGAAATGTGGATACCTCACAGCTTATCGTTTTGCCGTTTTCTCAGCTAAATATGTTGACTGCCAATGCTGACGCCCCCATGGCCTATTTGAGCGTATTTTTACAAAGCGGACAGGGTATTGACGATGTACAGAGAATTGCCGATTGGCTACAAAGCCGTCATCCGTCCTACAGTTATACGGTATCTGACCAACGCGCGGAACTCAAAAAATCCATCCGCGATTTAACTCAATGGATGGAGCTGTTTGTATGGGTGGCAAAATGTTCGCTTGTCATTACAACGGTGGGCATCATCGGAGTTTTACTTATCTATGTCGAACAACGCAAGCGAGAATTCGTTATTGCGTTGACTTTGGGGGCAACACACGGTACGCTTATTTTTGAACTGTTTTGCGAAGTGTTGCTTTTTTCACTTTTGGGAGGCGTAATAAGTTTGCTGTTAACAATATTTATTGCACCGCAGCTTTCCACTGTGACATTCACAGTGCGTTTTTCCTGGACATGCGCGATACTTGCAATAGGCATGGCATTTGGAATCACGCTTATATGTTGTGTATGTACGGTCCTCGGCACGCGTGGTCGCTACCCAACGAAGATTTTATAGCGCTAAAAGGAGCAAAAATGAAACCGATTCTAAAGCTGCAAGATGCAAGTAAAATTTATCGGCAGGGTGGTGTGAAAACTGTAGGGATCGAGGCGGTAAACCTTGAAATCTATCCTCACGACTTTGTCGCTATTACAGGTCGCTCAGGCTGCGGCAAATCGACCCTGCTAAACATTTTAGGCTGTATGGATGAATTGACAAGCGGCAGTTATTTCTTTGACGGCGAGGACATTACACGACTGAAAAGTAGAGCCGGCGCAGCATTACGTAACGAGAAAATTGGCTATGTATTCCAAGCATTCAACTTGGTTAATGAAATTAGCGCGCTTGAAAACGTCTGTATGCCGCTTGGTTATGCGGGTGTGTCCAAACGGGAAAGAGATGCGGTTGCACATGAACTGCTCGCACGCGTTGGCATGGCCGAAAAAGCCAACAAGCGACCAGTAAATCTTTCTGGCGGTGAACAACAGCGCGTTGCCATTGCAAGAGCGCTGGCTCGTTCGCCGCGTGTGTTACTGGCCGATGAACCTACCGGCAACTTAGACAAAGCTAACAGTCTCGCCATTATGGAACTGTTTTCCAGTTTCAATCGCAGTGGCATGACGATTGTTATGGTGACGCACTCTCCAGATGTGGCAGCGTACGCAAGTAGGCAAATACATATCTGTGATGGAAAAATCATTGAATCCTTTTTGGGAGGAACATATTGATTTGTTTATCTCACTTGGTACAACCAGCGATGTGATTTATGCGGTTATTGATTGAATATCTAACGATAGAATCAAAAGCATAACATTACCAATCAGCAGCGGCAAGCAGGGCGAGCTGGTACCAACTCGCGATTTTTGAATCAGATTTTTCAAATCCAAATTCAAAATGCTTGTTGGGCTGTGCCCAATCCCCCATCGTTCTGCATCGTGCGATGCAGGCTGCGCGTTTGTTCCAAACACTTTTATAACGAAAAAGATAGCCTAGGGCTCTCCCATGAGGGAAGAACCCTAGGCTATCTTCGTTTATCGGGACTTCGTTTTTTCAGTGTTGCTCTTCTCTTCAGCAAAGAACAGTTCTACGTTTCTCTTTGCACGAAGAAGCTCCTGCATTTCTTCTTTCGCTTTACGATAGTCCGGGTAACGTGCTTTCTTTTCTGTCAGCAGCTTGGAATATTCCGCGTCCAACTCCTTGACCTTGGGGAGTTTTTTCAAGTTAGCTTCATCAAACGCCGCTTTCGCCGCCTTGTGCAGGGTGATCTCTGCACGATGACTTTCCAGAAATCGCTTGCTGTATCCAGCCTTGCGGTAGGCATCATAGATTGGTCGCGTCTTGGCATAGTTGATGATATGAGTTTTCAGTACCGCAATTTCTGCCAGCCGCTTCTCTGACGCTTTAATGGAATCGCCCAGTTCATGATAACGGGCAGTTGCAGCATCCACACGCACCTGCATTTCCTTGATGCTGCCGATTTTATTTTCCTGTAAGAAGATCAGTGTCCGGGACATCTCTTTCAAGTTGTGCTGCTTAGCCCAGTGGGTAAAACCCGCGCCTTTTCCCTCGGCCAGTTTTGCCTGAATGTCCACCAGCATCTGAAATTTCTGCTCCGGTGCAGAGCACTTTTGCCGTGGCCGATGTTCCGCTTCTCCTGCAAGGACAGCTTTCAGTTCTTCCTCGCTGTACCCTGCTCCCAAAGTGCGGAATCGGATGAATCGTTTCTGCCGTGCGCCCTTGACGGAGGTGTACTTTCCGCGTTTGACTTCGTAGCCCTGCTGCTCCAGCTTTTGCAGAAAATCCTCGTAGTCCTTGGGCTTTTGAGCCAAGATGCTGTCAATTACACTGCATAGGCGGTCACGGTTGCTTTCTTTGGGCGGGTAGAGTGTGCGCTTCTGCCGCTCCCGGTAAGGCTTTATCTCGATGACGGAGAGCTGATGCTCTAAGCAAATCAGATCACTCACCCGCTGCACAGCCAGCCCGGACAATAAAAAATCGCGAAATTTTCGTGTTCCGTCTAGTGCAGTGGAGTTATAAATAATGTGGTTGTGGATGTGTTCCCTGTCCGTGTGGGTGGCAACAATGAAAGCGTATTTGCCCTTGGTAAACCGCATGGCAAGTTCATAGCCCACCTTGTTAGCCTCTTCTGCGGTGATCTCACCGGGGCGGAAAGATTGCCGGATCTGATAGGCGATCACATCATTTTTTTGTCTGCGCCCTGTGGCAAGTTCGTATTGCCGCTTGGACAGCATAAATTCTTCGTCTGCGGTCAAAGGGCTGCACTCATAGCTGCTGACCAGCTCTCCCCTGTTCGTTTTATCAGGATTCTTCGCGTAGTCCGTGCGGCTTTTCAGGCAGGCCGCAACCGACTTGCCCTTGTTCTTGTGCAGCGCGATCAAACGTGTTGCAGCCATTGAACGCCCCCTTTTCTTAAAAATAAATTGGAATTGACTTCAAAATCTGATACACTGGTAAAAATATCTGTGAAAGGAATCTGCCCCATGAAAAAGCACGGACATTATTGTAAAGTCTGCGGCGAGTACAAAGCAAACGAAAAGTTTTCGGGCAAAGGTCATGCAGCGCACATCTGTAAAAAGTGCGCTGCTCTGCCGCCAGATGTACGCTCTGCGCAGATGATTGAAAACAAGCTGCTTTCTTTGCCATGGAGACTTTCCAAAGAACAAGTAAAATGGCTGAACAACAAAGCCCATGACAAGCGGCCTGAGATTCGGGAACTTGCGCAGGAGCAGCTTGATATGCGCTTCCACCCGGAACGGCTTGCGCCGGACGATGCTGATGAATTTGAAGGCTTACTGCTCGATGAGGATGATGAGGACGAAGATGAGTGGTAATCCTTGTGCCAATAAAATTTATGTAACCCGCAGTGTTTGACTGCGGGCAGTGTTACAGTTCGGTCAGCTTTGCAAGAATTTGCTTGCTAATTTCTACCAGTTCATCCAGCCGGACGCGCAAGTCCTCTAAATCGGCGGCGTAGACTTGACCATTTTCATTGGCAACTTTGGCGTACTGGTTCAGATTGTTGCTGCACATCTGCAAAAGATACGCCATCCGGCGCAGCTGCGGCAGATCCAGATACAGACAATATCCGTCCAGCGCCATCTTGCGCAGATAGGAGCCAATGCTCAGAATGCCGCTGGCTTCCATTTTGTTCCGAATCCGTTCCAATTCCGGCTTGCTGACCCGGAAATGGAGTTGCTGGTCGCGGCGGTCGCTCACCGGGCATCACCATCCTTGTCGTAGTAACTGCGGAAGGGCTTCACCGGCTCCGGCTTGTCCGACTTTTCTTCCAGCGCCGCCAGCACCGAGGGACGGCGGGGTGCATCCTCCTGTTCTTCTTCGTCCTGTTCCGGCTCATGGCTCTTTTCGTCCACATCCAGCTGGGCGTTCAACTCTGCCAGCCGCGCGGACTTTTCTGCCAGTTCTTCTTCCTGCGGGAAGGGCTTTTCCACCTCGATTTGCGCCGCCGCCTGCTGCTGATGCAGAGTGGCCAGTTCATTCTCAGCAGAGTTAATGCGCTCCGGGAAGTTGTTCAGGGAGTTGTCCAGACGGATGATGTTGCCCAGCGGGTCGGTGCCCAAAGGCACCGTATACTTCCGCTGCCCCTTCAAAAGTGCCTGATACTCCGTGCGGAAAGCATCGAACCGCAGGGACAGTTCAAAGCCTCGGTAGCTGCCGATTACTTTTTCTTCGGCGTTGGGCAGTTCCGAACAGGCGAGGACCAGACGCTCACCAGCGGTCTTTTTCTCATCGTAGGTCACGCCCTTGATGGTCATGCCGCAAAACTCCTCCTTGCCCTGCGGATGGGCGGCGGCAAGCTGTGCGTCCGCTTTCAGTCCAGCAATATAGGCGTTTGTTTCCTGAATGTCAGCCGGGAATTTGGTCAGCAGCTTGTCTTGTAAGCGGAATTTCTGGCTCTGGTGGTCGGCTTTCAGCACCTTCAGCTTGGCGACCTGAACGTCCAAGTCCATCTTCTCCTTGATGAGCGGATTTCCGGCGCACAGTGCCTTGATCTCCGCATAGGAAAGTGCTTGTTCGTCCACATCCTCGCAGGAGCGCACCGGGGATTTGCTGGTCATAATCTGCGAGATAAATCGCTGTTTATTTTCCAGTGTCTGCCAAAGGTACGCGTCAAATGTTCCTTCCGTGACGTAGTTGAACACCTTCACCTCTTTGTTGCGGTTTCCCTGTCGGATGATACGGCCGTTGCGCTGAGTCATATCACTGGGTTTCCAGCCGACATCCAGATGATGAACCGCCACAAGCCGGTCCTGCACATTGGTGCCTGCACCCATTTTTGCAGTGCTGCCCAGCAGAATCCGCACATCGCCGGAGCGCACTTTGGAGAATAATGCCGCCTTTTTCGCTTCGGTATCGGCGTTGTGAATAAACTCAATCTCGTTTTCCGGCACACCGGCGGCAACCAGCTTTTTGCGAATATCCTCGTAGACATTGAAGTTGCCATCGTTCTTTGGTGTCGAGAGGTCGCAGAACAAAAGTTGGGTCAGCTTTTGGTCTTTGCCCTCCTCCCAGATTTTCAGCACGTTCTGTACACAGACGTTCAGCTTGCTGTTGGGATCGTCCGGCAGCATGGGGTTCATCAGGCGAACGTCTAAGCCGATTTTTCTGCCGTCATTGGTGACGCAGAGCATATTGTCTACGGACGCATCCACGGTGCCGGAGTGGATATCTGCGGCACGTTTGCTCAGTTCCTGCACCATCTCTTTCTGAAGTTCTGAGGGCTTTGCCACAACGGTTTCAAACTTTGCATCGGGCACGGGCAGATGGAGCTGGTCGCTGGTCTTGATGTCCGCAACCTCTTTGAACATGGACATCAATTCCGGGAGGTTGAAGAACTTGGCGAACCGGGTGCGGGCACGGTATCCGGTACCTTCTGGCGCAAGTTCAATGGCCGTGGTCGTCTCACCGAAGGTAGATGCCCAGCAGTCGAAGTGGGTCAGCTTTTTCTGCTGCAAGGTACTGTATTGCAAGTACCGCATGACCGTGTACAGTTCGGTCATACTGTTGCTCACGGGCGTTCCTGTGGCAAACACCACGCCCCGACCTCCGGTGATCTCGTCCAGATAGCGGCACTTGCCGAACATATC
>UMJV01065263.1_pt1 | contig 10461 bp, 13 predicted proteins | sample 1966141 | NCBI WGS metagenome assembly UMJV01 (sample SAMEA4836158, study PRJEB28245) | human gut metagenome | biome: gut microbiome; material: fecal sample | place: Denmark | collected 2008
CCTATCCGTTAGTTATCTATGTGGAACATGGTAAGCCTGTACATCTCCTGTCAGACAAAAGACAGGTAAGCTGAAAGTAATGGATGCTGAATGATGTGCAGGTATAAGATAACAGAGAAAGCGAATGCCGTTCTGTAATGGGACGGATAGGGTTTGAGCCACTTATCACGAGTTGACAAGGGACAACATCAACCTACCACGAAAGTGGGCAGACTTCTGTGGTAATGTTTGGGAGGCAAATACCCAACATTAGCCAAATGGTAATTCTTTACAATAAACTTTTAGAACTTTTTAAAGTAGGAATGCAAATGAACGATAAAATCAAAGAAAATCTCCTCGACCAATCGTGTGCGCCGACTGACAACCTGCAATCAAATTGGGACAGAATAGACTGGACTAAGGCGGAGCAAGCTGTTAAGAAGCTTCAAGCTCGTATTGTAAAGGCTCAGAAGGAAGGCAGACATAACAAGGTGAAAGCCTTGCAATGGACGCTTACCCACTCTTTTTACGCAAAAGCCTTAGCCGTAAAGAGGGTTACTTCTAACGGGGGTGGTTGTACTCCTGGGGTTGACAAAGAAATATGGGATACCCCTAAAGCTAAAACGCAAGCAATAACCCAACTCAAACGCAGAGGCTACCAGCCAATGCCTCTGAGAAGAGTTCATATCAAGAAGAGCAACGGCAAACTGCGACCGTTGGGAATACCGACAATGAAAGACAGAGCCATGCAAGCACTCTATCTTATGGCATTGGAGCCTGTATCAGAAACTACAGCTGATACTCGTTCATACGGTTTCCGCAAGGAACGCTGCTGTATGGATGCAGTACAGCAATGTCATAACATTCTCCGAAAGGGATATTCTCCCGAATGGATTTTGGAGGGTGACATAAAAGGGTGTTTTGACCATATCAGCCATGAGTGGTTACTTGCCAATATCCCAATGGATAAGGCAATACTCCGAAAATGGTTGAAATGTGGCTATGTTTTCAACAAGCAAATGTTCCCGACCGAGGAAGGAACACCGCAAGGTGGTATAATTTCTCCGACACTTGCCAATATGACTTTGGACGGATTGCAGAAAGCTCTTGCAGATAGATATAAGCGCCATCATGTTAATGGTAAGTTGTATTCACCAATGGTGAACCTTGTACGTTATGCGGATGATTTTATCATCACTTGCGAGAACAAGGAAACTCTTGAAAATGAAATCAAGCCATTGGTTGCTGAATTTATGTCTGAAAGAGGTCTGACCTTATCAGAGGAAAAGACGGTGATAACCAACGTGCATGACGGTTTTGATTTTCTTGGCTTTAATATCCGCAAATACGGCAAGGACATATTGACCAAGCCTACAAAGAAATCCGAGAAACGCTTTATGGAGAATATCCGTAAGGTAATTAAGGAGAACAAGGGTTGCAGACAGGAGTCGTTAATCAGAATGTTGAACTCTAAAATCCGAGGATGGGGAGGTTATTATCAGCATGGAGCGACACGTGATTCATTTCACAGAATCGACCATCAGATACTCCTCTCACTATGGCAATGGGCAAAACGCCGTCATTCCAAGAAAGGGAAACGGTGGATAAAAGACCGATATTGGCATGACATTCGAGGGAACAAATGGACTTTCGCTTCAAAATTCAAGAAACCAAACGGAAAGGAAGACCAATTGACATTATTGTCTCTGACTTCATCGTTTCCATTCCTGCAATACACGCAGATTAAAGGAGACATGAACCCGTTTGATGCAGACTGTCGTCTGTACTTCTATAAAAGAAAGAAGTCGAAAATGCTTGTTACGCTAAAAGGACGCAAGTCACTGCTGTACCTATGGGAAAAGCAAGGACGCAAATGTCCTATATGCGGTGAGCCTATTGATACGCACAAGGCATGGAATGTCATGCCAACCGTTCAAAACGGAAAGAAATGCAATCTGTTGGTTCATGATGAATGTTTTAAATTATCCCGCAAATCAAATGGAAACAAGAAGTAGTTTGAGCCGGTCTCTGCATACAAACAGAGGCTTAGAAAAGCTTGAGCCGTATGAGGGGAAACTCTCATGTACGGTTCTTAGGGGGGAAGAGGGCAGCAATGCCCTTGACCTACCCGATCGCCCGTCCGACCTGCAACAGCGTGACGGACGTGGTGTCAGGGCCGGCAACGAGATTGCCAAGCACTTTGCGGGGAACAACGTGGATGTCATCATCTATGCGGTGGAAAAATCGCTGGACAGCTACAAGTTCAACCTGCTGCACTGTAAGCAGACGTTCATCTCGCAGCTCAAGAGCGGGGCGATGGGCGCGCGTACCATTGACGAGGGAGCTATGGACGAGAAATCGGGCATGAACTTCTCGGAGTACATGGCGTTGCTCTCCGGTAATACCGACCTTTTGGACAAGGCGAAATTAGAGAAGCGTATCGCCTCGCTCGAAGGGGAACGCAAGTCGTGGGGCAAAGGCAAGCGCGATTCGGAGTTCAAGCTGGAAGCCAAGGTCAAGGAGCTGGGCGGCAACACGGCGGCCATTGAAGCCATGACAGAGGACTGGAACAGGTTCCTTACCGCTGCCCGGACAGACAAGGATGGCAACCGGCTGAATGCGGTCAGGGTGGACGGCGTGGACTCCACCGACGAGAAGGTTATCGGGAAGCGTTTGCAGGAGATAGCCAGGAACGCCACTACGGGCGGACTGTACAAACCGATTGGGGAGCTGTACGGCTTCCCCGTCAAGGTGGTCAGCGAAAGGACGCTCAAAGAGGGACTGGAGTTTACAGACAACCGCTTCGTGGTGGAGGGAAACTACAAGTACACCTACAACAACGGGCATCTGGCGATGGCGGACCCGGTAGCCGCCGCGCGCAATTTCCTGAACGCGATGGAGAAGATCCCCTCGGTCATCGACCAGTACAAGGCGAAGAACGAGGTGTTGGAGAAGGAGATCCCGCAGTTGCAGGAGATAGCGGGCAAGGTGTGGAAGAAGGAGGACGAACTGAAACAGTTGAAGTCCGAGCTTGCCGCCCTTGACCGCAAGATACAGCTGGAACTTGCACCTCCCACACCGAAAACCGCCGAAAAGGAAACGGAGGGTCAGCAACAGGCCCGACCGACATTGGGAGATGCTACGCAGGTACGCGGTCCGGCTGACGGGCGGCATCCTGCCGGTGAAAACATCGCAGACCGGTTCTCTGCCGTACGGCCGGGATTTCAGCCCAAGGATGAGCACCGGATGAAAGGGATAAAGATGTAGGCCCGATTCTTGCAAGCCGGTCGCACTGCCATGCAGAACGTGATCGGCTTGCCTGTCGTAAAAGCGGAAAAATACGGGAGGAAACTATGACAAAACAAAAAACAGACCAACCTGTCGGTTTTTCCGTTTCTTTGTGTATATTTGCGACCGGACGGCATCCTGACCGGGAATACGGACACTGAAGAAAGAATGAGATTCAAAGAATAGAAATAACCCTAAAGACAATTGAAGTATGAAACGAATGAACTGTTATTTTCTGCTGTTGGCAGCCTCGCTGTGCGTTTTACCGCTCCATGCACAGAAAGAATACCCGATAGACCGTATCACAGCCATAAATCTGGGAGACGGCCGTATTCTCCACCGGGAAATTTCGGGCGACAAGCCTCTTGATGGAGAGCACCGCATTATCGACGGCTACCATTCCGCCTATATCCTTGCCCGTTTCAAGGACGGTCTTTACAATGGCGATTACGAAGAATACATCTACAACAAGCTGAAAGCCAAGGGCTCCTACAAGGAGGGTTGGAAGGACGGAATCTTCAGGAAATATGACGACGAAGGCAGGGTGACGGAAGAGAAATCCTACAAATCCGGCAAACTGGACGGTGCCCACCGCACGTTCTACACAAACGGGAAACTGGAAATGGAACGCTTCTACAAAGGAGGAAAGCAAGACGGAAAGGACGTGTACTACGAGTTTGACGGTACGCTGCGCAGGGAACACAACTATAAGGAGGGGAAGCAGACCGGCAAGCAGTATTCCTACATCAAGGGCACATTCGAGCTGAAAGAGACTTCTTACTACAACGAGCAGGGGCTGCTTGACGGCGACTTTGAACAGCTTTACCTGTTCGGCCAGCCCCGCACAACCGGCCATTACAAAAACGGGCAGAAGGATGGAATCTGGGTGCAGATAGCGGAGAGCGGCGACACCCTGCACATCACAACCTATCGTGAAGGGAATGAAGAAGGGCTTCAGGTCCGTTTTGACAGAGAGACCGGTTCACGGCTCAAGGAATATTACAAAAAGAACAACCGGTATGACGGTCTTTACAGGGAATACGACCCGTCAACCGGAGAACTTGTCTATGAGGCAACCTATGAGTTTGGACGGCTCAACGGCAAGGCGAAGTCACTGGTGCGCGACAACCGGTTCGACTATTGGGAAACCAGCACCTACGCCAACGGACGACAGACCGGTCCCTTCGAGTCGCGCTACGTGAAGAACGACAGGGTAAGGGAAACCGGGACATACCGCAACGGTCACCGCACGGGACGGTGGAAACGCTATGACATCAACGGGAAGCTGGAAATGGAATGGGAAGAATAGAGGCTGCGGGTGTCCATAGCGGGCAGTCCTGACAGCAGGGTCTGGGTATGCAGAAATCCGGGGGGATGAAAATAACCGGTACAGTGAAGGGAAATCCTCCCTAAATCACTATCTTCGCAGAAGAAAACCAACGGATATAGAAATATGTTTACAAACAGGGATGAAGTATTGGAAAAGGCTTTGCGGATATTCGCAAAGATGAATTACGAGAAGGCAAGCCAGATGGAGATAGCCAGAACCTGCGGACTGTCGAAAGCGGGACTGACCTATTATTTCCCGTTCAAGCAGGACTTGTTCACGGCTGTGGCGGACAGGTACGTGTTCGATACCCAACACTCGAAAAACAAGTTCAACTTCACGGCAGGCTCATTGTCAGAATTTATCGACCGGTATGTAGCCGGAGTGGAGAACACGATGCAGCGGCTCGTGCGCCTGCTGGACGACGGGAACAATCCCAACGGGTGCAGCTTCAACTTCTACTATTACCACCTGCTGATGCAGGTAAGGCTGTACTATCCCAACGTGGAGAAAAAGATAGCCGCCATATTCGAGCAGAACTTACAGCTTTGGAAATCCGCCATCGAGAAGGCGAAGGAAAGCGGGGAAATCAGGCAGGATGTGGATGTGGATGAAGCGGCTTCGATGTTCTGGCAGATATTCTTCGGAACCTCCTTTGAAAAGTCCTTTTTTCAAGGGCTGGACACCAAGAAGCTGGCACGGAGCCTGCACTTCCTCTATTCGCTGTTGAAAGCCTGAAATACAGGCGGCAGGCTGCATAAGACAGCAATAAATCTCTATTAGAGGGACTTTAACAAAATAAAACCAACCACTCTGTTGGTTTTTCTGTTTCTTTGTTTATATTTGCGGCTATATGATATTATTTTCAGCCACATGGACAATGTTCAGAAACAGAGAGGAAGCATCGTTCTGTACAAGGAAGAAAGAAACGGTGCGGACTACATACGGATAGAGTATGTAAACAGTCAGGCTGTTGCCCTGCTGCTCGCCCAAGATACGGACGTGGAAAAGGCAGGCAACAGTTCTGCCTACATGCCTGCCACCGCTTTTAAGCTGCCGGATTTCTACGACCGCTATTCGCCCCACGCCTATATTGATTACAGCCGGGTTTACGTGCGGCATCCCAAACCTAAAAGGGAATACATACTGCCGAGAGGCTACCTCGAACTGCTGGAACAGAAGCGGTACAGCCTTTCCACCATAAAAGCCTATAAAATCTATTTCAGCGACTTCATGGAATACCACAAGGGGCAAGACCTTGACCTGCTGACGGTCGAGGACATAAACAGCTATATGCTCCACATGGTTAAGGAAAAGCACATATCCGCCACCCAGCAGAATATGCGTATCAACGCTATCAAGTTCTATTACGAGAAAGTCCGGAAAGGCAAGCGGCAATATTATGGCGGGATAGCCCGTGCAAAAGAGTACAAGGCATTGCCCGAAGTATTAAGCCGGGAAGAAATGAAAAGCATCTTCGCACAGTTATCCAATCGGAAACACAGGTGCATGATTTCTCTCATTTACTCTGCCGGGCTACGTCGAAGCGAACTTCTGAACCTGACACCCCAAGACATCATCAGCGAACGGATGCTAATCAGGATTGCCGGGAAAGGCAAGAAGTGCAGGTATTCCCTACTGTCGGAAAAGCTGCTCAACGAACTAAGGGATTACTACCGGGAATACAGACCGCAAAAATGGCTTTTTGAGGGCGAACAGGCAGGCGAACAATACTCACCCAGCGCATTGGTTAAGATTTTGAAAGAAGCGGCAAGGAAAGCCGGAATAAAGCATCGGGTACACCTGCACATGCTCCGGCACACGTTCGCCACCCACCTGCTGGAACAAGGGACAGACCTAAGAACCATACAGGAACTTATGGGACATACCGATATAAAAACAACGGCAATTTATCTGCACGTATCGAACGCCTATAAAGCAAAAATCCCCAATCCGCTGGATTGTTTGGATGATGATTAGGCAATGATTTAATAGTGAATAGGAACTGCACCATAAGGTGCGTTTATCGAAAAATTATAAACAATAAAGCCAATGGATATAAAGAATGATATACATATTATGGAAATGAATGACAAACTGTATCAACGGTTAAAACAGTCAGAGCTTGTCATTCATGCCAAAGTTGAAAGTATTTTACGACAAATCTCTTCATGGAAGTATGCTACACATGAATTTTATGTTCCTGCTCCCTATCAAAATGAATTAGCGGGTTTACCAAACGGACGAATACGAAAAAATATTGAAGAAAAAGACCGTCTAAAAATAGCTGGTCTGTATTCTTTTGGCTTTAATGCAGAAGGAAAAATACTTTGTTCGCAAGAAGCTCCAGATAATATAGGAAATGGCATCATAACTGATATATATGAGTATGATAATGCCTTTTCATATTATGTATATCATGTTAAATATATACCCAATCAATATACAACCATAATCTCAATAAGCTATTTTTATCCATACCATGAAATGAATATCTTTCAGGGTATAAATTCATATAAAGATTGGTCAGTGTATTTATATGAATATGATAAAGAAAGAATTAGTAAAGTACATAGGTATGCTTCTCGTTGGGGCAATATGCCAGCAGAGGAATATAATTTTGCCTATGAAAATAATCTTTTATGTGCAATAGTTGGAGAGAAAAGACTAAAGAATGGAGAATTATATATCCATTGGAAAAATAAAAAAGTTTATAACAAGGAAAGATAACCCCTAAACGGCGTTCCTTTCCAACCCATTAGCGAAAACATATCAAAATGAAACGGATAGAACTGTTTATGAATATGCTATACTATTGCAATTATATGATTGTTTATAAGGTACAAAAAGGTTTTGATTGGCTTGTCTTCTCTATACTGGACAATACATGTACACGAAAGTTCTGTAAAAGCAATGGTTACTGGGAATATGTAAACAGGTTTAAACAAAACTATAATAAAATGGTGTGGTGTTCTGAAAATAAAAAGAAGCCGCCTGGTCGCATTCTTAGTATGGCAGACAAGGGAATTATTTTCTTTCTTTGCATTAACGTACTTACAATGCTAAATGTCATAGCGATGATAACAGTTACAGGAGCCTGCGACCTGTTCAATAATGAAATAGTGTGGGGATTATTATTAATCGTTGGTGGTTTTATTATATATTTTACTCACAATGTCTTTATAGATAGGAAAGATAAATATGTTACCTATTTCAAGAAGTTCGGGAAACAGAAATTCTGGAAGCTATTTATTTGGTATGTGCTATCTTACGGTATGGCTATAGCTTGTTACTGTTTCAGCTTAAAGCTTATTTTGATATTTCTTAAATAACAGGAAGAATATTTCGCTAACAACGCAGGATAACGGACAAGCCGTTCCCTGCTAAACCATTAGTGATAACAACAAAATTATAAACAATAGATATGATTGCAGGTGCGATAAATATTATACTCATAGCGATTTCACTATTGCTACTCTTTTTATTAAGAAAGAAAAAGTATAAAGGTGTAAAGAAAATAATAATATTAACAATATGCTTTGTGGCAGGTCTGTGTATTTTGTTACAAATAATTTCGTTGCTATATTTCTTCTTAGGTGATTTCTCCGCAGAAGAATTATGGTAAAATATCACTAACGACGCAGGATAACGGCAAGCCGTTCCCTGCTGAACCATTATAAACAGTATTGATTGAAATATGACAAAATTCAAATTCTTTTATATTATTCTCTGTATTCATCTATTATCTGGAATAATAGGATTGATAACTTTGAATTTAGTAGAGAATTGTGACCGGTTACGCTGGAGTATTGGTGATATTCTACGCATATTGTTTTTCCTTACTCCTTTCGTCCTGATGTTCTGTGTGCCTAAAAAACTACCTACATGGAGCAAAGTCTGTATGCGTATTTATTTTGGAGTATATATATTTTCATTCGTCATTTTTCCTCCATTATGGTGGTTCCTATTCAACTTTGACACTGCTGTAGCTGAAAACAATCAATATATAATCCGTCTATATAAATATGGAGGACGTGATTATTACGAACAAAAAAGTATATATAAAAAAAGTGGAATTTTAGAGAAATATGTAGGGCTTTTTGACAGCTCTGACTCTTATGTTTATAGTGAGTTAAACCAGTTGGATTATGATATAAAAGAATTTAAGATTGATAACATGACATTTACAGGAAAAGTGCTCTTGAAACGAAATGAAAATGGGCAAGTTGCAACTAAAGACACGCTTATTGTTTGCCCAATATTCGAAAAACAAGCACCTATATAATTCAGTTTATAACAAGGTCGAGATAACAGCTGAACGCTGTTCCTCACCAAACCATTACAGACAACTTAATACAGAAATATATGGAATATATACCGGATTATCTGAAACCATTTATTATACACAAAGACTATTTTCCTGAATTGATAGAAGATTCATGGTTTAATAATCCTGTGTATTGGAAAGGTCGGTTAATATCACCGCAAAACGAAACAAAATTCAAACTTTACTTTTGTGGTGAATTAATTGATAATTCCATTGTAGGCAAGCAAACTTCACCTTTGGCAATATATGCGGATTCAGTACATTCAGGAGAAAGGATTACTCTTTTTGATGAACGGTATAATGGATATGAAGCATTACTTATAGAGGATAATAGAGAACATCCATTATCTCCTGAGATTCAGTTTGTAGATAAAGATGCTGAAACAGAATTTGAAATTATCATTCTTGGATGCAGTAGTACTGATTTCGATGATGAATATCCCGCCACCGAACAAGTACGACTAATCAACGGCGACTGGGTAAACAAAGAGTATCTGAAATGTAATGCTTTTGATTTCATTTCAATACTTATTCGCAATGCCAAAGGTCAGGTATATACGATATTGGAAATGGAATTATGTTAGTTAAATCGTCTGTAACAAGGTCGAGATAACAGCTAAACGCTGTTCCTCACCAAGCCATTAACATCAAGACGGTGTACCATATATGGAAACAAGAATTAACAAAGAATGTTCTTCATCCTTTATTAGCATATGAATATAAAAAATAAGAATGACTATATTAGTCTAAAAAAAGAACTTAGATTCAATAGCTCTGATTATCAAGATACGCAGGTTGTTGATATGACACAAAAAGCGGTAGATTATGCTTATGACAATTTGAAAGAGCCTGAAAACATCTATGAAGGATATGACATAGAGTTTGAAGCTGAAATTACAGATATTGCATTAAGCATAGACGCCCATTTACAAAAAAACAAGAAGAATAAAAAATCACATATTATCCGAAAGTTTATATTAGATGTTATTAACACCGAAAAATACAAAAAAGGGAGAAGCGGATTTATTTACTTGCTTTATATCCTAAAAATGGATGATAGCTTAAAACAAATTGCCATTGAAAAAAAGGATTTTTGGAATTCATCACGCATGGCGTTTCAATTGCTATATGCTTTATATCGACGGAAAATAAGCGGATTTTCACAAGAGGCAGAAATGTTAATAATGAATTTTCCTAAAGATACAAAATTGAAACAATATGCCTATAAATATATTGAACAACAGACAAATGAAATATATAAAATCTTGTGATTATGGTGTATGGTACACTGATGTGAAAATAAAATATGATGTTAACGAAGCAGGATAACGGACAAGCCGTTCCCTGCTGAACCATTACTAACAATCCAGCTAAAGATTAAGAATTTATGACAATAGAAACCCTCTTTAAGAATTTGAAAAAAGCTGTTGCTTATCAAGAACGGGAAAATAGCTCTTTTTATGAGGAATTAGGAAAGAGAATAAAAGGGTACTTCTTAAATTGCATATTCCGGCTGATCCCCGTTCACCGTTTCCGGTGA
>UMJV01016653.1_pt1 | contig 10245 bp, 10 predicted proteins | sample 1966141 | NCBI WGS metagenome assembly UMJV01 (sample SAMEA4836158, study PRJEB28245) | human gut metagenome | biome: gut microbiome; material: fecal sample | place: Denmark | collected 2008
GTGGTGTAAATGAGGATGGAATTTTTAGGAGAGTCATCTGGACGATTCATTTTCGTACCTCGTTCAAAATATGGAACATGGTGAGAGAATCTCACCATGTGTTTGGACAGCAATTACAAGAACATTATATCATGCTGCAAGAAGTTCATCAACAGCAATTTGCCCGGTTTCGATTTCTGGGATTAAAATTTCTGCATATTTTTCGATCACATCGGCCAGAAAGCTCGCCAAGGCACTCCATTCATCAAAGTTGGATGTGCAGGCGGAAACAGGAAAGATATCTTTTTCGCTAGCAGGATATTTTTTCAATAGGCGGCTCTATTTCCTTGTAGCTGGACAGTGTGTACCAGCGATTTTATCAAACTTCCTTTCAAACTCATCCAATCAATTCTTTCAGCCGTTCCAGCTTCTCCTGTGCGGTTTCTTTGCGGAAACTTACGCCAATGCATGAAATCGGAACGCACATTTCTAACAGGCGGTCATAGATTCGGGCATGCGCGGTATCCTGCGGATGCCGGATCTCGTCCAGTGTCAGGTTGGTCGTGACGATCAAAGGCTTTCGGCTGCGGTAGCGACTGTCTACAATGTTGTAGATTTGTTCCAGCGCATACTCTGTGCTGCGCTCCATGCCAAAATCATCAATGATGAGAAGTGGATAGCGGCACAACCTGTCTACCACCTCATTCCGCCCGGAAAAGCTGTTGTTCAGCTCGTTCAGGATGTGTGCGAAGTTCGTCATGCGCACAGGCACTTCCTGAGCTATCGGAGCGTTCGCAATACACCCGGCAAGGAAACTCTTGCCTGTGCCGACACCGCCCCAGAACAGAAGCCCAATGTTCTCTGAGCGCATGGTCTGCCACTGCTCTACATAGCGGTGTGCATGGTGCATCTGTGGGCTGCGTCCGTTGTCGTTTGCAAATGTCCAGTCCAGCAGAGCGGAATCAGAAAAGCCGTCTGCTTTCAGCCGCCGCACAAGGTCGAGGTGTTTCTGCGCCTTAATAGCTGCTTCCTGCTGCTCCCGTTCGGCTTTATGGCAGGCACATTCTACCGGATGCTTGTTCTTCCCCATCAGGACAAGACCCTTGGCAAAGAAGGCTTCTTTTGGGGTTCTGCACTTGCCGCAATAGAGCAGGCCATTCTCACCGGGATAGTCCGCTGCATTTTCGGGAATACTGGAAACGGATTGTTCCAGAACTTTTTTGATCGTCTTTATAGGCTTTCTCCTTCCTTGAAGGTGTAGTCCGGGATGCCCGGCGTCGATTTTCGTTCTGTTTTCTGCCGCTTTGCCCAGATACGCAGGGTGGCGGCATGGTCGGCGTACTTCTTATCTGTGGACTGGATATAAGCCGAAAGCTGTTCGATTAGATCATCCAGCCCGGAGAAATCAGCTTTGAGTCGCCTGTACTCCTTTGCTGTTAAAAAGACATTTTGATATTCTCCAAAGGTCAAATGAGCGTCTGTTGTTCTTATCAGGTGGCTATCTTTCAGGTTGCTCTTATTACGTTGGTTAGGTGTGCATTTCTGCGCAATCATACTACTCGTTTCTGCACAGTCATCCTTGGCATTTTTGTATACTGTGACTGCGCAATTCTGCGTAGTATGCGGAACCTTGAGCAGAATACGGCTGGGCTTGGAAAATCCACTGCGGATACGTTCCACGAGCTGTGCGTTTTCCAGCTCGGAGAAAGAGCGCGTTACACTGGAAATGCTGCATCTCAAGTCTTTTGACAGATGAGAAAGCGGATAGACTACATAAATGCGATCCTGTGCATCGATCCAGTTGTTCTTTTGAGAAAGCGTTGCTCGGTCAAGCAGCAGGGTGTAGAGTAGTTTTGCTGTGTGGCTCAGGTTGGTATCCAGCAGAAAGCGGGGATAGGGTAGATATTGTGGCAGGGGCGTAGTGACAGTCAGGTAGTCGGAAATAGAATTCACCTCCAGTGTCTTTTCATCAAACAAATTTTTGGAAAGCATTTTACTGGCTGTTGGTAGTCTTCAGAAGATGCTGCCGATGCTGCTCTTTCAGATGCACAATATAGCTTTCTGCCTTTTGCAAAGCAGCAATAACTTTTGCTTCAATCTCTACATTTGTCAGAAAGTCGGGATACAGAGCAAAGCATTGTTCGAGACGGAAAATAAAGCTATCAGAGGCACTGTTGATTTCACTGAACATTCCTTCGGCATCGGCGACATGATCAACCGTTGCCATCTTTTCTCCTAGCTCACGAATGGTCTGGAGTTCGGTGCTGCGCTTTCCCGATGAAATAAAAGGTCGATTCTCTGAGAGTGGATCAGCCGTTTGGATCTTCGATGTGGCAGCACTAGAGAAATTGCGTTCGGTGACCTTGGAAAGCAATTCTAAATTTTCATAGGTGTCTGCACTATCGTCTGGTTTACCGTTTAACTTTTCCTCTCGCCACGTTGATACCACGGTGGGCAATGCTTCTGTGGGAGTTCCACGGATAATGGTAGCCTCTCGCTGGGATAGCTTAAGTTTGCCGGATAAGATTTCTTCCTGAATGCCGGGGCAGTATTTTTCCATCAGCTCAACGGTTTTCATGAACTGCTCGGCACGAATTACAAAAGAGGGACTTACATTATTTTCTTTGGCGATTCGTTCGGTCGTGTTTTCTACCGATGGCAAATTGTCAATTTGACAGTTTGCCACCTGCGTGTACTGATTGCCATGGTTTCCCCCACGAGTGGATTTTTCAGAGTGATACTGCTTTCCAATCAGGAACTTTTTCTGTTCGGGTGTCAGATTCCGACGACCCAGCTGATGTTTGCAGATCCATGCCAGAACATCTTCACGGGTTTCGCAGGTACAGGAAATCGAACGGGTGGTATAAGGAATTTCCGGGTGCTGCTGGAGAATCTTATAGCGATTGTGGCCATCAACAAGAATGTTGCCCCAGACGATCAGGGGAGACAGGACTTCGCCCTCTGAAAGGATGTTTTCTTCCAGTTGCTGAAATTCTTCATCGGTCAATGCAGGAATCTGAGATTGAAATTCAGAATCAATGATAAATTCAAACTTGTTTTTCTTCATAGGCAAAATCTCCTTTCAAAAATCTATTGGTATTTCTGCCGTTCTCCCTGCATGGGTTTCCTGCCCCCTTCCGGCGGCGTTTTCCGGCTCGATCTTGCGAGGTCATGGCCGGGTATCACATGCAGACGGTCATGCGGTTTTCAAGGTTCGATGAAGGCTTGTAGAAAGCATATCACAATGAAGCAGAAATATTTAGGAAGCATTCCTTCCGGTTTTCAGTGGATTTTAGGAGGATCCCAAGGAAAAACCGGAAGGAATGCTTCCGCTTCTTGGAAAATGTTCTGGATAGAGCATACCATAAAGGCACTCGATTTTTTAGGACCTATTACTTCCGCTTTTTACCTTCAAAACCGGAAGTAATAGGTCAGGTTTGATGTGATATTGGATGAATCAACGCTGATTTTTCCGAAACGAATTTTTCTCCAAGAAATTTGCTTATTCAGCGTCCGTTAAGGTGCGGAACTAGCGTATTCTTGTGCTGAACATCGGGTTTGGGCGAAGCCCAACAAGTGTTTTGAAGCTGGATTTGTAAAATCGGATTCAAAAATTGCAAGTTGGTACTAACTCGCCCTACTTGCTGCGGTTGCAAACTCGAAAATTTTTGTGTAGAAAAATAACCGTCCGCTTCAAGTTGAACTTGAAAGCAGACGGTCCTGATTGCAAAATGATTTTCAAATTTGAAAAGCACCTTGAGAGGCTTCATAGCACCCGCAAGCAATGCAGACGTATATACATCTGCGAACTTGTCGGGGCGAGGCACCTCCATCTGCTGTCGCAGACCATTCTGTCGCTTAAAAGCCCCACTGGGGCTTTCATTGCTGCGCTGCGCTCCGCAAACGCGAATTTTGCTCTGCAAAATACTTGTTGGGGACACCCAAACCCGTGAACTGCATCCGTTGGATGCAGGCTTGGCGTCTCCAAATGAGAAAGTCTATGGTTCTAACACATTGTCAGCCATTGGTAAAACAACTTTTTCCAGTCAAAAAAGAAAATAGCGATGATTAAAGATGAACATTGCAGAAAAATGTGATACAATAGAAAATGAAAATCCAAACAACAGGAGGAATCCCCTCGTGGCCAACAACGTGAACGTCAAAAAACTGGAAGCTGACCTGTGGGAGTCGGCAGATCTACTGCGTGCAGGCTCTAAACTCACCTCAAACCAATACTGTATGCCGGTGTTGGGACTGATTTTTCTGCGGTATGCGTACAGCCGCTTCAAACTGGTAGAGCAGGAGATCCTGAAAGACCGTCCCGTGCGCGGCGGTCGGGTGCTGCCGGTGGAGCAAAGCGACTTTGCCGAAAAGAGTGCACTGTTTCTGCCCAAGGAGGCGCAGTACAATTACTTAGTCAATTTGCCTGCCAACATCCCGGAGCAGGGGCTGACCGGCATTGAGGGCAATCCTCTGAACAGTCTGGGCGAAGTGGTGAACAACGCCATGGAACTGGTGGAGCAGCAGAGCGAGCAGCTGCAGGGCGTTCTGCCGAAGGACTACACCATCTTCTCGGATGAGCTGCTGGGGGAACTGCTGCGCATCTTCAACAATGATGCGTTGGACGATGTGGGCGGCGATGTGATCGGCCGTATCTACGAGTACTTTTTGAATAAGTTTGCCAAGAATGTGGCACAGGACGACGGCGTGTTCTTTACGCCGAAATCGCTGGTGAAGATGATCGTCAATGTGCTGGAGCCTGCCCACGGCGTTCTGTTGGACCCGGCTTGCGGCAGCGGCGGTATGTTTGTGCAGACCGGCGACTTTGTAAACCATGCGGGCATGATCGCCAACAACACCATGACCTTCTACGGACAGGAAAAGGTGGAGTACAACGCCAAGCTCTGCCTGATGAATATGGCCGTGCATGGTCTGACCGGCGTGATCAAGTCCGGCGATGAAGCCAATACCTTCTATCACGATGCCCACAACCTGAACGGCTGTTGCGACTATGTGATGGCAAATCCGCCGTTTAACGTGGACAAGGTCAAGTCGGAGTCGGCGCAGAGTGCCGGGCGGTTGCCCTTTGGCCTGCCCGGTGTGAACAAGGCCAAGGAGATCGGCAACGCAAATTATCTGTGGGTGTCCTATTTCTACTCCTACCTGAACGAGCATGGCCGTGCGGGTTTTGTGATGGCGTCCTCGGCTACCGACAGTCAGGGCAAAGACAAGGACATCCGTGAAAAACTTATCCAGACCGGCCATGTAGACGTGATGATGAGCGTGGGCAACAACTTCTTCTACACCAAGAGCCTGCCCTGTTCGCTGTGGTTTTTGGATAAGGGCAAGCCGGAACATCTGCTGGACACCGTACTGTTCATCGACGCCCGCAACTATTATACTGTGGTGGACCGCACTCAGAACGAGTGGAGCGACTGGCAGCTGAAGAACCTCAACGCCATTGTCTGGCTCTATCGTGGCGAGGTGGACAAGTACAAGGTGCTTCTGGCGGAGTATCACGCAGAACTGGCGGACGACCGCCCCTTTGCAGAGATTCAGGCCGCACTGGAACAAAACGTGCAGGCCAAGCGGGAAGAAGCCAAAGCCGCTGTGGAGGCAGCACCCCGCAAGGAGCGCAAGACCACGCAGGAAAAGTTCGACAAGGAGCTGGAAGCCCTCAACGAGAAGCTGACCGTTGCCAAGGAGGCCGTCTGGCTCACCGAAAAGTTTGGCGAGGGCGCTTATCAGGATATCCCCGGTCTGTGCAAGGTGGCTAGCCGCGACACCATCCTCAACGAGAAAGGCGCATCCCTGACGCCAGGTGCCTATGTGGGCGTTGCACCCGTGGAGGATGACGGCGTGGATTTTGCCCAGCGGATGAAGGAGATCCACAAGGAACTGCTGGAATTGCAGGCAGAGTCCAACCGCCTGATGGAAACCATCTCGAAGAATCTGGAGGAGATGGGGGTATGAAGTGGGAAAAGGTGAGACTTGAAGATTGCTGTTATAGTATCTCAGATGGAGACCATCAACCTCCACCGAAGGCACAACAGGGCATTCCATTTGTGACGATTTCAAATATAAATTCAATGAATCAGCTGGATTTCTCTGACACGATGTTTGTTCCAAAAGAATATTATCAGTCTTTGGATGAAAAGAGAAAAGTTCGTAAAGGAGACGTACTTTATTCTGTGGTCGGTTCATTTGGAATTCCTGTTCTGATAAAGGAAGAAAGACCATTTGTTTTTCAGCGACATATTGCGATTTTACGTCCAAAAGAAGATATTGTTGACAGTGGATTCCTGTTTTATACAATGTTGAGCAGAGACTTTTATGCAAAAGCTGACGCAGTTGCAATTGGAGCTGCTCAGCGTACAGTAAGTTTAGGTTCATTGAGAAATATAAAAATTGATGTTCCATCATTGGAAAGTCAAAAACATATCGCTGATATTCTCTCTGCTTACGACGACCTGATTGAAAACAACCAGAAACAAATCAAATTGCTGGAAGAAGCTGCCCAACGGCTTTATAAAGAGTGGTTTGTGGATTTGCGATTTCCGGGGCATGAAAACACGAAAATTGTGGACGGTGTGCCGGAGGGGTGGAGCAGGACAAATATCAATGGGATATTGACGTTTCATCGAGGATATGATTTAACAAAAAACGAGATGAAAGCTGGACGATATCCAGTTATTGGTTCAACCTCGATAATCGGCTATCACAACGAGTTCAAAATTAAAGGGCCAGGTATTGTAACAGGTCGTTCTGGAAGTTTGGGAAAATACCAATTGGTTTGGGATGATTTTTGGCCACATAATACATCACTTTACATAAGCAATTACAAGGGACATAATATATTTTTTGTTTACAGCTTGCTACAAACAGTGGACTTTGCATCGCTAAATAATGGGGGCGCCATCCCGACATTAAATCGAAATGTGCTTTCCAATATTGAAGTAATTGAGCCGGAAAAGAAATTGCAAGATGTGTTTGCGAAGATTGCAGAACCACAATATCAGAAAATTAAAAATTTGGAAAAGCAAAATGATAGATTAAAAACAGCGAGAGATTTACTGTTGCCAAAGTTCATGAGTGGGGAAGTGGAGGTGTGATACCATGGATATGCCAAAAGAATTTTATGATATGGTGTGTGCTGACATTAAAAGACTAGACAATGTTCGAAACTTAAGTGCAGAAGAGTTATTTGAACTACATCGTCAGATTGATGCAAGGTATCAAGCTTGCATCAACAAGTGGTGTGATGGTTTGTGGTGCTCTACAAGTGATGGAACACATATTGCTTATGGACATTTGGCCCAGAATCCTCAAAAGTATGTGTTATCTAATTTGAAGATGATGAAGGCAAAATTGGAAACATATAAGTACCAGATGAATGCGGTACAGTTGCCCAAGCCGGAAGTTTCCAATTCTCAGGTCGTCAATGTGACTAACAGCGTGAATGTGAACATTACATTTGAGCAGGTACGCAAAGAAGTAGAAGAAATGACTTCACTCACAAATGAACAGACACAGGAAGTGCTGGATAAAATTTTTGAGATTGAAGAAGTGGTAAAGTCCAAAGACAGCAAGAAGTCAAAATGGGAAAAGGTAAAGCCTGTTTTGACGTGGCTGGCAGATAAGAGCTGTGATGTGGGGATTGCGTTATTGCCGTTGCTGTTAAAAATAGGACAGTAATAAAATTAATTTCATGGGCTTTGATGAAAGGGGTGTTCATAATATGTCAAATCCGCTTAATAAATATTGTTCCGAAGCAAATGATCTTAAGGACGTAAAAGATGCGATGAATAAAATTCAAAAACTTCGTGCTCAAATGAAGAATCCGACCAGAGATGGAATGAACGAAGCGTTGCGAGATGCAAAAATGAGTGCGCTGATGGAAATTTCGGCCTTGGAAATGGCGCAGGGTGCGACAAGTTGGGCACCTTTTTCAGCAGCATCAGATAGCCAGCTATACGCACTCCTAGGACAGTATGAACAAGGATTAAAATTGCATTGTATTGCTAAAATAGGCGAAAAAGCGTTTGATGAGCAAATGAAAGAAATACAAGAGAAAACGGGAAAGAGAGATTCTTTTGGTATATGAAAGCGGCTAACGAAACTGTTGAATGAAAAATGGAGGGTATGATCTATGCCAGAGTGGATAACATGGGTATTTGATGGAATTGGTTCGACAATTTTCTCTTTAATCGCAGGAGCCTTGATTGGTGGAGCGATTGGATATAAGATAGGCGTACATAAAAACGTTAAACAGAAACAGACTGGCGGAGACAATGTTAAACAGCGACAGGAGTTTACACTGGAAAATGAAGATGTTTCCAAAGATGGAGGAAAGATAAAAAACAATTTTCAACAAAGCCAAAAAGCCGGTGATAATGCAGAGCAGGTGCAGATTGGAGGTATAAAACGTGGACGTTAACAAACAGAGCCAACAGGCCGGTGAGGGAAGTCAGCTAGTTCAGGCTGGTACAATTGTTATCAATCAGGGTGTTTCAGAAGAAAGAGTTAGAACGGTTTTTAATGAAATGGTTCCAAGAGCATTGGAGGAGTATACAAAAGAAGCATACACAAAAGCCAATGAGAGAATTACAAACTGGGAAAATTCTGTATTGCCCCGTGTTAATGAAGTTAAGGGGATGCTTGAAGCTTTTGCAGATCCGGCATTTCAGCAGGTCCTTAGAAAAGCTCAACAGTCGGCGGCGGTGACTGATGAAAAAGCTGACTATGATTTGTTAACAGAACTATTAGTTTGCCATGTCGAGAAAGGGGACAGTAGAAAGAATTATGTGGGAATAAATAAGGCAGTTGAAATTGTTGGACAAATTGACAATGATGCTCTATGTGGATTGACAGTAGCACATGTGTTAGAAAGATTTGCACCGATTACAGGTGATGTTACGTACGGATTAGAAGTGTTGGAGGAAGTGTACCGAAAACTTGTATATCAAGAATTGCCCAAAGGGGAGGATTGGTTAGACCATCTCGATACATTGGGTGCAATAAGAATGTCTTCAATGGGAGGTTTTAAGAAGTTTATTGACTATTATCCCAAGGTGCTAAACGGATATGCATGTATAGGAATAAAAAAGGAATCCGAAGAATATCACAAAGCGTCAGAGCTATTGCAAGAAATTTCATTGAATGCAGAAACCTGTTTGAAACCTAATGAATTTTTGGATGGTTTTGTTAGAATTGATATAAGAAGTTTTGACCAAATTGAAACCCTGCGGGTTATACATCAAGGAATAGGAAAGCCGATAACTTCAAAAGAAAAGCAAGTATTTGAAGCAGTTTGGAAACTATATGAAACAGATGCTAATAAACAGAAACAAGTCAATGAAGCATTTGTGAAGAAGTGGGATTCGTATCCAGTTCTAAAAGAAATACATGGATGGTGGGATGAAATTCCAACGAGTTTCTCAATAACGAAAGTTGGCGAAATTTTGGCACATACAAATGCTAAAAGATGTGATTCTACAATCCCTGATATGATATAAGGTGAGGTGATCCTATGAGCCGCGAATACTCCGAAAATGTCCTTGTCCAGAACAGCGCAGGCAACCTGCTGCAAAACGTTCTGGGCTGGGAGGTCGTGCTGGCTTACAACTCCGAAAAGCTGGGGCCAGACGGGACGTTGGGCCGCACCGGCTATGGGGAAGTGTTGCTGACCCGGTATTTTCGGCAGGCACTTTTGCGGCTGAACCCGTGGCTCACCCCGAACCAGCTGGACGAGGTGCAGAAGAAATTCACGGCGCACGTTTCCACCGCATCCCTGATGCAGATCAATGAGGAAAAGTATTTTCTGCTACGGGATGGCATCCCGGTGACGGTCAAGCGGCTGGATGGCCGCACCGAAACGCGGAGTGCGGCGGTGATCGACTTCAAAAAACCGGAAAATAATCATTTCCTCGCCGTAAAAGAAATGAAGATCCACTCGCAGCTGTACCGCCGCCGGACAGACATTGTGGGCTTTGTCAATGGCATTCCGCTGCTGTTTATCGAGCTGAAAAAGCCCACCGTGGATGTGCAGAACGCCTACATAGACAACTATCGGGATTACCTCGATACCATTCCGCAGTTGTTCTATTACAATGCCTTTCTCATGCTGTCCAATGGATTGGAAGCCAAGGTGGGCACGCTTGGCAGCAAGTACGAGTTTTTCCACGAGTGGAAGCGTCTGAAGGAAAGCGATGCAGGCAGCGTGGAACTGGAAACCATGCTGCGGGGCATCTGCGAGAAAAAGACCTT
>UMJV01014567.1_pt1 | contig 10228 bp, 10 predicted proteins | sample 1966141 | NCBI WGS metagenome assembly UMJV01 (sample SAMEA4836158, study PRJEB28245) | human gut metagenome | biome: gut microbiome; material: fecal sample | place: Denmark | collected 2008
ACGATGGCAGCGGGGGCAGCATTAAAAGCTCTGGAAGACGCAGAAATGAAGGCAGAAGAAATCGATCTGATCCTTGTGGCAACCATTTCTCCAACAGAGATCATGCCCTGTGTGGCATGTGGGGTGCAGGAGCGGCTCGGAGCGGAAAAGGCTACCTGCTTTGATCTGAACGGCGCCTGCACAGGATCTCTTCTGGCACTGAACACTGCGCAGGCATACCTGGCCCAGGGAATATATAGGAATGCCCTTGTGATCGGTGCGGAAAAACTGTCCGGTTTAACGGACTGGACAGATCGTGGCACCTGCATTCTTTTTGGGGATGGTGCGGGAGCAGTCGTGCTGAGAGCAGAAGAGGGTGGAAGCTATGCACAGGTAACCCATTCCATTGGAAAAAAAGGCGGTGCACTTACCTTACAGAGCAGAAATCAGATCCGTTATGAAAATGATCCGAAGGCAAAGGAAACTTACATACAGATGAACGGAAAGGAAGTGTTCAGCTTTGCCGTGAGCAAGGTACCGGAGGCTGTGAAGGAGCTTCTTTCCCGAGAGCAGGTTTCCTGTGAAGATATCAGTTATTATCTTCTCCACCAGGCAAATGAGCGGATCATCCGTTCCGCAGCAAGGCGGCTGGGCGAAGACATTTCCAAGTTCCCTATGAATATGGACAGATACGGCAATACTTCTTCCGCAAGTCTTCTTATCCTCTTGGATGAGATGAAAAAAAGCGGAAAACTGCAGCGGGGTGACAGAATGGTCCTTGCAGGCTTCGGCGGCGGACTGACGTACGGAGCAAGCCTGATCGAGTATTAAAGCCCCTGTTAATGAATTGTTAAAATAAGGCTACGTAGTGAATGCGGATGTTTTTATCCGCTTGATCCAAATAAACCGCGGATGCTTTTATCCGCTTGATTTAATTTTCCGGAGGTAAAAGATGAAAACAAAAGTTACAGAATTACTTGGTATTGAATATCCCATCATCCAGGGCGGTATGGCCTGGGTGGCAGATCATCACATTGCGGCAGCAGTATCCGAGGCAGGCGGCTTGGGACTGATCGCAGCGGCAAACGCACCGGCAGAGTGGGTGCGTGAGCAGATCCGTGAGGCGAAAAAACTGACAGATAAGACTTTTGGTGTAAACATCATGCTGATGAGTCCAAGTGCCGATGAGGTTGCGAAGATCGTAGTAGAAGAAGGGATCAAGGTAGTAACAACCGGTGCCGGAAGCCCGGAAAAATACATGGAAGCATGGAAAGCTGCCGGAGTAAAGGTGATCCCGGTTGTTGCATCTGTAGCTCTTGCAAGAAGAATGGAGCGCTGTGGCGCAGATGCAGTGGTAGCAGAGGGAACCGAGTCCGGCGGACATATCGGTGAGACAACCACTATGGCGCTGGTACCGCAGGTCGTGGATGCAGTAAAGATCCCGGTAATTGCAGCAGGTGGAATTGCAGACGGTCGTGGGATCGCGGCAGCCTTTATGCTGGGTGCAGAAGCCGTACAGATGGGAACCCGATTTGTGGCAACAGAGGAATGTCACGTACATGAGAATTACAAACAATTCCTTCTGAAAGCCAGGGATATCGACACAAGAGTAACCGGCCGTACCACAGGTCATCCGGTCCGTACCTTAAGAAACCCTATGACAAAGGAATATCTGGAGAAAGAAGCTGCAGGTGCATCCTTTGAAGAACTGGAAATGCTGACACTTGGTGGCCTCAGGAAGGCTGTTGTTGACGGCGATGTAAAAACCGGAAGCGTTATGTCCGGACAGATCGCAGGTATGGTAAAGGATGTACCGACCTGTAAGGAGCTGATGGCAAGACTGATCAGAGAGACAAAAGAGACTGTAAAGAAAAACAGTTTTCTTGTGGAGGAATAATAAATGGGAAAAACAGCATTCATCTTTCCGGGCCAGGGTGCACAGAAGGCCGGAATGGGAAAAGATTTTTATGAGAAATACGATACAGCAAAGGATGTTTTCGACTCTGCCGGTGAGTGGCTGGATCTGGATATGAAAGCACTTTGCTTTGAAGAAAATGACAGGCTTGACCTGACTGAATATACACAGGCTGCACTGGTCACTACCTGTCTTGCCATGGAGAAGGTGGTAGAGGAGATGGGACTTCATCCAGATGTAACTGCAGGATTAAGCCTTGGCGAGTACTGCGCTATTGAAGCTGCCGGCGGCATGGAGCTGAAGGGTGCTGTTACTACCGTGAGAAAAAGGGGAATCCTTATGGAGCAGGCAGTTCCGGCAGGTAAGGGAAGCATGGCAGCAGTTATGGGAATGGAGACAGAGAAGATCGAGGAAGTGCTTGCAGACATTGCAGATGTAAGCATTGCAAACTACAACTGTCCCGGCCAGATCGTGATCACAGGCCTTGCGGAGGCAGTTGCGGAAGCCTCTGAAAAGCTGAAGGCAGCCGGAGGAAGAAGAGTAATCCCGTTAAATGTCAGCGGACCGTTCCACTCCGCAATGCTTGCCACTGCAGGAAAAGAACTGGGAAAGGTTCTGGAGGGTGTCACACTTCATGAACTTAAAATCCCGTATGTGACAAACGTGACCGCAGAGTATGTGGAAGATCCGGCGGAAACAAAAGCACTTCTGGAAAAACAGATTTCTTCTTCCGTGCGCTGGCAGCAGAGTGTGGAAAATATGATCCGTCAGGGAGTAGATACATTTATTGAGATCGGACCGGGAAGAACCCTTGCCGGATTTATGAGAAAGATCGACAGAAATGTAAAAGTATATAACATCCAGACCGTAGAAGATGCAGAGAAGGTCTGCCAGGAACTGGTATAAATATTGGAAAAAAAGATAAAGAATCAAAAATAAAGCAGGCATAGTGCAGCAGACAGAAATGCCAGGTAACAAATGCGGATCACGGATGACCGCATAACATCAGAAAGGAATTCATATGTCAGAGAAAAAAATCGCAGTTGTAACAGGCGGTGCACGTGGGATCGGGAAAGCCATCGCCCTGGAGCTTGCAAAAGCAGGAAACCTTGTAGTGATCAATTATAACGGCTCAGAAGAAAAAGCCCGGGAAACAAAAGCAGAGATCGAGGCAGCCGGCGGCCAGGCAGATATCCTGCAGTGCAATGTGGCAGATTTTGATGCATGTGAAGCTTTTTTCAAAGCTGTTGCAGAAAAATACGGACGTGTTGATATCCTGGTAAATAATGCCGGAGTTACGAAGGACGGACTTCTCATGAAAATGAGTGAGGAAGATTTTTCCAGAGTTGTTGATATCAATCTGAAAGGAACCTTCAACTGCATCCGTCATGTGTCCAGAATGATGCTGAAGCAGAGAAGCGGCCGGATCATCAGCCTTTCATCGGTGGTAGGCCTTCGTGGAAATGCAGGACAGGCCAATTATGCGGCATCCAAAGCCGGGATCATCGGTCTTACAAAATCCGCTGCAAAGGAGCTAGCATCCAGAGGGATCACGGTCAACGCCATTGCACCGGGATTTATCAAAACAGACATGACGGACGTGCTTTCTGACAAAGTAAAAGAAAATATTGCGGCATCTATCCCCATGGGAAGCATGGGAACAACAGAAGACGTGGCAAAGGCAGCTGCATTTCTGGCATCAGACGGTGCACGTTACATCACAGGACAGGTACTTCGCGTAGACGGCGGAATGGCAATGTAAAGAAGGCTCCCCGGAGTCAGGAGGATAGATTGATGAAAAGACGAGTAGTAGTAACAGGACTTGGAGCAGTAACACCGATCGGAAATGATGTGGAAAGCTTCTGGAACGGAGTAAAAGAAGGAAAGGTGGGGATCGGACCGATCACCCGTTTTGATACGACCGGATACAAGGCAACACTGGCAGCAGAGCTTAAAGATTTTGTGGCAAAGGATCGCATGGATCCGAGAACTGCAAGAAGAATGGAGCCTTTTTCCCAGTATGCGGTAGCAGCTGCACTGGAAGCAGTGGAAAATTCCGGGCTTAAGATGGAAGAGGAAGATCCGTACATGGTAGGCGTTATCATCGGCTCCGGTGTGGGAAGTCTTCAGGCTACCGAGACCAATGAGAAGAAGCTTATGGAAAAAGGTCCTTCAAGAGTGGATCCGCTTCTTGTTCCGAAGATGATCACAAATATGGCAGCCGGAAATGTTTCTATCGCTACCGGCGCAAAAGGAAAATGCACCAACGTGGTAACGGCATGTGCGACAGGAACACATTGTATCGGAGATGCTTTCCGTGCCATTCAGTATGGTGATGCAGATGTAATGCTTGCCGGTGGTACAGAGGGAGCTGTCTGCCCTATCGGTATCGCAGGCTTTGCAAGCCTTACTGCACTGAGCACAAGTGAGGATCCGCTGCGTGCATCCATTCCGTTTGATAAAGACAGAGGCGGTTTTGTTATGGGGGAGGGTGCAGGTGTGGTTGTTCTGGAAGAGCTTGAGCATGCCAAAAAGAGAAATGCCAATATCCTGGCAGAGGTTGTGGGATACGGTGCAACTGCAGATGCTTTCCATATCACATCTCCGGCCGAGGACGGAAGCGGCGCCGCACGTGCTATGGAAAATGCCATGAAGGAAGCAGGTGTTGCACCGGCGCAGGTAGATTATATCAATGCACACGGAACCGGAACACATCACAATGACCTGTTTGAAACAAGAGCTATCAAGCTTGCGTTTAAGGACGCTGCCAAGGATGTAAAGATCAATTCCACAAAATCCATGGTGGGCCATCTTCTTGGCGCAGCAGGAGCTGTTGAGTTTATCGTATGCGTAAAATCCATTCTGGACGGATTTATCCATCAGACAGTGGGAACAACAGAAACAGAGGAGGAGCTTGATCTGAACTATATGATCGGCGCTCCGGCAAAACAGGAAGTTCGTTATGCAATGAGCAATTCCCTTGGATTTGGAGGACACAACGGAACATTGCTTGTAAAGAAGTATGAGGAGGACTGAAGCTATGGAATTTAACCAGATCCTTGAACTGATTGATCACGTATCTGCATCAGAGCTTACTGCCTTTACATATGAGACAGCAGATCTGACCTTAAGTATGGAGCATGGAAAGCCACAGATCATCCAGGGGGTTATAGGAGAAACTGTGGAAAACATTCCGGCAGTAGGAATGACCGGTGGAAAAGTCCGCAGGGCAGTGAATACAGCACCGGTGGCGGGCAAAGATCCTGTGGTACTGGCTTCAACAGATGAAATGGCAGTGACAGTGACAGGAAAAACTGTGGCAGAAGCACAGGGAGTGAAAGGTACTGAGCAGTCGGAAAACGTACCACAGAGCGGGGAAGATCAGACAGGCAGCCTGGTAACATCTCCGCTGGTAGGAACCTTCTATGCTGCACCGTCACAGGATCTTCCGCCTTACGTTCAGGTGGGAGACAAGGTAAAAAAAGGACAGGTTCTTGCAATCGTGGAAGCTATGAAGCTGATGAATGAGATCGAAAGTGATTTTGACGGCGAGATCGCAGAGATCTATGTGGAGAACGGACAGCCGGTAGAATACGGTCAGAAGCTTTTCCGTATCCGATAAGCACCTTCAGATCAGAATCAGAGAATAAGAAAAATTATTGTTTCAGGAGGATAGAGAATGAAGCATCTTGATGTAAAACAGATCGAGGAGATCATTCCACACAGACATCCGTTTCTGCTTGTGGACTATATTGAAGATTATGAGCCGGGTGAATTTGCTGTCGGATATAAATGTGTGACCTTCCGCGAGGATTTTTTTCGGGGACATTTTCCCCAGGAGCCGGTAATGCCGGGTGTTCTGATGGTAGAAGCGCTGGCACAGGTGGGTGCGGTAGCCATTCTTTCCCTGGAGGACATGAAGGGAAAAACCGCTTATTTCGGAGGTATCAACAAGTGTAAATTCCGCAGAAAGGTAGCTCCGGGAGACAAGCTCCGTCTTGAAACAAAGATCATCCGCAGAAAGGGTCCTGTAGGCATTGGTTCTGCAGTGGCATCTGTGGATGGCGAGGTTGCCGTAGAGGCTGAGCTTACATTTATGATCGGGTAAGGTGATTGTATGATTCGAAAGTTACTGATCGCCAACAGAGGCGAGATCGCGGTGCGTATTATCCGTGCCTGCAGAGAAATGGGAATTGCCACAGTGGCGGTTTATTCTGAGGCAGATGAGGAAAGCCTTCACACACAGCTGGCGGACGAAGCAATCTGTATCGGACCGGGACCATCTGCACAGAGCTATCTGAATATGGAACAGATCATCAGTGCAACCATGGTTTCCGGTGCGGATGCCATTCATCCGGGATTTGGTTTTCTTTCTGAAAATGCCAGATTTGCGGAGCTCTGTGAAAAATGCGGGATCACATTTGTGGGTCCGCCATCAAAGGTCATCCGTATGCTGGGCAATAAAAAAATTGCAAGAAGCACCATGATCGCAGCTGGTGTTCCGGTAGTTCCGGGCAGCGAAGGGGATGTGGAGGATATTGAAACCGGTCTTAAGGAAGCTGAGAGGATCGGTTATCCGGTGATCATCAAGGCAGCTCTTGGCGGCGGCGGAAAAGGCATGCGTGTGGCAAACACACCGGAGGAATTTCCGGAAGCCTATGCAACCGCCAGAAAAGAGTCTGAGATCGCTTTTGGCGACGGTACCATGTATATTGAACATTTCGTGGTAAATCCGAGACATATTGAGTTTCAGATCCTTGCAGACAGCTTCGGAAATGTGATCCATCTGGGAGAGCGTGACTGCTCCATCCAGAGAAATCATCAGAAGATGATCGAGGAATCTCCAAGTGCTGCAGTTTCTTCGGAATTAAGAGAAAAGATGGGTCATGCGGCGGTGACGGCGGCGAAAGCAGCCGGTTACGTAAATGCGGGAACGATTGAATTTCTTCTGGAACCGGATGGAAAATTCTGGTTTATGGAAATGAATACAAGGATCCAGGTGGAGCATCCGGTGACAGAGTGGGTAACAGGAATCGATCTTGTAAAGGAGCAGCTGAAGATCGCTTCCGGAATGCCTCTTGAGATATCACAGGAGGATGTCCGGATCCAGGGACACGCTATTGAGTGCAGGATCAATGCTGAAAATCCCCAGAAAAATTTCCGTCCTTCGCCGGGAACTATCCAGGGAGCGCATTTTCCGGGAGGAAACGGGATCCGTGTGGATACCTGTGTGTATAACGGCTGTAAGATCCCGCCGTATTATGATTCCATGCTTGCGAAGCTGATCGTTCATGCAGGTAACCGGAAAGAAGCCATTGCAAAAATGCAGAGTGCTCTTGGTGAGGTGATCATTGACGGAATCGATACAAATATTGACTATCAGTACGAAATCCTGAAAGATGAGGATTATCAGTCCGGAAACTTTGACACTGGCTTTCTTGCCAGCCATATCATTGCGGGAGTGAAGATCAATGAGAATTAAGCACATGTTCAAAAAAACAGTCAGGGATATCCGGGGGGAGGAACAGGAAAACACTCCGGAGGTGCCGGATAACCTGATGCGTAAATGCAACGCCTGCAAAGCGGCGGTTTTTGTAGACGAGGTAAAGCAGAATCAATACATCTGTCCCCACTGCGGAAATTATTTCCATGTACCCGCTTACCGTCGGATCAAACTGATTGCAGATAGAAAGAGCTTTGTGGAGTGGGATGCTCACATGGAAGAACAGAATCCCCTTCAGTACAGAGGCTACGAAGAAAAGCTTCAGGGGCTTCGTGAAAAGACAGGGCTTGATGAGGCTGTAGTTACCGGAAAGTGTACTATAAAAGGGACACCTGTGGCACTTGGTGTCTGTGACTGTCGTTTCATGATGTCCAGTATGGGAGAAGTCGTGGGGGAAAAGATCACGCGGGCTTTTGAACGTGCTACAGAGGAGAAGCTGCCGGTAATCCTCTATATCTGTTCTGGCGGTGCCAGAATGCAGGAGGGCCTGGTTTCCCTGATGCAGATGGCAAAAACCAGTATGGCCATCCGGAAGCACAGCGATGCCGGACTTCTTTATGTGCCGGTCCTCACAGACCCGACAACAGGCGGCGTGACGGCAAGCTTTGCTATGCTGGGAGATATTATCCTGGCAGAGCCGAAAGCGCTGATCGGTTTTGCAGGTCCCAGAGTGATCGAACAGACCATCGGGCAAAAGCTTCCCAAAGGCTTCCAGAGAGCGGAATTTCTTCTGGAACACGGCTTTGTGGACAAGATCGTAAAGCGTGAGGAGCAGAGGATCGTATTGGCGGATATTCTGAGATTACATCAGAACAAAGTCCTGAATAATGTACAGTCCGATAATACGGACATTAAAAATGGGTTCAAGTCTGACAATCAGGAATCGATGAAAACTGTTGAGGAAGATAATAGGATCTGGCCGGACTTCGTCCCATCCGGAGATTTCACTCCTTGGGAACATGTCCAGCTTGCCAGAGCCAAAACACGCCCTACAGGAAAGGATTACATCGAAGCGCTTTTTGACGATTTCATGGAATTTCACGGAGACCGTCACTGCGGGGATGATCCGGCAGTGATCGGTGGTGTGGCATTTTTCCACGGACAGCCGGTAACTGTCCTTGCACAGGAAAAAGGAGAGGGTACAAAGGAAAACATTACCCGGAATTTCGGAATGGTATCTCCGGAGGGGTACTGGAAATCCCTGCGCCTGATGCAGCAGGCAGAGAAATTTCACCGTCCGGTGATCTGCCTTGTAGATACACCAGGCGCATTCTGCGGGCTGGAAGCAGAGGAACGTGGACAGGGTGAAGCCATTGCAAAAAATCTCTATACACTGGCAGGTCTCACAGTGCCAGTGCTTTCCGTTGTGATCGGTGAAGGCGGAAGCGGAGGTGCCCTTGCCTTGGCGGTGGCAGATGAGGTATGGATGCTGGAGCATTCCGTTTATTCCATCCTGTCCCCGGAGGGCTTTGCCTCCATTCTCTGGAAAGACAGCAAAAAGGCAAAGGAAGCAGCAGCAGTGATGAAGCTCACAGCTGCAGACCTTTACCAGATGGGGATGATCGAGCATGTGATCCCGGAAGCAGAGCCTGTAAGCCGTGAGAACATAAATGATATCGCAGGTTATCTGGAAAACGGAATTGCGGATTTTCTTGAGAAATATGGCGAAGAAGAGCCGGAGAAGCTTCTGGAACATCGCTATGAACGTTTCCGGAAAATGTAGAAGCAATAAGTGCAGTGATTTTGTAGCCCGCAAAGTAAAAATCCAGTGGAAAAAATGCCATATTTATGTTACGATGGCTTCATAAACAGAGAACCGGAGAAGCCTTTTTGCTCCGGAGAAACAGGAGCGGGTAGAGTGGACAATCGGGAAGTTATAAATGATGTGCTGGTGAATCTGTTCAATGAGATCCTCCGACTGGAGGAGGAAGCCATCATCACAGATAAATATAAAGATATTTCCAACAATGATATGCACATTATCGAGGCTGTAGGTCTTGGAGGGGGGAACATGTCCTCCATTGCAGCCAAGCTTAAGATCACCGTAGGCTCCCTCACAACATCTATGAACAGTCTTGTAAAAAAAGGCTATGTGAAGAGAGAGCGAAGTGAGAAGGACCGGCGTGTGGTATTTATCCAGCTTACAAATAAGGGACGTATGGCATATCATCATCATGCGGAGTTTCACAGGCAGATGACAGAAGCGGTGATCGCAGAGCTGAATGAGAATGAGACAGACGTGCTGGTAAAAGCACTGGACGGACTGCGTAAATTTTTCAGACAGTATCACGAACAATGAAGAAATGTATAATAAAAGCATCCGGATCGGTAATAAAGGACAATTACCGATCCGGATGCTTTTTGCATAACAGGCATTTTCGACACGGACATTTATTGAAAATGATATTAAATGTCGCCTTTGTTTTTGTGATACGAGAGTTTATTCGTCCCAGCCATCCTGGAAGCGGATATTTACAGAGATATTGCGGACAACGTCTCCCTCCTGAAGCTCCAGATCGCTCTCATCGGAAACCGGAGGAAGCTTTCCCTCAAATTCCATAAGCTCTGTGTAGATCCAGTCGTATGCAGCTGCATTGGCATTTTCGATGGCATCATCCAGCGTGTCACCGTTGGCTTCACAGCAGGCAAGATCCGGAAAAAAAGCATTGTATTTTTTGTCCTCTGTGGGACGGAAAACTGCGGGATATATAAATTTCATAGGTAAGATTCCTTTCTTTTTTAAAATGAAGTGATCCGTGTAATACCATGAATATGGATAGTTTTACCTGACCTAGTACAGCGAATATTAAGTAACCGCCATATTGACTTGT
>UMJV01042652.1_pt1 | contig 10031 bp, 9 predicted proteins | sample 1966141 | NCBI WGS metagenome assembly UMJV01 (sample SAMEA4836158, study PRJEB28245) | human gut metagenome | biome: gut microbiome; material: fecal sample | place: Denmark | collected 2008
GGATATACGTGAGTAGATTCGGTTAGATCTATCAGTACGGACACCGAACAGGATGCCCCTCCGTCAGGGCGCGTCCGACTCGCGCTCCAGCGACCCCGCCTCGCGCTTCGCGGCGCGAAGCGAAATCTCCATCGTGCGGCCGCTCCGGAGCACTTTGAGCTTCACGACGGTGCCCGGAGGCGTCGCGGCGATCTGCTGCAGGAGGCGGTTGACGCGCTCCGTCCTCACGCCGTTCATCTCAAGGATCACGTCGAAGTGGCGGAGCCCCGCCGTGTCGGCGGGCGTGCCGGGGAGCACCCGGCGGACCATGACGCCGGCCGGGACGCCCAACCCCAGGTCGCGCGAGAGCTCTTCCGTGAACTGACGCGGAATGAAGCCGAGGTAGCCGCGGCGGACGTCTTCGCCTTTCAACATCGCGGGGAGCACCTGCCGGATGATCGAGGTCGGGATCGCAAAGCCGATCCCGACGAAGCCTTCCGAGTGCTCGGGCGAGAAGATCGCGGTGTTGATGCCGATGAGGCGCCCTTCGAGGTCGATCAATGCCCCGCCCGAATTCCCCTGGTTGATGGCGGCGTCGGTCTGGATGAAGTCTTCGTAGTTGTTCAACCCCAGGCCGTGGCGGCCCAAGGCGGAGACGATCCCCATCGTCACGGTCTGGCCGACGTCGAAGGGGTTCCCGATCGCGAGCACGACCTGACCGATCTTGAGCTCGCGGCTGTCGCCCAACTCAATGACGGGGAGGTTCTCACCCTTGATGACGAGCGTCGCGAGATCCGTCTCGGCGTCGCCCCCGGCCAGGGTCGCTTCGAACGTGCGTCCGTCGGGGAGCGCGACGTGAAGGTTGGGCGCTTCCTCGACGACGTGGTAATTTGTGAGGACGTGGCCGTCCTTCGAGACGATCACGCCCGACCCCAGGGGGTGGAGTTCGCGCTCGGGCGAGGCGTTCCAGTCGGAACCCGTCTCCTCGGCGCCGTCCCCCGGCGTCGTCGTGCGCGTGAAGATGTTGACGACGGCCGGCGCGGCCCGGCCGACGGCGTCGCTGTAGTCGCCGCGCGGGCCCTCGACGGGCGCCTCGTGCGGGGACGACGTCGTGAGCACGTACGCCCAACCCACCGCGCTCGCGATGGTGACGGCTTGGGCAAAGATCAACCAGAGTCGACGGAGCATGGGTCGGCCGGATAAAGGAATGGGAAGAGAGAAGGAAATGAAGCTCGCGGAATTGACGGCTTGGTTGGACCGCTATCTGGAAGCGGAACGGTTTTCTGATTATGCCCCCAACGGTCTTCAGGTTGAGGGGAAGGCGGACGTCCGGCGCATCGTCACCGCGGTGACGGCGAGCCGAGCCGCGATCGAATACGCCGTGAGCGTGGGCGCCGACGCGCTTCTCGTGCACCACGGCTGGTTCTGGAAGGGCGAGCCCGCGCCCGTCGTCGGGATGAAGGCGAAGCGCATGCGCCTCATGATGAAGGCGGACATGTCCCTGGTCGCCTATCACCTCCCGCTCGATGCCCACCCCGAGGTCGGGAACAACGCGCTTCTCGCGAAGATGCTCGGGATCACCTTGGAGACGCGAAGCGGCTTCTACGACCTTCTTCATGTGGGGACGTTGGCCGAACCCGTCCCGGCGCGGGTTTTCGCCCGCCGCGTCGCCGAAGCCTTGGGGCGTGAGCCGCAGCTTTTCGGCGACGGCGAACGCATGGTGAGGCGGATCGGCTGGTGCTCGGGCGCCGCACAGGGGGAACTCTCCGCGGCCGCCGCCCAAGGGGCGGATCTCTACCTCTCCGGGGAGATCTCGGAGCGCACCTGGCACGAGGCGCGCGAGGAGGACGTTCCGTACCTCGCCTGCGGACACCACGCGACGGAGTGCTGTGGGATCAAGGCTTTGGGCGAACTTTTGGCCGAAACCTTCCCCGAACTCGAGGTTTCCTTCTACGACGACCGCAATCCGGTTTGAAGTAAGTGAAAACCCTTAAAAATTTGGTGTTTTCGAAAGGGCTTCGGTAAAATGGTAGCCCTTTCGCTTCCGATCGTCCCAGGCGCGCACCTCCATCCCGCGCGCAACTGAGGGAAGCCGCTTTTTTCCATTGGCTGCGAGGTAAGTACCGCCATGATGACGCTTTACTCGGGACCGACGTGCCCCTTCTCCCACATGAGCCGCATCGTTTTGAACGAGAAGGGCTGTGAATTCGAAGTCGAGTCGATCGACCTTGAGGGCATTTCCGAAGAGATGAAGACGCAGTTCCTGCAGCTGAGCCCGTACCGCGAGCTCCCGGTGCTCGTCGAACGCGACCTCATCCTCTACAACGTCAACGTCATCAACGAATACATCGACGAGCGCTTCCCGCACCCGCAGCTCATGCCGACGGAGCCCGTCTCCCGTGCGCGCACGCGTCTCTTCCTGCAGATCTTTGAACGCGATCTGATGCCCTTCGTGCGCATGCTCGAAGCCCGCCGCGCGAGCGACGAGCAGAAGGCGCTCGCCCGCCGCCGCATCCTCGCGTGCCTGCAGGTGCTCTCGATGCGCATCGGCCCGACGAAGTTCATCTTCGGCGACGAATTCCAGATGATCGACGCGGTGCTTGCCCCGATCCTCTGGCGCCTGCCCCACTACGGCATCGAACTTCCGCCCGAAACCGAACGTCTCATGACCTACGCCGAGCGTCTCTTCTCGCGCCAGTCCTTCATCGACTCGATGACGGCGCAGGAACGCTCGATGCGCCGCTGATCCGGCCCGGCCGAAGGAGTGAAGGCATGTCCGACATTCTGAAGGACCCGGTGGCGCTGAGCGGCCTTCGCGGCAAGGTGATCGAGGAGATCCGCGCCTGGTGCGAAGAGCGCGGGCTCGAAACCTACGTCTGGATCAAAGTCGACGAACACTGCGCGGTCGACCGCCGTTTCGTGAACGAACACCGCGTGATCTGCCTCGACATCTCCACCGACGCGGTGGACGTCGTGGAGATCGTCGACGGGTGGATCGCCTTCCGCTGCGACTTCCAGGATGCGCCCAACTCGCTCGTCTGCGCGCCCCTGACGCGCGTCCTGCAGGTGGGCCCGGCGGACGATCCCTCTCAGGGCGTGCGCTTCTTCGAGAAGGCCACGGCGCCCGAATTCCGCGACACGTGTCCGTACCCGGCCGCGGTCTACGGGACCGAGGGCGTGGTGAAGCGCTTCCGCCCGCACCGCCGCAATTCCTAATTCCAAAAGGCGTTTCCGATATAATCGCGCCTTCCGCCTCTTTAGCTCAGTTGGTAGAGCAACCGCCTTGTAAGCGGTAGGTCGTCCGTTCGAGTCGGACAAGGGGCACCAATTCAAGAATCCCGTACCGTTCATTGCGGTGCGGGATTTTTATTTCAATGCATCGTGTGTGCACCCACATGCCTTCCCGCCCGCCTTAAGGCGCTTCGCGGATCCCGCCCGTAGAATCTTCGCTGACCATACCGACCAGATCGACCACAAAGACCACCGCGGCCGCCGGCGCCCGGCCATCCCCGACGCCCGCGGCCGGAGACCATCCATGATCCGTCCCAACATCGAAACCGATGCGCTCTACCTCTTCGACATGGTGATGCGCACGCGGTCGCTCACCAAAGCGGCCGAAGCCTGCGGCATGTCCGTGGGGAGCGCGAGCCGCGTGCTCTCGAAACTGCGCCTCTCCTTCCGGGATGAGCTCTTCCTTCGCACGAAGGCGGGGCTGATGCCCACGCCCAAGGCGGAAGCGCTCGCCGCAGACGTGTCGGATCTTCTCGGGCGCTACGAGCACTTCTTCGACGAGACGGTCTTTCGGCCTGAGGACGCGAACCGGATCTTCCGCATCGCCTGCGTCGACAATGCGCTCTACACGTTCCTCTCGCCCGCGATTTCGCAGCTTCTTGAACGGGCGCCTTCGATCGGGATCGAGATCAAGCCGATCAAGGCCGACTTCTGCGAAGCGCTGACCGCAGGCGACATCGATTTTGCGGTCTATCCGACGGCGCCCGCGTCGCCGCACTTTCACCATCTGGAGCTCGCCCGCGACGTTTTCGTGTTGGTGTGCGGCCGGGGGCACCCCTTGGGGGCGCTCGCGAAGGAGCGCGCTTTGACGCTCGCCGACTTCCAGGGCTACCGCCAGGTGAAGATTTCGACCGCACCCATGAATCTGGGCGGCGACCCCTGGTCCGACGCCGAGACGCAGATCCCGATGGAAGCCGGGGACGTCGCGGTCTGGTCGCCGTTCTTCATTCCGATCGCGCAGATCCTGCGCACGACTTCGCTTTGGGGTGCGGTGCCGGTGCAGCTGGCGAACCGGTTGAAGGCCCTCATGCCGGACCTGGTGATTCTGGGGCGTCCGCGCACGGCCGAGGTCTTCACGCCGCGGCTCATCTGGCACGAACGCCTCCACCGGGATCCCGCGTCCGAATGGGTGCGCTCCGTCATCCTGAGTTCGGCAGGGGACACGGTCGACGTCGACCGCGTGCCCTTCATTGAGGACTGACCTGGGGCTTCCCGGTCTTTTCTCCGAAACGGGAAAGCCTTTCCTGAAAAGCGCAACTCGTTCTGCGGAACTCCCGATTGGCAGGGGAAGGCATCGCGCCGATACTTCTTCCTTGCGGCGGAGCGCCCGAACCGGCGCTCCGCATTTTTCGAATGGACCACGTGCGCCCCTCACCACGGCGCACCGCAAAGGAGAATCCAAATGCAGATGAAGTTGATCGCGTTCGCCGTCGCTTCCGTCATGCCGATGGCCGCCATGGCGATCGGTGGGGCTTCCGGCCCCAAGGTCGACTACGAGGTCACCGGCCACATCGGTGAGGTGATGGCGAATCCGTACGGCATCGCCCCGCTCACCGCCGTCATCCGCGACGGCGGCTACACGCTCGAAGACGTGACGGTGCACATCGTGCCGAAGAAGGGCGGCCAGGCGATCGACTACAAGGTTTCGCGCTCGCAGCTCCTCACCCACGGCGGCATCCCGGTCTTCGGCCTCTACCCGGACTACCTCAACACGGTCCGCGTCGACTACACCCGCATCGACACGAACGGGAAGAAGGAAAAGTTCAAGGACGAGTACCAGCTCTACGCGACTCCCGTCTACTTCGAGCCGGCCGGGAACACGATGGAGCGCGCGATGCCCTTCGGCGTCGACGTGAAGAAGGTCGATAAGGAATTCTCCGACCGCCTCTACTTCGTCAACAACCTCGCGGAAAAGTCCGGCATCGGCACGCGCGCCGTGTGGAACAACCCCACGGGCGGCGCGCTCGAATGGAACTTCTGGCCCCAGAACACCGTGATCGACACGAAGGGCGAGGTCCGCTGGTATATGTTTGCCAACCCGATCTATGACCTCAACTCGCTCTACTCCGCGGGCGTCATGATGGGCTTCAAGCAGAACGACGACGGACTTCTCACCTGGGGCTTCGGCCAGCGCTACGTCAAGTACGACATCCTCGGACGCGAAGTCTTCAACCGCCGCCTGCCGCTGCGCTACGGCGACTACTCGCACTCGATGGACGACGCGCAGAACGGCCACTACTTCCTGCGCGTGGCGAGCTCCAACTGGAAGCGCGCCGACGGGAAGAACGTCCGCACGGTGCGCGACGTCATCGCCGAAGTCGATCAGAACGGCACGGTGGTCGACGAATGGCGCCTGGCTGAAATCCTCGACCCGTACCGCGACAACGTGATGAAGGTGCTCGACCAGGGTGCGGTGTGCCTCAATATCGACGCCTCGCAGGCCGGGAAGACCCTGACCGCGGACGAACTCGCGAAGCTCGACGCCTCGGACAAGTTCGGCGACATCGTGGGCACGGGCCCGGGCCGCAACTGGGCGCACGTCAACTCCGTCGACTACGACCCCGAAGACGACTCGATCATCATCTCGTCGCGCCACCAGTCCGCCATCGTAAAGATCGGCCGCGACAAGAAGGTGAAGTGGATCCTCGCCTCGCCCGAAGGTTGGAAGAAGGGTTGGGCCGAAAAGGTCCTGACGCCGGTCGACAGCAAGGGCAACAAGGTGAAGTGCGAAGGTTCGACCTGCGAAGGCGGCTTCGACTGGACCTGGACGCAGCACACCGCGTTCAAGATCGACGAAAAGAGCAAGGGCGACGTCATCTACGTTTCGGCCTTCGACAACGGCGACTCGCGCGGCATGGAGCAGCCGGCGCTGCCTGAGATGAAGTACAGCCGCTCGGTCGTCTACAGAATCGACCAGAAGAAGATGACGGTCGAACAGGTTTGGGAGTACGGCAAGGAACGCGGTCACGAGTGGTACAGCCCGGTCACGTCCTTGACCGAATACCAGGCCGACAAGGACTCGATCTTCGTCTACTCGGCGACGGCGGGTGCGAACTTCGACCTCGCGTCGGGCGCCTTCACCTCGGCCCCGAACCCCTTCATCAACGAATTCAAGTGGGGCGCGAAGGAGCCCTCCGTTGAAATTCAGCTGAAGAACTGCACGGGCTACCAAGCCTGGCCGTTCTCGGTCCAGAAGGCGCTCTCTCAGGACGTCAAGTAATCCGCTCTTGGTCAAGAGGGAGAGAAGGCCGACGCCTCCAACCGGGAGGCGTCGGCCTTCATGCTTTTCCGTTCTTTTTCGTTCTGCGCTTGCGGCTTACTGCGCGCGGCGCCCCATCGAGACGCGGTCGTTGTCGCCGTAGTCCTTCTTGGTGCGTACGCCCGCGAACCCCGCGGCTTCCAAAAGCTCCCGCACGGCGGGGCCCTGGTCCCAGCCGTGCTCCAGGAGAAGCCAGCCGCCCGGCGTGAGTCTCGCCATCGCGCCCGAGATGATGCGGCGCAGGTCCTCAAGACCGTCGACGCCGTCGGTGAGGGCGCCTGCGGGCTCGAATTCGAGCGAGAGGAGGTGCTCGTCCTGCGGGTGGATGTAGGGGGGATTCGAGACGATGAGGTCGAAGGTTTCACCCTCGGGAACCGCCTCGAACCATTCGCCCTCGAACGTGCGGATGTCGGCGCCCAACGCCGCTGCGTTCTTCTTTGCCACAGTGAGCGCCTCGGGACTCTTGTCCGTGGCGGTGACGCGCGCGCCGGGAATGTCGAGCGCCAACGTCACGGCGATGCAGCCGCTCCCGGTACCGAGGTCGAGCACCTTCGGCGCGGGGCCGGTGACGAGGAGCGCCTGTTCGATCAGCACCTCGGTGTCGGGGCGGGGGATCAGGACGCTGTCGTCCACCGCGAACCAACGCCCGAAGAACTCCTGCCGACCGGTGAGGTAGGGCACCGGGGTGCCCGCCGCGCGCATCGAGACGACGAGCTCGAACGCGGTCGCCTGTTCGGGCGCCAGCACCTCGTCGTCGTGGGCGATCAGGTATTCGCGCGTCTTCCCGAGGACGTGCGCGAGGAGAACGTGCGCTTCAAAGCGGCCGATCTGGGCGGCCGCGTTCGCGAGGTGCTCGGCGATGGTCTCGGGTTCGTGGGCGGTGGGCGTCGTCATGGTCGGAAAAAGCGGTCCAAAAGCGGTCGGGTCGTCAGGCGTTGAGCGCCGCAAGGGCTTCCGCCTGGTGTTCGGCGGCGAGCGCCGAGATGATTTCGTCGAGGTCGCCGTCCATGACGGCTTCGAGCCGGTAGAGCGTCAGGTTGATGCGGTGGTCGGTGACGCGGCCCTGCGGGAAATTGTACGTGCGGATGCGCTCGGACCGGTCGCCCGAGCCGACGAGCGAGCGGCGCTCGCTCGCTTCCTTCGCCTGCTGCTCGGCGACCTGCGCAGCGCGGATGCGTGCGGCGAGGACCGCCATCGCGCGGGCTTTGTTCTGCGTCTGGCTGCGCTCGTCCTGGCACTCCACCGTCATGCCGGTGGGAAGGTGCGTGATGCGCACCGCGGAGTCGGTCTTCTGCACGTGCTGGCCGCCCGCGCCCGAGGCGCGGAAGACGTCGATCCTGAGGTCGGCGGGGTTCAGCACCACGTCGCCCACTTCGTCCATTTCGGGGAGCACCGCCACCGTGCAGGCGGAGGTGTGGATGCGGCCCTGGGATTCGGTGACGGGAACGCGCTGCACGCGGTGCCCGCCCGACTCGAACTTCAGTTTGGAATAGGCCCCCTGACCGATCACGCGCACGATCACTTCGCGGTAGCCGCCCAATTCGCTTTCGCTTCGGGAGACGATCTCGGTGCGCCAACCCTGACCTTCGGCATAGCGGAGGTACATGCGGAGAAGGTCCCCGGCGAAGAGCGCGCTCTCGTCCCCGCCCGTGCCCGCACGGATTTCCAGGAAGATGTTCCGCTCGTCGTTGGGGTCCTTGGGGAGGAGCGCGATGCGCAGTTCCTCGACCAGGGTCTCCATGCGGGCTTCGGCCGCACGGACCTCTTCCTCGGCGAAGTCGCGCATGTCGGGGTCCGCGCGGAGCTCCTCGGCGGTCGCGAGGTCCGCTTCGGCGCCCTGGAAGTCGGTCCAGAGCTTCGTCACGGGTTCGAGGTCGCTGCGCTCACGCGTCAGATCGCGGAAGCGGTTCATGTCGTTCGCGGTTTCGGGGGCGGCGAGCATCCGGTCGATTTCCTCGATCCGGCGGCTCATCGCGCCCAACTTGGCGCGCATGGAGTCCTGGAGCATGGGTGTGGAGGCGTCTTCGTCGATGGATTTGGAGAGACCGGCATTTTAAAAGAAGGGCGCCTGCGGCATGGCCGCGGCGCCCGTTCTTCAGCGTGTCCCGACCGGTCAGCGGTCGTGGCGGCGGTAGAAGCGGTCGGGAAGCCGCTCCATCAGGTCGCGGTCTTCGAGCGACAGCCCTTCGCCGTTGCGAAGCAGAATCGTCGGGTCGTGAACCAACTTGTTGGTGAGGCCGTGGGCGAGCATTTCGAGCACCTCTTCGGGGTCGTCCCCGTGGTGGAGGTGTCGGAGCGCACGCGCCAACTCAAAGTCGCGCAGGTAGTTCGCGCGGTCGCGAAGCGACTGGATGGTGGGGACGGCGTCGCGCTGCTTCAGCCAATCCGCGAAGTCCGTGACGCGAAGGCCGATGATCGTCTCGGCCTGCGTGATCGCGGCCTGACGGCTCTGCAGACCCTGACTCACCACCTTGCCGAGGTCGTCCACCGTGTAGACGTAGACGTCGTCGAGGCGGTCGATTTCGGGTTCGACGTCGCGGGGCACCGCGAGGTCGACGATGAACATCGGGCGGTGGCGGCGCTGCGCGACGGCGCGCTCGATCATGCCGAGGCCGATGATGGGAAGGGCCGAGGCCGTGCAGGAGACGATGACGTCGTACTCGTGAATCGTGTCGGGGAGGTCCGCGAGGCGGATCGCGTCGGCGTGGACGGTGCGCGCCAGGGTCTGGCCGCGCTCCATCGTGCGGTTGGCGATCGTGATGCTTTTGGGCTTTTGCGCCGCGAAGTGCGCGGCGCAGAGTTCGATCATTTCGCCGGCACCGACGAAGAGGACGCGTTCGCCCTCGAGCGTCCCGAAGAGGCGCAGCGCCAGGCGCACGGCCGCGGCGGCGAGGCTCACGGAGTTGGCGCCGATCGCGGTGGCGGTGCGGACTTCCTTCGCAACGGTGAAGGTCGCCTGGAAGAGGTGGTTGAGCATCACGCCGAGGCCGTGGTGCTCGCGCGCCAGCTTTTCGGCCTTCTTCATCTGACCGACGATCTGCGTTTCGCCGAGGACCATGGAGTCCAGACCCGAGGCGACGCGGAAGGTGTGGCGGGCGGCCTCTTCCTGCTCAAAGGTGTAGATGTGGGGCTCGAGTTCCGAGAGCGGCACGCCCTTCTGGTTCGCAATGTAGGAGAGCACCGAGCTGCGCGCGGCCTGGGCATCCTCCACGGCGCAGTAGAGCTCCGTGCGGTTGCAGGTGGAGAGCACGGCGGCTTCGCGGATGCCGCCCTGGGGCGCGGCACCGAAGCGCTCGATCAGGTGCGCGATCGTCGCGCCGACCTCTTCGGGCCCGAAGGCCACACGCTCGCGCACGGAGATGGGGGCCGTCGTGTGATTGAGACCTAAAGCAAGCAGCTGCATTACGGGAAATCAAGCTTGGTCCGGCGGGGCGCCCATGGGGTCGTGGCGGGCCCGCCGAGGGGTTATTCTTTGAGAAGTCTGCGAATTATAGGGAGACAA
>UMJV01038413.1_pt1 | contig 9757 bp, 8 predicted proteins | sample 1966141 | NCBI WGS metagenome assembly UMJV01 (sample SAMEA4836158, study PRJEB28245) | human gut metagenome | biome: gut microbiome; material: fecal sample | place: Denmark | collected 2008
AATTTCCAAAGCGGACAGGTCGATAAAGCCCTGCCCGATCAGGTCGTTCAGCCGTCCCGGGCAGGCGATAAGGATGTCCACGCCCTTTTTCAGCGCTTCCACCTGCGGTGCCTGTCCCACACCGCCAAAGATGACGGTGCTGCACAGCTTCAGGTACTTGCCGTAGGCTTCAAAGCTTTCGCCGATCTGCAAGGCCAGCTCCCGGGTGGGGGTCAAAATCAGCGCACGGACAGCGCCCTTGCGGCGGGGCGCATTGGCGGTGAGCCGGTCCAGCATGGGCAGCGCAAAAGCCGCCGTCTTGCCGGTGCCGGTCTGGGCGCAGCCCATCAGATCCCGGCCAGCCAGCACCGGCGGGATGGCCGCTGCCTGAATGGGCGAGGGGGTCTCGTAGCCCGCTTCCTGCACAGCGCGCAGCAGCGGGGCGGACAGATTCAGTTCTTTAAATGTCATGGTTCTCCTATTATTCTGTGATCTTCCGGCACTCGATGTAGTAGCGCTTTTCCTCCGCATGTCCCATGCTGAAGGTCTTGCGGGGCAGCACGCCGCCCATCACGACGCCGCGGAACAGGTCGCTCTTGGCGAAGGGCGGCATCAAAAACGCCACTGCGCCCTGCTTGCACAAAGCGCGCACAGCCGGCTCGTCATGCACATAGTCCACCTTTGCTTCCGGGTGGCGCTCGATATAATCCGAAATAAAATCGTCGATGGTGCCCACGGTCAGCGGCTCGGTGGGGTCCTCAAAGCTGAGCACATTGGCCATGTGGGGGCCTGCCAGCGTAAAGGGCTGCTTTTTGCTGCCGCCAAAGCAGCAGCCTGCCATGTTGGCATCGCTCCATGTAATGAGGCTCAGCAGCACGGTGGCGCAGTCTACGTTGAACAGCACCCGGTGGATGGGCTCGATCTCGATGGCCGGGGAGTGTACATTGCACACCTCTGCCAGACACCAGCGGGCGGGGTGATTTTCTGCCTGCTCCGGGGTCAGGGTCTTTTTCAGCTCCTCCCAGCAGGCTTTTGCGGTAGCCAGCGAATGGTTGCCATCGCCCACGGCCAGCGTCAGCGGGTCGCGGCGGGTGGCATCGGGGTATTTCTTGTCAAATTCTTCCTGACTGCCCAGCACGGTCAGCGCATTTTCGATCTGTGCGATGAGGGCGGGGTCCTCCACCGCCCAGCCTGCCACATGGCCGCCGCCCAGCATCAGCTCGCCCTCGTACACCTTGGGCAGGCTGTCCTTGTGGGCGGCAATGGGCTCGATGAGGGTGCAGTCCGGGTCATCCGCCAGCATCATGATATGGGGCGTTTCCAGCGCAGCGCCGGTACGCACCTTCATGCGGGGCGGGATGCGGCTTTCCACGGTGCACTCGCTGGGGCGCACAGTGCATTTTTCGCCCCGGCGGTAGCTGTAAGCCTCCAAGTCCACACGTCCTACAAGACCCTGCCGCACCCGGCCGCTCTGCTCGGTGCGCTCCACATAAATAAAGCCGTCCACCGCCCGGGTGAGCACGTTCTGGGCGTAGTCCTGCATGGTGGCGTGGATCTTTTCCACCCGCGCGTCGGCGTCTCCGTCCTCCAGATACACCTCCGGCAGGATCAGGTTCAGGGTGCTGGGCGCACCCGCAGCGGTCTCTTCTGCCCGCTGCCAATAGCTGCGGTCACTGGTGAACTGGTCACAGGCGATGCAGCCCCACTGCTCCAGCGGCACCTGCTCCGAAGGCAGCAGGATGTGTGCGGGTGCAAAACAGGTAGTCGGTTTCATAGTCGTTTCCTCCCCTCTCTATCAAAGCCGCTTCTCAGCGGAACGCTGCGGTATCGTGCACCACAACGTGCTTCACACCGGCGTCGGCAGCGGCCTGCTCCAGCGCAGCGCGGCTGTCCGCGTCCAGTGCGGTGCTGCTGGTGACCAGCAGATTTTCCATGCCAAGGGACGTGCCGGTGGTACCAAGGGCATCGGTGGCAGCGGTGCACAGTGCGTCAGGGTAGCTGACCCACAGGGTCACGCTGCCTGCAAAGCGGGTCTGCCATGCGGCGATATCCGCAGTCAGCTGGGCGGCGCGTCCCTCCCGGCTCTTGCCGCCGGAGGCACCGAAGTCCTGCTTGCGGGTGATGATATTGGGGAACTGCACCCCGGTAAGCACCACCTGCTCGTAGCCCATGCCCTGCACCTCCTCAATGAGGTCGCCGACAAACTGCACCGCACTTGCGGCAAAGGGGTTCATCCACGCCTTGCCGCCCTTGGCTGCGCTGACGTTGTCCAGCCAGAGACTGTTGCCGTCGTAGTGCACGCCCATGCTGCGGTCGGTGTACACCGACACCGGGTCGGTAAAGGCGGCAAGCTGCGCCGCCGGGATGATGCCCTCCTCCCGCAGGATGGCGGCGATATTGGCCGCATCTACCGGGTTTTCGGTGATGCTTTGAGCCGCAGCTGCCACGCCGGAAGCATAATACACCGTGCCAGCGGCGTCCTTCAGAGTGACAAGGGCGTAGTCTGCGCCCTGCTGCTTCAGCTGCCGGGCGGCGGTGCGGATGGCGGCTTCATCGGTCAGGGTGGTCACGTCCAGCTCTGCCCAGCTGCCGCCGGTAATGGCCTTGCCGTCCAGCGGCTTTTCCTCCTCCGGCTCAGACGCTGCCTGCGAAGCAGCGGCGCTGCTTGCCGCTGCAGAGGAGGCTGCCGCCTCGGCGCGGGAAGCGCTTTCGGCCTCCAGATCCCGATCCTTGACCACGGTATACCAAGTGTGGGTGGCCCAATCCAGCACATGGGGTGCGGCAAACCATGCGGCTGCCAGCACTGCCGCCACCAGCACCACGATGCCGATGCCGCGCTTTACGCGCGTTTCCCTGCTGTAAAAGCTGCGGTGATAATGCTTGACCTTCTGACGTTTATACTTAGCCATGGTATCCTTTCCTCCCTGTCTGCATTACAGGATGACGGAATGTCCGGTAAAGCCATAGATCGCCAGCGCCAGCACGCCGATATACACCAGCGTGATGGGCAGGCCGCGGAATGCCTTGGGGATCGCTTTGCTGCGCAGGCGGTGGCGCGCCTCGGTGACCAGCAGCACCGCCAGCACATAGCCAAGGCCGCTGCCAAGGCCAAAGCCAAGGCTCTGGCCAAGGGTAAAGGACTGGGTGCGCTCCACCAGCACCGTGCCCAGCACGCCGCTGTTCAGCGCGGCCAGCGGCACGATGCGCAGCAGCTGGGCGCGGCGGGGCAGGCTGCGCAGCAGCCACAGCACCAGATGCTCCGCCAGACACACCACGGCAATGCTGGCAATATACACCAGCGGGCGCAGCTGGGCGCGGTTATCCAGCGGGGCAATGAACCGCCCGGCAAGAAAAGCCACCGGCGCCACCAGCACCTGCGTGATGCACAGCATCATGCCGAACAACGCGCTGCTGGTGCGGTCGTCCCCCACCAGCTGCACCATGCGGGACACGCCCAGTGCACGGGTAAAGACAGCGTTCTGTGCAAAAATGGCCAGCAGTGCATAGCTGAAAAACACTGCCGAGCTGCTTACAACTTCCTTCACGGTTCGCGGTTCCCCTCCTTCTGGTAGTGCACGGTCAGGGTATCCCGTGCTTCCTTTTTCAGATATTCCTTGCGCTTTGCAGCCGCAGCGCGCCAGATGGCGCACAGGATGCCCAGCACGATAAAGCCGCCCGCCGGCATCTTAGCCAGCGGCAGCAGCGCCCAGCGCCCCACCAGGGCACCGAACACGGTGCCAAGGCTGAGCCACTCGCGCACCACGCCCACCACGAGCAGCAGCAGCGCGTAGCCCACGGTGATGCGCACGCCCTTGGAAACGGCCTTGTGCACTGTCTCCTGCACGCGGCCGAAGCGGTAGGTCAGAAGCGGCTCCACCACCAGCATGGGCAGGTAGATGCCAAGGTTCAAAAGACCCGTGCCGAACACAAAGTTCAAAATGGGATATGCCGCCAGGTACACCACAGCGGCGCTGGCTGCGTACAAAAGTGCACGGGGCAGCAGCTTTTTTTGCAGCTGCTCCGGGGTAGGCTCCTCGTCCCGCAGGGGCACAAGGCGGCTGAGCAGGCAGGCCAGCACGCGGGAGGGCACCAGCAGTAGCGTCACCGCCGCCGCCAGCATCAGGCCGTTCTGCCCGGTGGTGGCCACGACCACCAGCGGTGCCAGACCCATGCCCTGCATGACCACCGGGTTATTCAGGAACACGCGGTCGTGATGGGCAAACTTTTCGGGATCCTTTAAAATCAGTTCCGCAGTACGCTTTTTCATTCCGCAGCCTCCTTTCGTTCGGACGGCAGACGGTGCAGCAGACGGTACAGCCGCTCCTCCGTGCGGTCAATGAGCGCGGACACGCTGTTGACTGCCAGCAGCGCAAAGCAGACGCCGGTCTCGTACACGCCGAAATAGCGGAAGCCCATGGTGGCAGCACCCACCAGGGCGCCGTACAGGATGCGTCCGAGCCGGTGATGGGCGCAGGTGTAGGGTTCGTTGAGCAGGAACACCGCACAGAACAGCACCGCACCGGTGTGCAGCTCGTCCCGGATGCCCTGCAGGCGGGGCAGCAGGCTGCTGAAGAGGGTGCTGTCCGCCAGACCCACCTGACGCGGGAAGAAGAAGGCGATGAGCCCGCAGGTGATGAGAAAACTTGCCGATGCGCCGATGTGCACGTCCTTCTGGGTCCACAGCACGAGGCCGCAGGCCAGAATGACCAGCGCCGCACCGGTGCCCATGGGGGCAGCAAACTCGCCCAGCACAACGGCGAGGGCGTTCAGGTTCAGGATACCGCCGCTGCGCAGGGTATCCTCAATGGTGCTGCTCACCGGCACGGCAGAGGCGTTCCACAGGGGCAGCGGCGTATAGGGCTGCGGGTAGCGCACCACCTGCTCCGGCCACGATACCGCCGCCACGGCGTAGCCCACGGCAGCGGGGTTAAAGGGGTAGCTGCCGTAGCCGCCAAAGACCTCCTTGCCGATGAGCACGCCCGCCAGCACTGCCACCACCAGCACATAGATGTCCACGGTAGCGGGCATGAGCAGGGCGATGATCAGGCTGAAGCTCTCGTTGGAGAGATCTTTATTGGTGTACACCCGATGGCGCAGCAGCGCCACCAGACGGTCGCACAGGTTGCCGGTAAGCAGGGCGATGCCGCACAGCAGCAGCGGACGTGCGCCGTAGAAATAGCAGGCCATGCACAGCAGCGGCACACACAGCCAAAAAACGTGCTTGTAGTACTGGCCGGTCTTTTGCAGCTGCCGCTCCTGCTCTTGGATCAAAGCTTCATCCATATACAGCCCTCCTTACAGGCTGGCCAGTGCGCCCACAGCCGCAGCGGGGTCGGCCGCACCGAACACGGCGCTGCCCGCCACCAGCACGTCGGCACCGGCTTCTACGCACAGGGGTGCGGTGGCGGCATCCACGCCGCCGTCCACCTCCAGCAGGTAGGAAAGGCCGCGTGCTTCCCGCTCTGCCTTGAGCCAGCGGAGCTTGTCCAGCGCCGAGGGCATGAACTTCTGCCCGCCGAAGCCGGGCTCCACGCTCATCACCAGCACCAGATCCAGCTGCTCCAGCCACGGTGCCAGCGCCTCGGCCGGGGTGCCGGGCTTGATGGTCAGACCCACCTTGCAGCCCAGCGCACGGACGGCATCAATGGTGGCCTGAATATTATCTTCGCACTCCAGATGGAAATTATACAGGGTAGCACCGGCCTTGATAAAGGGCTCGGCGTATTGCAGCGGGTGGCTGATCATCAGATGCACGTCATAAAAGGCATCCGGCAGCGCCTTGTGCAGGCTTTTGAGCACCGGCACGCCAAAGCTGATGTTGGGCACAAAATGCCCGTCCATCACGTCGTAGTGCAGCATCTGTGCGCCGGCATCCAGCACCATGCGGCAGTCTGCACCCAGCTTGCCAAAATCAGCAGAAAGAATCGAAGGACTTACCATGGCCATAATATTTCATTACGCTCCGTTATTTTTAGCAATTTTTATCCCATGTGTTGCGCGTTTTGCAGGGTTCTGCCGGGCAAAAAATACGCGGGCATGGTTATCTTTTAGTTTACATGAAAACGGCCAAAAAATCAAACCCGCAGCCGTTTTTTTCACCGAAAAGTCGTAAATGGCGCAAAAAGTCCATTGCGCGGCAGCATCTCCATGTGCCGCGCAGCTGCCGCCGAAGGCTTGCCATTTTGCAGCAGCTTTCTTTGAAGCAGGACGATTTGGAATGGCCTCCGCTGCTTCCGGGTTGCGGCACCCATCATCCGCTTCGTGCCTTGGGCGGCACTCGCGTCTTGCTGGCCGCTGCCCCAACAACTCCTCCCTGTTTCCGCCGCTGGCGGCGGTCGTCGTCGTTGCTAGCCATATTCAGCGGAAAATAGATTTTTAATTCCGCGTTTGTCGCACTCTGCGGAGTGCTCCAAACGCATTTTCACAAGAGGGGGTCACAGCGGTAAGCAGGATTTTTATTCCAACAACGCCAAAGCAGCCAGACCGCCCGGGCGGGGCAGTCTGGCTGCGGGGTCTTATTCTACCGGCTTCATGCTGGCGGGTTCCTCCACTGCGCCGGGCTGCCCGGCGGCGTCCGGCAGGCGCTTCATGCCGCCGGGGTTGGGGGAACAGGTGGGCAGGGTGAATACAAAGCGGCACCACTCGCCCTGCTGGCTCTCCACGCGGATCTGCCCGCCGGACAGATTGACCAGCACCTTGCAGATGTTCAGTCCAAGGCCGGAGCCGCGGGCGTGCAGGCCGCGGGAGCGGTCCTCTTTATAGAACCGCTCGAACACATAGGGCAGCGCCTCCGGGCTGATGCCCTGCCCGGAGTTCCAGATGGAGATCTCGGCCTCGGGGCCCAGCTTTTCCACGCTGAAGCGGATGGTGCCGCCCGCCGGGGTGAACTTGATGGCGTTGTCCAGCAAATTATACGCCACCTGATGGATCAGGTCGGGGTCGGCGTAGACCAGCACCTTTTCATCCATGGTCAGGCCTTCCAGCTCGATCATACCATCGTTGATGCGCTGCTCTGCTGCCAGTGCCACGCCGGTCAGGGTCTCCCAGATATTGAACATCCGGGCGTTCACCTGATACTCGCCGCTTTCCAGCTTGGAGAGATCCAGCATATTCTGGATGAGCCGTGCCAGACGCCCGGTCTCCTCGCTGACCAGCTGCAGGTAGTGGTTCTGCATCTCGGGCGGGATGGTGCCGTCCAGAATGCCGTCCACAAAGCCCTTGATGGTGGTCATGGGGGTGCGCAGCTCGTGGGCGATGTTGCCCATGAACTGACCCCGGGAGTTATCGTTGGACTGGATGTTCTCCGCCATCTGGTTAAAGGTGCGGGCAAGGTCTGCCACCTCGCCATCGCCCTCCACGCCCTCCACGCGGACAGAGAGGTCGCCGCCGCCAAAGCGCTGGGCGGCATCGGTCACCTTCTGCAGCGGGTCGGTGAGCTGACGCATCAGCAGGCGGGTCAGCACACTGGCGCACAGCAGCATCACGCAGGCAGACATGAGGAAGTTGGACCAGAACTGCTGTTTAAAGTCGGTGAGCTGCGCGCCGGAGGAGCACAAAAACAGCCAGCCGCTGAACAGGCTCTGGTCGTCGATGGTCTCCACCGCCGCGATATAGCTTTTTTCGGTCAGTGCGCCGCCCAAATCGCCGAAAGCGTGGTAGTGCCGGGCGTCCGGGTCAGCCACTGCGTTGGCGCGCTGGCAGATATCCAGCGGCACGGTGGTGGTGGTAAGCTTGTCCGGGTCGGAGGCAATAAGCACATTGCCCTGTCGGTCGGTGAAAAACAGATAAGCCTCGGCGCTCTCTCCGATGATCTCCAGCTTGGTGTTCAGCGCGTCCAGCTCTGCACCCTGCGGCATGGTCTCGCTGTTTACCAGATACTCCGCGGTGCGCTTGGCAACATTTACCACCTGATCCAGTGTTTCGTAGCGATCCTTCGCAAAATAATTCTTGAACAGCACCCACTCCGAGCAGCCCATCAGCACGATGCCCAGCACCATCAGGGTGGACACCATGGAGAAAAAGGCTGTGGAGATACTTTTACGCATTACTGACGCACCTCGAACTTATAGCCCACGCCCCAGACGGTTTTCAGCTCCCACTTATCGGAAGCCCCGGCCAGCTTTTCGCGCAGACGCTTGACGTGGACATCAATGGTGCGGCTGTCGCCGTAGTACTCAAAGCCCCACACCTCGTCCAGCAGCTGGTCGCGGGTGTACACGCGGTTGGGGTGGGAGGCCAGACAGTTCAGCAGTTCCAGTTCCTTGGGGGGAGCCTCCACTACCTTGCCCTTGACCCGCAGCTCGTAGCTGTTCATATCCAGCCGCAGGTTGTCGAACTCGATGACGCCCTCGGTGCTCTCGGCGGCAGCGGAGGTAGTCTGGCAGCGGCGCAGCACCGCCTTGATGCGTGCCACCACCTCTTTTGCGTCAAAGGGCTTGACCATGTAATCGTCTGCGCCAAGCTCCAAGCCCAGCACCTTGTCAAAGGTCTCGCCCTTGGCGGTAAGCATCATCACCGGGGTGTTGCCCGCCTTGCGGATGCGGCGGCAGACCTCAAGACCGTCCATGCGGGGCATCATCACGTCCAGCAGCACCATGTCCGGCTTGACCGCGTTGAACTTTTCCAGCCCTTCTTCGCCATCGTTTGCCACCGTGACCTGATAGCCCTCCTTGGTCAGGTACAGCCGCAGCAGCTCGCAGATGTTGGCGTCGTCGTCCACCACAAGGATCTTTTCGTTTGCCATAAGTGTTTTCCTCCCCTTTTATGCAGGTTTTTGCTGTATCTTCAGCCCTTCCGGGCGTTTTGACAGGCTCTTTCCTTTCTATTATACGGGACAGTTATGACAAAATAAAGAAGGAAGTGTAGTTTTTTTCACATTTCTGCCTAAGGTACACCTTACGCAGCCGCGCTATCGGCAAGAAACGTTTGCAGCAAAAGCCCCGAAATTTGATTTCTTGCCGATAACCCATCCCGGATTATTTCAGGATTCCTTATTCAAGATAGCCCCTCCCCCTTGCGCTGGCGGGGTTCATCGCGTATAATGGTAGATGTATCGTTATGCCAAAAAACGTGTAAGGAGCGTATTTTATATGAAGTTAGGTATTGTCGGCCTGCCCAACGTGGGCAAGTCCACTCTGTTCAACGCCATTACCTCCACCAAGAACGCGGAGGCTGCAAACTATCCCTTCTGCACCATCGAACCGAACTCCGGCATCGTGGCAGTGCCGGACAAGCGGCTGGACAAGCTGGCTGAGATCTGGCAGACCAACAAAAAAACTCCCGCCATCGTGGAGTTCGTGGACATTGCGGGTCTGGTGAAGGGTGCAAGTCAGGGTGCCGGCCTTGGCAACAAGTTCCTTGGCCATATCCGCGAGTGCGACGCCATCGTGCACGTTGTGCGCTGCTTTGACGACGACAACATCATCCATGTGGTGGAGGATGTGACCAAGGCCGAGGCCGTGGACCCCATTGCCGATATTGAAGCCATCGACTACGAGCTGATCCTCTCCGACCTTGAGGTGGTGCAGAACCGCGCAGGCCGCATGGCAAAGGCTGCCAAGAGCGGCAACAACAAGGGCGCTGCCGCCGAGGCTGCATGGCTGCAGCAGCTGGCCGACCATCTGAGCGCCGGTAAGCCCGCCCGCAGCTTCGATTTTGACCCCACCGACACCGAGCAGCAGACCGTGCTGCACGAGATGGGTCTGCTGAGCGCAAAGCCGGTGCTGTATGCCTGCAACGTGGGCGAGGACGACCTGATGGAGGGCATCGAGAACAACAA
>UMJV01020388.1_pt1 | contig 9641 bp, 10 predicted proteins | sample 1966141 | NCBI WGS metagenome assembly UMJV01 (sample SAMEA4836158, study PRJEB28245) | human gut metagenome | biome: gut microbiome; material: fecal sample | place: Denmark | collected 2008
CCAAGATCTCCAAAGATACGTCGTCCCGCTCCAGACCCAACTGGGTCAGCGCCTTACGGACAGCCTCCTCCTCGGTCTTGCCCGTTACTTCGATATAGCTCATAGACAAAACTCCTTATTCGTAGTGCTTTTCATCATAGGCACGGCCACGTGCATAAGGCCGCTGGCCCACACGTCCGTTTTCATTGGTGCCGCTGCGCTTTTCCTCGCCGCCCTGCTTTTTCTTCTTGGGCTGGGGCTTGCGGTCATTGCGGCCACCGCCGTTCATCTGCTGCTGGGCCATGAGTTCCTTCTGCTTCTGGTACTTGGCGTAACGCTTTTCACGGGCGGCCTTTTCCTTCTCGGTCTCCTCACGATCCAGGATCTTATTGAAGTACTTGTTGAGAGTCACCTCCTGGATCAGGGAGAACACGGTGTTGGCGATCCAGTAGATGCACAGTGCGGCGGGCAGCATATAGCCCATCCACAGGGTCATCAGGGGCATCAGGTACATCATGGTCTTGGCGGAGCCTGCGCCCTCGGTGCTGTTGGTGCGCATGGTGATGATGCTCATCACCAGCTGGGCCGCCGCCGAGATCACAGGCAGCAGCAGGATGCCCCACACGGGCCAGCCGCCGCCGGGGAACTGGCTCAGCAGCGTGGAGGGCTGAGACGCCAGATCCATCCCAAGGAAGCTGTAGTTCAGGTCCACCAGACCATCGAACTTCCCGGCGAAGCTCTCCCAGTGCTCATGGATGAACTTGGCCAGATAGATCTGGTCATAGGTGTTGTTGCTGGCCTCATAGCCCAGCGTACCTGCCAGCGTGCCGATCTCCTCAATGACGGAGGTGGACAGGCTCATGAAGTACCGCAGGGGGGTACGGATGATGGCGTACAGGGCGATCAGGATGGGGAAGGGGATGAAGGACCACAGGCAGCCGGACATGGGGTTCACGCCCTCACGGGCGTACAGTTCCGCCATCTCCTGCTGCTGGCGCTCCCGATTGTTGGCGAAGCGGGTCTGGATATCCTTCACCTTGCCCTGCATCCGGTTCATCCGGAGCATACTCTTCTTGCTCTTGAGCTGGAAGGGCAGGATCACCAGCTTCACCACCAGAGTGAAGAGGATCAGAGCCAGACCGTAGGACCCGGTGAGACTGTAAAACAGCCGGGTCAGCCACGCAAACGGCACGCAGATGTAATAGCCGATTTGTGCAAACATGGGGTAGATACCTCCGTTTTATAATGGGATGGGAAAAACGAGGCTGTTGCGTCAGGGGACAGGGTCATACCCGCCCTTGTGGAAAGGATGGCATCGCATCAGACGGCGCAGGGCCAGAAGGCCGCCCTTGGCGGCGCCGTATTTCTCCACCGCCTCCACAGCATACTCCGAGCAGGTGGGGATATAGCGGCACCGGGGCGGAAAAAGAGGGGAGACGGAGGTCTGGTAGAACCGGAACAGCTTCAAAAGCGCCCGCTTCATGCCGTCTCCTCCGGTACAAGGCCCGCCTGCCGCAGCAGGTGGAGATACGTCTCGTCCAACTGCTGATAGGTGCTGCGGACGGCCCGCCCACGGGCCACTAAAATCACGTCGTAGCCCGGCTGCATCTCCGGCTTGTGGAGCCGATACAGCTCCCGGAAGCGGCGGCGCACCCGATTGCGGACCACGGCGTGGCCCAGCTTGGTGCTGACGGTGACCCCCAGACGGGACTGCCCCTGACGGTTCTTCTGCCAGTACAGCACCATCTGCGGCGACACCAGACTCTTCCCCTTGCGGTAGATACGGCGGAACTCATAATTCTCTTTTACCGTGACGGCTGCCTTCATAGCGTCCTCTTTTACCAATCTGAATTACATAGACCAATAGGGACGGCGGTTTTTCCCATCCACCGTCCCTGTTTGATTATCTATGACCGATGCACTTTCCGTGACCTCAATGGGTCAGGCGAGCACGGCCCTTGGCACGGCGGCGAGCCAGCACCTTACGGCCGTTGCGGGTGGCCATTCTCTTGCGGAAGCCGTGCTCCTTGGAGCGCTGACGCTTCTTGGGCTGATAGGTACGGAACATTGCATGACACCTCCATCTTTTGTAAGATCAGGCGGCAGAAAAAGCCTCTGCCGCACATACTCGACGGCGGGTGGGAAGCATTCTCCCACGGCCGCAGTTGACATTCGTCAGGCGCCTAAAATAAGCGCATTTGTCATTATACATGAGCTTTTTCCGCCTGTCAACAAAAATCTGAAGGGGAAAAGAGCGGGTTCTTATGAAAAGCGGTGTGTTTTTTCGGCAAAAGCCTTAAATCTGGTGGTTTTCCTCCGGTTTTTCTCCCTACATCTTGTGCCTTCCGGTGCGTCATTTTTTGCAGCTTATATTAGAATAAGTGTAGACTTTTCCGGGGGTTTCTGCTATACTATTCTCGGATAAATTTTTTTCAAATACAGAGATAGAGATCCATCAGGGGAAAGGGGCGCTTTCATTGAATTCCATTTCTGACGTATGGCAGAGCGTACTAAGCCGATTACAGGAGCAGCTCAGCGAGACCACCATCCGCACATGGTTCGACGAGGTGGACGTGGTCACCATGGAGGACTCCGCCTTCGTGCTGCATTGCAGCAACTCCTTCAAAAAAAGCACCATCGAGACCCGTTTCATGAAGCACATCAAGGCGGCACTGAAGGACATCTTCTCCTCCGATCTGGAGGTGAAGATCCTCAACGACGAGCAGCTGGCGGCCTATCACGGTGTGGCCCCGGATCAGCCCGGTTCCCTGCTGGATTCCGACGCCTTCACCTTCGAGACGTATGTGGTGGGGCCGCAGAACAAGCTGGCCTATGCGGCGGCACGGGCCGTGGCGGATAAGCCGGCGGAAAACTTCAACCCTCTGTTCATCTACGGCGACTCCGGACTGGGCAAGACCCATCTGCTCTACGCCATCGCCCATCAGGTCAAGCGCAAGCGGGAGGACCTGCGGATCGTGTACATCAAGGGCGACGACTTCACCAACGAGTTGATCGCCTCCATCCGGGAGGGCAGCAACGCCGAGTTCCGGGAGAAGTACCGGCAGGCGGGCATCCTGCTGGTGGACGATATCCAGTTCATCGCCGGCAAGAAGCAGACCCAGGAGGAGTTCTTCCACACCTTCAACACTCTGTACGAATCCGGGCGGCAGATCGTGCTGACCTCCGACCGTCCGCCCCGTGAAATGACCCAGCTGGAGGACCGGCTGCAAAGCCGCTTCGTGTCGGGCCTTATGGTGGATGTGGCCCCTCCCGACTTCGAGACGAGACTGGCCATCATCAAGAACAAGGCCGCCATGCTGGGGGTAAAGCTCCCCGACGAGATCTACGGCTACATCGCCGAGAACGTCACCGCCAACGTGCGGCAGATCGAGGGGACCCTGAATAAGCTGCTGGCCTACCGGGATCTGCTGGGGGATCAGGTAGATGAGCAATCCGTGGGCCGGGCCGTACGGGATATGCTGCAAAAGAGCAACGAGTACATCCCCTCGCCGTCGGTGATCATCAGCTATATCTGCAAGTATTTCAGCGTGGAGGAGGACGTGCTCCGTGGCCAGCGCCGGGGCCGCAACGAGGTCAACGCCCGGCAGATCGCCATGTACCTCATCCGCCGCATGACCAATCTCTCCCTCAACGACATCGGCAAGGAATTTGGTGACCGGGACCACACCACGGTGCTGCACTCGCTGGATAAGGTGGAGAAGCAGATGCGTACCGACCCCGCCTTTGCCGAGGTGGTGAAGGAGATCACCACCAACATCAATGCCAAACGCTGACCCCACTTTTCCACAAGGCTCTGTGGATTCCACAGGGACAAGCTGGGGATAAGAAAATGCCGTCGTTCCCTGTGGAAAAAGGGGAGGGTACGTCCACAAACAGCGGTGGAGAACAAACCGTGTCGCAGCAAGGGTTTGCGGCGGTTTTCCACAAGAAAATTCTCTACTGCGGCTGTTACTGAATAAAAGATTAGTTTATGTTCTCTTTCTGAGAAGCATGACAAAAATCGTTCGACAAGAAAGGAAGAAGAATATGCTCCGTTTCTCCTGCGAAAAAGCGCTGCTGCAAAGCGCCGTCAATACCGTGTCCCGTGCCGTGGCCGCCAAAAGCTCCATCCCTGCGCTGGAGGGGATCCTTGTAGAGGGCAGCGACCGGCTGACCATGTCGGGCTACAATATGCAGACCGGTATCCGCACGGCCTTCGAGGCTGAGGTTCACGAGGAGGGCCGCATCGTCCTCAACGCCCGCCTGTTCGGTGAGATCATCCGGAAGCTGCCGGACGATCTGGTGGTGTTTGCGGCGGATGAGAAATATATGGTGCGCCTGACCTGCGGCGACGCCAGCTTCGAGATCATGGGCCTGTCCGCCGAGGACTACCCGGAGCTGCCGGAGGTGGACGACGAGTACTCTGTGGCTATCCAGCAAGGGACCCTGAAGGCCATGATTAACCAGACCAGCTTCGCCGTCTCCACCAACGAGACCCGTCCCATCCACACCGGCTCCCTCTTTGAGATCAACGAGCAGGGCCTGACCATGGTGTCCGTGGACGGCTTCCGTCTGGCCCTGCGGCAGGAGCCGCTGGAGCGCATCGACGGCGGCTCCTTCCGGTTCGTGGCCCCCGGCTCCGCCCTCAACGAGGTGGAGAAGATCTGCGAGGACAGCGACGATCTCATGACCATCATTCAGGGCAAGCGCCACCTGATGTTCGAGACCGGCTCCACCCAGCTGATCTGCCGCCGTCTGGAGGGCGAATTTCTGGATTACCGCAACGCCATCCCCCGGAATAATCCCATCTCCATTCTGGTGGATACCAAGGCCATGCTCAACAGTCTGGACCGTGTCAGCGTGGTCATCAGTGAGAAACTGAAAAGCCCCGTCCACTGTATCTTTGATGCCGGCCGGGTGTATCTGTCCGCCAAGACCGGCAACGGCGAGGCTAAGGACATCTGCCCCGTGGAGGGCGACGGTCAGGGGCTGGAGATCGGCTTTAATAACCGCTTCTTCATGGACGCCCTGCGCTATGCCCCGGCGGAGAAGGTGAAGATGGAGCTGAACACCGGCATCTCTCCCTGCATCATGACCCCCGTGGAAGGGGAGGAGAATTTTCTCTATATGGTCCTGCCGGTGCGGCTGAAGGCATGATAACAAACTGAAATATAGAGAGAGGATTATACGGATAGTTGTTGAGTAGGGCTTGTTTTCACTTACTTACGTTTAGTAATGTCATTGCGAGGGTGCGAAGCACCAGTGGCGATCCGTAATACCCTTTGCAGTTTTTCTTTGCTGTCTCCGACGGCCTACTTTTCCCAGCAGTAACTCCTTTTTTATGCCTCCGGCGGGTAACTTTCTGCCAATAGCGGCAGAAAGTCACCAAAGAACGCCAGCAGAAACCCATGGTTTCTGCACTTCCTTCCCGGTATGTAAGAGTTACATCCTAACTCCCGCCGAAACAGGGAATTGACTTTCTCCTACTCACGCTGCCGCTACGTGGGCAGTCGAAGAAATCTTCAGTTCTACCGTGGGAAACGGATCGCCCCAGCGGTAAACGCAACATTTCCTCCACCAGAGTGGGAGCGGATCTGTTGCTGAGTCAATTCCCTTTACAGGCCCATATTGAACACGGCTCTTGAAGGGAAAGAAAATCCAAAAAACAAAGGTTTTTGGCGGAAACCACCGAAGCGCCGCCTGTGGCGGATAAAGCGAGGTGGTTTCGACGGTGAAAACTTTCTGCCGCTATTGGCAGAAAGTACCCCGTCGGAGGAAAAAAAGAAACCCCACCTCATTACCTCACAGGAGGATATCTATGGAAACCATCACCATCACCACAGAATACATCAAGCTTCAGGACCTGTTGAAGCGGGCGGCCGTCACCGCCACCGGCGGCGAGGCCAAGCTCCTCATTCAGGAGGGCCAGGTACTGGTCAATGGCGAGGTCTGCACCCAGCGGGGCAAGAAAATCCGCCCCGGCGACGATGTGGAGGCCGAGGGCCTGCACTACGGCGTGCGCTATGCGGATTGACGCCCTGACGCTGGAGGGCTTCCGCAACTACGACCGGCAGGCCCTGACCTTCCACGACAGCTGCAACGTGATCTATGGCGAGAATGCTCAGGGCAAGACGAATCTGCTGGAGGCCATGGTCTATCTCTCCTGCGGCAAGTCACCACGGGCCAGAGCGGATCGGGAGCTCATCGGCTTCGACCGGGACAAGGCCTACATTCTGGGGCAGATGTTTACACGGGACCGGGAGTTCCGCACGGAGGTGGAGCTGTTCCGTGGCCGCCGCCGCAAGGCCAGCGTCAACGGCGTTCCCGCTAAGAACAACGCCGCCCTCTCCGACGTGCTGCACACCGTGTTCTTCTCCCCGGAGGATCTGATGCTCATCCGGGAGGGGGCTGCCGCCCGTCGGCGGTTCATGGATCTGTCCCTTTGCCAGCTGCGGCCCCGGTACGGGGAGGCACTGGCGGAATACCACCGGCTCTATGAGCACAAGACCCGCATTCTCCGGGACAGCGGCGACTACCCCCAGCTGCTGGCCACCCTGCCGGACTTCAACCGGCGGCTGTGTCAGGTGGGAGCGGTGCTGATCCACTACCGGGCCAGATATTGCCGGGCGCTGGCGGAGTATGCGGCGCAGGCCCACTACGAGTGCTCCGGCCAGCGGGAGGAGTTGGAGCTGCGATATCAGACGGTCAGCACCGTTCACGACCCCTTCCTCCCACAGGAGCAGCTGTTTGCGGCCCTGATGGAGCATCAGCAGAGCCATGAGCAGGCGGAGATCGCCTCCCGGCTGTGCCTCTCCGGCCCCCATAAGGACGATCTGGAGGTGCTGGTCAACGGGCGCAGCGCCCGGCAGTTCTGCTCACAGGGACAGGTCCGCACGGCGGCGCTGGCCCTGAAGCTGGCGGATCGGGAAATTCATAAAAACACCATGGGGGAATACCCCATCATGCTGCTGGACGACGTGCTGTCGGAGCTGGATCCCCGGCGGCAGGAGTACGTCCTCAACCGCATCGCCGGGGGGCAGGTGTTCATCACCTGCTGCGAAAATGACCGGCTGGACACCCTGCTCTCCGGCAAGGTGTTCCATATCCGTGGCGGGGAGGTGCTGACATGAGCTATCTGCACATCGGCAAGAATGTCATGGTCAGCCGCCGCCGCATCATCGGCGTGTTCGATCTGGACATCACCTCCCAGTCCCCCCGAACCAGAGAGTTTCTGGACCGGGCGGAGAAGGACGGCGTGGTGCTGGACGCCTGCGACGATATCCCCAAGTCATTTCTGGTGTGCGACCACCCTTACCATAAGCAGCTGGTCTATATCTCCCAGCTGAACACACAGACGCTTCAGAAGCGCACGGAAAACGATCAACCTGCCGTCACCGGCGGGCAAGGAAAGGAAAGAACCCATGTCTGAACTGGAAAAAGTAACCGCCGTCACCACGGAGTATGACGCTTCGGAAATTCAGGTGCTGGAGGGACTGGAGGCGGTGCGTAAGCGCCCCGGTATGTATATCGGCTCCACCTCCGCCTCCGGATTGCACCATTTAGTCTACGAGATCGTGGACAACGCCATCGATGAAGCGCTGGCGGGCTACTGCACGGATATCACCGTCACCATCAACGAGGGCAACACCATCACCGTCACCGATAACGGACGTGGTATCCCCGTGGATATCCAGAAGCAGACCGGCCGCCCGGCGCTGGAGGTGGTATACACCGTGCTGCACGCCGGCGGCAAGTTCGGCGGCGGAGGCTATAAGGTCTCCGGCGGTCTCCACGGCGTGGGCGCCAGCGTGGTCAACGCCCTCTCTGAGTGGCTGGAGGTGGAGGTACACAAGGGCGGAAAGATCTATCAGATGAAGTTCTCCCGTGGCGCCATCACCCAGGAAATGACCGTCATCGGTGACACCGACCACACCGGCACCATCGTCCGCTTCAAGCCCGACGGCGAGATGTTTGACACGCTGGAGTACGACTACGAGACCCTCCACACCCGGATGCGGGAGCAGGCGTTTTTGAACGCCGGTCTGCGGATCTCCATCGCTGACCGCCGCAGCGGACAGGAGCAGGAGGACACCATGTGCTACGAGGGCGGCATCCGGGAGTTCGTTACCTGGATCAACCGCAACAAGACCCCGCTGCACGAGGAGGTCATTTACATGGCCGGCGCCAAGGGAGACTCCACGGCGGAGATCGCCATGCAGTATAACGACAGCTACGCCGAGACCATGGTCTCCTTCGCCAACGACATCCACACCCCGGAGGGCGGTATGCACGAGACGGGCTTCAAGGCGGCCCTGACCCGTGTGCTCAACGCCTACGGCATCAAGTACGGCATGATAAAGGAGGGAGACAAGGTCTCCGGCGAGGACGTCCGGGAGGGCATCACCGCCGTGATCTCCGTGAAGCTGACGGAGGCTCAGTTCGAGGGCCAGACCAAGGCCAAGCTGGGCAACGCCTATATCCGCACGCTGGTGGACGGCCTTGTCTCCGACCAGCTGTCGGTGTATCTGGAGGAGCATCCGGTGGTGGCCCGCACCATTCTGGATAAGGCGCTGACGGCCAATCGCGCCAGAGAGGCCGCCCGCAAGGCCAGAGAGTCCATCCGCCGCAAGACGGCGCTGGGCGGCGCCGCCATGCCGGATAAGCTGCGGGACTGCAATGAGAATAACCCGGAGCTGACGGAAATTTATATCGTGGAGGGCGACTCCGCAGGCGGCTCCGCCACTCAGGGCCGTGACTCCCGGTTTCAGGCCATCCTCCCCCTGTGGGGCAAGATGCTGAACGTGGAGAAGGCCAGAGCCGACAAGGTATACGGCAACGACAAGCTCCAGCCGGTGATCACGGCGCTGGGCGCCGGCATCGGGGAGGAGTTCGACCTGAACAAGCTGCGGTACCACAAGATCATCATCATGGCCGATGCCGACGTGGACGGCGCCCATATCCGGACGCTGCTGCTGACCTTCTTCTTCCGGTTCATGCGGCCCCTCATCGAGGAGGGCTACGTCTATTCCGCCGTGCCGCCGCTGTATAAGCTGACCCGAGGCAAGCAGCAGCGGGTGGCCTACACCGACGAGGAGCGGGACGCCATCTCCTCCGAGATGCGGGACGGCAACCCCAATGTGAAGATCGACATCAACCGCTATAAGGGCCTTGGCGAGATGAACCCCCACGAGCTGTGGGAGACCACCATGGACCCGGAGAAGCGCACTCTGCGCCGCATCACCTTGGACGATGCCGTCAAGGCGGACGAGACCTTCACCGTCCTCATGGGCGAGAAGGTGGAGCCCCGGAAGGAGTTCATCGAGAAAAACGCCAAGTACGCTGTGAATCTGGACTATTGATCCCCAATCCTCTGACAAGGAGTAACAATATATGAGTAAGAAACCCCAATACGATCCCGAGGAGATCCGCTTCCCGGACCAGCACATCGTCGAGCGCTCGCTGGTGCCGGAGATGGAGAAGTCCTACATCGAATACGCCATGTCCGTTATCGTGGGCCGGGCGCTGCCCGACGTGCGGGACGGTCTGAAGCCTGTCCACCGGCGTATTCTCTACGCCATGTACGAGGACAACCTCACCAGCGACCGCCCCTTTAAGAAGTCCGCCACCTGCGTGGGCGACGTGCTGGGCCGGTATCACCCCCA
>UMJV01001528.1_pt1 | contig 9600 bp, 8 predicted proteins | sample 1966141 | NCBI WGS metagenome assembly UMJV01 (sample SAMEA4836158, study PRJEB28245) | human gut metagenome | biome: gut microbiome; material: fecal sample | place: Denmark | collected 2008
GATTCTCGACAACATCGGCGCGCTGAAGAACACCCACTTCAACGACGAGGAGCTCAAGCTCATCGACGAGATTTCGGCACGCTAGAAACGTCCTGGCTCCCCTCCTTTGAGGGAAGCTGTCATCGTAGACGACTGAGGGGCAACGGGTGCGAACTCGTTGCCCCCCTCAGTCTCGCTGCGCGAGCCAGCTCCCCCTCAGAGAGGGAAACTCCGTATCTCAGAAATCGCCGTCAGGCTTTGCCAAGCGTCTGGAAGCGCTCGAATCCGCCATACAACGCAACCAGTCTCTCATAGGCCTGCGCATCATAAAACGCGCATGCCCCAGAGGTGAAGGATTTCGCCACCTCCAGCGAGAATCGAGCCGCTTCCTCGACATCGCCACCATGAGTGGCCCCGGTGGCACAACCTGCAACCACCTGTTCCACGGTGATGGCAACGCCAATCACCGGTGCCTGAGTGGCCGTGGCCGGTTGCAGAATGCTGTTGAGATGGTACAGGTCATTGCCATAGGGGGTGATGTCCTGCTGGCTCAACGCAAAGACCTGAGGCATACGGCCCGTGGTACGGGTCATGATGTCCAGCACGTCATTACTGACCGGCAGAATGGCGCCTTTGAGCACTGTGGGAGAAATCGCGAACCCATTAACGTTGATAATACGGTTTCCCTTGGTGGTGTCGATGGACAACACGGCATCCATGCGCGCATCCACTTCCTGCTCATTCATCGCGGCCATATCTATGGGCGAATCCATGAATGGCACAGGCTCATGCGGAATGGTCGGCGCATCCGGGCAGACATGGGTGCCGATGATTACATCACCTTCCAATATGTCGTCGTTATGATGCATCTCGGCAAGCTTAAGCGCCACCGTGAGCGCGGCTAAGGCCCCATCACCGTCGGAGACTTGACCAATCATTTCAGGGCGTGCACCAATACCGCCTAGCCGCCCGACGATGCCCAATGTGGGGGCATCACCTCCAGCCGACTTGCCGTGACGACCGGGAATGACGACTTTGACGCAATCAGTGGTACCCTGATTGCCGCCGACTACGGTGACGGTCACATCCTGAGCGCCGCGCTCACGCAATAGCGCTGCGACCGCCTCTCCACTGGCCTGTGGAGTATCCAGCAGATCGTAGATCTCAAGCATTTGACGCACTAGCATCTCGGAACCTCCACTATTTCTCAGTCTGTGCCATACGAAGATCGCCAGCGGCCTTGATCCTGATTCGGCTGGTCTTGCCCGGATAATAGGCCAGCGGCACATCCTCGGAGTCGATGATCTCCACAGTAGCCTCGTCCGCCCCGGCACGCACAGCAGCGGCAATGGCCTCCCGGCGAGCGTGTTCCAGAGCTTCTTCACGGCCGGTCTCCTCATAGTCAACCAGCTTCTCGAACATGCCGGAGACCTTGGAGATAGCCGAACCAATCGCATTGGCGCAACCGGCGAACTCCGGGCAAGCCACAGATTTAGTGCCGGCCAAATCGTGCGGCAGCAGCACGGCACCGCCGCCAACCAGAATGGCATCGATGGGATCACTGGAAATCTTCATGGAGTCAATGGCGTCCTCCACCATCTCTCGCATCGCTGCATATGCCTTATCGGCAACTTCCTGGCTGATGCTTGCGGTCAGCGAGGGATCGCCAACGTTCGCCTTGCCAAGACGATCGGCAATATCGGTGGCGGTCACCACATCGCCGCCGAAGCAAAGCGCCTTTTCGGTGATTTGGTATCCCACAGAATCGGGGCCTACAGTGACCGTGCCGTCATCATGCTCGCGCACTATGGAACCGCCGCCCAACCCGATGGAGATAACATCCGGCATACGGAAGTTGGTACGTACGCCACCGATGTCAACGGCGACACCGCTCTCGCGGGGGAATCCGTGAGACAATACACCGAAGTCGGAAGTGGTACCGCCCACATCAATCACAATCGCATCATCACGGCAAGTCAGGTAGCTGGCACCACGAATGGAGTTTGTGGGGCCACATGCGATGGTGAGAATCGGATAACGCCGTGCATTATCAAGGGTCATCAAAGTGCCGTCATTCTGGGAGAGGTATACCTCAGCGTTGACGATGCCCTTGTCTTTCAGGCTTTGCGCAAAGCCATCGGTAAATCGTTCGGCCACTTCCGTCAACGCGGCGTTGAGGATGGTGGCGTTTTCGCGCTCGATCAGACCCATGGAGCCGATTTCGCTGGAAACGGATACTGGGAAATCCTCGCCAAGAATCTCATGGGCGATTTGCGCCGCACGCACCTCGTCATCGTTGCGCATGGTGGAGAACACGCAGGAGATGGCCAAGGCTTTGATCTTGCCCTTTACTTTGTTGAGAAATGCGCGGCAGGCTTCCTCGTCGAACTCGTTGAGACGCTTGCCGTTGAACTCGAAACCGCCGCCGATGATCATCCAGTCGACGCACACAGCCCGAATGGAATCCTCCCAATCCACCATCGGAGGAATGCCCTCGGTGGCAGGTGCGCCAATACGCAAGATGGCGATTGGGGACAGGCCCTTACGCTCGACAATCGCATTTGTGCACTGCGTGGTGCCCAACATGGCCTGGTTGATCAACGCGGCATCCACACCGGATTCCTCCAGTACCGCATCGACGGCATTCATAATACCGCCGTATACATCTTTGGTTGTGTGCTGTTTCACGGCAGCCACCACGTTCATGCTCTCATCAATCAGCACGGCATCGGTGTTCGTTCCACCGACATCAATTCCTAGCTTATACATGGTCACTCTCCTTTGCGCTTCGACCGTTCTTCAACGGGAATGTATTCTGTGTCAATGCCGAAATATCGAGGGCCAACAAGTTCCAAGCCCGCTTCGCTGCGCCACTGCGGCGCGCAGGGTAGGCCGACCACAAGAACTCGTTTGCCGTATTTCACGGCTTCGTTGGGGACTGGAATATAGGTGTCATGGTCCACCAGGCAAATCAGATCGGGAGCCGTAGCGAGGGTCTCGCCGTCCACCACGCATTGCAGGTTCTCATTCTGGTATTCGACATAAGCTTCATGCTGCTTGTCGGAGCCAATGCCCTCAAGCACCACTTTGCCGAAGTTGAATGCACCACGGGTTTCGCGCAGGACATCAATCACCTTGCCGCTAAATAGTCGGCATCCGCTAGTGAGTTCAAGGAAACGCTGCTCAGTGGTGGTGTCGATAAGCCCTTCCTTAATGGAGCGAATCGCTTTGCCGAGCTGCTCGGATTTGGTCACGATGCCGGAGACGCCCCAATCACGGCACATCTTTGCACTCATCGTGTATAGGCAAATCATCAATTGTCCGCCGACGATGTTCGTAATCGAACGAGCGATGTCCTCGGTCCATTTGTTGGACACGTTGTTCATTACACCGGCGTTGCCTTTCTCGTCACTGTAAGCAAGCGGTGTGGCCGAGGCACCACCGATGGTGAACGTGACCATCTGCAGCTCAGGAAAGGCACGGCCCATACCATCCGCATCCACCAGCGGGATGCCTCGACGGGCGGCAGCGGCAATCGGCAACATCGAGTTGACGCCTCCAGCTTCCATCGGCATAGTGGCGTATATCTTCTTGCCGGAATACTGTTCGACCAAGTCGAACAGACGGTCGAAGTCGTCCTTGCCACCGCCTTTTTCCGTCATTACGGTAGGCGCACCCATCATGGCGCATGGGGCAATGAACGCATCATCCGGAACCTCATCCGGCTCGATCAGCGTTACCGGGCCGCATTCCTTGACGGCTTGCATGGCCATCAGACGTCCAATATATGGGTCTCCTCCTCCACCTGCTCCCAGTAGCGAAGCACCTAGGGCTATATCGTTGATCTCATCGACACCGATGGTTCTCATCACATTCCCTTTCTGTTATTGACATGTTCTGCGTTGCAATCCCGGCCAGCAGCGGCCGGCATGGCACGTTACGCGAGTACGGAGCGAATCTGCTCGTATGGGATGTAGTCGAGGTCGTACCCGAACCATCGGGGGCCGGCCAGGTCGATGCCCGCCTGAGTACGCCACACCGGATCGCACGGAAGAACCAGCATGATGACACGCTTGCCATACTTCAAACTCTCGGTAGTGACCGGAATGAACGTATCGCAATCGACCAGACAGATCAGGTCTGGAGTCGTGGCCACGGGCTCCCCGTCAAGATATGCGATGAGGTTTTCATTCTGGAATTCGATGGCTCCGGTGTGCCCGCGCGAGCCCCGGATACCATCCAACTGTGCGCGGCCAAAGTTGAAGCCACCGCGGGTCTCGCGGGTCACGTCGCAGATCTTTGCCTCAATCAGGCCCACCGCACCGATCTTGTCGAACAGAGCGGCACGAGGCGAAGAGTATCCCTCATCCGAAGCAATCTGTTTGATGGATCGGATGGTTTCTCCGATGAACTTCGCCTTGGTCAGGGAGTCGCGCACAGCGGCGCGTTTCATCGTCTCACCGGACATGAACTGGCCGAGAGCAATACCCTGGCCGCCCATCGCATCGACGGTGGCACGTCCAAGGTTCTCCATCCAATCATTGTCGACGGTGGTGAGCATGGCCACGTTGCCTTTTTCATCGGCGAACGCCATAGGCCAGGTGTGCACGCCGGCAATGTTGTACGAATCCTGCTGCAGGCCGGGGAACGCGCGTCCCATACCATCCACATTGACCAGCGGGATGCCGGCAATAGCAGCGGCGGCCACGGGGATGACCGAATTCATGCCACCGATCTCGGACAGAACGATCGCGTCGAGCTTGCGCCCCAACTGTTCTTCCTGCGCAGCGAGCAGGTTGGTGATTTCACAGCCGTTGATGCCTTTTTCCGCCAATACACTGGGAGCGCCCACTCCACCGATGGTGGCGACCAGCCATTCATCCGGCACTTCGTCGGCATCGTAGAGTTCGACGCTGCCGGCTTTGTCCAACGCCTGACGGGCGATAAGACCGCCCACATAGGGGTCGCCGCCGCCTCCCGCGCCAAGCAGGGATGAACCAAGTGCGATATCGGGGATGTCCGAAGATACGAGATGACGCATATCACTGCCCCTTCCGCGTCAACAGAATGGGACCGTCGAAGCTCGGCAGCTTCATCAGCTTGTACACGGCCACATACAGCACGATGGACACGACTATGCCATTGACCGGACCAAGGAAGAATGGGTGGTCAAGGAATGCAAGTGCCGGCACCGAAGCAAATGTGCCACCGGTAATCAGAGCCACGATCGATCCCACGATGAACGAAACCAGACCAGGCACGGAGAACCCGTCAAGTGGCTTGAAGTTTTGCGGACGGGCCTTGCGAACAAACCAGTAATCTGCGATCATCGAGCCCGCGAGCGCTGGAATCATCGCGGAAAGTACGGTCAGGAACATCTGGAAGTAGTCCATGATGCCAGCCACGGCAAGCATAATGCCAAGAATGCCAGCGATGGTGGTGGAAACGCGATAGCCCTTATCTCCCTTGTCGGCGATGACGGCGAAAGCGAGTCCTGCAGAGTAGGCGTTGCCCACGTTGACGGACCACGTGGATAGCACAAGAGCAATCAAAGCGGCTCCGGCAAGACCCATGGATGCCATGATCTGGGAAATATCGCCGCCCGATTCGGGCTTGACGACGGAGAGCATCGCACCCATCATAAGCAGGATGACCATGGGTGGCCAGATGCCGATGATGCTGGACAGCACTGCACCTTTTCGATCACGCGCGTAACGGGTGAAGTCGCCCACAGTGGCGCCGCCGACGGCGAAGAAGCCCACGGCAATATTGATACCGGCTACCAGTCCCATGCTTTCCTTGGGCACGTAGGAGGTCAACGTGCCCATGCCCGTATTGGACAGGGAGGCAAACAGGCCATAGGCGCAAATGATGAACAGCAAAGGAGCCGCGATGTAGTTGACCCACTTGACGCCGTCGAAACCGAGGATGGCGGTGACGAGCATCAGCGCGCCCAGCACGATAGAGCAGATTTGCGGCGAAACGTCTAGCCCGAGCTTGCCGACCATCAGGGAGAATGAGGATCCGCAGACTGCCGCCTGCACACCGAACCATCCGATCAGTGAGACACCCAGGATGATTGAGATGATGTAGCGTCCGCCCTTGCGTCCCAAGGCTGCAGTGGACATAGCGGAGGTGGGAAGGCCGGTGTCGGTTGCTTCCATGGCCACGAAACACATGTAGGCGAGAATGATGCCAAAACCGATGAATGCGGCCCAGAATGCATCCCACAAGGTCAGTCCTGCGCCGAGTACCGCACCGGTCATCAGGGTGGACACGTTGATGGAATTACCGATCCAGATGCAGGCGATGGACCACCATCCGCGCCTGTCGCTATCCGGAATATGAAGGCTGTCTGATTCGAAAGCCGGCTCCTGTGCCGGCGCGACGGCCGTTGTCTGTGTCATGGTTATGGCACACTCCTTGAACTACTGATATATTTACGGTTTTTATACGAGACGAGGGCCGGATCATCGTCTTCCTCTTTTGATGGGAAAACAATGATCCGGTCCCGACACTTCACATCAGGGCAGCAATACCTTGCCGTATAGCTCCGGTCTGCGATCGCGCAGGTACGGGCTGGTCTGCCGGTTGGAAACGACGTCGGCGAGGTCAATCTCCACGTTCAGCACGCCTTCGCCCTCGTCGGGCAGCTCCGCAACGACGCGCCCTCTCGGGTCACACACCTTGCTATGGCCGCCCATATACAGGTCCTGCTCCCTGCCGTACCGATTCACGGCACAAAGAAACACCGTGTTCTCCAATGCTCGTGCAGGTACGTTGATGTCCCATACATCATGGTCAGGCTCGCACCAGGCGGACGGGCAAAGCACAATCTGAGCCCCTTGCAGGGCAAGCATGCGCGCCACTTCCGGATAGCCCATGTCATAGCAAATCATGATGCCGATGGTTCCGAAGTCGGTTTGGAACACGGGAGTGCCGTTGCCGCCCCGGAAATAGAACCTCTCCAAAGCCCACAGATGCTGCTTGTCGTAGACACCCGCCACGTTGCCTTCGCGATCGATAAGCACGGCGCTATTGAACGGCACACCCGGCAGGTCATCGTGATAGAGCGCGATGGGAGCCACCACATACACACCGGCCTGTTTGGCGGCCTCGCGCAATGCGGTAATGGTCGGGCCGTTCACGGGCTCCGCAAGTTCGGTGATGCGCGGACCCACAATGCTCAGTTCGTATCCGGTAGTGAACATCTCCGGGAACATGATCATGTCCGAACCGTCAAGGCCGGCCTGACGAATCATGGGGATGGCCTTGACAACGTTCGCCGGAGGGTCACACAGTTTGCTTTCAAACTGCGCCAACGTAATCTTCGGCATTGCTCCGTCCTCCTACAGGACCTGCTTGGTGCGGGCGAACTCCACGGTCTCGACGCCCTTGACCTTGGCATAGACGACCATGATGACCCAGTAGAGGATGCCGGAAACAATCAGCGAGTTCAGGCCGGGGATGCCAATCGAGTAGATGCTGGTGACCTCGCCCACTGCGAATCCGATAATCCACACGGCAAGCGCCACCGGGTTCCACTTCTCCACGCTTTCCGGCAGGGTGCCCGCTTCTCGGGTGGCTTCAAGATCTTTGCGGCCGCGACGCAGAATGTAGTAGTCGACGACCATTACGCCAGCGACCGGAGGAATGGCGACGCCCAACAACGTCAGGAAGCCAGTGAAGTAGTTGATGATGCCGATTACGGACAGGAATGTGCCTACGATGCCCAGGCCCCAGACAAGTGCGTCACGGTTGAGCTTACGGTTGAACAGCGCATTAATCATCGTGGACAGGCCAAGGGATGATGAATACAGGTTGATGTCATTGAGCTTGACGGTGGAAGCCACAACAATCAGTACGCCGATTACACCGGAGGTGGCCATCATCATGTCGACCACGTTATTGGTACCAGTGGCGTGAGCCAACAGCACTGCCAATAGGTTCATGCCCAGCTCGCCAACAAACGTGCCGATCAGGGTCATCCAGAACACCTCGGTGCCGTTACGCAAAAATCGACCGTAATCGGGAGTGCAGATGGCACCTGCGATAAAGCCGCCAGCCACGATGGTGGTTGCGGCGCCCAGCGAAAGCGCCGGACCAGGGGCAGGAGTGTTGAACAGCGAGGACAGCGGATTGGACTGGAACATCACGAAGGATGCATACAGCACAACGACGATGAACAGCGGCACAAATACCGTGGCGAAGTTGGCGATGGCCTTGACTCCGAAAACCACCAACACTGTGATGGCAATGCCGGTAACGATGGACCACGCGGGGGTCTCGAACTTGCCAAGGAAGTCAGTGAACGAAAGAATGTTCGCCATGCCTTCGCCGAACACCGAGTTCTGCACGCCGAACCATCCAACCATGGAAATGGCCATCACGCCGCCGAAGATGGCGGAACCCATTTTACCGAATCCGGTCCAACGGGACAGCAGACTGGTGGACAGGCCTTCACGCGCCGCCGCAGTACCCAGCGCCCAGCTAATCACCTGCAATAGCACTGATCCGAGCATTGTCGCCCAGAACGCGCCCCAGAAACTCATGCCGTAGCCGAGGGATGCACCGAGCACCAGCTGAGAGACGCAGCATATGCTGCCGATACGGATTACCAGAATCCTCCAGAACGGCTGCTTGGCCTCGGCCGGAACACGAGACAGGGTGTAGTCGCTGTCCTGAATGGGCTCATTCTGTGTCTGGGATATCTTGCTTGCGGAATCCTCATTGCCGGCAACTTGCGTTTGTGAAGACGCCATATGCCACTCCTTTTCGCGAAGACAACAAATATGGCGCTATTGCTACCCTCCCCCGTGGCTAACATGTTACGAAAGTATGAAGAGAGTACTTATAACGGCTGATCATCGGTGATCAAAAACCGCAGAAAATAGCGAATCCTTTGGTCACATCGTGATTCCGACAGCGAAAATCCACATAATGGACATATCCATATACGACAGCTGAAACACAAACCACCATTTTCCCCGCTTGTGAATATGTAACACTAACGCAACCTCAGTGTCACATATCCGGGAAATCTAGTGGACCCGCGCCCGCTACTCCCCTCAGTCGTCTACGACGACAGCTCCCCTCAGAGAGGGGAGCCAAGCAATAACCTGCAGCAGCTCAGCGCGTCATTTCCTCGTAGATGCGCTTGCAGTCAGGGCAGACGGGGTATTTGGACGGATCGTGCTTGGGCACCCAGACCTTGCCGCACAGGGCCACCACCGGACGGCCGGTCGCGCGGGATTCCGCGATACGGTCCTTGGACACATAGTGTGCAAAGCGGTCGGCGTCGCCGCCATCGTCGCGCACCGGCGATTCCTTGGTCTCCGGACGTTCCAGCACGGAGGTTCCGGCACCCTGGTCGGGGTTGCGCAGCGGTTCGGCGTCATTGGAGAACAGATCAGCAAAAGTCATAGTGCACTTCTTTCCTCGTAACTGTACGATTCAACTGCATCCCATCATAGATTCCCATCGCAAACCGCGAAACCCTCCGCATGTAACATGTGGCCGCACGAAGCGCACCATTGCACACCATTCGCGGTAGGCTAGAAGGCATGACTATCGCAGTATGCCCTGGCTCGTATGACCCCGTTACCGCCGGACACTTGGATG
>UMJV01017180.1_pt1 | contig 9469 bp, 6 predicted proteins | sample 1966141 | NCBI WGS metagenome assembly UMJV01 (sample SAMEA4836158, study PRJEB28245) | human gut metagenome | biome: gut microbiome; material: fecal sample | place: Denmark | collected 2008
CCATCCTTTTCAATTAAATATCTAAATATCCCATTTTTTCCCTCTAAAAAACACACTGAAAATTTGATTATCCGCTAAAACACTGTATTTATCAGCATATTCAAAGGATTTAAGAGCCTATTTTACTACTAATTTACTACTTACGAATGAACCTTGATACGGTAAAAATCCTAGATATGCAAACTTATGGATACAGGGCAGCACATCAGTATTGAAAATAAAATTGAATAACGTATAGATTATGGAACGTGCAAAAGCGTTCCTTTTCTATTTCCAGACGTTCAGAAATGAGCGTCTATTTTTTTACCCATATGAAAGGAGAATCAAACATTATGAAAAAGTTAATGACACGATTGCTTACAGGTGTCCTCACCCTTGCAACCGTATTTACTGCATTACCTGTCACACAGGTACAGGCTGCTGATTCTGTTTATACCCATTCTGACGGAAAAACGGGTACTGTTGTCAAAGTGACAGATGGCGGCGAAGAAGCGTCCACTTTTGAGGAAGGCTGGATGAAAGCTGACGGTGAAACCGCCTATTGTATTCAGCTAGGCGAAACATTCCAATCTGGCTATAAAACCCGTAAGGACGCAACGGAACGATTGAGCGAAGCACAGATTACAGACGTTGCCTTGAATCTAGAATACGTCAAGGAATATACCAAAAAAGGATTTACAGACGAACAGGCGTACTTGCTTCAACAGTGTACCGTATGGCGTAGATTGAGCGTTCATTTAGGCTGGGGATATAAAAACACCCATGTTGCCTATGATGAAATATCCAAAAGCGAACAGGATAAAATCTACGAGAACGCAAAGGCTTTCGCTAAAGAAAACAAAGACCGCTACGATTGCGGCGGCTATATCTACACTGGCGAGGGGCAGGACTTAGGACAGTTCTGGGCGAAGCTGGCTGTGGGAAATGGAAAGATTCAGAAATCTTCCAGTAATACCACAATTACCAGCGACAATGATTGTTATTCCCTCTCTGGTGCGGCTTACGGTGTCTATTCTGATAAAGGCTGCACGAAGTCTGTTGCCACACTTACGACCAATCGTGCTGGCAATACTGATACCGTGGAATTAAGAGCTGGAACATATTATGTGAAAGAAATAAAAGCTCCGAAAGGTTTCCAGTTGGATAAAGAGGTCTATACCCTTACCGTAAAGGCTGGTGAAACTTCCATTTTAAAGGTCAGCGATACACCAAAGGTCACAGACAACTTAATCGAACTTTTCAAGATTGATATGGAAACTTCAAACGGTACGCCACAGGGTAATGCTGCTTTAGAGGGTGCAGAGTTTGTCTGGAAGTATTATGACGGATATTTTACAAAAGATAACCTCCCATCAGCACCGACACGCACATGGACGACAAAGACCAAAGCGGAAAAAGGCGGTGACGGTACAATCCATTACATTACAAAATTAGCAGATTCCTATAAGGTATCGGGTGACAGCTTCTATACACAAGGCGGTACTATCTGCCTGCCACTTGGAACGATTACCGTTGAAGAAAAAGCTGCTCCAAAGGGTTATCTGTTAGACGGTGCATATATGCAGGCGAACGGAAACTCCGAAAAAATCACAGGTGTCTATGTGGCACAGATTACAGAAGATGGTGAGCTTGCAAAATTAAGCGGATATAACCAGTATTCCGTATCGGACAAGGTTATCCGTGGCGGTGTGAAAATCCAAAAACGTGACCTTGAAACAAAGGACACGAAAGCACAAGGCGGTGCGGCTTTGAAAGACACTGCCTTTGAAATCACTTCCTTAAATGATAATGCTGTCTTGGTAGATGGTAAGCTATACAACAAAAATGAGGTAGTCAAGACAATCCATACAGGTGTTGACGGTATCGCCACTACTGCCGCAGACACACTCCCTTACGGGCATTACAGAATTGATGAAGTAACGCCGCCAGAGGGATATTTAAAGGACGGTGCGGTTTCCCGTGAGTTTGATATTGTGAATGACGGAGAAATCGTTGATTTAACCGACGAATCCCATTCTATCTACAATCAGATTAAGCGTGGTGATATTGAGGGTGTAAAAATCGGTTCTGGCACTCACAAGCGATTGGCAAACGTGCCATTCAAAATCACCAGCAAGACCACAGGTGAAAGCCACATCATTGTGACGGACAAAAACGGTCAGTTCTCTACCGCTGCCGATTGGGTATCACATAAGCAGAACACCAACGCTGGTAAGACCAGTGAGGATGGTATCTGGTTCGGGACATCAGAGCCAGACGACAGCAAAGGTGCTTTGCTTTATGATACATACGAAATCGAAGAATTACGCTGTGATTCCAACAAGGGATTGAAGCTGATTCCTGCTTTTGATGTGGTGGTATCAAGAAACAAAGTTGTCATTGATTTAGGTACACTGACAGACGAATACGAGCCAGAAATCTCTATCCATACTACCGCTACCGATAAGGTGACAGGTGAAAAGTCAATCGTTGCTGGTAAGAGCGTGACTATCGTTGATACGGTCACTTTGGACGGTCTTGTAAAAGGCACAAAATACCAGCTTAAAGGCTGGGAAATGGTGAAGTCTGAAAACGCAGAGCTTATCGTAAACGGTGAGCGTGTGGAAAATGATTATACATTCACCGCAAAGGATTCCAAAATGGAAGTTGAGATTGCCTTTACCTTTAATGCCAGTGCTTTAGGCGGTAAAGACCTTGTAACTTTTGAAGAATTGTACGACTTTACCAATCCAGACGAGCCTGTCAAGGTGGCTGAACATAAGGACATAGAGGACGACGAGCAGACGGTAGCAATTGAAGAAAGAGAGATTACCATTCATACCACAGCTACCGATAAGGCAACAGGTGAAAAGATGATTGTTGCTGGTAAAGACGTAACTATCATTGATACGGTCACTTTAGATGGTCTTGAAAAAGGTGTGAAATATCAGCTTAAAGGTTGGGAAATGGTTAAAGCTGAAAATGCAGAGCTTATCGTAAACGGTGAACGTGTGGAAAATGACATTGCTTTCACCGCTACTGACACTAAGATGGAAGTTCAGATTGAATTTACATTCAACGCCAGTGAGCTTGCAGGAAAAGAGCTTGTGACCTTTGAAGAATTGTACGACATGACGAATCCAGACGAGCCTGTCAAAGTAGCTGAACATAAGGATATTGAGGACGACGGACAGACCGTCACGATTACAGAACGTATTATCACTATGCACACTACTGCTACCGACAAGGCAACAGGAAAAAAGACAATCGAAGCTGGTAAAAGCGTAACTATCGTTGATACGGTCACTTTAGACGGTCTGGAAAAAGGTGTGAAATATACCCTTAAAGGCTGGGAAATGGTGAAGTCTGAAAACGCAGAGCTTATCGTAAATGGTAAGCGTGTGGAAAATGACCTTACTTTCACCGCTACTGACAGTAAGATGGAAGTTCAGATTGCATTTACATTCAATGCCAGCGAGTTAGGCGGTAAGGAGCTTGTGACGTTTGAAGAATTGTACGATACAAGCAATCCAGACAAGCCTATCAAGGTAGCGGAACATAAGGACATCAAGGACGAGGGGCAGACAGTAACAATCAAAGAAAAGCCAGAATCCCCTGCCACACCAGAAGAACCCAGCACACCGCACAGAACAGGTACTTCACCAAAAACAGGTGACAACACACCATTTGCCGCATTGTTGGCTATGATGGGGATTTCCGCTGCTGGTCTTATCTTTGCAGGTTATAAGAGATTCCGCAGAGTAAAGAAATCTGACTAATACGGGAGGTATCGGCTTATGAAAGCAGCTCCCCGTTCACCGCCCATCATAAAGAAGTCAGGCTGTGGCTGACACTATATCCAAATTCTGCTTGATTAACACTTATCTTTCTGAATGGGGATTGTCAAGGGTGCGAAGCACAACGCCCGCCCTTGATAATTCACAGGCAGAGAGATACTATCCAGACAGCAGAATGGCACACTATTATAAACATCAATCAAAATAAGAAAGAAAAGAGGTAAATACATTTATGGAATTAAAACACGTTATCCCGAACATGGAAAAGACGTTCGGAAATTTGGAATTTGCAGGTGAGAATAAAGTTGAGCAGCGCAGGATCAACGGACGCATGGCGGTAGTTTCCCGTAGCTTCAATCTTTATTCGGACGTACAGAGAGCCGACGACATTATCGTGGTTCTTCCTGCTTCTGCTGGTGAGAAAAATTTTGAATCGGAGGAAAAGGTAAAACTTATCAATCCGAAAATCACCGCAGAGGGTTACAAAATCGGCACTAGAGGATTCACAAACTATATCCTGTCGGCTGACGATATGGTGAAAGCATAAGGAGGTATTGAGTATATGAGATTAGCAAACGGAATTATTATTGATAAGGAAAAAACATTCGGGGTATTGAAGTTCTCGGCGTTGCGTCGTGAGGTACATACCCAGAATGAGGACGGTACGGTTTCTGTGGAAATCAAAGAACGTACCTACGATTTGAAGTGTAAGGGACAAGGACGTATGATACAGGTAAGTATTCCTGCTTCTGTTCCGTTAAAGGAATTTGATTACAACGCAGAGGTGGAACTTATCAACCCTGTGGCTGATACGGTGGCAAATGCTACCTATCAAGGGGCAGACGTTGATTGGTATATCAAAGCAGACGATATTGTTTTGAAAAATAAGAATAACCAGCCAGCAGGAAATCCGCAGCACCATAACCAGCAGCCGCAGAATAAGAAATAAAGAAAGGAATTAGCCTATGCCACAATTCAATAAACGTGGAAATCGTATCAGAGCCAGTGATAAGTCACTGGTTTTTCGTTTCTCTGCTGGTTCGCTGTTTCTGCTATTCCTTGCTATGGTTATGCTGCTGAATCTAAAGACAATCCTAACTACTGATTGGAAAGCAATTACGCTCTTTCAAGATGGCAGCGTCCATTTTACGGTCACACCATATATGGTAGTTACGGTCATAGTGTCGGTTCTGGTATGTGCTACTGTTGCACTTTTGTATCAACGATTCCAGTATGACAGGGTAAAGCAGCTCTTTCACCGTCAAAAGCTGGCACGCATGATTTTAGAGAATGGCTGGTATGAATCAGAAACAACGCAGGACAGCGGATTTTTCAAGGATTTACCAGCGACCAGTAAAAAAGAGAAAATCACCTATTTCCCAAAGCTGTACTACCGTATGGAAAATGGCTTGCTCCATATCCGAACGGAAATCACGCTGGGAAAATATCAAGACCAGCTCCTACACTTGGAAAAGAAACTGGAAACAGGCTTGTATTGTGAGCTGGTGTCAAAAGAATTAAAGGACAGCTACGTTGAATATGTGCTGCTCTATGACACTATCGCAAACAGAATTACCATTGACGAGGTACAGGCTGAAAATGGCAGCCTGCGTCTGATGAAAAACGTCTGGTGGGAATATGACAAGCTCCCCCATATGCTGATTGCTGGCGGTACTGGTGGCGGTAAAACTTACTTTATCCTCACTATCATTGAAGCTTTGCTCCGCTGTAATGCGGTCATGTATGTGTTAGACCCAAAGAACGGTGCGAGACGTTTCTACTTGAAAAGAGTAGACACTGCACAATCAATTAAAATTGTGTTGGAGAACTGAACACACGAACAGTCGAATGATAGGGTAACGCCCTGAAAGGCTACTTTAATACTCCGACTGGCAGGATTATGAGTAAACATAGGTTTGTCAGAAGCTCGGTGAAGTCGGCAGAGAGATACCGTAACAGATAGCGCTGTCGAAAGATACCCAGAGGTGGGTGTCGTATCCTATATGCCGGAAGTCTATAAAATATCTATGGTTAGTATGTAGATGAGCGGTCTACTGACGAATCTTTGAATGTACAGGTCTATATCGGGACTGGATAGAAATGTCCAGTGACACAAATAGTGTCGCTACTGTGGGTGAGTAAGACTCGTTTTTATGAAAACCCATATAATGTTACAGGCATTATCAAAGTAGCAGGCTTAGAGAAGAAACCTACGGATATATATGTACAGATAGTGTGTTTGGAACGTTGAAAGCTGGCAACATGGAGATTTTACTGTCTATGAAGTGTTCACATCATAAGGTTGTTGTGAGATTAGCAATAATATAAGGTGTGTTTATGCCAGTGAAAGTGGTGGCACAGTACCTATGAAACCGTGATAACAAACGGTGGAGGGATAGCCACTAGTCATTGAAGAATAGAATTACTAAGAATGGTATGGGTTCGAGTAAGACTAAGAGATGTACTTGCCCCTGTGATTAAGGAGGGTACAGACCATGCTAAAGAAAGACAAGCTCCGCTATAACGAATATTATGATATGCAACATATTTATGATGAGTTATACGCACAGAGCAAAAATGGTAATAACTTTTATAAGTTACTGGAAATTATTGGTTCAGAACAAAATATCTGCTTGGCATACCGAAATTTAAAAACAAACAGCGGAAGCAAAACCGCTGGTACAGATGGGCTAACGATTGATGATATTAAACATTTGTGTGATGAAGATATTATTATGAAAGTCCGAAGCAGCCTGGATAATTACCAACCAAAATCAGTCAGACGGGTTTTTATTCCTAAATCTGGAAGCGATAAAATGCGACCTCTCGGAATCCCCTGTATCTGGGACAGACTTGTACAACAATGTATCTTACAAGTCCTAGAACCGATATGCGAACCTAAGTTCCATAATCATTCCTATGGATTCCGTGCGAATCGAAGTGCCCACCATGCACTTGGCAGAGTAACCAGTTTGATAAACATATCAAAGTATCATTACTGCGTTGATGTAGATATTAAAGGATTCTTTGATAATGTCAACCACGGGAAATTGTTAAAACAGATTTGGACACTTGGCATTCGGGATAAAAGACTGATTTGCATTATTAGTAAAATGCTGAAAGCTGAAATTGACGGCGAGGGTGTTCCAGAAAAAGGAACTCCGCAAGGCGGTCTGTTAAGTCCCCTGCTCTCGCTCATAGTCCTTAATGAATTGGATTGGTGGGTAAGCAGTCAATGGGAAACTTTCCAGCCAAAGCACCGTAATAAAAACGGTTGGTTTCAATATGCAAAGAAACATACGAGGTTAAAAAGTGGCTTTATTGTGCGTTATGCTGACGATTTTAAAATTATGTGTTCGACCTATGAAGAAGCACAGCGATTCTATCACAGTACCGTAGATTTTCTAAACAAAAGGCTGAAATTAGAAATCAGTCCAGAAAAATCAAAGGTAGTAAATCTGAAGAAAAATTCATCAGATTTTCTGGGATTCAAAATTAAAGTGATTCCAAAAGGGAAGACAAAACATGGATATGTTGCCAAAACAGATATGAACCAGAAAGCACTAAAGAAAGCAAAAACAAATCTAAAGTTAAAAGTCAAGGATATAGTCAGGCACACAACTACTTTCCAGATTGCACGTTATAATCTGGCGGTTATGGGAATGCAGAATTATTATTGTGTGGCTACGAATATATACAACAATTTAACAGAAGTAAGTTACGCTCTCTTACCGACCACCAGAGTTCGTTTTAAAAAGATTGCAAAGCTAATACCTTTTGAAACTACAAGTCAAGATTTCCAGATGAAAACAACTGGAATACGACCACAAACAAAAATTATTATGATTGCCGATACTCCTCTATTGCCAATCAACGGAGTAAAACACAAAAATCCGCTGAATTTCTCACAGGATATATGCAACTTTACAGAACACGGAAGAAGCAGAATACATGAGGAAATAGCATTGGTAACGAAAGGAGAGATACGGATTCTTTTAGAGTATAAAGACACCACAAAGAGTGTTGAATTTAATGATAATCGAATTTCGGTATTTATAGCCCAACAAGGCAATTGCTATATCACTAATCGAAGGCATAGCCCGACTGATATGGTTTGTATCTACAAGAATATTACCGAAACAGATAGAGATAAATACCAAAATCTTGTATTTGTTGAAATACCAATATCAAAAGCGATACTGACTGAATCAGTACAACAGGCAAAAATGTGGTTGATGAACTATGGCTTGAGCAGTCAACAAAAGAGAAAGCTGAACAAAATACGAGCGAACTATGGATACCAAGCAATAAAATAACCAGAACTTATGAATCTATTTGAATATGATGGAACGCCGTATGAAGCGAAAGTTTCATGTACGGTGTGAAGCGGGGGAAAACTTGGAGATAACATCAAAGAGTTACCTATCGCTATCCGACCTTGCGGATTTATCCGTTGTCATGCCAGAAGTCTATTACAAAAAAGAAGATATAACCGCCTGTATTGATAGGTTCTATGACGGTATGATGGCACGAAGTGAAGCTATGAAGCTCATGGAAAATTATAAGACAGGTGAAAACTATTCCTATCTTGGTCTTGCTCCGCATTTCCTCATTTTTGATGAATATGTGGCGTTTATGGAAATGCTGACGACAAAGGAAAACGCTGCTGTGCTGAATAAGCTCAAACAGATAGTCATGCTTGGACGACAGGCAGGTTATTTTCTCATTCTCGCCTGTCAGCGACCAGACGCAAAATATCTCGGTGACGGAATCCGTGACCAGTTCAACTTCCGTGTCGCTCTTGGGCGTATGTCAGAGCTTGGTTACAGTATGATGTTTGGTGAGGTAGACAAGGACTTTTTCTTGAAGCAGATAAAAGGTCGTGGCTATGTCGATACGGGAACAAGTGTCATATCAGAGTTTTACACTCCCCTTGTACCCAAAGGACACGATTTTTTGAAAGAAATAGGGAAACTGACACAAAGCAGGCAGGACGGACAGGCGGCGTGCGAAGCGAAAGCCGCAGGTACGGACTAGCCTGTGTTGGTGCGGCTTGCCGCACCAACTATTCGCCCCCAGTATCTAACAGGGGGGCACAAATCAACTGGAAACAGTTCATCAAATATCGGAAAGACCGCTAAAACAGTGGACTTTTTAAACATTCAAGGGAGTGTGACAAAATCGGTAAATGTCACATTCTTTTTTCGATTGGAGGGATTTTAACTGAACGATACCGATTGGATAAACGATTTTAAAGAAAAACGGACGCAGTACGGCGTTTCCCAGAATCACCTTGCGGTCTTGGCTGGTGTCAGCCGAGAGTATGTCAGCAGGCTTGAATCTGGAAAAGTAGCATTGACGGAAGAAATCAAGGTGAAATTCACGGACGCTCTGGAGCGATTGAATCCAGACAATCCGCTGGAAATGGTCTTTGATTATGTCAGAATCCGTTTCCCCACACAGGACGTGAAACACGTTGTTGAGGATACTCTCAAATTAAGGCTTGATGTGATGATACATGAGGATTTCGGGTTCTACTCCTATGAGGAACATTATGTCTTGGGTGATGTGTTCGTATTAACTTCACCCGATAAGGAAAAAGGCACATTGTTAGAGCTGAAAGGCAAAGGCTGTCGGCAGATGGAAAGCTACCTGCTGGCACAGCATAGGAGCTGGTATGACTTTCTCATGGA
>UMJV01039193.1_pt1 | contig 9455 bp, 10 predicted proteins | sample 1966141 | NCBI WGS metagenome assembly UMJV01 (sample SAMEA4836158, study PRJEB28245) | human gut metagenome | biome: gut microbiome; material: fecal sample | place: Denmark | collected 2008
TTTCTCATTATCTCTGGTTAATATTTTTGTCAGTTTCATCAGACTGTGATAATCCAGGCTTGGCTGCTCAAAATTCAACTCCAGCAACGCAGCAGCTGTCAGCATATGAATTCTCTTTGTTCCATTTTTATCTGATATCCTGTCAAACCGCTTAATCCCAAAATACCCCTCACAGTTCTCAGATGGAAACAGTCTGGTTTCACTCATTATAATACCACATTTTTTTGCGCAGCATGAATAATCATATTCCATCTTCCCTGCATTTTCTCCATCCACATGTGCAGGAAATTTAATAATCCACTCCTCTCCATTCACTGTAGTCATAATTTTGGGTCTGGCTCCACCACTTGTACCACCGAGACGATATAATTCATCCAATCTATCGGAGTATTCCGTATTTAGTATTTTCCGGCACTGCTCCGCAAGTTCATCCAGATCCACATCTCCATATTGTTCATCTATTTTTTTCTCCGGATAATAGGTAAGTGCTCCCATACCTGACTTTCCAACAATTGCCAGCCGATCCAGCACTGTCAGTTTATCCGGATTCTGCTTATGTGCACGTAGCAGACGATCCAACAACAATCTCCCCCAATTATCCGGCAAACTATCTGCAAATACTCCAAATAATCCGTCAAAATAATCTTTTGTCGGTACAAAAACCTGCTTTTTAAGGGGAAGTGAAAACGGACTGATCGGAAAACCATTTTCAATCCATTCTTCACTATATTGAAACGCAACTTTATGGTTAGCTGTCATAGCCAGTGTTCCTACAAGTTTTTCATCATAAAATACCTGTAATGCATTACCTTCCCTCATTTATGACCTCCTGAATATCTTTATATGGAACATGCGTAAAAATATTTCTAAGCTCATCTGCAATATCCAAAGCCATGGCAATCTTTGTCAGTGATATCAATGATATCTGTCCGGTAGTTTCGAATCTCTTAATTGAACCATAGCTTACTCCGCTCATGGAAGATAATTTTTCCTGAGAAATAGAGCGTCGTTTTCTGATATTACGCACCCTTTGTGCAAGCTTCTGATCCAGTTCCTCTGCTGTTTCCCATACAAACTGCTCCATTTTCCCTCCTTGCTTTTTATTATTTTATGGATATTATTTTATCCAGAATTTCGCTATTTCATTAAAATCAGATAATATTTTATCCAATAGTATTCTATCATTTACTCTTTCATAAATCAAGCCTTTACCTATTCTTTATATATTATTGAAAATTTATTAAAAAAAAGGAAAAGCACCTGATGTATCGTCAGATTTGTGATATACTTTATGTATTACTTACAGACTCCCGGGGGAAACAACTATGCAAAATATAATTCCCGATGAAAGATATTCTGTGGCTGACGAGGCCATTTTAGGTGCTTTTTTCAAATTGTTAAAAGAAAAGAAGCCTGACAGGATTACTGTATCAGACATCACTAAAACAGCTGGTATTGCCAGAAGTACCTTTTATAATCACTATCAGGACATCCCTTCACTGATTTCTGCAGTTGAGGATAAAACTATTCATGATGTTTTTTCCATGATGGAAAATTTCCAGCCAAAAAATGACCGGGATATCTGCAGTTCCTATTTTCTGACTCTGTGCCGGTACACCATGGAAAATCCTTTTCTGTCCGGTCTTTTGAGCACGCCTCATGGCAATGATCTGTTTGAAAAAATGCTGACTATGCTCCATCATTATGTTACAGAAACTACATCTAATTCCAGGCCTGACAGGCATACAAAGGAAGAAGTTTCCTATGTGATCACCTGCGCCATTGGCAGTACCATCGGCGTTCTCCACAAATGGAGCCGGGATAATTTTAATCTGGCACCGGAAGTGATCGCTGATATTCTGTCTGAGGTTTTTTTATCCGGTATGCTTCCACTTTTATCTTAAGCCTCTGTCTTATTCCAGAGGCTCATCAATCAGGACATCCTGTCTCCTGATTTTTTTTGTTGTGTTGCGGATAAACGGATTTTTGCGGACAACCAATCCTGTAATGCGGCGATAGGTAGGCTGATTTCTGTTATATTCATCCAGAAATGCCTGAAGCTGTGCCTGAATTGCCTCTGCATCCAATGCTTTCGCTTCCACAACAGCCTGCTCCGGATAAATACGGGCAGTCAGGCCATTATCCTCACCTGTGACGATCACTTCGCCTACCAGCGGATTCAGAGCCAGCTTATTCTCAATCTCCTCCGGAGATACATTTTCACCGTTGGACAAAATGATCAGGTTCTTCACACGTCCATTGATAAACAGATAACCGTCTTCATCCATATATCCCTTATCACCTGTATGCAACCAGCCATCCTTTAAAGTCTCTGCTGTCTCATCAGGCATCTGATAATATCCTTTCATAACGCTACTTCCCTTTACCAGGATCTCACCGTTTTCAAATCTTATCTCTGCATTTTCAAGTGGTTTTCCAATAGAACCCTTTTTATTATTTTCCAGTGTATTATTGCTGATAACAGGAGAGCATTCTGACATTCCATAGCCTTCCAGTACTTCGACGCCATATTCTGCAAAACGGTCAATATAATACGGATCCAGATGTGCACCGCCTGTAAAGATAATGCGCAGTTTTCCGCCGAATACCTTTTCTGCAAGAACTGCCTTCGGGATTGACGAATCAGCGGCAGCCAGTCTCTTATAAATAGTTTCGATCATCATTGGAACCATAAGCATAATATCCGGTTTGAAAATACTCATATTCCTTACCATATGGAGCAGGGAATCATTGATGCAAAGAGTTGCACCCAGGGAGAATCCCTTCAGCCAGTCCATAACCAGGCAGAATGCGTGATGGATTGGAAGCACACTGAGCACGGCAGTTCCCGGTTCTGCCGTAATCTTTACTGCCTCAACATTGGAAGCCAGATTATTCTGTGTCAGCATAACACCCTTGCTCTTTCCTGTTGTTCCGGAAGTGAAAATGATGGTCGCAATATCCTCTGCAGCCGGGCAGACAGAATCTGCTGATGCGCTCTTTCCTGCATTTCGAAGTTCACCAATACCATATACCTTTGCCGGTGCATCTTCTACCTCTTCCTGAAGCATCCACACCTTCTGAAGTTTCGGGCAGTTTTCAAGAAATGCATCCAGATATGGTTTAAGCTTCGGACTTAAGAAAAGAGCTACGGAATCGGAACGGTTAAGCAGATCGATCAGATCCTCACAGGGAAGTGCGGCATCCAGCGGTACTGCAGTGGTACATCCGGTGATGATTCCCAGATAACTTTCCATCCACTCTACAGAACTGGTTCCGATCAGTGCAATGTGTTTGCCCTCAAAGCCTTCTGCAAGAAGACCTTTTCTGGTGGAAACTACATTTTCCATCAGTTCGCCATAGCTTCTTTCCATAATTTCCTTTTTCTTGAGCCATTTTACTGCTTTTACTTCATCAAATTTACGTACACTTTCTTCTAATATATTTCTGATCAGCATATCTGTCCCCCATTATTTTCTGAACTGTTCAAGTTATGGATATCCTGTCAGGTACAAAATATCCTTGACCCTGACATCTTTATAAGTTTTGCTTCGAAAAAAATTACTGAAGTTCTTCCAGCAGATTTAAGGCTTCGCCAAGAGTTGTGATCTTCAGCACTTCGCTCTCGTCAAGTTCAAGATCAAAGGTATCCTCAAGCTCACCTAAAAAGGACATAAAATCCAGAGAACTGAAACCCAGATCCTCGCGGAATCTCATTTCATTATTCATTTCTTCCGATGCTACCTTGCTATACTGTGCTACGATATTTTTAAATTCCATTTCCTGATTCATTGCATTTCCTCCTGATATTGATTTAGTTAAACCAGTTCCATAATTTCGCCGATGCTCATATCCGGCTCTGCGATTCCCTTGAAAAGAATACGCATCATATAATAATAGAGCAGTTCCATATCATGTTCCTCCAGATGAGCAGTCTGGTAATGATAGGAGAAGTTCATACCTCCATCTTCTGTATGGGATACAGTCAGATACATCTTCTTGGTGGCTGCACCGTTTGCAAACCATTTTGCATGCTGACGGATAGTTCCAAGCATTTCATTCTCTACCTTCACAGTCATTGGCTGGTAAGTCAGATAACAACTCTCATATCCTGTATGCTCCGGTGTATTGTATCTCTTTCTCATCTCATCCATAATAAATGCCGGATCGTAATTGCTGTGCATGTAGATACGATTCTGCATATTCTGGATCTCATAAGCAGCAGAAAGAAAATCTGTCTCCGGTGCGATCACTGTTCTGCATGGGAACATGATAGTTCTGCTTCCTCCTGAAGTCCATTCATCATGAGTAGAACGTCTGGATATAAAGTTCTGGATAGTGATATCTTCCTGTCCGTTATTTACCTTTGACAGATAGGTACGGATGCCAAGCAGAAGAAGGTTTGTCATAGACAGCTGATGGTTCATACAGAAATCGATCAGATTTTTAGTTGGTCCCGGCTCCAGATAATAATCCTTAACTGCCACAAACAGATCCTTCATCTCAATGTCAGAAGAACGAAGTTTTGGATTTCCATGACGTTTTCTTGCTTCCTCCAGTACGGACGGTCCCTGAATATCAGAATACAGAGGTTCGCCCAGTGCATCCAGCTGATCATCCCAGAATTTCTTATCTTTTGCAAAACGTTTCTCGTTGCCTGCTTTTGCAAGGTCTTTTTTCAGTACTGTCTCAAAGTCTGCCAGTTCCTGCGGATAGGCTGTTCCATATTTATAATAGGTATATAACTGAAACAGATCACCGATCATTACTACCAGACCACAGGAATCGATCAGTCTGTGATCCATATGTACAAAGAAACCATTATATCCTTCCGGCAGCTTCAGCATAGTAAACTCGCACATGGGAATGTCATCACCGTCAAAGGTTTCATATGCCCACTGCTGCATCAGCTCGTCTGCTTTTGCAAGGCTTCCCATTCCTGACAGATCCTTGAATCCGATATCTCTTGGATCCTGTTTTACAAGGTATTGCTGTACATTTCCGTCTTTATCAGGCTTCGTAAAACGGATTCTGGTGCATCCGGAACGTTCTGTCTCCATCTGAATACATTTTTTTAATAATCCAAAATCCAGTTCAGCCTGTACAGATGCCACAACACTGACACCGGATACCTGCTGTGTACCGTAATCCATGATCCAGTTATGGTGCATTTTCTGTGCTGCTGTTAAAGGATAGTAGTTTGTCATACTTTATTTAACCTCCATCACCCGTTTTTTCTCTTTTCCCGGGTACAAAAACATTACATACTTGTTCAGTAGCCCACAGTTATTTTAAAAATAATGTACTGGCAGCTACAACATTTTTATTACGTGACAAAAATAGCACAGATTTTTCCCAAATACCAGTACCCTCAGCACTTAATGAACACTTTACATAAAATTGACCGAGACTTATCATGCATTTAACAAAACGCATCTGATAAGTCCCGGTCAGGGATTGTTATCATTCGTAATCGCCTTTGGCGGTTGAAAACAGTCACATTATTTTTCAGAATTACTGCCATCATATTTCTCAAAAAACTCCATCACTGTACGCTGATACAGTTCCGGATCTGCATAGGCACTGCACAGATGCCTTGCTCCCTGTACAATGACCAGTTCCTTTGGTGCTTTGCACAGCATATAGTTCTGGAATGAATTGTTCGGGTACACATAAGTATCCTTCTCTCCATGAAAGAAAAGGACAGGTCTTGTATTCCTTTTCATAGCTTCTGTGGTATCTGCATCTTTCATACGAAATCCTGCCACAAAATGGCACAGACAGTCCATTTCCTTCAAAAGCAAAGGGATATAATGCAGATGGAACCAGTTGTCAGCCATATCCCGCATCTGTCTTTCCATAGACTGAAAACCACAGTCTGCGATCAGTCCCTTCACCTCTGACGGAAGCCTGTATCCGGATGCCATCAGTACAGCGGCTGCTCCCATAGACTGTCCATACAGATAGATTGGAAGCTTTTCTTTATTTCTCTCGGACACATAAATTGCCCAACGCTGCACATCCCATTTTTCCTTTGCTCCAAAGGTAATATATTTTCCTTCACTTTCTCCACAACATCGCTGTTCCATAAACAGAAGATTACATTGATGCTCATGGAGATATTTTGCCATAAATGACAGGGAACCAAATCTGCTGCCCCTGTAACCATGGCTTAAGATAACAAACCGCTTTGCATGCTCTGCCGGCAGATAGAATCCGTGGAGTTTTAATCCATCCACGCTTTGGATATAACAGTCCTGCATCTTCTGAGCCTCGCACCATGCCCTGCTCTCATCATATTCCTTTGCGTATCCGTTTCTGGGATGATTATCCCGTATATGGGATAATTCAAACCATTTCTTTCTTTCCTTTTTCCTTCCCCCTCTTTTGCAGCAGACCACCATGTTAAAAAAGCGCCAGCCAATCTCCATAATTCCCGAGAAAAAAAGCAATACTGCTGCTGACAGCTTACAAATTTTTTTCTTCATCTGAATTTCTCCTGTTCTTTTTTAGATTGATATCCAGAAATATTCATTCCTGCAAGATAAAATTCTATTTTATTATGCTCTTTTTTTCATAAAATAAAAAGAGCCGCCGATTTCTTTCCAGACTTCCCGGATTGCGGAATCAGTCAAGCGGATATCCGCAATCTGCTTCGCTACTTGCTTATAACCGAATAACTGCTCCGCAGTTTATCGAGACATTTTTTTCTTGCAGTTAACAACATAAATTCCTGTGCAAACCAGAATCAGTGCTATCAAACTTCCAATATTAAATGCCTGCTTCACCTCTCCAAGTATCAGCGCAGACAAAATCACACTGCACAGGGGATTGACGAATCCAAAGATTGCAACCTTCGAAACATCATTCCATGCAAGCAATACAGACCAGAGTGTATATGCCACTGCTGAGACCATTGCCAGATAAAATATGATTGCCACACCTCCTGCTGTAACATTTCCCAGATGACCGCCCATTCCCACTCCGATCAGAGTCAGAACGATGCCGCCCATCGTAAACTGCGTTCCGCTCAGTACTACCGGCGATACTTTTCTGGAAAAAAGATTAATCAGAACTGTGGAAATTCCATAGGATAACTGAGCAATCAGAATAAATCCCTCTCCTGTCAGCTTAAACCCCATATCCAGGGAATTTCCCATCAGATTGATTACCACAACTCCCGCAAATCCCAGAACACATCCGGCAATTTTTCTGCCTGTCATCCGTTCACTCCGAAAAGCCAGACAGGACAGAAGAATTGCAATAAAGTTTCCAAGTCCGGTAATAATAGCGCCCTTGACTCCTGATGTATGTGCAACACCTATATAAAAGAAGAAATACTGTCCCACTGTCTGCGCCAGACATACCGGAACTGCGTATTTCAAAATTTCCCTGTCAGGAATCATCACTTTCCATTCTTTAATGGAAGCAAAGATCAACACCAGAATCCCTGCCAGCGTAAAACGAACTCCCGCAAAAACAATCTGGCTCGCGGTATCTGCGGAGTCTACCTGCATCAAACGATAGCCGGTCTTGATCACCGGAATCGCACTTCCCCACAAGATGCAGCAAACACAGGCAAGAAGCGCTACAATACCGGTTTTTGTTAATGTATTTTGTTTTTGTGTCATTTGTAGTTTTCTCTCTTTTCATTTGTATTTCTGTATTTCGCCTTTCCATTGTATCACAGATTTCTGAATAATTGTTAGTGCTTTTTGACACTTTCTTTATTTTTAAAAACACAAAATTTTACGGCATTTTGAGTAAGAAATCAAAAAGCAGAAATGTCTTTCACGAATAAAATCGCTTCAGACATTTCTGCTCTATCTGCTGTCCTGTCTGATATACTTCAGACACAGGATAAATATACAATTTGGGGATAACGGTCTGCGTATTCTTTTTCCAGGCCGCATCTTTCCAGAAGTTCTTCCACTTTTCTCCGGGTTTCAGTACGGCTTATCCCCATATTTCTCAGGCTTTCTCCGATTCCGTCCCCGAGCGTACAACGTGAATCAAAGGATTCCATTGGCATCTGAAATACCATCTGAATATCCCTCTGCTACCTGAAAAAGCCAGTTTCCGCAATTATATTTTTCCAGATAGTTTTTCTTTTTTATAATAGTTATATCAGCAAAGCTAACGTTCCAACAACAATAAGAAGCAATCCTGTCCCTGATTTCAATGACAGTTTTTCATGGAATACAATATATGAGAATGCAATGGTCACAAGGATACTCAGTTTATCAATCGGAACTACCACACTGGCCGGACCTGTCTGAAGTGCTCTGTAATAACATAGCCAGGAACCGCCTGTTGCAACTCCGGAAAGAATAAGGAACAGCCAGCTTTTTCTGTCAATGTTATTAACCGTATTCTGCTTTCCGGTCACAAATACTACAATCCACGCCATCACCAATACAACAGCCGTCCTGATCGCAGTTCCAAGATTTGAATTAACATCCTGAATTCCAATCTTTCCCAAAATAGAGGTAAGACTGGCAAAAACAGCGGAACCGACTGCATAAAGCAGCCACTTCTTATCTTCTGCCTTCTCCTTTGTTTCCTTTTTCTGTATCATCAGATAAGTACCGATACCGATAAGAATCATTGAAACAAATTTCAGCCACGTTATTTCTTCCCTGAGAAAAATAAAAGCCAGCAGCATCGTTATCACTGTACTCGATTTATCAATTGGTGTTACTTTATTGATATCTCCAATCTGCAGTGCTTTGAAATAGCATAGCCAGGATATCCCCGTTGACAGTCCTGACAAAATCAGAAAGATCAGGACTTTTGCTGAAATATCTCTGATTCCGCTTTGTGCCCCGACTACAAATACCATAAGCCATGAAAAGACTAACACTACACCGGTTCTTAATGCTGTCGCAACATTAGAATCTGTGTTTCTGATTCCGCATTTTGCCAATATGGCTGTCAAGCCTGCAAACAGAGCAGAACCAAATGCAAATAATATCCACATATTATTTTCCCTCCATTACCCAGGCAAATGCTTTCGCAATTCTTATATCCGGTTCTCTAAAATGATTGCCCTGATTCCATTCCAGGTTACAATTGATCCCATGCTCTATGAGCCACCCATATCCCATCCGGATACAGTTTCCAACCTGTGACATCACCGAATTTCTCGTTTTTTCTTCTCTGTCACCAAGACTTAGATAAACTGTCTCACTTTTAATTTCATGTTCCTTCATATACTCAATAAATCCCGGAAACCAGACAGACGGTGAAGCAGCTGCAATGCCGGAAAATACATCTGTCTGATATGCTGCCCATAACGAGAACAGCCCCGCAAGAGAATATCCCCCGATATAATATGTCCTGCTTTTGTCTGTGCATAATGTCAGAATCTGCTCCAGTGTCCTGACAGCACCATCACCAAAGTCTTCATTTCCGAACACTGCCGGTGCTTTCCATGGAGACAACTCATAATTCCA
>UMJV01024613.1_pt1 | contig 9374 bp, 9 predicted proteins | sample 1966141 | NCBI WGS metagenome assembly UMJV01 (sample SAMEA4836158, study PRJEB28245) | human gut metagenome | biome: gut microbiome; material: fecal sample | place: Denmark | collected 2008
CCAAAAGTTGTTTTGTGTCCAACTTTTGGGGTGCAGTTCACTAACTATTGAATGCTTTTATTTTATTATTAACGAAAATATTTTAAATACCTTTATGAAGAAACTTTAGGCTAAAAATAAAAAACTTGCTTAAGTCAAAATGTCAAATTATAATATAATTAGTGATAAAAATTTTTAAAATAAAGGTGATTAATATGAGCAATATAGCTGACTTAATTGAAGATTATATCCTACGTCGTCTGGCGGCTGAGCATAATCGCAAAGTAGAATTAAAACGCTCAGATATTGCCGATGAAATATCTTGTGCTCCCTCACAGATAAGTTATGTACTAAGCACACGTTTTACTCAAGACAAAGGTTTCGTTGTCGAATCTCGTCGTGGTCTTGGTGGCTTTATTCGCATTGGTAGAGTTCCACTACAAGATTTAATTTACCAAGATATATTAGCTAAAATAGATGAAGATATCACTTTAGATGAAGTAAATAATATCATTCATTATTTATTTAAACGAGAATTAATTCAAAAACGTGAAGCAGCATTGCTTTTGCAAACGCTCTCCACTGTATTTGATAAATTAGACGCTAAAGAACGTGTATCTTTTATCAAATCATTAATTATGACTTTGGCTAATTTTAACTAGATTAGTTATAAATAATTTACAAAGGAGGCATTTTTTATGTTATGTGATGAATGCCATAAACATGAAGCTAGTATTTATGTGACTGAAATTACCAGTCAAGGACAAATAGAACATCATCTTTGTGAACTTTGTGCTACAAAATTAGGCCTATTAGCTGAAAAACAAAATGTATTCTCTATAAATGATTTTTTATCTGGAATTTTCAATCATGAACCTAAAACCTCTAAACATAGTGATACAAATAATTTAAAAAAACCTCTCATCTGCCCAAGTTGTCATATGAGTTATCAAGATTTTACCAGAACTGGCAAAATAGGTTGCAGTGATTGTTATAAAACTTTTGCCCTTGCTCTAGAGCCTTTACTTCGTCGAATTCATGGTTCTAGTACCCATATCGGCAAAATTCCTAATCGCGCTGGTGGCACATTGAGTCTAAAACAAGAAATTTTAAACTTACGCAAACAGATAACTAAATATGTAGAAGCTGAAGAATATGAACAAGCTGCTGTTTTGCGCGACCGCATTAAAGTTTTAGAAAACCAATTACATGCTAAACAAAATTTAGATAAAGGAGTTGACCAAAATGCCTAAATTTACCACTCCTCAATTATCTTGGCTTACTACTTTAGGTAAAGAAGCAGATATTGTTTTAGCTAGCAGAGTTCGCCTCGCTCGTAATTTAAAAAATTTACCATTTCCAAATCGCGCTAATATCAATGATTTAGCTCAAATCAAAGAATTAATCATTCGCTTAATTCCAGCCATAGAAAGTGCTACAGGTCTAAAATTTGACTATTTGGAAATTGATAAATTAACTCATCTTGAACAACAAGTTTTAGTAGAAAAACATCTCATCAGTAAAAAATTATTGACCAACCCAGAAAATAGATTATTGATTTTGAGCAATGATGCTTCTGTAGCTATCATGGTAAATGAAGATGACCATTTACGCATTCAATGTATGGCTTCAGGCTTAGATTTAAATACACCTTTAGCCAAAGCTTTTGCCATTGATGATGCCATTGAAGCTTATTTAAATATTGCCTTTGATGAAAAAATGGGCTATTTAACAGCTTGCCCTACCAACTTAGGCACAGGTCTTCGTGCTTCTGTCTTACTGCATTTACCTGCACTTGTGATGACTCAACAATTATCAAAAATTGTCAACATTTCACCACAATTAGGCTTGGCTATTCGCAATTTCTTTGGCGAAGATAATGCAGGTAATATTTTCCAAATAGATAATCAATTAACTCTAGGCTTTAAAGAACAAGAATTAATCGATAATCTCAATAGTACTGTAACTGAAATTATCTCCCATGAACGCGAAGCAAGAAAAGCCCTTTTAAATTATTCCCCTGATAAACTCGCTAATCGTGTATGGCGCTCTTTCGGTATTTTAAAATACGCTCGTTTTATCTCCGAAAATGAAATGCTTGATTTAGTAAGTAAAGTGCGCTTAGGCGTTGACCTTGATATCATTGATGAAACAAAACCTGAGCTTTTAAATATCTTATTGATTGCCAGTCAAAAAAATTATATTCAAAACTTACAACAAAATGAAAATATGACACCTCAAGAAATCGATAAACAACGTGCTCATATCATCAGAAAAATATTGCAAGAATTGGCCCCAGATATATCTATGAGCTGATTTTAATTACAGAAAGGATTTATTTATGCAAGGACGTTTTACTCAATCTGCTATAAAAGTCTTAAAATTAGCTCAATATGAAGCAAAACATTTAAAACATGCTCATGTAGGCACTGAACATATCTTACTTGGTCTATTACATGAAGGCACTAATGTAGCTGCTAAAGCTCTTTCTTCTATAGGTATAGATTTATATACAGTAAGGCAAAGAGTTCATGAATTAGTGGAAAAAGAAGATTTTGACGATCTTGAAACTGAAGAAATAGGCTATTCTCCTGAAGCTAAAACTATCATGGAATATGCTGTCGAACAAGCACAAGCTTTAGGGCATGATTATATTGGCACTGAACACATCTTACTTGGTATCATCTACGATACTGAAAGTATAGCTTGTGAAATTCTCATCTCTTTAGGCGCTGATTTAGATATTATCCATGATGCTATCTTGGATTTATTAAATGAAGATACTTTAAATGATATGCCTAAAATAAATGTCTTTAAAGAAAATAAAGCTCCTAAAAAAGATAATAATACCAAAGATAACAAGCAAAAAAATAATTCTGCTACACCTCTATTAGACAAATACGGTAGAGATTTGAATATATTGGCACAAGAAGAAAAAATAGACCCTGTAATCGGTCGCAATCGTGAAATTGAACGTGTAATTCAAATTTTATCTCGCCGTACTAAAAACAATCCAATTCTCATTGGTGAGCCAGGTGTGGGGAAAACTGCTGTTACAGAAGGATTGGCTCAACGTTTAATCAATGGCAATATTCCTAAAGTCTTAGCTTCTAAACGCATCATTTCCTTAAATATGGCAAGTTTAGTTGCTGGCACTAAATATCGCGGTGATTTTGAAGATAGACTCAAAAAAATCATTGATGAAATCATTGAAAATAAAAATATTATTTTATTCATTGATGAAATGCATACTCTTGTAGGTGCAGGTGCTGCTGAAGGCTCTATGGACGCTGCTAATATTTTAAAACCAGCTCTATCTCGTGGAGAAATCCAAGTAATCGGTGCTACTACTTTAAAAGAGTATAAAAAATATATTGAAAAAGACTCTGCCCTTGAACGACGTTTTCAAACTATCATGGTGAATGAACCTAGCGTTGAAGATGCTATCAGCATTTTAAAAGGCATTCGCAATAAATATGAAGAATTTCATTGTGCTAAAATTACAGATGAAGCTATCAAAGCTGCTGTAAAAATATCTCAGCGCTATATCACAGATAGATTTTTACCAGATAAAGCCATTGATTTAATGGACGAAGCAGCTGCTAAAGTTCGCTTAAAAACAGTAAATATTCCTACAAATATTTCACAATTAGAACAAAAAATTCAAGATTTGAAAAAAGCTAAAGAAAAAGCTATTGATAATCAAGATTATGAATTAGCAGCTACTATCCGCGACCAAGAAATACAAATCAAAGAAGAATTAGCTACTGCTAAAACTGCATGGGAAACACAAAATAATGCTCAAATAGCTGTAACTGAAGAAGATATCGCCGATGTCGCTACTCTTTGGACTGGTATCCCTGTAAAAAGATTAGTAGCTAAAGAAGCAGATAGACTTTTGCATATTGAAGATATAATTCATAAACGTGTAGTAGGTCAAAATGAAGGCGTAAATGCCGTAGCTAAAGCCATTCGCCGTGCTAGAGCAGGACTTAAAGACCCAAAACGTCCTATAGGTTCATTTTTATTTTTAGGCCCTACTGGTGTAGGTAAAACAGAATTAGCACGTTCATTGGCAGAAGCTATTTTCGGTGATGAATCCGCCATGATACGCTTTGATATGTCCGAATATATGGAAAAACACACAGTATCTCGTATGCTCGGTGCTCCTCCAGGTTATATCGGTTATGATGAAGGCGGTCTATTAACTAACGCTGTCCGTCGCAAACCGTATGCTGTTATTTTATTAGATGAAATCGAAAAAGCCCACCCAGATATTTTCAATATTCTTCTGCAAGTCTTAGATGATGGTCGCCTAACCGACAGCCAAGGCAGAACTGTTGATTTCAAAAACACGGTTATCATCATGACATCAAATGCAGGTGCTTTTAAATTGCAACCACAAAAGACAAATACCATGGGCTTTGCAGTCAATGAAGATAAACAGATTAAACAAAATGCTAAAAAAATCGTCATGGACGAAGTAAAAAGACAATTCAAGCCAGAATTTCTCAATCGTATTGATGAAATAATTATCTTTGAACCACTAACTGATAAAGAATTGACTCAAATCGTTACTTTATTATTAAATGATGTTCAAAAGCGATTAGCTGAAATGGATATTGAATTAATCATCAAAGATGAAGTAAAATCTTATCTCTTAAAACATGGCACTGATACAATCTATGGTGCTAGACCGCTAAAACGTGCTGTTCAACGCTATCTTCAAGACCCACTTGCTGAACAATTATTGCAAAAAAATATAAAATCCATGCAAAAAATAATTGTAGATTGCGTTGAGGATAAATTGACTTTTAAAGTTGATGATGTATTGCCTACAGAAAATATCGAAAATCTAACAGATAATTTTGAGGTTACAAATAAATAATGAATAAAGTACAAAAAAATTTTTTAGCTGAAAAATCTTTGATAAAACGCATAAAAAATTTTACTTTAAATTTTTTAATCGCCATTGTTTGGCTAGTAAAATCCATGGCAAAATATCTCAAAAAATATTTACACATTAAATCCAAATAATAAAAAAATTACAAGGAAACTTATTATGGCTAAACGCAAAACCTTATATGTATGTCAAGAATGTGGCTATAGTGTTCCTAAATGGCTTGGCAAATGTCCAGGTTGTGGTCAGTGGAATACTTTAGTTGAAGAATTAGAAGAAGTTACTCCTTCTAATAATCGTGGTTTTAGCCTTAGTACAAATAAAACAAATAGTTCACCTAAACCCATAAAAGAAATTGCTACAGAAGATTTACCTAGATTTAGTGCTGGCTCTGTAGAAATGAACCGCGTTTTAGGTGGAGGTATAATTCCAGGGTCACTTGTCCTCATGGTCGGTGACCCTGGTGTTGGTAAATCCAGTTTGAATTTGCGTATTTGTGCTAATGTAGCTACTACCCATAAAGTTTTATATGTAACAGGTGAAGAAAGTGCTCGTCAAATTCGCATGCGAGCTGATAGATTAAATGCACTTCAAGATAATCTCTTTGTTCTAAGCGAAACAGATTTAGAACGCATTGAACGTCATGTACTTGAAACAAAGCCTGATTTATTAATCATCGACTCCATTCAAACTATTTTTCGCCCTGATGTCCAAAGTGCGCCAGGTAGCGTCAGCCAAGTACGTGAATGTTCTGTAAGCTTACTTCGCATTGCTAAACAAAATAATATCTCCATCTTCATCATTGGTCATGTAACTAAAGACGGCACACTTGCAGGTCCTCGTGTGCTTGAACATATCGTTGACACAGTACTTTATTTTGAAGGCGAACGCAATGCTGAATATCGTGTTTTACGTGCTGTAAAAAACCGCTTTGGTAATACTAATGAAATCGGTATTTTTGAAATGCGTGAAACTGGTCTTGTCGATGTTCCTGATGCTTCTAAAATGTTTTTATCTGAAGAAAATAGCAATGAATCTGGTACAGTAATCATACCTGCCCTTGAAGGAACTCGACCTCTTTTAGTAGAAATACAATCTCTAGTAGCTCCTACACCATACGTACCGCCACGCAGGACTTCTGACTCTATAGATATCAAAAAAATTCAATTATTATTAGCAGTCCTAGAAAAACGCGTGCATTTAAATATGGGTACTTGTGATGTATATGTAAAAGTAGCAGGTGGCATAAAAATAGATGACCCAGCTGTCGATTTAGCTCTTTGCTGTGCTATGGCTTCAAGTTTTCGCAATCAAAGTATCAAACCTCAAACTATTATCTTTGGTGAGGTCGGACTTTCTGGCGAAGTACGCTCTGTCAGCCAACCGGATATAAGAGTTCGCGAAGCTATTCGCATGGGCTTTACAAATATCATCTTACCTGCCAAAAATTTAGAACGCCTTGAACATTTTGCTTCAAATGTACAAATCCATGGTGTTCGTTATTTAAGTGAAGCCTTAAAAATTGCACTTAACTAGAGGTTTTATCATGAATATAATAATTCGTCCTATAAAAGAAAATGAAATTCCTTTATTAACCGATTTTTTATATGAAGCAATTTTTCTTGCAGATACTGACCAAATTCCACCCAGAACAATAATTCAAGAACCTAGTTTATGGCGTTATATAAATAATTTTGGTAAAGAAAAAGATGACTATTGTTTTATTGCCCAAGTTGATAATTATATAGTAGGTGCTGTATGGATACGCTGTATTCAAGGATTTGGTCATCTAAATGACAATATTCCTGAACTAGCTATGTCCATATACCCTCAATATCGAAATAAAGGTATTGGTACTTCTTTATTAAAAAACTTTTTAACTTTTTTACGGCAAAAAAATTATACTCAAATATCACTATCCGTGCAAAAGAATAATTATGCTGTAAATATGTACAAAAAATTAGGTTTTAAAATCGTTTCTCAAAATCAATCTGAATATATTATGTGTTTATGATTAAAAAATTATAATTTGATTATAATTTTGCAATCTTAATGGACTTTTGTTCATTATTTTAGTAGAATAAATTTATAACACATTCGTAAAGGGGGTTTAATTTCAACAGTGTTATTAAATAGAGTTTTAAAATTTTTTATAACAGTCTTTGCTGTTATCATCGGGGCAACTTTACTAGAGTTTGCTAGTCCTGTTTTAGCCTATATTATTAGTGCTGAATTTTTACAAATTAACCTCGATATTTTAGATATGACTATGATGAATGCTCTATCTATTCTCATCGGTGGTATTATTGGTGGTTCTATTGGATTTATTTCTTCTTCTTATTGTATAAACAAATTACGTATCTTCTCTATATGGGTAGAACGTCAGCTCAGTAAAATGCCAACACATGATGTTGTTGCTGGTGTTTTAGGTTTAGCTATCGGTCTTATTCTTGCTAATCTTTTAGGTGTCGCATTCTCTAGAATTCCTTTAATCGGTCCTTACATTCCAATCATTTTCAGTATTGTCTTTGGTTATTTAGGTTTATATATTACCATAAAGAAACGAAAAGATATTATTGCATTATTACCTTCTCGCATTAAAGAAGACGCTAATAAAAATGATGATAATTCATCTGTGGATAAAATAAAGACAGAATTAAACACTCCATCATATAAATTACTCGATACAAGTGTTATTATTGATGGTAGAATTGCTGATATCTGCAAAACAGGTTTTATTGAAGGTACTTTATTAATCCCTGTTTTCGTATTAGAAGAATTACAATTTATCGCTGACTCTTCAGATTTACTCAAAAGAACACGCGGTAGACGCGGTCTGGATATCTTAAAACGCATTCAAACAGAATTTGATATGCTTGTAAAAATCGACCATCACGATTATGATGATGTTACAGGTGTTGATTCCAAATTAATCCGTTTAGGACAAGAAATCGGTGCTAAAATCATCACTAACGATTTTAATTTAAACAAAGTCGCTGATTTACAAGGCGTTCAAGTTCTCAATATTAACGAATTAGCTAATGCTATAAAACCAGTAGTTATTCCTGGTGAAACTATGGTAGTAACTGTAGTAAAAGATGGTAAAGAACACGGACAAGGTGTTGCTTATTTAGACGACGGTACAATGATTGTCGTTGAAGGTGGTCATAAACATCTCAATGAAACATTAGAAGTTGTTGTTACTTCTGTATTACAGACAGCAGCAGGACGCATGATTTTTGCCAAACCAAAATAAAAACTATGAAAAGACTACGGGGTTTATACTTCGTAGTCTTTTTTTAAGGAGGTATTCTTATGGTTTCTGTTATTTTTCCCGCAGCCGGTCAAGGAAAACGCATGGGACTTGGCTTCAACAAAATTTTCACTGAACTTTCAGGTAAACCAATCTTAATTCAAACTCTACTTACTTTTTCTCGTTGTGATTGTGTTGATGAATTAATCATTGCTGTCGATATCAACGAGATGGAAATTATTCGCAAAGTCTTAAGTAAAATTCCTAAACTAAAACCTTACAAAATCGTAGCAGGTGGTTCTGAACGTCAATATTCTGTTTATAATGGCTTAATGGCAGTAGACCCTGCTTCTGATATCGTACTTGTTCATGATGCTGCTCGTCCTTTAATTTCTGAAACAGTAATCCAAAATGTAATCAATGAAGTCATGATATCTGGTTCAGCTGTTTGTGCCGTTCCTGTAAAAGATACTACGGCTGAAATCAATGAAATGGGCTTTATCGAACGAGTACCAGATAGAAACAAATTATGGGCAATTCAAACACCACAAGGATTTAAAAAAGAAATTTTAATTGAAGCTCATAAAAAAGCTCAAGAAGATAATTTCTTAGGTACTGATGAAGCTAGCCTTGTTCGTCGCACTAGCCATGCAGTAAAACTCGTTATGGGAGATTATAATAATATCAAAGTTACAACTCCTACAGATTTAGTCATCGCAGAAATGTTATTCGGACAAAAAGTAAAAAATCATGCTAAAATAAAAATCTCTTCATTATTTAATGAAGTCTTCACTAAGGTCTCAAAATAAAAATAATAAATAGAATAGAAAAGAGGTTTAATTATGTCTAGAGTTGGTATAGGCTATGATGTGCATAAATTAGTAACTGACCGCAAACTTATTTTAGGAGGCGTTGATATTCCTCATGAAAAAGGTCTACTGGGTCATTCTGATGCTGATGTATTACTTCATGCAATCTCTGATGCTCTACTTGGTGCTGCTGCTCTTGGTGATATCGGCAAACATTTTCCTGACACAGATGAAAGATTTAAAGGTATCTCTAGCTTAATATTGTTAAAACATGTAGGAGAACTTTTACAAACTAAAAACTATAAAATCAACAATATCGATGCTACTATTGTTGCTCAACGACCAAAATTATTGCCATTCATTCCTACTATGCAAAAAAATGTGGCTGAAACTTTAAATTTGCCTATTGAAGATGTCAATATCAAAGCTACTA
>UMJV01023049.1_pt1 | contig 9333 bp, 8 predicted proteins | sample 1966141 | NCBI WGS metagenome assembly UMJV01 (sample SAMEA4836158, study PRJEB28245) | human gut metagenome | biome: gut microbiome; material: fecal sample | place: Denmark | collected 2008
TGTGGGCGCTTTCCACGCCCACGTTACCGTCCTCGGTCTTGCGGATCTCCTGGTGGAGCTTGCCCGCCACTGCGTTGCCCGGCGCGTCCCGCACTGTATGGGACAGTTTGGAGGGCGGCCGGGGCTTATCCTCCAGCACCAGCTTGGTCGTGACCTTGCCGGTCTTGGGGTCCACCTCGGCCCGTTTGACCTGCTTTTTCGGGATTTTTGCCTGCGCCTTGTCCGCTTTGACGGCGGCCTTCTCCGCCTTGCGGATGGGCTTTTCCAGCGCCGGGTCCGCCCGTTCTTCCTCCGTGAAGCGCAGGCGCGGTTCCTTAATCAAACCATTCCCCCAGCATGAGGGAGGCCGCCATGCTGGAAAGCTCCGCATAGGCCGCCAGCCCCAGCGGACCCACGAAGCGGCACTCGGTCAGGCAGGCGTAGAGCTGGGCCACTACGTCGGCCAAAATCTGGACCTCGGTGCCCTCCAGCACAGTCTCACCGGCCTGCCCGCGCTGGACCTTGGCGGCGCACAGAATCTCCACCAGCCGCAGCAGGCCGGTCTCGCCGGTCTCGGTCAGTTCAGCGGCCTGATCCGCCGCCGTGCGGCACTCGGAAACGGCGTCCGCCATCGCCGTCAGGAGCGCGGTGCGCTGGGTTTCCAGCGCCCGGTCCAGAAACATCATGTGGTCGTTATGCAGAATTTCGGGTTTCATCGTCCATCAGCCTCCTTCATTTCCTGGGGTTTGGTCGTCATAATGCGATACAGTTCGGTGTTTTTCGGGAAGTGATCCACAAAGGGCAGAATCGTGGAGCCGTAGAACAGCAGCCCCTCGCCCTCGCCGGAGTGGGTCACATAGGACAGCTGGTGCGGGGAAATGCCCAGCTGCCGGGCCAAAATCTGCCGGTCGCCGCCCGCCTGGTTGAGCATATACACGAAGTCGGAGTTTTCAAAGATGTTCTCCACCTCGCGGGAAGAAAGCAGGTCCTTCACGTTCTGGGTGATCCCGGTCGGGATGCCGCCCCACTTTCTGAACCGCTTCCAAATCTCCACCGTATAGGCGGCGGTCTGTTCCTCTTTGAGCAGCAGGTGCATCTCGTCGATGTAGTAGCGGGTGGACTTACGGGCCGCCCGGTTGATGGTGACGCGGTTCCACACCTGGTCCTGCACCACCAGCATCCCGATCTTTTTCAGCTGCTTGCCCAGCTCCTTGATGTCATAGCAAACAATGCGGTTGTTGATGTCCACGTTGCTGCGGTGGTTGAACACGTTGAGGGAGCCGGTGACGTAGATTTCCAGCGCCGTGGCGATGTACTGCGCCTCTTTCTCATCCTGCGCCCGCAGCAGGTCGTATAAATCCTCCAGAATGGGCATATTCTCCGGGCGCGGATCGTTGAGGTAGTCCTGATAGACCAGCCGCACACAGCGGTCAATGATGGTTTTCTGTACCGGCTGTAATCCGTCCTTTCCGCCCACGATCAGCTCGCACAGCGACAAGATGAAGTCGCTCTTCAGCGACAGCGGGCTTTCATCGTCCGAATAGTCCAGGTTCAGGTCCATCGGGTTGATGTAGTTGGTGGAGGTGGGCGAGATTTTGATGACCTGCCCGTGCAGGCGCTCCACCAGCGGCGCGTACTCGGCCTCCGGGTCGCAGATAATGACATCATCCGAAGTCAGCAGGAAGCAGTTGGCGATCTCGCGCTTGGCCGAAAAGCTCTTGCCGGAACCGGGCGTACCCAGAATCAGGCCGTTGGGGTTTTTCAGCAGCTTGCGGTCCACCATGATGAGGTTATTGGACAGGGCGTTGATGCCGTAGTACAGCGCCTCTTTTCCGTTCTGAAAAAGCTCTTGGGTGGTGAACGGCACGAAGATGGCGGTAGAGCTGGTAGTCAGCCCCCGCTGAATTTCCACCTGGTTCAGCCCCAGCGGCAGAGAGGACATCAAGCCTTCCTCCTGCTGGAAGTCCAGCCGGGTCAGCTGGCAGTTGTACTTCTGTGCGATGGAACTGGCCTGGAAGATGTTGTTGCCCAGCTGGCGGGGATTGTCGGCGGTGTTCAGCACCAGGAACGTCACCAGGAACATCCGCTCGTTGCGGCTTTGCAGGTCCTGCAACAGCTTCTTGGCCTCGGCCCCGTAGGTGGCAAGGTCGGACGGGATGATGTCCATGTCATACCCGGCGCGGACGGCCTTTTTCTGTTCCTCGATCTTGCTGCGGTCCAGGTCGGTGATTTTCCGCTTTACCGTCTTGATGGCCTTCACCTGATCCACCGACTGGATGTGCAGATTCACAATGAGGGAACTTTCCATATCGAGAAAGTCCGCCAGCATACGGTCATTCAGCTCCGGGGCCAGAATCTGCACGAAGCTGACGGCCCCGTACTTCTTTCCCATGCGGAACTGCTTGCCGGTACGGAACTCGAAGCCGGACGGCGCGATAAAGTCCTTGGTGGAAAGGCCGCTGGGAGCCAGCCAGTCCCACTCGAACTGGAAGGGCGCCTGCTCGTCCATGTGGAAGATGGCGTGAAGCTGGGCCAGCCGGGCTTTGCCGTCCAGAACCTCGGCGGCCACGCCCAACCGCTTAAAGTTGTTCAGCACATCGGTCTCGATGCGCTCCAGACGGGGCTTGGCGGAGCGGATGCTGTCGGCCTCGATGGAAAAGGTCAGGTACTTGGTCTTGATAAGGCCGTTGTTGCCCCGCGCCAGCTGGTTTTGCAGCATCTGCGTGTACTCCACCCGGATGGGGTCAAAGTCATCCCCCTGGGCCGGGATGGTAATGCTGTTGGCGAAGGTCTCCTGGGACGCCGCCAGGTTCAAAAAGGACAACTGGAAACGGATGGAGCTGTCGAAGTAGTTGAGGAAATCGCACCAGCCTTCAAAGATGGCGGTCTTGTCCTCGTTCTGGCTGAGCTGGTAGTTGATGTCCTGGAACTGAATGGTCTTGGTGTAGCGGCCATCCGCCACCTTGCAGATGCCGTCCGGCCACATCCGCTCATAGGGGATGCTGTCCTGGGCGGACCGCTCCTTTTTGCCCGTGCGGTTGGCGCGGGCAATCGCTGCCTCGATTTGTTTGCGTTCGGCGCGGGTCAGCTTACGCCGGGGTTTGGTCTGCGGCTCTGCCGGTTCGGCCTGCCGCTTTGTCTTTGCCGCGAACAATGTCATACACCTCCTTGTCGAGATTTGCCTGCCGCTCCAACACGGCATAGAAGTTGTTGGTGCGGTAGGGGCGCTGCTTGGGCCGGATGACGGCCACCTTGAGGATGTTGCCGATGATCTTTTCCAGGGGCTGGCCGTGTTTTTCATACATCGCCAGCATGAAAAAGGGCAGCATGACGAGCATCATGCACATGGCCGCCACGCTGTTGCCAGCAGGCCCCCGGAGCAAAAAGAAAAGCGGCACGCCGATGAGCGCCCCGCAGCCGAAGCAGACAAGCTGCCTCTTGGTTAAGTTGAACGCGACCTTGGTTTTGACTTTCGTCAGGTCTTTGGGTACGGGTACATAAGCCATTGGTAAATTCCCTCCCTCCGGGTCAATGTGCGTTGAATACGGCTTTGGACAGGCTGCCGGTCTTGAACAGCGTAAAGCAAAGCAGCACGGTGTAGCCCACGCAGCTCCAGATTGCCATGATGATGTCCTCCTCGGTGGCGATGTTCTGCACCAGTACGGCGTAGATCGCCACGCAGACGATAATCAAAAACGCCTGGAAGCCCAGCGCCAGCAGGCTGCGCAGGTAGTTCTGGCCCATGCCGCCCCATTCCTTGCCCATCATGGTCGCCATCGGGATGGGGGCCACCGACGTGACAAGTAGGGTAAGAACCCAGCGCCTTGCCATATCGCTATGGCAGGTTTCCGAGAACTCCCCTCCGAACCGGACTTACACCTCTCGATGTATCCGGCTCTCCAGATGTCAGTCTAATTTCCCTGCGTGTAACTTATCGTGACAGTCAATACAGAGTGCCATTGTCTTGCGCTTACGCCCGATCATGGCGATTTCCCATTGTTTTCTGCCGCTCAAGTCTTTGAGTTTTCGTACATGGTGTATTTCAATTGGTACATTCTCTGCACCGCACCACTCGCATTGACTCGCTTTCAGCCGCTTTATTAGGCTGTTGCGTCCGTAGTTCTCAAACACTCTTGCAATCACATCGGGATTGCCGCTTTCCACTTTGGTATCACGGCGAAACCCGTTGTTATAGAACAGCACCTTTCCAACCTTGCCGTTTTTCTTCGGATACTCCACAACAAAATCTTTCCCTTGATGGTACTTCTGAATAATTCTGCTGATTCGTGTCCGGTATTTTCCGGCAAAGGTCTTGAGCATACTGTATCTCATTACATAGTAGAAGTTGTTGAGGACGGACACATTGTTTGCGAGCCGGTAGTAGTTGTACAATCCACGGATTTCTGCGTTGTACTGGTTCAGGATTTCCAAATCATCCAGGTGCAACAGGCGGGTGCGCCGGACAGGTTCCCAAACCTCTTTATTTCCGTTCTGTTTGTCGTGTTTAATCTTGAGGGCATGATAGGAGAGCAGCCGCTTGACCCACTTGTCGTGGGGGACATAGAGCATGACTTTTCCGTTGTTTACTCGTCTGGTGGCCCCGGTTTTGGTCTTTTTGTTACACTCACCTTTGGCGATTGTGACCTCATACCCCAGGAACTTAGCAAAATCATGCCCGTGGGTAATCAGTGTTTTTTCCTCGGACATTTCCAGATGAAGATTTTCCCGGATGAAGCGCCCCACATCCTGTTTGACCTGTTCCGCGTCCGCTTTTCTGCCAATTACTCCAATCAGAAAATCATCGGCGTACCGAATATAGAAAACTCTTTTATAGCCTTCGTCCATTTGGTCGCTGTACGGTATTGACCGCAGACTGCGCCGCAGTTCTCTGATTTCGGCAAGTAAGCCCTCTTTTTCTTCCTCGCTCATTTTGGAGATGTTTCTTTTGAGCCTTTGCTCTTTTCCACGGCAGACATCCAATTTCTTCTTGAAGGCCGGATTGATTTTACGGCGCTCTCCGCAGTTGAATTTCTCTGCGTATTCCGCCATAAACTTATCCAGCTCGTTCAGATAAATGTTTGCAAGGATGGGGCTGATGATAGAGCCTTGCGGAGTACCGGAGTAAGTATTGTGGTAGTTCCAGTCCTCCATATATCCGGCTTTCAAAAACTTCCAGAGCAGACCAATAAAATGCTCGTCCGCAATCCGCTTGCGCAGAATGGCAATCAGCACATGGTGGTCTACATTGTCAAAACAGCCCTTTATGTCGCCCTCAACAAACCACTTTGTCCCTGTGAAATATTTCTGCACATATTTGAGCGCCGTATGGCAGCTTTTGTTTATGCGGAAGCCGTGGGAGTGGTCGCTGAAGGTTGGCTCGTAAATGCTCTCCAGTATGAGCCGCACCACCTCCTGTATCAGTTTGTCGTCGAATGACGGTATTCCCAAGGGGCGCATCTTCCCGTTGGATTTCGGGATATAGGTTCTCCTTGCGGGGTTGGGCTGGTAGCTGAAATCCCGCATTTTTTCAATGAGGGCGTTGATTCTCGCCATTCCCATGCCGTCAATCGTCTTGCCGTCTGTTCCGGCTGTCATATTGCCTGGTTTCGCCTGTATCCGCTGGTATGCCAGCAGATAGAATTGTGGATTGTACAGATTGCGGTATAACCGCTCGTACTTGTAACTCTGGTTACACGCCTTGGATTTTAGGCTTTCCAACACATTTTCAGGACTTCTCATAATGCCTCACGCACCTTTCCTTTTTATGAGTTGGTTGACATCCTGCCTTCCTTCGCCATGTAGACGGCTTTCCCGCCCTCAGACTACTACGAAGGCTCCGTTGCCTTGCCGGATATTCAGCGTCATCTTTCTTGGGGTTTTAATCCTTGAAATTTTTCACCTTGCGGCATTACGCATAGCCGGACGGTTCCGGCGTTCCGGTTTAGGCAATCTCCAGTTAGACACTTTGGGAAAAGCGTATTGTGATGTCGGTAGTGGGTTTTCGTCCTTTTCCGCTTATTGCGGCTGGCTGTCATAAGTATCGTGCGGTTTGTGTATACCTGTCACATTCCGCTATGACATACGGCGAATACAACCATCCTGCGCCGCCGGGTCGAGTATCCCGCCTCGGACTGCCCTTAAAGCAGTTTAGCCTTGCCCCTCATTCACAATGTTGCGTCTTGCCGCTCAGTCGTGGGTAGATGGTTTCCCCAACTTGCGACGTTTCCGGTACGCTATTGTCCCCCTTATGGTTTCCCTCCGGGGTAAACCGGCTGACGCTAAAGTGACGCTTTTTCACGTCTTTGATACTTTTCTTTACCGGCTTGCCAAAGCCGGATTCCCAAAATGCCCGCGCACCGCCTGCGGATTACAAGCAGCGCTTCTGGACGCGCGGTAAATTTCGATCATACGGCCATAAATGACGATGAAAATGCAGATATACAGCGCCCACATGGTAATGCCGATAAAAAGCGACTGGAACCACAGGCCGAACAGCGGCCCCAGGTCCATATCCATCAGCCGGGACTCCATATCGGTCATAACAGCGGAGATGTCGATGGAAGCGTCCGAGCCGATGATGCCGGACGCCTGGGCCACCACGCTTTGGGCCATGTCGAACACGCCCATGACGAGGTTCCAGGTGTTGGTGACGAGCAAAATCGCGGCGGCGGATTTGAACACCCATTTGAAGATCATCCAGGTGTCCACGTCATGCAGGTTGTTGCGGTCGGTAATCATCTGGATCAGCTCCAGCGTCATCACGATAGCCAGGATCACGCCAGCAATCGGCACCATGATGGAGTTGGAGAGGTTCTGGATCATACTGAAAATGCTGCCGTTCCACCCCTGCGGGGTCTGGCCCACCTGTACGGATATATCCGCGACCTGCTGATTTACGCTGTCGAACATCCCCGATAAGTTTCCCATGATGCCGCCCACCAGCATCTCTTTCAGCCAGTTGGTAAGGGCATCCAATAAGAAATCCATACGGTGTCAAACCTCCTTTCAGCCCCTCCCGCTGTGCGCGGGAGGGGGCGAGGATTTCAGCGGGGTGCGATCAGACGGTGAACAGGCCGGACAGCAGGGGCACCAGCACCATGCCGACGATGGCGACGCCCGCGCCGGCCATCAGCTGTTTCATGCCCTGCGACTTGGCTCCGGGGTTGTCGTTGCCATAACCTTCCAGCAAATTGATGACGCCCCACACGCCGAGACCGGCACCGAGAGCGATAACGAGGGTCTGGAGAACGGTGATTGCCTGATTGAAAAATTCCATAAATAAAGTTGGCCGGAATCAGTTTGAAAAGTTTGATTTAGTCATGGTTCATAGGCATACAAAAGCCGGACAATCGCCGCCCGATTTCCGGGCTGGCTGATTCCGGCCTTCCTCCTTTTTCATTATTTTGATAGAGATCGTCCGCTTTGTACGCCGATGGCCCCAGCGGGGCGGTTGTGGCGGATAGATAGGACCCCTCCTTTCACAGCGGAGCATCAATCGTTGGCTGCGGCGTCGATCTCATACACGTCGCAGACCTGGTTGGGTTTGAGCTTCAGCCGGGCCTTGAGATAGCCTTCAATATCAAAGGCGTTCTTCGGGTCGGCGTCGGCGGTGTACTTGTAGTTGGGGTGCTGGGTGATGTCGTACTTGTCCGAGAGGAACGGCCGCACACCGCGCAGCTGCAAAATGCACTTGCTGCCGTCCATGACGGCCAGCTCGTCTTGGCTCATCAGCGCCTTCCCCAATTTTTGATAGTTGAGCGAGTGGGAAGTCTCCCGCCCCCGGCTCTCTCCGGTGTTGTAGGTGTCGATGGTCTCTTTCCCAAGCACGGCTTCCAGCTCCTTCAACGTGGTCGGCTCTTTGCCGCCCAGGAAGATGGAGGTATCCATGTTGCCGATGATGGTATCAGCGTTGTCCTTGTAGATGGCCTTGAGCTGGCTCTGCGCCTGCAACACCAGACAGGCAGAGATTTCTCGACTGCGGATGGTGGCGACCAACTTCTCCAGCTTGGGGATCTGGCCAATGTTGGCGCACTCATCAATGAGGCAGCGCACATGAACCGGCAGCCGCCCGCCGTACACATCGTCGGCCTTTTCACAGAGCAGGTTGAACAGCTGGGTGTAGCACATGGAGATGAGGAAGTTAAAACTGTCATCGGTGTCGCTCATAATCAGGAACAATGCGGTTCGTCGGTCTCCCAGGGTGTCCAGCTCCAGCTCGTCATAGGCTGTGACCTCCCGCAGCTCGGCAATGTCGAACACCGCCAGCCGTGCGCCGCAGCTCACCAAAATCGACTTCGCAGTTTTGCCTGCGGCCAATTTATATTTGGCATATTGGCGCACCGCAAAGTGGTTGGGTTCCCGCTCTTTCAGCTCATCAAACATCAGGTCAACGGCATTTTTGAACTCCTCATCGTCCTCCCGGACCTCCATGCTGTTGATCATCTCAATGAGGGTGGAGAAATTCTGTTCCTCCACCGGGGCTTCGTAGTGGATGTAGCCGATCAGCGCGCAGTACAGCAGCGTCTCCGCCTTGACCCAGAAATCGTCCCCGGCCTTGCCCTCGCCCTTGGTATTGGCGATGAGCGTTGTCACCAGCTTCAAAATATCCTTTTCGCTGTGAATGTAGCTGAAAGGGTTATAGTGCATGGACTTCTTGAAGTTGATGGTGTTCAGCACCTTGATCTGGTACGGCTCATAGATGACTTTGCCGTTTTTGTCCTTCACCGGCTTGCCGTCCTTGCCCAGCTTGGGCGCGCCCCGCTGAAGCATTTTGCCGCACTCCACCAGGATGGTGCCCTTTGGGTCGGTGACCACATAGGAACTGTGCATCTGCATCAGATTGGGCTTGAGCCAGAAGCGGGTCTTGCCGGAGCCGGAACCGCCGATGACCAGCACGTTTTTGTTGCGGGCATACTTGAGGTTCTTGGGGCGGCTGGACATGGTGAGCCGTTCGGTCTGGGTCAGAATGACATTATTCTGGAACACCGGGTCGATGTAGGGGGCAATATCGTCATGGGTGCCCCAACGGGCCGAACCATACTCCACATTGTGGCGGTACTTCTTGGCGTTCTTACCGTGCAGATACACCGCCAGACGCAGGCCAGCGCCGCAGCACAGGCCAACAGCCAGGTCCAGCGGGTGCAGGCTGGGCCACCAGCTTCCCAGGGCCACCGGCAGGGTGGAAAAGAACGAGAGCATTTTGGCCGAGGCATCCGCCCCAACAGCCAGCCGCCAGGCTTCGCCCAAGTTGGTGGCAAACAGGCCCAGCAGAAAATAGGGCAGGTTCAGCAGCACCAGTTTTTTTACATTCAGCTGCTTCATCGTTCCAGCTCCTTCCGCTTTGTCCTGTCCACC
>UMJV01059352.1_pt1 | contig 9129 bp, 9 predicted proteins | sample 1966141 | NCBI WGS metagenome assembly UMJV01 (sample SAMEA4836158, study PRJEB28245) | human gut metagenome | biome: gut microbiome; material: fecal sample | place: Denmark | collected 2008
TTGAAATACGGCATGGACTTCATCAAGAACTATACCATGAGTGGTTGGGTGAAGATGCCGAACTATCGTCTAAACCTCCCCGACTATTCAGACCGTGCTATCTTCGAAGGATTGGTAAACCACCTTATCCATAGAGATTATACTGTGATGGGTGGTGAAGTGCATATTGACATTTACGATGACCGTGTAGAACTGGTATCACCGGGCGCAATGCTTGACGGAACACAGATTCAAGACCGTGACATATACAAAGTGCCGTCCATGCGCCGTAACCCTGTCATTGCAGACATGTTCACACAGTTGGATTATATGGAGAAACGTGGTTCCGGTTTACGCAAAATGCGAGAGCTTACAGAGAAGCTACCCAATTTCCTGCAAGGTAAAGAGCCGCAATATCAAACGGAAGCGACTTCTTTCTACACCACATTCTATAATTTGAACTGGGGTGACAACGGAAGAATGCCTGTTGAAGAAGTAGCCAACAGGGTAAATAGTACCCTCGAAAAGTATCCTGTAAACAAAGAAAGTTCGGTCGAAAAGTTCGGTGTAAACACAAAAGAGTTCGGTGTAAATGAAGAAAGTTCGGTCGAAAAGTTCGGTGTAAATGCGGATAAGTTCGGAGATACATCGGAAACACAGAAGAAAGTCAGTAAAACTGCACAAAAGATAATCGACCTCGTTATTTCAGATCCTTCAATCACAGCTGATAATATGGCCAACAAGATTGGTGTAACTAAACGCGCTATAGAGAAAAATATCAAGAGCCTTAGGGGTATGGGAATTTTGGTTCACGAAGGTTCAGACAAGGCTGGTTATTGGCGCATTATTGTTAAACCATAAACAGAACAACAAACCTATGGAGACCTCTTTCATACCACTCTTTGCAATCATAGCCGTTTTGATTATCGCCTTTTTGCTTGCCTCTTTGCCACAGGAAACCATAAAACGCGATACCGAGTGCTTTATGCAATAGCCATTATCATGCTATTAGCTGTTATCCCTATTAGTGAATATATGGCTGGTGGCATACAAAACTCAAGTAACAATTATCTGCTTGTCCTAATATTCGATATTGCAGTAGGATATTTCTGTATGTACATTGCTGCTTTGCTAAAATTCAATGTTCTTAAACGAAAGAACCAAGCATTGGAAAACGCCTTGACAGAAAAGCAACAAGAAAATGTGGCAATCCTATTGGAACATCAAAACGAAAAGCAACAAGCACTTCAGCAAGGAGAGCTTGAATGGTTAACAGAAAAAATCAAGGTATTTACTGAAGAAGAACAGGAAGCTATACTTGCCAGTGCTCTATCATTTGCTGAACATGACTTGATAGTTGCTCCCTCAATAAACATACAGCCCAAAGAAACATGTAGTCAGCAAGAACTAATGTACTTTGTCTGCTCTGCTTTTTACAATATGGATAAAAGCCGTAGTAAAATTGTGAGTTTTTTGATGAAAATTTTTCCTCTCTATTTTCCTGCTGGAGAAAGTGTATTGGCAAAAAGATGCCGGGATTAGAAAAGGTTAGGGAGAGAAGAGAAAAAGAAACAACAGCGCTAGTGTCACATTAAAACCGGAACACTAGCGTTTGGCAATTAATTTAATTTCCCCATTCAAGGCATATGTTTACTCAATTGGATTATATGGAGAAACGTGGTTCTCCGTCAGGTACGACTTTTTGCCGTCAGCTATTTTGAATCAGGAGGACAGTTGATAGAAAAATCTTAAGTCTATTCAAGAGATGAGTAGAAAGAGGCAACATCACCATCCTTCATTATATAAGAAATCTGCTTATTCTTCTCCGCTATAATCTTTAATTGCTTCTTTTCTTCTAGAGTCCAGTTCTTGATTTTCTTAAGTTCTGAAATTATTGAATGAGTTTGTTTAAAACTGTTGCTATTTTCCAAATCCATAATAAGTTTCTCTTTTTCTTTGTCTTCCTTATTATCTATCTGTCCATTATGGCTTACCTGCTCTTGCTTATTTATGTAATGGACAGCCATCAATTTTTCATTCGATGCAGTTGTATCAATAATGGTTTTGACTAATTTGTCCAATTCAGATCCTTCTGTATAGTCTGCAGGAGTATAATATTTTATGCGCTTATCTTCCATCATTTTATAGACTTTTCGTTTATCTTTTGTTTTTGGATTATAAACTCCAATAGAATGACCTGAATAAGAATTAATGAGTTTCATACAAGGTATATCCGTATCACTATCACCTATATATACCATATTTCTGAAAGGAATACGAATGTCCTCTGGTTTAAAATAGTCATTGACACCTGAATCATTCACATCTAATGTCCCTTTTTCTATTCTAAAAAGGAATTGAGTCTTGCTCGTGTAATTAATAACTTGTGCTGGCCATTGAGCAACACCATCTTTATCATAATAGAAGGAACTGGCATAAATTTTTTCAAATTCATTAGCGACTTTTGTACCTTCTATCATTTCTTTAAGACCTGATGAAATGATATAATGCTCTACAATAACTCCTCTTTCCATGCCATAGTCTCTAATGCGCTTAAACCAAGTCTCAACACCGGGGAATAATTGTACTTTCGCCCCATAATCCATTAATGCCTTTTTATTAAATATGACTTTTCCATGCGCTTTCTGAATCATGGTAAACATGTAAGCCAAATTTTGATCCATGTCATTCTCTTCAGCTAACCCATTGGACTCTTTCCAAAAAGATTCGACTTCATCCCCAACAGATTGTATATACCCTTGCGCTTGCATGTCATCTGGTGATAATGTCTTATCAAAGTCATAACATATTGCAACAACTGGTTTACTTTCCTTTGTTTTTCTAATAAATTTTTTACTCATATGCTATAATAAAAAAATGAGACACAATTACTATTAATTATGCCTCATTTATGATTTATCTATTCAGTAATTTCTTACTTTACGACTTTGAATTACTTATTATTTGACTTCCTCAAATATAAAGTATATTGATAATCAGTTAGTTACTGTTATCAAGATACAAATGATATGCAAATGTAAGTATAAAACCATATAGAAAAAGTACAAATGGACATTACTTTGTATGATAACATCCTTTTCTACAGATTAAGGGTTAACACAATGTTATACTACTGATATTCAGCATATTGAAGCTGTTCTTCCTTGCATTCAACAAAGAGTGTTAAATTATATTAAATCCTACAGGGCAATTATGATTCGTGCAAAGATAATATTTTGCAGTCAAAGGAAGAAAGACTTCTTGAACCACTTCTATGGTTCTATACTTCTGTTTCTGACGTAAGCTGACCCGTACGGTTTTCGGGTTTTAGACGGACATATATACAGTTTACTTTAGGTTAGCATATATATAAGAGCTAACCAAGGTAAACTAAAGTGTTTTTGTCCTGTAGATACTGCACTTTGTGGACTCTTTTCTCCTTTGACTGCAAAAACCTCTTATAGCCTTATCTCCACCTATAACGTCACTTCACACTGCTGTACCATGCAGTCTGCCATGTACCACCCCATCGGGCTTTGATAAGAATTGTGTTGCAAAGGTACCTGTCATGGCGTTCATCCTGCAAGGTCGGTGCCTGTGGTTTGTCCGTGAAATCTCCACGCTCTGATTGTGGCAGAGGTAGTATTTGACGGCAAAACCTTGCATTGATGAGCCATAACACCTTTTGGGGCAACATAATTCTTTAATCAATCCCGATGGTAGTTGGTTCTACATAAGGGAAGAAAATAAAAATTTTATCTTATGGCTAACATTTGCGACACTCAGTACAAGGTGACAGGCTCACGCAAAGCCGTGGCAGACCTTTGGAACACACTCCAAGAGTTGGAGGTGAACAGTAATAATGTGTATCTGTATCTCTTGGCAGAACACTATGGCATTGACTACGAGAAGAAAGGCATCTCGGTGAGAGGACACATCTATTGGGCAGAGTATGAGGAGAACGTGGAAGACGATTATGCCCTCTTGTCCTTTGACACCGAAAGTGCTTGGTCTTCATGCGACTTGTTCTTTGAGGAGGTGAACAAGGCACTTGGCGATGAACTTTCAATCAGTTGGCGAGAGGTTGAGCCAGGTTGCGACATCTTCTATACGCACGATGAGAACGACTTCTTCCCCGAAGAGTGCTACGTCACTGCATACGGAGAACTCTTTGAGGATTGTGAGGGTGCTTACTCCACCTTTGGTGATGCTATCAAGTTGTGGTGTGAGAAGACTGGTGTCTCACAGGACGGAAGAAGCGAACAGAAGATGATTGACTTCATCAATGAATACGAGTATGAGGCAGAGGACACGAATTTCTGCATCAATCCAATCACATTCGGCTAACAAGGAGGAACGGATATGGCAACGATAGACATGGAGCAGTTGGACGGCGTTGTAGGGTGTTTCTGCACCTTGCTTTATCCCCGAAGAGGTCAGACAGAGGGAACGATTGTCGAGGACTTGGGTTGTGAGGTCATTGTCCAGCTCATCAACGGCAAGGAAGTGACGGAGTACAAGGATGATGTTGTCATCTGTGAATAATCAGGAGAGAGTCTGTTGGCTATGTGGCTTGCAGACTCTTTCTTCCTTTGACTGCAAAAACTCTTTTAGGACAATCCTCCAATGAGGTTATGGCTGTTGTAACTGAAATACCTTGGGAGCAAGTTGTGCGGTTTGCTCACTTGCTCCAGTCCTGTTATAGAAGCGATGCTTCGACACCTGTATAGCGATACGTCGCCAAAGTCCCTTCGCCGTTTTAAGCGTCTCTGTACCTTGTTATAGGAATGGTCATTTCGCCTTTTGGTTTTACTCGTCTGTCTTTTGCGACTCTTCCTTGTCGGACACAGAACTTGGTCTTAGCATGATGACAGTGCTATCGCCAATCCTCTGATGTCTGTCCTCTTTTGGCTTGATGCCTCTATTGCTAAGCTGACCCTTAGGCTTGTCGTTCATCGTGCATCAGTGTTCATGCTCCTCACTCTTCTGATGATACAGCTGTAAGGTCGGATTTCCCGCTTCGTTTCTCCAGGCATACAGCCATAGCAGTGCCCCTGTCTGTTGCATACGGATTGCCTCCTTGCTTACAACCTTTGTTCCATTGTTTGGCCCCGTCTTTTTCTGAATTGAGCTATTTGAAAGCCACTTATTTTTACCATGCAAAGGTAGCGTGATGCTGCGAAGGACTTCCTCCTTCTTGTGTGGCCGCTATCGCTGTGACCAATAAAATAGTGCGTAATCTTCCTTTTTCTCCCTTACCGCCAACGACAAAAAGAGTATTGCGAACGATTTTCATGGTGCTTCCCACATGGTGCCACATCCCTGCTTTTGAATGCATGTAAAAATTAAGTTTCACTTTTAAATTCAATTCAAAATGAAAAAGATCGAGAACAACTTCACAGTTTCAGGTTTCGTAGGTAAGGATGCAGAAATCCGTCAGTTCGCAAACGCCAGCGTAGCACGCTTCTCATTGGCAGTAGGCCGTCAGGAGAAGAACGGCGAGGAAACCAACCGCGTATCGGCTTTCATGAATATGGAGGCATGGCGCAAGAACGAGCACACCGAATCATTCGACAAGCTCACCAAGGGCACGTTGCTCACCGTCGAGGGTTTCTTCAAGCCAGAGGAGTGGACAGACAAGGATGGCGTGAAGCACTCCAGAATCATCATGGTTGCAACCAAGTTCTACGAGTGTCCCGACAAGGAGGAGACTCCTGCGGAAGAGCCGGCCAAGCCAGCAACCAAGAAAGGCAAGAAATAGCCTTTCCTCTCCATAACAAGGCGACCTTCGGGTCGCTTTTGTTTTGCTCAGGGACATCAATCTGCTGTTATAGCGTGTGATAATCTTCTCTAATAACAACCATGTGCATTTATTAACCATAACGGCAACGCCGTCTTCCTTTATTCTAACCACTTCGTCCCTCACCATTTGCGAAACGTCACCAAGATGGTTGGCATACAGATATTCCCGGCTGATGGCGACAAAGTCGCTATTAGCCAAGAAAGACAGTATGCCAAGGTCTGAACGCGAGAGGACTGCCATCTATGCCACAAGATGCCGAAGCCGAGGCTTCTGATAATTGTGTCCTTTACTGGCTATCCACTCGCCTTGATATTCAGACCGTCAATCTTGCGACAGCTTCACTACCCACCCACACCTGCTTTACTATTCTTCTTCTCTTTGACTGCAAAATATTTTCTGTTATAAGCGGTGGTTTCGTCCAAGTGCGTTGTATCGCTTCGCCCCACACCTTCAGAACGGCATTACTGTACGGACACCGCACGAATCCCATGTGACAGGCAGCCAACAATGTCACTATCAGAAACTGACACTTCTGATAACTGCCTTTATTGCTGTCTGGCTGTCCCATTATCGGGCTTCGGCAATGTCCGTGTAATGCCATTCTGCCCACCCATACCACCTTTACCACTAATCAACTGTTTTACAATTTCTCTTCTGCTATACAAGAGGCAGTTCTTGTCCACTCAGGCATATTGAATGTGGCAGACATGTCTGCTACGTCCAATCTGCCTCAGTGTCCTGCGGCAAGGACAAGGCACATTTGTCATGCTGACAGGAGTGCCCGATTTGTCCGTTGCGCAACTGTCTCTTCTTGCCTGATATACGTTACTATCTACTTCTAAATTATACTGCTTTGCCCCACGCCTTTGCGAAGCGTTACATGGTCTGTCGTCATACAGACATCCTTGGCTGATGGCAACACGTTGCTATTAGCCAAAGCTGACAGTATGCCGAAGTACCGACGCGAGAGAATTGTCTGTCCGTGCTACAAGCTATCAAGGCTGAAGCTTTGATGACTTGCATCCCGGTCAGCCAACACACTCGCTTTATGTCGGTACAGCAGACCTGCAAACACTTCACTGCCCACCCTTACTGTTTCAATCTTTCTTCTTACCTCTTTATATATAACACATCATTCCTCTTGCAGCCAATATCAATAATCTTCTTCCAATCAGCGCAGTGGTAGGCATATTTCCTGCAAAGTTAGCCGCGTCTGAGACAATCGTCAAATTCTGCTTGAGGTCTTGTGACTGTGAACAATCTTCCTTTTCCTCGGAAAAGAGTATTCTTCACACATAATTTGTCTTTATGTCTTTTCTTGCGGCTTGTGGGAGCAGAAAATATCCCTCCACAGGCTGAAAGTTCTCGAAAGGAGGGAAGAGAAAGAAACGGTTAAGCGAACGCAGAGGGAATTTATTCACTATGCTGAGCGTAAGTTTCTTCAACGTAGTTAAACAAGTCCAGCGACATGGGCGACAAACTTATTTGTATCACTAAAAATAGAAAGGCAATGAAGATTATCATCCTGCATGATGCTGACGCACGCATCGAGTATCTTGACGTAGCCGACCACCTTCTCGGCTCAGACATCGAGGAGTTCCTCACCAGACAGGGCTTCTCAGTGAACAACATCACATGGCTTGTCACATCGGCAGACCATATCCCAGTGGTTTACCACAAGTATGACATCGACTGCAAGACCGGCGAGGCAACCCACACCAAACGAGAGGCAGAACTGCAAGACCTCACTATCCACGGACAACTCCAGGCATTGCAGCACCGGGAGCAGGACGAGCTGAAAGCGGCTCTTCGCAAGTACGGCACGGAGGTGGACGGAGGCTTTGAGGTGCATTTCGAGGGAGAGCAGCCCATCGTGGCAGGTTATCTCTTTGACGAGCCTCGTGACATCGTCATAGACGCAGCACGTTTGGATGCCGACGGAAACTTGTCGCTTCTTGGAGAGGACAAGGAAGTGAGGGATGGACAATACGACATAGAGCCAAGCGACATATTTGGCGGTCAGTTGGACTATGTCACGTCGAGTATAGGTGCATGGATGAAGTAGGAGCATGTATGACCCAGTGCATCGTATATGACGAGACGACCAAGGAGAGCGAGACCTTTTGCTCATTGACCGCAGCCAAGAAGTGGATGCGAGAGCGCATCAAACAGAAGCATGAGGTAAGCGGACAGAAGTACAGAGTCTATTCCGACGGAGAGTTTGTTAATTGCGGCTCTATCAGTCTCACAGGCAGCAACAAGTCTTTTGTCGCCAATACAAGGCAGACGAAGAAAGGATATTAATAACAAGGTAACGGCAAGCCTAACCAACTTGCCACACATATATTGATATGGAAAAGCAAATATTGAGTTTTAATGACTTGCCATCAGCATTGTCATTAGTAATAAACAAGCTGGAGATTTTAGAAGAAAAGTTTTCCACACTAATGACTCAAATTCAGCCCGATAAGGGATTGGAATGGCTTAGTGTTTCCGAATTGAGTGAGTATCTCCCTACCCATCCAGTTGAACACACAATCTATTGTTGGACAAGCAATAAACAAATACCATTCCATAAGAAGGGGAAACGTATCATGTTCCTCAAATCTGAAATTGATGAGTGGATGCAAGATAACAAGAGTAGGTCACGAGCAGAAATTATGAATGAAGCAATAGCTTATGTTCAATCAACAAGAAAAGTCATTTAAATAACAAGGTAACGGCAAGTCTAACCAACTTGCCACTATAACATTTTCACATTATGATTTACACTCACACTATCGGACGCATCGGAGCAAAGGATTGCCGCGTCATCACAGGTACACACGGAACATTCATGGCTGTTGACATCGCAGTGGACGACTACAGTAAGGGCAAGCAAATCACCACTTGGGTAAGGGTGAAGAGCAGCAAGGAGAACCATATCCGTTTGGCTGAATACCTCACCAAGGGTCGTATGGTGCTTGTGGAAGGCACACTGACTTCTTCCATTTGGACAGACCGCAACGGAGAGAACCACATACAGCATAGCATCATAGCTGACTCCATCGCCTTTGTCAATGCAGGGAAGAAGGATGCAACCGACACACCTGCAACAAAGGCACGCAAGGCAGCCAAGGCAGAGGGCGAGGCTCCCTTACCGCCAGCCGATGCACCGCAGGACAAGAGCGAAGACCTTCCCTTCTGAGGGTAGTATCAACTGAGAGTAGTACGTACTAATCGTAGTAAATCCGCTTTTACTATGGTTAGTATGTACTATCAGTAGTAGAATAGTAAAGTAGTATTCACTAATAGTAGTATCATGTTATGACACAGATAATTGCAGTATTAAATCACAAGGGTGGTGT
>UMJV01026635.1_pt1 | contig 9053 bp, 7 predicted proteins | sample 1966141 | NCBI WGS metagenome assembly UMJV01 (sample SAMEA4836158, study PRJEB28245) | human gut metagenome | biome: gut microbiome; material: fecal sample | place: Denmark | collected 2008
GAGTATTTGTTGTTTTTATATTTGTCAACTTTCTTCTGGCTCATTGTCTTTCTCCTTTGCCGCTTCAGTACTTCGTTCATTATAGCACACTTGTTTTCAAAAGAAAAGCGGCAACTCCCTGAAGAAATGTGATAATTTTCTGAACTGGAGATTTTCTCTGATCAGACTGCTACGATAACGCCACCATCGTTGGCATACATACTGCTGACACCGGCAGTATCCATAACTACGATCTTTGCTGGGTGCAGTTTCTCACGGATAGCCTCCTCCAGCATCTTCGCTCTTTCCGGACAGTTGCAATGAGTGATGGCAACTGTCTTTTCCGGGATGTTGATCCCCTTCTCTCCAATGTGATCCACCATTTTTACGATTGCTTTATTCATGCCTCTGGCCTGATCCAGCTGACAGATCGTTCCTTCCGGAGTAGCTCCCATAACCGGCTTGATCTTCAGTGCACTGGCCACCAGAGCTTTCACTCTGCCCAAACGTCCGTTCTTGCGCAGAGTTTCCAGATTCTCCAACACAAAAAATGTGTTCATCTCTTCAATATATTTCTCTACTTCACTTACTACTTCTTCAAAAGAAAGTCCCTTTTCTTCACACTCCACGATCTTCATGGCAATCAGACTCTGACCACCGGATGCAGATTTGGAATTAAATACATGAACCTTTTTCTCCGGCTGCTCTTCCAGGAACAGGTTTTTTCCAAGAATCGCACTGTTATAGGAACCACTCAATTCTGCCGATAGCGTCACCGCATAAATGTGTTCCGCATCACACTCATATGCCTTCATATAGCGTTCCGGAGAAGGGCATGCAGACTTGGGGCATTCCGGGCAGGCCGCAACCTTCTTTAAAAAATCTTTCTGATCGAAATTCTCATCATCTATAATATTCTCACCGCCCACCGTCAGCGTCAGTGGTATGGATTCAATCCTGCCGTCATTTTTCCATTCATCTAAAAGCTCCCCACAGCTATCTATCGCAATCTTATAGCTCAATTATATCGTCCTCTTTTCCATTATATGTAGTATTCAATACCACATCTATCGTATCACATAAACAGATATTTGAAAAGAGTTTTTTAAAAAGTCTGTCCTTTTTTCTTTATCTGAGATATAATGTCTACACGCGATCACATAAAAGAAAGGAAGTGCGGCATGCTTGCATTAAAGATCACAGATATCCGGGATTTCACAAACAAACTTTTTATAGGAGAAGTATTTGACAAATTCTGTCTGTCCGAAGCGACTGTGACTACTTTTAATACTTTTACCATTGATGGCAGGCTTCAGAAAGATTTTTTTGATACAGACAGCATGAACAGACTCACAGAGCACGGCCGGACACATTCTCTCTGGAAGGACATCAGACCTTTCTGCTGGTCTGTGATCCGCGGCAAGCGTACGCCCTTAAGCTTCAGGATCGTGCTGCATTTAAGTCGGAGTGGAGTTGAAGCTGCAATGAGAAATACAGATTTCGGAATTTCCTCCGAACAGATAGACGGACTATTCTTAAATCTTCAATTTAAAAATAACAGCCTTCTTTGTACTACCGGAACCTCTCTTAAAACATTCTCTATGGATAAACGCCCGGAGCAGCTCTGGGATGATATGATCCTGAGCTTTCTGTCCAGGAATCAGATTCTTTTTGAAAGGCTATAGTCAATTCTCTTCTTCTATTTCCCTCAGGTAATACGCAAGCATATCAATAAATTCACTGTTGGTAGGCTTGTATTCCAGAGGATATCCTGCAATCTCATCCAGCAGTTTTTTATTTCCTTCCCAACACACATTTACCATTGTTCTGATATCATGCTCAATATTGGTAGGTGTTGATCTGTACTTCCGCGCCAGGCATGGATAAATGTCCTTTGTGATCCGCAATGGTTTATACTGATACCCCATGGAAATCTTTACCGCTTCCGCAACGAAAAAATATCCTTTGTATTTCGAATTTGCACCAAGTCTTCTGATCAATCCATACACCTTTTTCATACATTTGTTCCTCCATTTCATTTTTTTCTCTTTTTAAAAGCACTCCCTTATGTATAATACGACAGTTATCTATATTTTTCGCTTTCTTCTGAAAATTTATTTTATACATATTAGATACTAATTTAAATTTTTAGTCATATTTTACAGGCTATTTTTATTTAATATCTATTATTTTATTTAAATTTCCTATAATTGTGTTAAAGATACACATATTGTTATAAAAAAAGCAAAGGCTTCGCCCCATTACGGGCAAAGCCTTTCGATCATTTTATATGTCGTTTTATTTTGTAAGGACCATAAGGATATCGTTGCTTCTCTTTACAAATTTTGTCATTTCTTCAGGAGAAAGCTGTTTATGGCTCATCATTGCAAGATCATAAAGCTGTTCACAGATCACCGGAACATACTCTGATCCCTGATTTTCTGCTATAAATCTTACAAGAGGATGATTTGCATTCAGTACAAGTACTTCCTGACCACCGAACATATTCGAATCCATTCCGTACATATTGTACATTTTCATCATATCCTGCATACGGCGGCTCTCCTCAGGAAGAGTGATCATCGCTGCAGTTCCCTCATTTTTCAGCTTCTCTACTTTTACTTCAAGTTTATCCTTGCCAAGATTCTTACGGAACACCTCAGTAAGTGTCTTGACTGTTGCTTCATCCGCTTTTCCGTCTTCACGAAGCTCTTCTGTCAGATCTGCATCAATTCTCTTGAACTGGATCGTCTGATCCTGCTGTTCAAGATGGGAAATAAACTGTGAATCGATCACATGCTTCAGCAGTACAGCATCTTTACCCGCTTCACGGAACATATTAATGTACTGGCTCTGCTGTACCTCATCGGTCACATAATAGATCACCGTTTTTTCCGGTTCCTCATTCTGGGATCCTTCAGAAACTTTCTCCTCTGCCTTCTCCTCTTCAGCTGCTTTTGTTTCTTCTTTTTTATTTTCCTCAATGCAGTCTTTCAGGGTAAGATATTTGCCGTCCAAATTCTTAAAGAGGATATAATCGTTCATCTTCTCACCAAATTTCGCATCCTTGATGCATCCAAATTTGATAAACGGGCTGATATCATCCCAGTACTTCTCATAAGACTCTCTGTCTGTCTTGCACATTCCGGTGAGCTTATCTGCTACTTTCTTGGTGATGTATTCAGAAATCTTTTTCACAAAACCATCATTCTGCAGTGCAGAACGGGAAACATTCAGTGGAAGATCCGGGCAGTCGATCACACCTTTCAGAAGAAGAAGGAATTCCGGGATCACCTCTTTGATGTTATCTGCAATAAATACCTGATTATTATAAAGCTTGATGGTTCCCTCAATGGAATCATACTCTGTCCTGATCTTCGGGAAATACAGGATACCTTTCAGGTTGAACGGGTAGTCCATGTTCAGATGGATCCAGAACAGCGGTTCCTTGTAATCCATAAATACCTTACGGTAAAATTCTTTATACTCTTCATCCGTGCACTCATTTGGATGCTTCATCCAGAGCGGCTGTGTATCGCTTAAGGATACCGGCCGTTTATTGATCTTTACTTTATCTTTGGCAGGAGAAACTTCCACAACTTCTTTCTCGCCTTTATCATTCTCCTTTTCCTCTGTCTTGGCATCCTCATGGATATGTTCAACTACCACATCATCTTCACGGAGATCTGCCTCATCGATAGTTTCATACTCCTGTTCAGCATTTGCTTTGGAAAGATAGATATTTACCGGCATGAAAGAACAGTATTTCTCAATAACCTCTCTCATACGATATTCATTGGCAAACTCCAGGCTTTCCTCATTGAGGAAAAGAGTGATCTCTGTTCCCGGTTCTGTTTTGTTTCCGTCTGCCATCTCATACTCCGTACCACCGTCACAGGTCCAATGTACCGGTGTGGAACCCTCCTTGTAAGAGAGAGTATCGATATGAACTTCATCTGCAACCATAAATGCAGAATAAAATCCAAGTCCGAAATGACCGATCATCTGATCATCCGTTGTTTTATCCTTATATTTCTCAAGAAACTCTGTGGCACCGGAAAAAGCGATCTGTGTGATATATTCCTCTACTTCATCTGCTGTCATACCAATACCGTTATCGATAAACTTCAAAGTTTTCTGATCCGGATCAACGATAACATTTACAGCCGGTTTGTAACCTTCCGGGAATGTATAATCTCCCATAACTTCCAGCTTTCTCAGTTTGGTGATCGCATCGCATCCGTTGGAGATCATCTCTCTTACAAAAATATCATGGTCGGAATATAACCATTTCTTGATAATCGGAAAAATGTTTTCACTGTTGATTGATAAACTGCCATGTTTTGCTGACATATATGTCACTCTCCTTTTGTTTTTATTTTTATTTCTGATGTTCCGACAGAGTCGGAAACCTGTTGTTTTTTTCAATAAATATATACTAATACGACTTTTTACAAAAGTCAAGAAAAATTTAGCACTCATCATTATAGAGTGCTAGCAACAGCATGTAAAACGGATCTCTATGTGCAAAAAAATCCCTCCGTACATTTTTTTTGTACGGAGGGTGCTGTAAAACTATCTTCTACATTCTGTTCTTATTTTTTCTTTCTACGATATACAAGGATTCCTCCAATACATACCACAGCCACGATCAAAATAATCACAAATGTCATGATCGGTGTACTGTCTCCCGTCTGCACTGCAGATTTCTGATTTGTCTGTGTCACTGCCGGACTCGGAGTCGCAGTAAGAACTGCTGCCTGTGATACCGTAAAAGTAACCGTACTTTCTGACTGTGTACCGGTATCCTTCCAGCTGGAGCCGTCATATTTCTGCTGTCCAAAGGTAGCTTTCAGAGTATATTTTCCTGGCTTGCTGACACGGAATGTTGCAGTATAAGGCTCTCCATCCCAGGTACGGGTCTCTGTGATCTTCCAGCTCTTCGGCTGATATCTGGTATCTCCCTTACGCGGGTTTGTATTATCCATTCCTGCACCAGATGCTGTAAAGGTGATCTTTGTATTGGTATCATACTTGCCATTGGAATCAATGCCTGTGATCTTATTGTCCGATGCAGCGGCTTCCGTGCCCTGATATCCATTTACTGTAATACTTACTGCGATCACTGTACTGATCTTGTTAGGATTCTTAACCCCCTCCGGAAGAATGACAGTACCTTTTACATTAAATATCTGACGTTCTGCAGAAGACGGATCATAAGAAGATCCCTTAACATCCCATTTAACAGATGCCTTCTGCTCTCCCTTTGTTGTAGTGATCTTTACTGTTCCCGGAAGCTTCAGGGCTTTCTGGGTTTTCTGGGTTCCATTGGGAAGATCTTTGATATCGGATGGCTTTTTGATACCTGTAAGGTTATTCGCCTTCTTACTGTTATCTGTTTTTTTCTTTGTAACGCTGAAATGAACGTTTACATAAGCTTCCACATTTGCATCATTGGCGATCACAATGTCTTCCAGATATTCCCCCTGTGAAAGTCCGCTGACCGGCTGTACGCTAAAGGTTGCATTATCTCCTGCTTCCAGCTCTGTGGCGGAAAGTGTACCAATTGTATATGCATTTGATGAAGGCTGTTTCAAAACGATCTTTGTATTTCCGGTGTTGGTAACTGTAACTTTCTTCGCATCAGGAAGTTCCTTATAGCCTTCCTCTTTGGTTCCAAACTCCAGACTGTCTGTTACCGAAAGACCGGGATTGGGTTCCGGTTCCGGTTCCGGCTCCGAAACTGTAAATTCCAGCCGGACTTCAGCCAGTGTGTTTCCGGTATTCTGATCTGTCACAGAAATCGTATCACTGTGATCTCCGGCCTGAAGACCAGTCTTGGGCTGTACGGTAAAGGTTGCCGCCTTATCTCCGGGATTGAGCACTTCCGCAGAAGGCTCTCCCACCTCATAATCCTCCGGAGCAGAAAGCTGGATCCGGATAGCCTCTGTACCTGTATTCTCTACGGTTACAGGCTTTGCATCCGGCGCAGTCTCATAGCCCTGTTCCAGTGTTCCAAACTTCAGAGGGCCTTCCGGTTTCACTGTTGCAGTAACTGTTTTTGGTGTTTCTGTCTTTACCATAACCGAAGCCGTCACTGTAGCAGATGCTTCCGTGCTTTCATCAGAAGCAAATACAAGCTCTTCCACGTATGGATCATCTTTTGCAGAGAGTCCAAGCTTAGGCTGTACGGTAAAGGTCTGCTCTCCTCCCTGCGCCAACTGGATTTTTCCGCTGCTCTCCACTTCACTGACCGGCGCAATATCAAAAAACTCCGACTCAGGCTGTACTAACGTCACAGCTTCTGTACCTTCGTTTTTGATCGTGACTGTACCTGTTGTTTCTACCTTTTCATAACCGGCAGTCAGATCATCAAAAGGCAGTTCTGTCGGATCCGCAGTTAGCTTATATATTTTTTCCGTTGCAGGGTCCGATGTTTCCCCAGGATCTGTCTGCTCATTATTTTCATTATCTTCGGCTTTTTTATTTTCCGGTTCTTTTACTGTAAAGTCCGCTTCAAAGAAGACATCGGCACCTTCTTCTGTATGATACGTGATCAGATCTTTGTATTCTCCAGCCTTCAGACCTTCTCGTGGTTTTACCCACACAGTAACACTTTCACCACTCTTTAATGGCGCATCATTAATATCTGCAGCCATGAAATTCTCCGGGGCGATCTCTTTAAAATTAAGATCTCCGGTTCCGTTATTTGTGATAGTAACCATCTGTGCTTCCGGAATTTCCGTATATCCCTCTTCCACGGAACCAAAATCCAGAATTCCACTTCCATCTTCCGTGTATGCAGATGCCGAATATGTCGGTTCCTCATTTTTTTCGGAAGCGTCTGCTGCTGTATCTGCGGAATCCGGTGTCTCTGTCTGACTATCTCCGGATGTATCTGCCTCATCGGCATTCTGAGTCCCTGACTGTTCTCCGTTTACTTCTATAACAGAGTTTTCAGCAGGCTCCTGGGTATCTGCAGGTTCCTGTACATCTGTATTCTCCTGCACATCCGCAGACTCCGTTTCTTCTGCCGGCTCTATGGTTTCCTCAGGCTGAGCACTATCAGGCTCCTCTGACGTTCCAGCTTCTGTATCCGGCGTGTTCTCTGAAGACTCCGAAGCTTCACTTTTCTCCGCATCCGGATCTTCTCCTGCTGCTTTGGCTTCTTCCTTTTTCTTTTCTGCCAGTGCTTTGGCTTCCTCCTCTGTTTCGGAAACCTCCTGGGTCGTCACCGTAAGCTCACCACTGACTCCCGTCTCTTCTTTTCCGGTGATCTTCAGAACGATCGGAAGACCCAGATCTTTTTCATCGATTTTATAAGTCTTGTCAGTTCCTACCTCTGTAAGAAGGTCTCCGTCTTTTAATGACCAGGAAAAACTCACATTATCATCTGTGATCCCCTCCGGCTTGACCTTTGAGTAATCTGCACTTAAGGTAGACCCGATCGCAAGTGTTCCTTTGACCTTCAGCTTTCCATCAAGATTTCCAGATGGAGCTGCAGTGGCAAATACCATCGATGGAAGCAGCGTTACCATCATAAGCACAGCCATGACGACTGCCAGCACTCTGCTTTTTTTCATATCCCATCCTCCTTTACATCATTTTATTTTCCCCACATTTACCCTTTCTACGCAGGGCTTTCTTTTGCTGATGCAAGTTTATCATATTTAATTTTCAGAGGTGTAATCCCTGCTTTCCGTCAGCCTTCTACGATCATATATTTTCCGTCCGGGAGTTTAAATACTTCGCTTTCTTCTTCCAGCTCCTTCAGGGAAATCCCCTCCACATCTGCGCCCATTCCATCCAGATATTTTTTAACATCCTTCAGGGAATCCAGCACAACTGCCATGCAATCCTCTAGAAATTCCTCTGCCTCCTCAAAATCCTCTGCTACCGGCTCATCAAAAAGCTGACCCTGTTTTTCCAGAAATGTCTGGACATATTCTTTCTTGTACATATTAAAGTACCTCCTTTATATCTCCGCCCGCCGCGATCAGTCTGCGAAGTACTGGTTCCACCTTCTCTGTCTCGTAGAAAGCCGCCGCCTTTACCCCTGGCTTCGCATGCTTCATGGCAAAGCTGTATTTTACAGATTTCATCATTTCAATATCATTGTATTCATCCCCGAACGCCATGCATTCATCCGGTCCGATTCCCAAAAGTTCCTGGTATTTACGGATCCCTTTTGCTTTGTTCGTGGTAAATGGAACAAAATCCACCCACGCAAATCCGGATGTCACAACAGTACATCTGTCTTTGAACCGTTCTCTCCAGTACCGGATGGATTCCTCCGTCATTCCTTCTCTCTCATAAACTGCAACCTTCATACAAGGCTCTGTGATCTCATCAAAACTCTTTATGATCTTACACTGATTTTTCACTTCTTCGATCATCAGATGGCGATAATGTTCTGTCTTGGGCATGATATAATAAAAATCCTTTGTAGAACAGGAAAATTCCGCTCCGGGCTTTTCCCATATTGCCTGAATGATCTCTCTGACCAGTTCTTTGTCAAAGCTGTCGCAGTACAGAAGCTTCTCATTCTGGACAGCAAGCCCGCCATTTTCACTGATAAATGCCATCTCGTCCTTTACCGGCGCAAAAAGATTCCTCATATTGGCATACTGTCTGCCACTGGCTGCCACAAAGAGGATTCCCATGTTTTTCAGTTCCTTTACCAACGGAAAGATCTCTTCCGGCAGCGTCTGTCTTCCACCGATAAGCAGCGTTCCATCCAGATCACTGGCAACCATCTTAATCATGCTGCTTCTCCTCATAAATAGTAAACAGATCACCAGGTACAGCTGCTACAATATCTGCACCGTTATTTTCAAGCTCTTCTCTGTCACGGAATCCCCATAGTGCACCAACGGTATACATTCCGGCAGCACTTCCTGTCTGCATATCTGTCTTTGTATCTCCGATATACATACATTCTTCCGGCTTTACGCCGAAATCTTCTGCAATCTTCAGCGGACCATCCGGCGCCGGCTTTCTGCGGATCCCTTCCTGCTGTCCCATCACCTCATCAAACAGATCGCCATAGATCGCCTTTACCACTTTCTGCGCCG
>UMJV01008815.1_pt1 | contig 8967 bp, 6 predicted proteins | sample 1966141 | NCBI WGS metagenome assembly UMJV01 (sample SAMEA4836158, study PRJEB28245) | human gut metagenome | biome: gut microbiome; material: fecal sample | place: Denmark | collected 2008
GAAAGACGGGAAACTTGCTTTTTCCTTTCCAAAAGCAAAAAAAGATAAGTAGGCGAAAAAATGAAAGATAAAAATAATTCAGAATTTTCAAAAATGTCATTGGATGAACTTGAGTCTTATAGAACTTCTCATAAGACTCTTCATAATACGTCTTCAGAGGATGAAGATTATATAGTTATACCAGATGAAGAACTAGGTTCGCCCGAAAAGATTGAATATAATAAATTTCCTACAGTGATTAAGAAATATATCACCGTAAATATCGCTATTCTGGCCGCATCATTTGGTATAGAGTTTTTTTGTATTACAAAGGGTTGGCTAACATTATGGGGCGGAATAGCATTTCTTTTGATACAGCTGTTCTTCGGCATTAAGATATTAGGATATAAAAATATCGGTGCTTATGATAGATTGCTTACTTTTGAGGGAATGGTTTATTCCTGTTCCGAACACGGTATAAAAGGAATAAACAAGACATACACAGTTACGCTATATAATGAAGAACAAGATAAATTTTTGTCTTTTAATTATATTAAACCGGTGAGTCTGGCTTCCCCGGCAACGTTATATCTCAACAAGGACACGAAAATAACACTAGGTCCCAATGGCCCTACTGTTGATGCGTATGTAGCAGTTAAATTTAGTCCTAAATTTGATGACAAGCTGAGCGAAGAACTCGAGCAGGGCGTCGCAACCGCTGACAAGTACCTTAACCACGAAAATTAGCAACTATAATTATAGTAGAAAGCAGGAAAAGATTATGAAAATGAAAGAAATAACAGCGAAACTTATGGCACTTGCTCTGTGTGGCTGCATGACTTGTTCTTTTGCGGCTTGCGGAAGTTCGGGGAATACTTCTTTTAAAGGAGAGAAAAGCGCTTCATCATCACAATCACAGGATAAAGGCGATGAAAAGTCTGACACAACTGCTTTATCAAAAACGCCTGAATATGAGATACAGAAAGGTGATTTTAAATCAATAATGGATATTTATGCGCAGGTAAGCGACGACAAAAGCGGTGCCATACACTACGGGAAATATTATGATCTTGATGATTACAAAATATTTCCTGAGGATTCACGAGATGATCTTTCGTCTTTTAGTGATTATACATATAACGCAGCAAGTTATAGAGAGAGTTCAGATTCAACAACACCAGAAAATGATAAAAATATAATGTATCTTCGCTATGGCTGCGACTATGCTTTAGAACTTCCTGATACGGGAGATGTTTTTGAGGCTTTCATGTCAGGAAACGGCAAAGATCTTATTTGCCTTTCAAGCACAAGAGTAAGGGCAATAAATACTGATGACGGCTCTGTAACATGGGAATCCAAAGCCCCTGACGGCTCGGAATTTATAGACAACTATAATTATGATTACAACAGAAATTCTAAGCTTGTTATATATGCCAGCGGCGAAGGCTTTATGTCTATTGATCTTCAAAATGGCAATTCAAAAATTCTTACAGCCACAGGTACTATCTGTCAGGAAAATGGCTTTGAAACACCTACTGTAGAAAACGCTTCAAACATTTTCTATAATGTAATAGTGTGTGGCGACAAGTATCTCTGCAAAACCAATATCAAAGGAATTTTAGGTGCTGACATTTATGTAGTCATTGATGAAGACGGAAATATACTTTTATCTTCCGCTGAGATAGGCTATACTGAGACCCTTTATGATGTAGAAAGTGACAAGATATGGATAGATGATGCTGCATATGCGTATAATGGCACTTTTATGTTCAAACTTGGTGGATCTAATGATGAAGAATTTTATGATGACGGAGTATCTCCGAATAGCGGACTTATTTGGCTGCAATTTGACGCTGAAAATCTTTATCTTGAACCAGAAGATTATATTGCGTCAGAGCATTATATGTACAACACCTGCTATACCCCATACGTTAAGGGTACTGTAACACAAAGTATAATTGGAGAAGGCGTGGGATGTTACGAGAATAATGTCTTTTTGAATGGCTCTGATTATATAATGAACGCCAAGACCGGTCAAAAGCTTGAAAATGCAAGCCTTTGCGAATATGTAGGAGATCATACTATTGCATGTGACGATTATGCTTGTATAGAAAAAGATAATAAGAAATATGTTTCAAACAGTGATTTTGAGCTTTATGAAATTCCTGAAAAAACCAAAGTGCTTGATTTTGCAAATGATTTTAACTCTGAATATGTTGCCTATGCTTGTTCAGACCAAAAGCTTCACTACATAAACAAAAGTACAAAAGAGGAAAAGACTATCGACACCCCTTATACAAAAGATACAAGTTCAAAAACGCCTACTGTTACTTTGAATGGTGACTTTATTATTTACAGCAGTAATGACAATACTGAGCTTCACGCATTCAATACAAAAACAGGAAAAGATAGTATTGTTTATTCCGCTAAGGGAGATCAGTTTGTAAAGCTTACTTCCGATAAAAAGCAGAACAACTGGTTTATAATAGGCAACAGATCTAAAGACGGAAATGTATATAACTTTGCGTTATTGAAATAATGTTTTCTGATTTTTAGGCCTTAGCTATTGACAAAACATCACCTATGTGTTATAATAAACTTGTAGAAATTATATTACTTTTAAGTCTAGAGTTTTCATTTATGAATTCTCTGGACTTTTTTTTTTAATAAAGGAGGAATTAAATGAAATTTTTTATAGGGAATAATCTTCTTACAAGCAAGGAGATTAAAAAAACACAAACAGGAGGCATACAGATGTACCTTATAGGTAATATGTATGCAGGAAAGAAAGAAGACGGTGAAAAGCTAGAAAAGAGCATAGTTCTCACCGCATTTGCTAATGCAAATGTTGCGGACAAGATTCGCACATGGTATAATAATGATAAACACCCGACCGCTGTGAACGCAACAGGCTCAATATCTTCGATTGAGCTTTACAATGGGAAACCCATAATAAGGGTTAATCTTTTGTATATTGAACCAAGCCATGGTCTTTCAGACCCAATGATGCAGGTATTTGTGACAAATGCTTGCATTGGAAAGGATTTGTGGCGGAACGAAGCAGGCACCTTTGCTCGCACAAGTGCCGCTATAAATTTTTGGGATGGACAGGCCGAGAAGCCTTGTTGGGCAGACCTGAAATTCCTGGGACAAAGCATTTGCAACTTAGTTGCAAAACTTAAAATTCAAAAGGGCTCGATGATAAGCTTCATAGGAGCTCTTTCTGAAGTGGGAACCAGAGACATAAAAGGTTCAACATATCTTGATTTGTCAATAGATATTGGCAGTATCAAGAGAGTCTCAACCCAACCGAAACAGGATGCAGCTACGGACAAGGAACGTCCTCAGCAACCACAGATTGTGAAGACAGAAGTGGAAACAATACCTACGACTGATAAAGAGGCATCATTTGCGGATATATGCAAAGAAAACACAAACGAGACAAATAAAATATATGGAACTGAGGATGTCGCCACTTTTCTGGCTTCTCTCGGTTTATAATTAAGGAGGAAAAATAAAATGGAAAATTATATTTCAAAACTTTTAGGGTTCAACAATGCCTCACTCACTTATCTCTCAGGATTGCAAATGAGAGGAACAGACAAGAGCCTGACGTCTAGATATAATCAGACGTCACAGTGCTCTATTGCGGGCAGATATATCGCCGCAATAGATTCAGTGCAGGCAGGAAACGCTTTTACCTGCGAAGGTGATGAGTTCTTTGCGTCGGAATATCATAGTCCAACGCATAACGGAGTAATCTCCGTGTATATGGATAAGCAAAGCAATAAGATGAAGGCGTGTTTTACGCCGGATTCCAACCCTGAAAATCACGAACCGTATATACCAGCAAAGCATGGCTATAAGGCGTGCAGTCTTATAGTTCACGCTGAGTGTATGGCTGACAGCGAATACAGCGAGAATTATGATATTTTTGCTGAACATTGGCAGATAAATCTTGTCACACCAGATGAGAACATGAAGAAGGCTATATACATTATCTCTGATAATGTATATAGGAGGCTAGTGGATCCTCTTTGCCTTCACGATTATCCGAGTCTGAAGGACGCCACATCTCCGTTGGAGATGTTGGACCCAGAGCAGGTTCTGCAAATAACTTCATCTGAAGGAGAACCAATGGTATTAAAAATAAAAAATAAAACAACCGAAACGGCAGAAACTTCGGAATCGGAACCTGTCTCATATATTATAAATCCAAACAGAGAATTCGACAAAATTGAGCAGGAAATGCTCAAAGCAAATACTCCATCGGATTCTATCATAGTCTCAAAAGAGGCTAAAAGTATAGCTAAATGCTGTAAAGAGACATCAGAAGATATCTTGCCGGCAAGAACTTTTATGCTTACAGGCCCGGCTGGTACTGGTAAATCCACGACAGCTGCAATGGTAGCACATCTGTGCGGACTTCCTTTTGTTAGACAGGGACTTGGCCCGGATACAGATAAGTTTGACTTATTGATATCCACGCAGCCAAATACTGCAAATTGCGCAAGCTCAATAAATGAGCTTTGTGAAAAATCAGGCCTGCCTACTCTCTCAGATCTGCAGTTCGATGCAGTTGGGTATTATAACGAAATGACTGGTAAAACAGCCATTGAAAAAGATGGCTGCGTTGTGGTGGACGGCCAGTTGATTTCAATGGAAGAATTTGTTTACATGGCAACAGAAAAATGGATAAACACGGTTCTTCCGATTTCAAACAATGCAAACCAGCAGTTTGCGTTTGTCCATTCACCAATAGTCGAAGCGGCGCAAAAGGGTTGGGTTGTTGAAATACAGGAGCCAACTCTTGTTAACAATCCAGGAGAACTTGGATTGCTTAATAGTCTCCTTGAAGAAGGAGTGATCACACTGCCAAACGGTGAGATTATCCGGAGACATCCGGATAACATCGTAATCTTCACAACCAACTATGGTTACGAAGGAACTGGAAGTCTGAATCAGGCTCTGCGTGACAGATGTCGCAAGGAGTACAGAATAAATCTTCCAGCCGAACCAGAGTTGGTTGAACGAGTAATGGCTCGTTCTGGCAATACCAATAAGGAACAGGTCACAGAAATGGTCCGATTTGTTGGCCATTTGAAGAAACTTCAGAAGGAACAGCTTGTCGGAGACGGTGAAATTGGTGAAAGAAGCCTAATAGCATGGGCGGCAGATTCTATTAGGAACGATCCTTATGAATCTTGTATAGAAGATGTCATCAACAAGGCAGCCAGTGATTCTGATGACGTCAAATTCTTCATCGACGCACTTGACAACAGCGCATTCAAAAAGACAAGAAAAAGAAAGCGCTAAAGCCTTGACATATGCCTGCTTATATGGTATAATAAAGGTGTAAACAATGAATTATGAGTCTAGAGTTTAATCTCTGGACTCATTTTTTATATATATTAATGATATAAGGAGGAAAAAATTATGTACGGACATTCCGTAAAGGAAATAAGTGATAAGATAAGGGCAGAGGGAAAAAAAATAACGGAGAGCGTTCTGTTTAAGTCAAGGGCTGTTTCGACCGCATTAACAAATGTGTCACAATATTTATTTGACACAATCCCTTTCAAAACGAGAAAAACAATAAAAGTTACCGCAAATTATGATAAAAAAAATGATGCTGTAGCGTATGCAACATCAGAATCAAATATTTATGTGAATTTCGGCAACTCCTATTTGGATAAAAATCCAATAGGAAAGAAAAACACTACAGAAAAAAAGTGGCTTCTTGGCAAAGGACTCGTACTTCACGAGATAGGTCATTTGCTTTTTACCAATTTTAATGACATGGCAAACTTTCAAAAGGCAATTACCGCTGATCAGTGGAAATGGCAGCGTCCAATAAAAGCAGGCGTTTCCCCTGATTTTAATGAAAATTTAAAAGAAGTAGAAGCGTATTTAAACATTTCGGTACACAACCGAAAGCAGTTTATGACAGCATTTCACGATTTTAATAATATAATAGAAGACGGATACAATGAAGAAAAACTTATGAAATCATTCAAAGGAGACTTTGTAGCGTCCTTATACGAACTTCGAGATTTTCAATATGAGGAATTTCCAACAATTGAAAGGGTCATGGAAGATGGTCGCTCAAACTTCAGCATCTGGCAGCTTATGATGTTGTCTTATGCAAAATTTGGCCTCATAAAGGTTCAAGATAATAGCACTTTTACTGAGCCTCTTGTGAAAAAGTTCTGTGAGTTTCTTCCCTCAATTACTAGCTGTGTAACTGAGGATAATTCATATGTAAGACTTGATAAAAGCCTTACACTTTATGTAGATATGTGGGATGTTATTAAAGAAGAACTTGTCAATATTACTGATGAAGCATACACTAAAATGATGAAAGCTTTGGAAATGCTGGCAGACTCAATGGGCGCAGCAAATCAGAGAGGACAGGCTATTGATATTTCGCAGAGCAAAGACTCCAGCGATTCTAGCGAAAATTCGCTGAATCGAAAAATCACCCAGCTCCTTGCTGCTAAGCAAAAAAGCACATCCAACAAGTCTAACCCCGAGAGTTCAGATGCAGAAGAAACTTCAGCTTCCTCTGTAAGCGAACAGGGCAGCGAGCAAGAAGACGGTGAAAAATCTTCTGATAGCTCTTCCGGTTCGACGGACAATAAGTCTGAAGGCTATAATCCGGACACTACAGAGGGGAAGTCAGCTTCCTCTGCAAGCGAACAGAGTGGCGGTCATGAAGACAGCGAAAAATCTTCTGATAGCTCATCTGGTTCGACGGACAATAAGTCTGAAGGCGATAATCCGGACACTACAGAGGGGAAGTCAGCTTCCTCTGCAAGCGAACAGGGTAGCGTACAAGAAGACAGCGAAAAATCTTCTGATAGCTCATCCGGTTCGACGGACAATAAGTCTGAAGGCGATAATTCGGACACTACAGAAGGGAAGTCAGCTTCTTCTGCCAATGAGCAGGGAAGTAAGCAGGAATCCAATGACAATTCTTCGTCAAGTGATAATAACCAGTCTGAAAATGACATTTCTGATAATGTCGCAGACTATAATTCCATACTCAAAACATTGAGTATGGAACTTAAAGAAGTTGAGGCTGAAAAAGAGGAGGATAAACAAAAAGCCGAACAAAAAGCCGAGCAGGACATATCGGCAACCAAGCAAAACGTCGCCCAAGATAGGGTAACGGAACAGGCAAGAAATGAAGCTAGGCAAGCCGACGAGCAGATGATCAACAGTTGCATAATGGACGGTCCGCATGCAAAAGTAACATATCGTTTGCATGACTTTTCACCTGCATCTTGTAAAGAAGCATACGTCAAAATGAATAATACATATTCATTGGAGCGTATCGGCAAGAAAATGGCACAGAAAGTTAAACCGATTTTTGAAAAGAAAATAAAAGGGGCTGTATATCACGGGCAGCATTGTGGAAGCCGAATAAGCATCCCACACTACCAAAAAGATTCTTCAAAACCTTTTGACAGAATTAAAAAGCCAGAAAAAATCAGTTTAAGCTGTACTGTCATTATAGACCAGAGTGGTAGTATGTATGGATACAAGCTCGAATCCGCTTTAAGGGCAGCAGCTATAATAAAAAACTTCTGTAACGAGCTCAAAATTCCGACAATGGTTTTTGGGCATTCAAGTTCTTATCCAACAATGGACATATATCGTTTTTGCGAATTTGATGGTTCTGAGGACGAGATATATACACTTGCAGCTGGAAACGCACATTGCGGCACCCGGGACGGAGCTGCTCTGCTTTATGCGGTAAACAAGCTAAAGGATAGGCGAGAGGAAAAGAAGATAATTTTTATTATTTCTGACGGAAGTCCATGTGATTATGGGTATTCCGGAATAACTGCCTACAAAGATATCCAGAGAATTATAAAAAGTGCATCTGCATATGGCATATCATTCTTTGCTGCGGCAATCGATGAGGATAAGGAGTCAATTGCCAAGATTTACGGAGAAGATCGTTTTGTCGATATATCCAATCTTGATGATTTGCCTTCGAAAATGGCATATGTTTTAAAACGTGCGCTGAAAATAAGGTAATAGAAAGAGTTCCTGCTTTATGTGGGAACTCTTTTTTGTGATATAATATTATTTGAGAGGAGTGCGAAAGAATGAAGAGCGTAAAAGATAAATCATTAACAACAAAAATTCAAAAGAAAATAATAAATGTAAACAAATATGGCTATAATAAAGATGATAATGCTAGAATTGTTCAATTGACAGCCTTTTTTCATATATTAAAAAAGGAACTTGGCGAATCCTGTTACACAGAAATAGCAAATGCAAAAAATGTATGCTATATTCCTTTTAGTTTTAATCTTTACGAAACTATTGCAATGGCCAAATATTATAGACCCCTGAACTGGTATGTTGAAGTTGACGAAGATAATTATGTGGAGATCCGTCCTGACGAAATAACAATAAGCGGAAATCTCGATTTTATAAATAAAGTAGACGCAGCATTTGAAGACGGTGCAAGGTTTACAAGTGATGTAGATGTATTTGCATTCAACTTTCTGAATACCGGAAATGAGTATATGTGGAACCATTTTGCTGAATTTCAGTATAAAAAAGCCGTAAAAATAGGAGACTCATTTATAAAAAACGGCAGTATGCGGCTTTATCCAGATAAAGAAAAAGAATACTTTATATATGGACTAGATGATTATTATGGCACTCCAAAGGAAGATATAGAATATCTCACGCTTCGTTCCAACTTACAGTATGACAAGGTGATCATAATAGATAATAAACGAAAAGTATTATTGGCCATAGGGCTAAATGAGATAGAATTGGAGGAAATGAAAGAAATTATAAAGAAATAAAAAACTCAAAAGTTTTGAGTTTTAACGGCTATAATGTTCAAAAAATTTCGATTTTGCTAGAAAAAATTTTTGGTTTTTTTGGTTTTTCTTTTGCAAAAAAATTTTTGGTTTTTTTGATTTTTGGGGTTTTTGGGTACATTAAACATTATTTTGACTT
>UMJV01012089.1_pt1 | contig 8729 bp, 10 predicted proteins | sample 1966141 | NCBI WGS metagenome assembly UMJV01 (sample SAMEA4836158, study PRJEB28245) | human gut metagenome | biome: gut microbiome; material: fecal sample | place: Denmark | collected 2008
AACTTTAATGCTGCATATTCATAATCAGCCTTCTCTTTTTCAGACATCTTTTTGTCACAATCATCATCCTCTTTTTTAGGAGCCTTTATACTACAATCATCATTCTTTTTTGTTTCAGGCTCCTTTATACCACATAATACACGTACTGCTTTATAATCATAAAATCTCCTCTCAAATTCTTCCAGCTTATCCTTACCCCGTAGACCATCAAGACTTTCTAAGATTTCTTTTGCAATATCTCCATACCCTTGAATTAACTCATATGTTTTTATTGGATTATCTGTTATACCCTTATAGTATTTTGTAAATAAATCAGCATTTGGTGTAAGCATCACTTTTTTAGCATAGCCTTCAGCACAAAAGGCTGGCACATACCCCATTTTACCAAAGACATCTACAAATGTATCTGTAGCAACCTTTGACTCTGAAATAATATGATGTAACATAGCTACATATATAGGTTTTGTTTCTGTCTCTGCATAGGTAAAAGGAATGCTCAAAGCTTTGTATCTGCTTTGCCTTAACTTCATTTCTGGGGAATACATTTTCCACGATGAAGTCCTGTCAAATACTTTCTTATTTAATCCAAGAGCCTCCAGCAATGATATTTGTGTTGGCATTTTGTAAAATTTTCTCTTCTTCCTGTTCTCTTCCTTAGAATCATATGCTATCTTCTTTTCATATTCTATGGACAAATAATCATAGATAAGCCTGAAAGTCAGCATTCTAAGCCATTCTGGAATGGATTGACCTACCCCAAATTGCTGCCTGATTTCCTTTATTACCTTGCTGGATGCGTAAAAATCCCTATTTCTACCTTTATCCAATATATCTATAACACTTTGCTCGTCAATCGTCTTGTTTCCTGTGGATGCAATATACTTCCTGAGAGCAATCTTTATCTCTTTACTGCCATACATTATATAAAAAGCTCCTTACTGCGTTTTCTATATTGTAGCACAGCTTGGAGCTTGAGGTCGTATAAAATTATTATATGGTCGTATCTACAGAGTACAGACGAATCAGCTTCACTTTTCCCGAAAAAGCACCCCTGTAACGCACCATATCAGCCCAAAATGGCGTTATTTTACAGCACTGGAAGTAGTAAGCCAGTACACAGCAAAAGAGCCTGTGTGGGCAATAAAAAGCACCCAAGCAATAGCCAAAGATTGGCGGTACTGCTGGGTGTTTGTGCCTCGCTACGAACTGTCAAGGCTGATAAAATGGGCATCTACAGGTGCTATACGAAACTGCTGGGATAAATGCACTGACTGATAGGGATAGACAGGAATTCCCGCAGTAGGTAGAGGGATACTTAAATCCTATAATCACTAATAATCCATCCGTTTTACTACTAGTGAATTAACTCTGAAATTAATCTACCACCATGAAATTAAAATATTTATAAAATTTCAACTCACTAAATTATTTAATACTACATAGTGAAATCAAACTAACGAATATGTAAATAAACTCCTTGCCGGAATCAAATATCCAATTTTCACAAAAAAACTCCAGCAAAATGACTGCACCAACAGATGCGGTAAATGATATAGAAAATGAGAACTGCCACCATATGCCGACTGCTAAAAAATGCACTGCCTGCCATAGTTAAACTGGCTCTCCGCCGATTTTACGGATGAAAAATCATATCAGATACAATACACACAAGAAATATTCACTCGACATATTTTAACTGACAGTTTTCAGATGGATATATTTGTGGCTGGAACACCTCGACAAATATATGGCAGAAATCCCATAGAAACAGTGCTTTTCACAAGGTCGTAATTTGTTACAGAAATGGCGTAACTTCGCTAAAGCCGATTTGTGCCACTTTTAATAGCAGGTGGCACAGTTACAAGGCAACACGATTTTAAGGGCTGTATGGGGCGAAAATGCAAGCTAAAAACCAATAAAAAGTACCCCTGATACTGTCAGATATGCAGACATAAGAAAAGACCAGCAACTCCGAAGAATCACTGGTCTGACTATGCTCATAATATTCAATTAAGCTGTTTTGCGTCTCTTTACAAATACGATTACTCCCACAGCTGCAACTGCCATCACAACATAAATTGCGATTGGTGTCATATCTCCAGTCTTTGGTGATGTAGCTGTTGTATTTGCAGATGATGCGTTCTTATCTGTTGATACAGTAGTATTTCCAGATGATGTATTATTATCTGATGCAGAAGCGTTTCCATTATTAGAAGTATTTCCATTATCAGATGAACCACCATTGTTAGAGTTATTTCCATCATCAGTCTTTGTATCATTGTTGCTTGGTAACTTTGGCTCTGTCTTTGTTACAACATAGTTTGAACAATGGTCTTGCTTTACAGTCATATAACCATCAGCATCTACTACTACTGCCTGAACCTCTGCAAAAGTATTGTCAGCATTCATAAGTGAATAATAAAGTGTCTGACCTGCATACTCTGTTCCTGCATAGAAGCGGATGTTTGCTGTTGCTGGTAACTTGCCTGAGTAGTTGAAGTTAATCTGCGATACAAAATTATCCTTTGTAATATAGGATGGCATTGTAGCTACATAAGCACTGTTGATTGATGTAGAAAAATCATATTCTGTCTTTCCATCTACACTTGCCATAGTTCCTTTTGCAAATGTGAATGTTACATTGTTATTTGACTTGATAACAACATCTTTAGTAGCATTCTCAGCTAAGATTGTAGCAAATGTATCGGCAGAAATAGTCTGTGAATCTCCTAAATCAACTGTGTAGTTATCCTCGCTTGGAGATGGAGCTGGAGTCTCATCTTCAAAGTTTAATACTGTTGATACACCTTCTGGGAGGAACCAATAATCTACATAAGAACTGACTCTGTTTTCCAACGTGTAATATTTATTCCAATCAGCATCTGATATATTTGCACCATATGTATCTGTATTGTCGTCTCCCCATGTTTCAAGTCCACTAGCCACTTGAAGATTTCCTAAATCATCTGTTGTATAATATACTCTAATGATATATGCATCGTCAGCCATAACACCATTATAACCAATTTCTCTAGAACCCATATTCTGGTTTATACAGCCTGAATTTGAATCTTCTGACCAATATTCCTTTGGAAGAATATTGAATCTTTTTCCAGTAACCTTTCCAAATTCTGAAGTGCCGTCATATATAATTGCAGGTCCACTTTTACTACCCTTCCAGCCTAATGCACCATTTATCTTTGTCTTTAATGAGCCATCTTCATTTTTCTCTATTACAAGATTGCCATTATCATCTCTTGATAAAACTGGAACTAATACAAATGAGTCATATGCCTTCCAATATGGGATACTGCTATTTTCCCAGTCAACATATGCTATTATATTACTACCGCATACGACAACATCTCCTCCAAAATATTCATATCCCAACTGATTAGCAATTGCTTCCCTATCAGCTTTTGAAAGCGACTTTTCTTCATAATCCCCATCAACATGAATACTTATAGCTGACTTGTCCGTTACATCAGCAGCTTTTACACTTGGTGTATTTCCAACTGAAAATACAGTTACTGCTGCCATAGCCAAAGCAACTGCTGTGGCTGCAAACTTTTTCTTTCTCATAAAATAAATCTCTCCTTCTTTTGAATAATTTGTAAAACCTCATAATTCTACATATTTTATGCTCACACTCACTATATAGTGAGTATCTATATAGTGAGTTATTGTATCAGCACTTATTATATACAATTTATGGTAAAAAGTAAAGGAGAATTTTCATGTGCAACTATGGTTCTTTACACTTACGCATAAATGAAATCCTTGCAGAAAAAGGTATCTCCAAAAACAAAATCTGTAAAGATTTGGACATTCCTCGCAGTAACTTCAACAGATACTGCCGAGATGAATTCCAGAGAATGGACACAAACCTAATCTGTAAGTTATGCGATTATCTTGATGTAGATATATCAGCTCTTATAGAATACAAAAAGCCCGATACTTCTCACCATGAATAGATTGTATAAGTAAAGCGACTGAATCAAAAACAGTCGCTTACTTTGTACCTTAGATTATTACTTTGAATTTATCCTGCTCTATAATGATAGCAATACTGCCTGATGCTGGTGGCAACCAGTGACCTTGTAATTGTAGAGCATCGTCTACATATTCCACTTTAAATCTGCTACCTACAGGTTTTGGACTGTACTCGTCATCAATAGGCTCTATAAGCTCCACAATAGTTCCTTTAGGATATCTTGCAGAGTAAACCTCTTTCTTATTGATAGGGTATGACATATTACTCTGCCTCCTCATAATCTATCATTTTATCTGGCATCAGAGGTATCAAATGACTTTCAATAACAGGAATATCTTCCTCTCTTATCGATGTGAATTCGCCATCACTGTTATGTCTTACACACATAATGTTACCAACCAACATATCAAGAACAATACCATCATCACTAACCAAGAATCTATTGATTGGGAAATTTCTGATTTTGCCCTCATCATTGCAGATTACATCAATTTCATTGTTGATACTAACTACTGCAATAAGACCATTGGCTTCATTAAAATTAACATATCTCTGTTCAGCCTCTAAGGTGTTATCAACCTCGGCAAGATAGCCTTTATAAACTACACCCGACAGCTTATTCACTCTCAGCAGATATGCCTGAATTTTCTCCTGCTTCATCTGCAACCTCCTCAGCATCATCGCCTTCTGTGTCCATATCTTCAGTATCCACAGCTTCTTCCGTAGGATCATTCATAAAACTATCCATAGCTGGCGAGTCCTCATCAGCACTTGCTGTATCATCATCAACCTCAGAGTTTTCATTTTCACTTGTCGGTACATCGTCAAAATCAGCATCTTTTTCAACACTTAAGATGTTCGCATCCTCCAAGTCAAAATAATCTGCAAAGGCTTTTGCGATTGCTGACAGTCTACCTTCCGTCTTGACACGCTTAACATTTCCTGACCCTGTGTTTTCCTCATAATCAACACATACAGAATTGCTGAAAGAATCAATGAATACTTTGAATTTCTCAGCTTCGATATCATTTTCCAAAGCCAGTTTACTTAATACAACAACCATTGGAATATTTGATTTCTTAAGGAACTTATGCTGCTCTCTGAATGCTTTTCCAAGATACTCAAAAAGCTCCATAATCATCAGCTTTTTATCATCGTTGTATTTGCCACGAATATGCTTACAATACTTCGTGACTTCTGCGGTCGAAATGCCTTTCCACTCATCGTACCCCTCATGCCTTGAATCGAGCAGGAGCATACTCTGTAACAACACTTCCAAATCTGCCTCTCTGCGAAGCTGGGCAACTGTTAACCCAATACTATGCTGGAAGAAGTCCATGCTACAAATTTCTTTCGTCCAACGAGCAAGTTCTGTAGACATAATGCTTCTGCATTTCTGTATTGGACTTAATGGTGTAGAATTGTTAAGTCTTGCAAAGATTTCTTCTACCTCCTCATCGGTGCAATCTTCCAAGCAAAAGATACTCATGCGACATCCTAAAATCTCATCTTTTAAATCATCCGCCAGTTCTTCAAATGAGAGGTTGGCAAGGTCAAACTCAAAACCATCAACAGTACATGGTGGAGTTGCTGAATGAAGTTCATATTCGCCCTCTACAAAGTCAAAAACACTTGTCAGCCTTTGTTTTGCATCTAAACAATCATATACAGTGTTTCCATTCTCATCTTTTGTTTTAAGAAAATAGCAGTTTGGAATGGGATACCCCATCAATATGGAGTGAATCAGCAGACTCTTCTGTAAAAGAGTCCACTGCGAACCACTACGCTGTATTGGATTATCAAAAGTTAATGTTCCCTTGTTTTTCCAGCCAATCATGGTCTTGATGCCAACTGGAAGCGTAGATTTATTCATCCATATCCACCTCAATTCCATCATATTCTTTTTCCAGCTCCTCTCGGCTCATCTGACCTAAGCGGAGCATAGTAGTATCCTCCAGTTCATAGATAGCCTGTCGAAGTTCTTCATCTGACATATCAGATAAATCATCTTTTTCATCTCCAAACTCCGCCTGAACTTCTGCTCTATTAATATTTAAAGGACAGTCGAAAACATCGTTTGGTGCATAAAACTGGATGAGTGAGCCTTGACAAAAATAAGGCTTGCTCTTACCTTCATCAAACTTATACTTTTCCACAAACATCATCGGCTGGAAATCACAATCAGAGAAATCATAATAACCATCAGATAATAACTGCTTCATGATTTCCTTGACCTTAGCTGTTGGCAGATTACCAATCGTGAACTCACCGATGGCAAAGACGTTGCACTCAGTATTCTTTACCTGAAAGTGTAATCCACTTACAGCTTGCTTACTGTCCTTGGCAATCTGCACCAATCTTATATTTGTTCCATTGAAAGGCACTCTCTTTTCAACAATCTCTTCAACCTTGCTTATTTGAAATAAGCATCCATTAACTAAAACCTTAACCATAATAAATCCTCCATTTCGTGAGTTTAATTTTTTCGTGTGTCTATCTATCACTCTGTTTAACGTTAATTGCAAGTTATTTTTGAAATTTTTCATAGAAAAATTTACAGGATACCCCCCAAGATTGGCTATTTTACAGGAAATTCCTCTGGATTTGCCCTCGCCCACTCACCAAGTCGATTGACTTCGTTCAATACTTCAGACCAATCATCGGCATACAGCATTTGAATAGTAGACCAAAGGATTTGTAATAACTTTCTTTTATCCTTAGCTGGGAACTCGCTACTAGGACTAAGAACTATAAGCTTTGTAATATCTAACTGCAGGGAATCATGGTCATAATCATACAGACTGATCAAAAATGTAGATAGAACATTGACCTTATCTCTTTTAATCTTTTTATTGGTTTCTGCACGATAATCTTCAAGAATATCTGTTATGTCAGCATCAAAACCCTCCTGTTTCCAACGTTCCTTAGCTCTGTCAAAATAGATATCCCTTGTTCTGTCAATTAGTGCCACTACTCAACACCTCCCAATGGAATATGAAGAACCACCTTGGCAATCGTGAGCATTGAATAATACACTCTGACAAACTTTGCACTTTCATCTGGTGGAACAACAAGCTCATCACAAGTGCTGCATATGACTGCGTCATTCATACCTTCGGCACGATAATATTTTGCTACTTTTAGGATTTCATCATAATGCCTTGATGTGTTTAAAACCTGCCAGTCCCTCACACGATTTTGCTCATCCCACGTTTTAGGGAGCAACAGCACAAAAGAATTAGGGTGCTTTTCAGCAATAGTGTTTAACAACATTTTTCCATTCCTCCTTTCAGAAAAAGTCCCGACAATTCAGGGTTGTGTGTGATGTTAGCTCTAGCCTTAATTTCTGTAAAGATTGTCTTGCAATTATTCTTGAAAAGTTGCATGAACTGTTCAGTTATTTGCCTGTCTGCGAAAAAATGTGCAAAAAATTAGAGCCAGCCTTTCGACTGACTCTGCTCTACCCCAAGCATATTATAATTTATTTGGGTAATTCTCTAACTGGTGGAAAATACCAACTACATTTACAACATCTGCTCTCACATCAAAAATAATAATATAATTCATCTGTGGCACAACTGCTTCTCTATACCCTTTCTTTGCCAGATATGCATCTCTACATTCTGAAAACTGAAAAGGATTGACCTCCAACCTGTCATAGATAACATCAATACTATCTAACAGATGCTCCGCTGCCTGTTCATTCTTTAAGCGATAAATCAAATGATACACAAGATTATCAAGCAATTCATCGGCATGCTCTGTAACATTTAATTTATAAGCCATACTTTGCCCTCGTTTCTCTAAGTGCTGTTCTGGCATCCTTTACCTGTCCTGCCTCTATCTGCTTTTCAGATATCTCTATATCTCTGTACATGGCGATCTGTCTCATGGTTGACTCATAAATCTCCATGCTCATAATTACCATATCGCCATAGCCATTTTTTGTAACATAAATTGGCTCCTCTGTCTTATGGCACATATCAGATATCTCCGATGTATTCTTCAGGTCTTTAATTGGAATTATTTGTGGCATAATATACACCTCCTCGTTTATAGTCTAATTATACCATAATTATGTCCCTTTTCAACTCAATTATTGTTTATTTGATTTCCCATTCTTGGAATTTTTTCTCTTATACTATCCAATGTCTGTTTTAATTCTTTTACAGAATCCTCAACTATTTTGTAATTATTACCCAAACTAGTTATATTATTTTTATTTAGTCCTTTTATCTTTATTAATTTTTCTATTATTTTCTCTTTTACTGGTAATAAATATACTTTATCCGTTACTATCACAACATTTAACATCTCATATAAATATAATATTCTCTGTGCATTTAAAGGATGATTTCTCTTATTTTTTCTATCTTCGTCATAATAATTTTGGATAATTTTATCATTATACCACTCTCTGTACTCTTTTTTCTGACTTCGCTCCATCAGTAAGTATACTGCTAAAAACAACTTTTCAAATTCTTTAGTATACTCGTCAAGTTCTTTAGTATATTGAATATATTTTAACAAATAATCAAAAGAGAAAATATCAGCCTCACATTCCTGCGCTTTCAAATCATCTGGACTATCTAGTTCAGCATCTATATGTCCACACAAAATATGTGCATATTCATGAAAAACTATAAAGTAAAACCCATACTCAAGCAATGATTGAATATATTCCTTTTTTTCTTCTTCATTATTGATAAAACTCCAATTCAGACTTTCTAAATAA